>BNJV01001516.1_pt1 | contig 335569 bp, 557 predicted proteins | sample 8540591 | NCBI WGS metagenome assembly BNJV01 (sample SAMD00202457, study PRJDB9452) | human saliva metagenome | host: Homo sapiens | reverse complement strand
CATGGACGTGCCGACAAGGCACGACCCCATCCACCTCGACTTCGTCGTTGTAGTAGATCTCGGAAGAATCGGCGAGCAGGTATGCCAGCACATTTTGACAATCGGGGAGATCTCGATGCCGGGAGAGTCGGTGGGAACGAGGCATATGGAGATGTGCGCAGCGCGGATCCTCGGCGTCGGGCATCGGCAGCCATCGTCAGAAGGTATTTCGTATCGACGGCGTTGGTGATGAGGGTTTTTCGCGCCATTGAGTAGTACCTTTTCGTCCACGATCTCGTGCCGTCATCTTCATTGCCGAGGAATCCGATCCGGCCTGCGGTTCTGGTGAAGGCGAGGGCAAAGGACTTTCATCGACTTGCAAAATGCCAAGAACCGATTCACGCTGCTCGGGCGCGGAACCAAATTCGAGGATGTCAAGAACCTGGAGGACTTTCGGTAGCGTATCGGTTGAGGGCCGCGCGAGGCAACCCTCTCTCACCGATGAGGCACATCGTCACCACGTACACCGGCGCGTTCCGCCATGTTCTTTCAGGTATGCTCAGAGAGAGGAAGCCCGCCTCACTGCAACGCCCTCTTGAATTCGACGGGCTGGCGATGCTCGGTCCACTTCAGCCACGTATGGCGGGGGACGGCATACTGGTCGAGGATTTCACTCGAGCTCTCCATGACAGCGTTGCTGCGCTTCATGAGGCTGAAGTCCATTCTTCATCGCACCTTTCTGTTCGACGGGCGATCGTTCCCGGGACCCGACTTTGACGCCGCCGAAGCCCGCAGAGCCGCGCCGCGCTTTCTAGAACAAGAGTAAGCCTCGCTCCTCCAGATTATATGGGACCAGTAGTCCGACGGCGAGGATGAGCCTCGATGATGTTCTATTCCCCGTGGCGGTCCGCCGTTACGGCAATCTCCGTTCCGCAACGGTAGCAGGGTGAACGGCTCGACGCCGAAGCACCGCGCCTCGCCACGGAGCACCGGGCCCGACGCCAGTCATCGACCTGCCGCCAAACGATTCCGAAGAACGCGACGATGACCAAGGTAATCAGCGCGAGCCGGGCGGCTGCACCTCATCGGGGACGGAGACGCACCGTCGCGTTTTCCGGAGCGCTAGCCTGCCTGCGTCAACCAGGAGGTCATCGCGCCTAGAAGAAAGGTGGCTGGTCGTGAGACGCACGGTCTGACGATCGTCCAACTCTTCCGCGGTGGGCGCGCGCGGCAAGCAGTGAAGCGCGGCAAACTCATACGATGGTCTCGTCAAGCGTTGGATCGGCGGAATCATGTCCGCCTCCCCGCCCCAGCAACTCGCGGCCGACGGCAAGCAGTCGACTGTCAACCTGCCGCAGGGCGTCATAACGGCCCATACCTGCGATTGGCAGCACACCGCCCCGGCGTCGTGACAAAGTGGGCTCGGCACCTGTCGACCCGCGCATCGAAGCAAAAGAAAGTCAACGCAGTCACCACGGAAGATCTCAACTTCACCCATCGAGTTGGACGAAGAGTACCTGGCTACCGCGGCTTCCCATCGACGTCGGCCTTCATTCGGGGTACGTACGCGGACGAAAAATGGGCAATCTGACGATGGAACACGAAGGTCTGAAAATGGAGATCCTCCCATCGCCCAAGCCGTACATAATTCGGGTGGATCGTCAATGCCCAGGCCAAAGCTGTAGAAAACGGGCCTGCTTTGACCCGAACCTGGTGCGCGCGTTCCCGGTAATCTCATTGATTATATCGTGGTCTCTGAGCCAGACAACCACATGCAAACCGAGTACACCCAGTAATAACCCGGCATTTTCCGGTCAGGTTGGCGGTTCCCGTCTCGAATGTCGAGCCGCTGCTGACGATCCGTATGGTGATGGTTGCGCGGCTAAGGAGATCCGTCCGGCCAGGTCATGAACCCGGTGCGTGCCCGCCGACGTCGGACCGTCCTGGCCGGAAGAAGCGAGTTTCTGAGGCGCCCTGTTGACCACCGAGGCCGGCGCTGTCGGCGGACTCCCCGCGACGACGAACTTCGCCGAGCCTGCAACGCTCGCCCAAATCGGCATGCACGAGCAATTCGACTACTATGACGGCGGCGGCCTGGACTCTGACGATCCTCGGCCTGGCGCAAAGCCGACGCGCACGGGGACATCAAACGTCTCTGGAAATTCAACGGCAAAGCGGCCGGACGCGGCGGCTTCATCAACATCACCGCCACCGCCAAACATCGCGGTATTCGCCGCGTTCACCGCCGGCGCTGGATATCCAGTCACCGCGAGGTATGCACAACGCCACCGAGGGCAAGGTCCACAAAATCGTGGGCGACGTCGAACAGATCACCTTCTCCGCGCAGCAGGCATCCCGCACGGGCCAGTCGGTCCTCTTACGTGCACCGAGCGCGCGGTGTGCCTGAGTTGCGCGAGGGCCGCCTGACGCTCATTGAGAAGGCGCTGTGGGCCAACCCTCCAGCGCGACATCTGACCATCACGGATTCTTGCTTATGATCGCCGACGATCTTGCGCGACATGGACCCCGGCATCTTTCGCGAAAAAGTGGGGCGGCGCGCGCTCAGATCGACGCGGGCGTCGCTGTAGAAAGCGGCAGCGCTGCCGAGGTGCGTGCCAGCGCCACCGCAGAACCCGCCAGCGCCATACTTCGCAAACGCGACCATCGCCGCGGAACGTGCCGACAACGGCGGCAGCCGCCGCAGAAGGGTCGGCCCCAGCCTCCGAGCGTGAAATGCAAAGGCGGCTTACGGGCAGCAACCCGTCTCGGGCGAGCTTGCACGCGATCCTGCGGTCTCGATGCTCGCGCGTTCGGAACCGTCGGAAAACAGCGCGTCGTTGTCGACCCTTCCAGTTACACCCGGGTGCACATAGCTCGAAGCGGCTGACGCACTCTGCGGCCGGACTCACGTGGCCCGCCGGCATAGGCGAGCGCGATAGCATCGCGATCGTCCGGCGCAAACGCGCCGATCCACATGATCGCCTTCCTGGCCGCAAGCCGCATCGGCGCGCGCGGTGCTGCGTTTCCGCTCACTTTCGCCTGTCCTCGGCCGAAGCCAGACGATGTCGACGACGCCGCTGCGCGCCGCCGTTCTGTGCGGCCCCGATTCGCCCGGCACTGACTGAAGAGCTCAATCTTTTCGCGAGAAATTCTTTCGATCGATCGACATTGACACCCTTCGAATCGGCTTCCCGAGGATGGTCGATTCTTCGCACTTCATCCGCTGCCAGGCCCGGAGCTGTATCGCGCGCGGGCGAGGGCCCAGCTCCCGACGCCCTGCCTGACGACAGCGACACACCTCGCCCTCCCTCTACACTTCCGGTCTCGACGGCAAGCCTATATGGCGCGTAAAATTAACTTACGGTAACATTTTCGCTTTCCTGGTCGTGCTTTCTCTCTGTGGCCGGCATCGCTCGACGACGTCGCTCGCAATCGCACCGTTTGGACATCGTGGCGTACCTCAACACATTTGGCTTTCGCCACGCTGTGGCCGGAGGCCCGGTCGTCGTCCAGCGCAATGCGATCGGCGATGTCTGGCGAAAAATTGGAGCACCATCGCGCTCACCCGCACCTTTGGCGTACCAACGATGTACGACGCCATGGCGCGCAACCCCGATTTTAGCTCCGCGATCTTTCGAGCTTGAAAACCGCTATCGTCGGCGTAGGCGCTGTCGCACAGGGATCTCTTCGACGTCTTCGCGGCGCGGGCGTGCCTTTGGCGAATTCCTAGTAGGACCGAAACGGCGGCGGCGGCACGCTTTCACGCCACCGCAGGACATGCGCGCATTGTTGCGCAGGTCGGCAAGGCGGCGCTGGCAGATGATCGAGGCGCGTGACGCGCTGAGGATTTCCGATCGGCAGCGTCGGTGTAGCAGTCGGCGGAGGCGTCGGTCTGCGCGGCCCGTCCGTTTCGCCCGGATACTGGGGAAAACCGGAAGGCCAGGGCTGCGGTTTCTCGGGCGACGGGTGCTTTCGCACGGGCGATCTCGTTCCGGTCGACGCCGAAGGCATTTCGCACCATCGAGGGCGCGTCAAGGATCTCGATCGCCTCGGCGTGAGAGAATATTTCTCCGCTGAGATCGAAACCGAGCCATGCGAGCATCCTTGCGTCGCCGACGCCGCGGGCTGTCGGGCATGCGGATTTCAACGTGCGGGTGGAGCTTCCCGGCGGCCTCGCGTCGTCGTCGGAAGACGGAGCCGGAAGCTGGCTGTCGAGGATCTGCAGGGCCTTCGCCGCCACCGCTTGGCGAAGTACAAAGGTGCCGCGCACAATGATAGAAATCGAGGACATCCCGGATCAACTGGCAAAACCAGACGCCAGGCACCTCGTGAGAGGATCGCCGCACACCCGTCATGACCCGGGCCCGCGCTGGTACGCATATATGAGCGAGGCGCCGGGCCAGATATTGAGGGGTGACGTCTCACTGCTTCAGGCGCGTCACCGCGTTCCATCTTTCCCGCGTATCACCACTTTTGCGTCTCATCTTCCGCATCACCGCTTTGCGTTCCATCTTCCACGCGGCACGTCACTTTGCGTCCATCTTCCGCCTCGTCGCCTCGCCCGTGCAATGAGGAGGAGGCCTGAGCCCGCCCGAGCCGTTCTCTCGCAGATCCGCTAGCGCCTGGTCAGTCGCCCACGGGCCCGACGACGCCGGGCCACCAACTCGTTTTGCGAATCGGCAGATCTTCTGCCGGCCGACAGCCAGCAATGGTGCGGTGTAGCCATGACGCATGGCGCTATTCTTCGAGGCGCGTCGCCGTTGAACGCGCTGCGTTTCCGGCCGCAAATCACCGGTGCGCTATAGCGTCGCGAACGATATTCGTGAATCACGGATTTTCCCACGGATTTTGCCACAACTGCCCCACTCTCATTATTCGGTGTGATTTTCCAGAACAGCATGTATGACGGCCAAAACCCGTGCGTGTAATAGCGGGTAAGCCTGTCTCTCCACCAAACATCTGGATGTATCTCGACAAAGGGCACCTCCGCGGCACGGTCGCGCTATTCGGGTCACACGACGTCGGAGGCCGTGAAGGCATCAGCCAGCATCGCTTTCTCGGGCCACCGCAGGTAGAGCGCCGACTCTGCCCATGTGCGTGAGTAGCGACCTTCCGGAGCGTGAAAACGGACCATCCCACCTCCAATATGTAGACCTCGAGGGCTGCGACCAAGGCGCGCTCCTCAATCCCGACCGCCGCGGGCGCCCGACTTCGCCGTCCGCCGTCGCGGAATCTCACGACGCTTGACAAAGCTGGAAGAAGATCTCCCATCGGAGCTCCTGGAACGATGCGCGCACGAACGTGCTCTTTTCGATGCGCAGAACGCTGAATGTACAAAACCATTCGGCGTCCCACACAAACAGAGCGCCTCTTCAAGCATACAAAACACGGAGCCGGGCATGCGCGCGAAATGGAACGCAAGGCCGCGCTCAAGCGCCGGAGCGGAGCGCCGCTTCTCCACATATTCGACCGACGTCGGCGAGCGCTGCGTGAACGAACTGAGGCCGGAAAGCAAAATCGTCGGCGTTCTCGCGGGTTGTGGACCCGGTCAAGTACGAGATGAGTCTCGCAAACCGGTCATTCTCAGCCAAAATATCGGTGACATACGGTCGCCCACGAGGGCGCTTTGCCCGAGTGAGCATCGATAAGGTTGAGGCCCATGCGCAGCATGACCGTTCGGCTCGTCCAACGGTCACGCGTTTTGCCCGTTGCCGCGGTGATCATGGCGGCAACAGCGCCGGTGGCCGGTATCGCTTCGGAGGATGGACGTGACGTCGGATTGGTAGCGATGAAACGCGCCTCTGGATCGCAGGCGAATCGCCTGCGTGAGCGACTGCATCGCTGCACGTGCGGGTCTCGCCGAGAACCACGAAATCCGGGTTGTCGCTGGTCGCGACTGCGCAAACCGGTGCCTCGCACAGGGCGGTGGTAAGCGCCTCCCACCACGTAATGGCGCGGCGCGACTCGGACTGCGTGGCAAGGAAGGTTGCCGTGGCGGTGGCCGATGTCCAGACGAAAATTCTGCTCAGGAACGTCAGGCGTCGGATGAGGCCAGCCGCGCCGAGAGGTCGCGACGGGTGAAGATCGAGTTGCCCGTCAAAACGAGGAAGTGGATCCGCGCTCGCGCAAAGTGTTGAGAAACTCGGATGCTCCCTGGCAAAGCGTGCTCTTCGTGAATGAGCACGCCGACCATGTCCGTCAGCCAGTTCGTCAAATATCAACACAAGCTTCAAGTTCAGGCTGCTGAGCGCCCGCCGCGGGCTTAACTGCACAGTTCACACCGAACGTCCAGATCTCGAAATGATCTCAGGCGGAGGGTTTCAAGTTCGAGGACGAGAAGGCCACCGCGCGCGGAAGGCGGCAGGCTCGCAAAGCGCGGCCACGCGAACAGCAACCATAAACCTTCAGGGCCGTCTCAAACTCTTCAAGGCCGTCTCAAACTTCAGGGCGGCTCTCAGCCGTTGAGTTTCATGGCAACTGATCGCCTTTGCGCTCATTCGACCGTGGTGCCGGGCAGTTATCTTCCTGTGGCAGTCACTCGGCTGTTTCGTTCGTGGCAGTCTGGCGGCCGCCCGTGGCAAACGCCGGGTGTGACTTCTTCGACGCCGCCGCTCGCGCCGCAGCCGCGCATTTCGATTTTCCGTGTTCATTCGGCGTGAGGGATCTGGTGTCGATCGCGAGTTTCGGGCGGCACGATCGACGCGCGTGTTTCCTTCGCCTCGGTGACGAAGCCGCTGGCCGGATATGCGGCTCGTGGCCGTCGATCGGAAACCGCTGCGTCGGACGCACCTGCAGGACCCGAGGGTTCAACGGTTCGCCATCTTTCTAGCGCACGCCTCCGGCCTGCCGTCTCGAGGAGGGGCGACCTCGCGCGCCTGGCCATCGGCGCATGCTACCTCAACTCGGGGCTTCGACGTGCTGGGGATGTCATCGAAGAGGCCACCTAGTGATATCCTTTTCCTGAATGGCTGGAGGAACGTGCTTATTCCGCTGGGCATGAGCGCAACGGAATCGCGGAGGGTTCGCCCGCCTACCTGGGCCGCGGCCTCGGTGGCGGACCTTTTTGGCGTTCGGGCCGCGAAATGCTTGCACCCACGCTCATTTCGGCCGAGCGCATGCGAGGCTGGCTGACGCCCCAGTTTCCAGGGATAGGTCGAGTGCTGCCCGGCATGGGGCGGCAGGCCGACAATGCCTGCTGCGTGAGATTCGCGATTCGAAGGCGCCGCATTGATGGATGTTCTCGTTCTGCCTCTCGGCGTACGGTCACTCTGGACAATCGTCGTTTCTGTGGTCGATCCGACGGATCGGGCGAGCCGCGGCTTCCTTGGCGCCCGGTCCTTTGGAAGGCTCCTCCTAGGAGTGGGTGGGCCTGCACTGACGAAGCGCCATGCGCGAGGCTTGACTTTCGCCAATACGATCATCCTCGACTGAACGACGGCAAGATAGCTCTTTACCGGAAACGGTTGAACGTCAGCATCCATATCATTTTCCACCAATCGAAGGCGAGGCAGACGCGGTCGGTGCTACGCTCTTCAGGCGGATCGCCGGACACTGGGCTTATGCCCCGGCGGTGCGGGGCGACAACCCGTCGTATAACGCATACCGAAGTAGTTTTCGCCAGTCAACGAAGTATCTATATACCCGCCATCCTGAGTATTGTAGATATACACTATATGGTCACGACCATTGGAAACATCAACGATTTTCGTAAAACCATACGGGGCGATTTCCTCCTTGACGACAGCCGCAGACGCGGCCACGCATTATTGGAAAAACCGGAGGCGATCCCCGCTCGAGCACATGGACTCGAGATAGCCCCCTTCATGCAGATCGTCGCACGGATCGAAAAGTTTGTTCGGATCTTTATCCAGCCACGTCCACTGCCTGGTCCCAAACTCGGCGTCGACCTTAGAACGCACTTTGGCCAAAGCCTCCATAAGCTGACTGCGAGCGGTTATAACGTCCACACGCTCGGCGAAAGGCTTGCGCCCCGTAGTACGGAGAACGCATCTGATCCACCGAGCCTCCCCTTTCTTGACGACGTCGGTGAGCTTGAGCCGGGCCACACGGGATCGGACCCGCATGCGCATAAAGCACAGCATGCAACTGCCGCGGCGACCGCCCGCCTGACCGCCCTCATGTCAATGAGCCTTCCAACGACGATCGATGCCAGCTGCCGTTGCGCATGGCTATTGTTGACGAGGTACCTGGAATGGCCAGTCACCTTCGTGCCGGGCCCCTTCGGATCCAGCTTTTGAAGCCCGAATCGTCATGCAGGATCCACTTTTAACCATGGACACCAGCATGTCCACGAGATTATTGCCGCCTCTCCGGCGGGAACGTAGACCACCTCGCCGGACTCGATCGGGTTTGCGCTGCCGCAAAGCACTGCACACCCCCGGTGCGCGTTGCTCTTGCCTGCCGCATTGTTATCAACCGCATTGTTGTCTGCTCGCGCCATTGCCGCCTGCCACGCCGTTGCTCACCGCATTGTAGCCGCTCTATTAAAACATTGCCGCCCGCCTCGGCCCTTACGCCAGTGCCGTCACGGACTCAACCGTTTTCGCGGAGTCGCTGATTTTCACCGCACGCCACGTCTTCGGCGCCCGTGGTTGCGGCGACGAGGATTCCACCACGCGGACGCGCAGGACGCCGCGCGTCAGCTGCGGCGAATCAAGTTCAACCGGGGGCTCGACACTGCGGCGACCTCGCGCACCAGCCTGTAGACGCGCCACAGGCCATCGGCGTCGCCGTGGGCGTCGATTTCGGCGGCAAGAAGCTCAATCGGATAGGCACATACGATCACGGCTCCTCTGCCGCGGCGGGGCCACCGTCACCGCGGGCAGGCTCGGCGGCGTCCGTGGTCACTCTTCGCGTCGATCACGTCCAGCTCCACGCCGCGCAATGCAGATTATTGGCCGCGCCTCCCGCCTACACGGCGGCCGGCAGCTCGACCGAGACAACATCGCCCGCTTCTAGGCCCGCGAAAGGTTCAACGGCGGTCAGCCTGAGGCCGTCCATTGCGAGGGCGCGATCGGCTATGCGCACGCCCGCAAATTCCGCGAGCTCGGGGATGGCTGTATCCGCGGAGCAGGAAAGGTAGACGATCCCACCGGCTTCGACGTAGTCGCTGCGCGCCCTGCCAGAAGGATGTGCGCATGCAGAAGGGAGGACGTGGTGGACGTCAGCGGCGCGGGAAGCAGCGCGTGATGGGCGTCGCGGGCCACGAATCGTCGAGTTTCTCGCGGGGAAAACTGGCAGACGCGCCCGGCGCGGGAGGCGAAAAACATAGGAATTGAGCCACCCGCGCACCAGCGGCTTGACGTCGCGCTCCGGCTCCCGCGCTTTTTCGGCCGACGTATGGCCCGGCGGGCGCGTCGTCCAGACCGTAGGAGGCTCGGTCATAGGGCTTGACGTACTCATGCGGCACGGGAATCGAAGCCGGAGTCCATGGGCCGTCGCCGGCTAAGCCCTCGAGGTCGAGAGCCTGGGTCACTCGCGAGAGTTCGCTGAGGACGCGAGCACGCGGGCGAGCCTTGCTCTTCGGCGTCGAGCAGGCCGAATTGCGTCTCGTGAGGCATGCGCACGCACGAGCACGGCGGTAGGCGGCAGGTTCGGCGTCGATCCAACACCATGCGTAAAACCAATCGCCCCGCCCCGAAGCGACGACTTTCAACACACAAGCCGGTCGTAATCGGCGACGGCTTCCGGCGCGAATTGAGTGCTGGACGCTCCGAATTCGTGGACCATCACCGGCTTTCCGGCGCCGCGCGCCAGAGCCGTTTCGAAAGCCCCCGCCATGCTCATGCGGCGTGAGCGCAAACGATCGGCGTACAGTTCCGGTGAATAGATCGGGTAGGGGTGGACGCACGTAAAGTCGATGGTCTCAGCGACGACGTCGGCCCGAACGGGCCACCGTCAACCTCTTGAGAGGCTGTGCCAATCGTGATCGGGCGGCCAGGGTCGTTTGTCCGGATGGCATCGGTCAGGGCCGCGGTCCATGCTACGGCATGTCTGTCGTCGCTGCTCTCACCGTGTATCCAGAACGGGGGTTCGTCGGTGAGATCCCAGGCGATGAGTTCGGCGCGGCCGGCCCACCGCGCGCTGCCAAGCAGGCGGCGTGTGGCCTGTGGTGGCAGAAGATCGGGATCGGAGGTGGGTTAAGGCCGCTCGCCCACGGCAGGTCCCAGTAGGCGTCCCCACCCGCCGCCGACGAAAAAGGGCGGGATGAAGCGTGATCCCGTGGGTTTTTGCAGCATCGAAGATGCGATCAAGAACATCGAGGTGAGCCTCGTTGAGGCGCCCACGTTCGGGTTCGACGGCCGCCCACAACAGGTCAATCCGTGCGCTCGTCAATCCGCGTTCGGCCATCTGCGTGCGAAGGCTCGATCGAATGTCTCGGGGCCTCGCGCCACGGCCAGTCTGGACCTCGATGAGGGGACAACATGCGCACCCACCGATATGCGGCTTTCTCGGCGTACATGAAATGCCCGCCCATCGAGAAGACGGGGAAGCCGGCAGACCCTGCGCGGCCAAATCCCTGATCGGCTTGCGCTACGTGTGGCTCCTGATCGGCTTGCGCTGCGTTCGGCTCCCGGTCGACTTGCGCTGCGTTTGGCTCCTGGTCGGCCCTCTGAGAGTCCAAAGTCCGATTCGATTCGCGGTCCGCCGCCTCCCGGACGACGTACTACGCGATGCTTGCACACCCGTCTCACTCTCGGCTACCCGACCCCAACGCTCGGCCACCCGGACCCAGCGTTCGGCCACCCAGACCCAGCTCTTGGCCGCCTGGCCCGCCACGGCTCACTCGCATGTGGTCACCTTCGCCTCCACGTTGAAATCACACCCGCGCGGCTGAACTCGCGAAGCTTTAGCCTGCTGCAAGTCAAAAGCGGGATGGCCGCACATCCGGCATCAAGCAGTGGCGCTGTGCTTTGTAAAGAGGTAATCGACGGGTAAACCGAGAGCTTGATGGCATTGGTCCCACCCACGGTCACGGACGCACCTTTAGCCAGAAGTTCATCGACGTAAACGCATCCAGCACTGCCTGCGATGGTTCGAGGCTGACGAGCACCACGCCGAGCCCGTGCGGCCAATTGAGGGACCGTGCCGAAATTCTGCCGCATCCATGGAATGGGCGGGAACATGCGCCGATTCCTTGAGAACAAGCGCGTTGAGCTCCGCGGGGCGCGATGGCCACACCCTCGTCCAAGGATCATGAGAGCATGCGGAGATTCGTCACAGTCGGCGAGCCTACGCCCGATCACTGCGGGCTCGTCGGCCACTCCACGAAGACCCGCTGCCGCCTTTTCCGCGATTTTCTGCGCAGACGAAAGATCGAAGCAACCGATCGCCGGTCATAACCTCGGCGAGAACATGCATGGCCAGCATGGTCGAAACGTATGTTTTGCTTGACGGCCCGTATTCTTCGCCGGCACTGATATCGACGGATACGAATGCCTCGTGCGCGAGCGGGCTTTCCGGTCCATTCGTCACCGCGACGAGTGGAATTCCTTCTTTCTTCCGAAGCTCGGCAGCCATGAGCACCGCCTCGATGCTTTCCCCTGACTGGCTCACCGCCACGACGGCCGAATCTGAGGCCAAGGCGTTCCGCGGTAGTGCAAGAGTTCAGCCGTGTGGATGGTATTCGCGTCGACACCCCGGCGCCCGAGCACGCTGGCCAGTGCCGTTACAGCGTCGGCCGAACTTCCCATTCCCGTCAGGATTACCCGGCGCCCCCCGAGCAGCTCGCGTAGGCGCGCAAATTTCTCCTCCTGCTCACCAAGGGTCCACGCCACTCTCCAGTGCGCTCGGGCTGCAGATTTCTCGTGAGGAAAAGGTCTCGCCCACGGATCGACGATACCGGAAGCGCCGATGCCGGCATGATCGTTGCGGCCAGGGGAATCATGCTAGCCATGTACTATCCTTTTGCAGAACCGGCACGGCTGTCGATGAATCCTGCGTGCTGGAGCCGCGATGAAAAATGACGATCATGGGGATGGCGGTGACCACCGCACCGGCCATGGTTCCCGGCCGTCGACGTATTCTTTCGCAAGGAGCGCCAAACCAACGGGAAGCGTCCGCGTTGATTCGGAATTCGAGACGAGAAGCGCCACAAGAAGTCATTCCACGCCCCGAGGAAAGTGAAGATCGTCAACGTTGCAATCGCTGGGCAGCCAGAGGAAGAACGATGCGGCGAAAATCTGGAATTCCGACGCTCCATCAGGCGCCCCGCCTCCAGGATGGAGTCGGGAATAGAAGCGAAAATTGCCGCATGAGAAAGATGCCGAATACCTGAACGGCTCCCGGCGCGATGATTCCCGAAAGCGTGTCAATTCCGGAGGAAAGGAACCTAATCAGGATCCACACCATCATTCTGTGAGGAATGAGGTTGACTTGCATGGGAATCATCATGGTCACCATGCAGCATGCCGAATAGGAGACCTGCCCGGAATGGAAGCTAAGAAAGCGTACGCCGCAGAGAGAGTCGAAGGCGACGCTGAGAATCACCACCGCGACAGCCACAATCACCGAGTTGAGGAAATACCGCGAAAACGAAGATTCCGTGAAGATCCGCTCGTAGGCCTTTGGCTGAGGCCGGATCGAACGATGCCTCGTGCCCGCGAAAACGTCTTGACCTGTTTAAAAAGAAGTGAGAGAGCCCAGCCACGGAATGGTCGTGAGCATGCTCTCCCTGAAAACGCTCAGGCATACGTAGGTGAGGGTGCGCCGCCTCGTCGTCGGGCGAAGACGTTGCCTAGTCATCAGGCGAAGACGTTTGGCCCGAAACGAGGCACGCTTCCTCTCAACGGGTTTGCTTCCTGAGCCTTCTGACCTAGGGCCTCCCGCCATGGAACCTGGCGCTCAGAGCCGCCCGTCATGGAACCCGGCATCTGGCCTCCCGTTATGGAATCTCGCGTTTCGGAGCCGCCAGCGCCCTCCATTACGACGTTGTCCGTCATGATGCCCTCCTTTCAATCCGCATCTGGATCGCCGACACAATGGCCAGGAAGACGACCAGGAGGTATGCCGCAGCCGAAGCGTGCCCAAGGTCAAGTCGATGAAATTTCTCGACAAGGTAGTAGACCACGGTCATCGTCGAATCGACGGGCCCGCCCCTGGTCACGACGTAGATTTGGTCGTACACCTGGAAGGCACCGATGATCCCGACGACGTAGACGAACAGGAGCGCTGGCCGCAGCGCAGGCAACGTGACGGCGCGGAAACGTTCGCCACGGCCCCGCACCGTCGACCGCAGCCGCCTCGTATCTCTCACGAGGAATTCCCCAGCGCGGCGAGGAAGATGACCGTTTCGAAGCTGAATCCCTCACATACGCTCGCAGCGCATACAGTTAGCAAGGCTGCATCCGGGTCGGAAAGCCATTTCTGACCTTCCCCGCCGAAGAACTCAATGACGCGGTTGATCAGCCCGTCGTCGTCTAGGCATCTTCCACATCGTCGAAACGACCACCAGGGACATCGTCACGGGAAGGAAGAAAGCGGCACGAAAGCGACTGGCACGCGCGCGCCCGATTGAGCAACAGCGCCGAAACGAGACCCAAGATCGGACCGATCGTCATCGTTACGAACGCGAAGATCGTAGTGATTTCCAACCGCTGTTCGGAAACGATCGTCGGCAAAGATCGGCGTAAATTTCGCCAGAAACCCACGTACTTCGGTTCGGTCACGCCGTTGTACTCGTGGAAACTCCACACAACGAGAAGGCCATCGGGAGGAAGAAGAAAATGGCGGCGAGAACGAGCGCCGAGCGACTGAATGCGTACCCCGCACGGCACCGGCGCTCTTCGCATGGAGGAACGACCTCGAGCCGCAGCTTGTGGTTTTCCATATCGACGCCGGCATCCGCAGGCGGCGGCGCGATCGTAACCGCATCGTGATCGCTGCGCCGCGCCGCCTCCCGGGTCATTCGCGAAGAGCGCCACTCGACTCTCCGCTGCTTCTTCGAGTGCCTCTTCGGCGATTTTCGGTTTTGATGCAGCGAGGTCACCGCCGTGATCTCCTGGTCTATATCCGGCCATCCCGCAAACATACGGGAACGGAGTCGCTGTCCATCGCCTTTCAAACACCCTCGAATGGCTTTTGACCGGCAAAGAAAGAGTCGGGCCGGGAAAGCTCCGCGATTGAGCGCGGGCCTTTATGGCGGGAGCCGCCCCAGCCTTAGAATAGACCATTTCCTGTTGCTCGGGCATGAGCGATGAACTGCGCGCGAGACCCAGGCTTTCGTGTAATCTTGGCATTTGTGGGACCACTAAACCCGTCCCGCCGAGGTAAGATCCGGGTCTTCGAACGTAGGGGCGCCCGCTAAACAGCCCACTTTTCCGGCCTGGTCTCGGGACGTGCCGTCCCGCTAACGCCCATCATGTAGCCGCTGATGAGCATCCTGCGCTCATCCGCAATCCCCGGAATATCGGTCGAGCCGCCTTTCGCGAGTCATCCCATAGCAAGCCACCGTTGCTGCTACTTCCACGTAGTCCATAGGGTCTGACCGCCTTTGATGCGAGGCGGCTTCTTTCCCGGTCTGTCGACGATCGACCCTCCGTTTTGAAAGGAACTGGGCAGTACTGAAAAGCGTCCGGTCGCACGGTTCGATACTTGCCCGCCTCCGTCGCCGCTGGAATCTTCCGCCATGGCTTTGGAAACGTGGACGAGCTCGTCCCACGTGGTGGAACCTTCAATCCTTTTAGCTAGCCGAGCACAGCGCCCGTAATAGAGGGCGTAGGCATCGAAATCAGCCAGCCAAGGCGACGGACGGGCCCCGATAGGGTCATCGCCTTGACGCGCTCTTGAGAATACTGGCCGTCAATGGGTTTGCTATTGAGTTTCTCCCCGGAGATTTTGGAAGATCAGAGCAGGTCTTGGGAAGCGTAGGTCGGAAACCCACGTCATGTCGATCGTCGCCAGATCGGGCGCCGAGTTCGACGACACGCTGTCGACAACTTCTCCTGGAAGGTATCGTAATCGTAGACCTGGTGGTCGACTTCGACCCCGGATGCTTTTTCTTGTAAGCCTCAACGGCAGCTTGACGGGCGTCGCCGACCCGTAGTAATCCCAGACCACGAGCGTTCTCATTGGACGAGCCGCCTTCGAGCAGGAGTGAGGCTGGCTGTCATCATTGCGCACGCGGCGATCATCGCCATTGCGATCGCCACTTTGGCTGTGTTTCCTCTGTTGGCTCCAGCTGACTGATGGCTTGAAGAGAGTGAAGGGGCTAGCCGCGTCGATCATGCACTTCGACGTCGGCTCCGGAGCTGCGCAATCGGCTTCGTGATGAGGATTTCGGGATTGCGCCTGACGGGCGACGTTTCAGATCACACGCTTCGCGGCCTGGCAACGTCGATGTGGTATTTTCGCCCGACTGCCCTTCACGACTGTGCGACAGTATTCGATCGGGCGCTCATCGGCGCTGCGCGAGACGAGTCTGATGAGGAGCACGGGTTCGCTGCGCCTTGTTTGAGGAGCGTGGCTTCCCTCGGGGTCGGCAAAGCGGGCTGAATCGTTTGATGCCCACTGACGAGGTCGACGCCGAATCGTTGGGAAAGATGTGTGTACAGGGAGGAGGTTCCCAGGTCAAGCGAAAAGAAGCCCAGGAAAGAGGTGTTCTGGAAGGAGGACGTGTTCGAGGAGTAGCGGCTCGTCCTCGGCGATTCGCAAGCGTTCAATCGAGTAGACCGGAAGCCCTCGACGCGATGCCCAGCCGTTCGGCCGTAGACGGCGTCGATTCAGTGACTTCTTGAGTCAAAACGATCGTGCGCGGTTCCAAACCCCGGCACGGCCATTTTCCTTGCCGTGAAGCTCGTCAACTCGGCGAGCTGGCGTTCAACCGGGCTTTTCGCTGACAAAAAGTGCTGCGGCCCCGAACGCGGTAGATCTGGCCTTCGCGCACGAGCTCGTCCAGAGCGCGCCGGACGGTGACGAGGCTGCACCCGTAGAACTTTCCGGAGCTCCCGCCCGGTCGGGGAGAGCGATCTTCGTTAGCCCACCGCCCCGCCTCGATTTCGCCCGACGCAGGGCGCTATAAACCTGGTGGTGAGAGAGACAGGCCTCTGACGAGGTCGCTCGGGCACAGTGTCGAGAGCATTTCCGATGCCGGACCCGGAATCGCGGAGAGCAGGCGCAGTGACGCCTGAAACGCGATCCGCCGAAGAGCCGTCATGCGTTTCGCCGTCGGACACCCGAGATCTAGGGTTTCCTGAGCCATCGCACCGCTCCCTATTCGGATCGTCTGATTCATTATAATGTTATACTCAAGCATGGTTAAGCGAAGACGCTACGTCAATGCCTTTTGAGCAAGTCACCGACGCATCGGATATCAAGCACGCCGGCGCCTCGGCCGGCAACCACACCAGCACGGCGTCCGCCACACCTTTGCCCGCCAAGCACACCGGCACTTTGGGCACCGGTCAGATCGGCACCTGGACATCGGAGGCACGTGGATTCGCTCAGCCGTCGTGACGCTTCGACGGCGCCATCCTCTCCCGAAGCCGCCGCCCGATGCCTCGCAAGGAGGAGAGCCACGCCGTCGTCGACACGTGCCTCGACGCCCCTCGGCGAAGCGCGAATGCAAGCGGACTGCCACGCGCTTGAAAGGATCGGGGTGAGCGTGACCGCCGGTCGACCCGCGCACGGGCAAGCTTTCACGCCGCCGAACACGGGGATGATCCTCGCCGGGCCCGAGCTGGGCGAGGCCCTCTCGCGGGCGGCCTGCCTCGAGGTGCGCGTGGACCGCGACACGAACGCGGCAGCACTCGGCGAGCACCGTTGCGGCAGCGCGCGCGGCATGGCAAATTTCGTTTTCATCACGGTATCCACGGGCGTGGGCGGCGCCGTCATGCTTGACGGCCGCCTGATTCGCGGAGCCGACGGCGTCGCCGGGGAGATCGGGCACATCTGCGTGCAGCGCGGCGGCCCTCGGTGCGGCTGCGGCCGCCGAGGCTGCGTCGAGGCCATCGCATCCGGCCCGTCGATCGCCCGCCGTGCCGAGGCGGAGCTCCGCGCGGCTGAGGGCGCCGAGTTGCGTGCCACTGAGGGTGCCGAGTTCCGTGCTGCTGAAGGTTTCGCGCAAACCCGCGCCGCCACGAAATCCGACGAGGGCTCGCTGCTGCCAACGTCGCCGCTCAGCCGGTGAAGCTGTCGCCGCACCGATCTCTCGCAAACATCGTCGATTTCGTCGCAAGCATTATCGTTCTTCGCAAACGTCCTCGCCCTCGCCGAGCGCCTTCGAAGCGGCCGTCCGCTCACCGGTAAGGACGTGGACGAACGCCGCCGCGGGCGATCCTCACGCGATCCGGCGCTCGACGCCGCGGCCGCCGCGGTTGCAAGCATGTGCGTCGACATGGCCAACGTCTTCAACCCCGAACGCATCGTGGTGGGCGGCAGCGTGGCCATCACCCACCCCGACTGGATCGCACGGGCATCCGAGCTCGTGGCACGCGAGGCCCTCGCCCCCGCCAACCGCGAGGGAATCGTCGTCCCGCGGAACTGGGCGACGACGTGAGCCTGGTCGGCGCGGCGTTCCTGTAAATCGGCGCAGCGTTTTTAAGAATGCGACTGTTTCGAGCCTTCGTCACCATTCCATCGGAGGGACGGCCTGGTTCGCCAAAAACGACCCTTAAGTCCAATCCCAACTCCCTGCCCCTACAGGGACGATGGACTCCGGACCGGAGACGATGACGGAATCGCCGTAGGGCGGCGCTGCAAGGCGAACTTCCTCGCCGAACTGGACGACGCCGGGAAGCGCCCTGCCTCGCCACAGGTCCGCGAAACGCGCAAGATCGATCAACGTGCTTACCCTCGGAATAGACAGGCAATCGGCTGCTTCCAGAAGCTCCTCGTCCGCTTGGTCTGCCGACAGAACTTCGGCTTTGTCCGTCAACCGGACTCCCGCTTCATCTGCCGACCAGGTTCCTGCTTCGTCCGCAAACCGGACACCAGCGTCATAGGTCAACCGCGCTAAGGAACTTTCAATTATTTCGGGAAGGGAGGAATGTCCATCCCCGATCGCTTCCCGCCACGGTGGCAAGGAGGTCTGCGACGCGCGCGATTGTCTCATCATCGGCATGCCCATTCGACGGACGCCAACGAACAGAGAAATCACCTGCCCCGCTTCCCCAATCAGCGTATTCCATAGACGAGACGGACCCGCTCAGCGCCGCCTGAGACCACCCTTCAAGGGCAGACCACGCAAGGCAATCGTCGGATCCCTCATCCACCAAGGGCAGGAACACTCGCGCAATTCGAGGCGCACCCTCGAGCGCGTAATCGCCAAAACACCGCTTCGTCCATAATTGAAACCTTACTTACAGCCCAACTGGGGTTTCTGCTTTGACGGGAGAGGAGAAATATTGTGTTTTTGCAAGGCCGCAATGGAAAACTCACACGGATATTTGAGCGGCCTACTGAAGGGATCCTTGATGCTCCATCGAGCCCTGGCAAGCAGACATGGCAGGCGAACCCTCTTTCCAGCAATCGCATGGGAAAGAACATTCCGGCAAGTTCAGACGACGAGGTAGATCTTGCCTGGGCGGTATCCCACGCAAAGACGATACCAATTGGCAACGCAAGAAGTCTGGCTTCTGTGGCATGGCGTTCGGATGATGGGATGTGTGGCGGGTGGCGTTGGGTGGCCGTTAAGGTCGACCCATGGACTTTTGGCGTGATTTTTGGGTGGCTTGTCTGTTTTTCGATGGTTTAGGGATCGTCAACACGGCCTTCACCACGGCCGAGCGGCTCGGGAAAATGTCGAAGAGTCAGCCGGTGCAAGCCAAGAAAATCGGGGCAAGGTTGAAGAAAGCCTCGAAGAAAGAACTCACGCGGTCAGGCCCCCCGGAGGAAAGAGAAGCTGCCCAACAGGCCGTGAAAGCGGCCCTCGAGACTCTCGACGAGGCCCGTAAAGACACGGAAGCCTTCGTCCAGGCCAGACGCGGCCGCGACGCCTTCCTCGCCTACGTCAACGAGCACGGCGGCACGCAGCGGCGCGAAGCACTTGACGAAGACGTGCGGGGCCTGTTCGACGAATTGCTGGTCATTGTCGCCGACGGGGCTCTACGACTTAGCCGAGACCGACCTCAGGCCTTGTCCCCAAAGCCCTGACGGACCTTCTCAACGACACCCAAATACTCCTCGGAACACTGAAGACAATCGAGACAACCGCCGAAAAGACACTGGAGGCAGTCAACGTAGGCAACGCCGCTGCCGACGAGCGCCACATCGAGACAACAGGCAAGCTTTGACAACATAAGCGGCCTCATCAATGAGCACCTTGCTGGGAGAATGCCGATTGCGAACGGAAGGTCTCGGTTTGGCTCTTTCCGGCGCAGGCCGTCGGCTTCGTTGACAGGCGCGAGCAGGCCGACCTCTACGAGGCGCTGGCCAAGCCTCGAACCGGCGGACTCAATGGGGAAGAGGGAAACGTCCCAACTGGCCCTCGACGATCCGCAAGCCCGCGGCTCGAATGCCGACAACAACGTGGATCATTCAACGGACGGCACCGGTGGGGGTTCGTCGGCTGACGGCGATGGCGTGAGTTCTTCGTCCGACGGCGCGGGCCGTGCAGCCAACGGTTCGGGATCTTCAACCAATAGTGTGGGTTCTTCGCCTGTGGGCGGGCCGGTTGTTGTGTGTGGGATGCGTGGTGTGGGCAAGTCTCAGTTGGCCGCCGCTTATGCCCGCGACTGCGAGAAGGCCGGGTGGCCGCTGGCGTGGATGGACGCCTCGAGCCGCAACGAGCTCGTGGCGGGTTTGGCTGAGCTGGCCGTCGAGATGGGGATCGACGAGGACGGCGGGGAGGCTGTCCCCTGAAAAATCCTCGCGGGCAGATGCGTGACGCGGCTCAACTCCGTGAGGGGGACCGGCTGATCGTCTTTGACAACGTCGAGGACTTTGACGACCTGACCGGGCTGGTGCCCCACGGCCAGGGTCTGCGCGTCCTTGTCACGACAACGGTTGCCAGCCCGGGCGACAGTGCCGGACGCCTCATTGCGGTGGGGACGTTCACGCGGCCCCAATCGGTAGATTTCATCAGGGAAAGGACTGGTCTGGAGGAGACCGACGGCCCGGCCCGTCTGGCCGAGGCCTCGGGACCTGCCCGTGGCCTTGGCCCAGGCCGCGGCGACCATCAAGCTCAACGGGTATGCGACGATAGACGAGTACTTGGCCGACCTGCGCAAGTACCGGCTTGAGGAGGTCGTCGACCGCGCAGACGGCGAGGCCTACCCCTCTGCTGTGCATGCGGCCCTGCGCATGGCCTGCACATCGGTTCTCAACCTGCTGGCAGAAAGAGACCATGCCAGAGGGAGGAGGGTCCGGCTTGGCAGGGGCGGGATTCACGCAGTTGGCGGCCTTGGCGCTTCTGGCGCCGTCGGGCGTGCCCCGGCCTTGGCTTCACCGGGTCGGCGACAGCGAGCCGATCGCCCGCCAGGCGGTGGGGGCGCTTGTGGCCCACTCCGTGTGCGCCCCGTCCGAGGACGGGCGCTACGTGCATTCACGGCCTCCAAGGGCGCGTTCTTGCGCGAGGGACTACATGAGGCAGCCTGAGGTCTTCGCCGATTTGGAGGGCGCGGTCGTCGACCTGCTCAAGGGCATCGACATGGACGAGGCCTCAAAGAACGACGCCCAACGGACCGACGTCCTCGACATGGCCGACCAGCTCCGAGCCATCGCAGAACAACAAGGACGAGCGCACTATTCTCCCTACGAAGCCCGCATCGACCTGTCAAGCGTCGTTGGCATTGTGAACAACACGATCTATTGCCTCACCGATATGGGGCGTCCGCAAACCGCCCTGACCCTCAAAGACGCCGGCGACATACTCGCAGAAACCCTCGGCCCCGACCACCCCGACACACTCGCCACGCGAGGCAACCTCGCCATCGCATACCGAGAGTCAGGAAAACCTCCAGAAGGCCATCGACATGTTCTGAGGACGTCCTAGCTGACCGCACCCGCCTCCTCGGACCCGACCACCCCACACACTCACCACGCGCAGACAACCTCGCCCTCACACACCAGGATACGGGGCTCCCTCTCCACGGCCATCGACATCTTCGAGGACGTCCTAGCTGACTGCACCCGCCTCCTCGGCCCCGACCACCCCACACACTCACCACGCGCAACAACCTCGCCCTCACACACCAGAATGCGGGCCCTCTCCACGGCCATCGACATGTCTGAGGACGTCCTAGCCGACTGCACCCGCCTCCTCGGCCCCGACCACCCCGACACACTCACCACGCGCAACAACCTCGCCCTCGCACACCGAGAGTCAGGAAACCTCCAGAAGGCCATCGACATCTTCGAGGACGTCCCTAGCTGACCGCACCCGCCTCCTTGGCCCCGACCACCCCGACACACTCGCCACACGCAACAACCTCGCCCTCGCACACCAGGATGCGGGGCTCTCTCACGGCTATCGACATGCACCAGGTCCTCCTGCCTGACATGACCCGCCTCCTCGGCCCCCTGACCACCCCTACACCCTGGGCACGCGCATCAACCTCGCCGCCGCCTACTACGCCGCGGGAGACCTCCAGACAGCCATCAACATATGCGAAGCGTTGCTGCCGGACCTCACCCGCCTCCTTGGCCCCGACCACCCCGACACATCACCACGCGCATCAAACTCGCCGCCGCCTACTACGCCGCGGGAGACCTCTCCACGGCCATCGACATGCACTAGGCCCTCCTGCCGGATATGTCCCGCCTCCCTTGGCCCCTGACCACCCCGACACACCTCGCCACATCGCAGCAACCTCGCTGCCGCCCACCAGCAGGCAGGGCACCTCTCACGGCCATCGACATGCACTCAGGCCCCTCCTGCCGGATATGTCCCGCCTCCTTGGCCCCTGACCACCCCTACACCCTCGGCACGCGCATCAACCTTGCCGGAGCCCACTATGCTGCGGGAGACCTCCAGACAGCCATCGACATATACGAAGCCCTCCTGCCGGACATGACCCGCTTCCTCGGCCCCAACCACCCCCACACACTTATCACACGCAGCCATCTTGCTACCGCGAGGAAGAAGGCACAGCAAGCATCGTCACCCCAAGCGGATGGCGAGGCGGAGTCCGCGCCTCCTCCCGAGAGTTAGCAAGGATCGCGGAGCAAGAGTTAGCAGAGGGACGCAGTATAGAACTGGGGCACGCCTGAAGGCGCGCCCCCACCAGCCACCAGCCGCAGCGCGCTACTCCCGCGCGGTCAGCTTGAGTTCGGCGTCGAGTCGGACGGGTCGGTGTCCACCGTGACCGTCGCGCCGTCGGTCGCCTCGCCCGAGAGCAGCATCCGCGCCAGCTTGTCGCCGATCTCGCGCTGAATGAGCCGCCGCAGCGGGCGCGCGCCACAGGCCGGGTCGTACCCGTCCATCGCGAGGAAGTCCCTGGCCGCATCGGTCACGTCCAGCGTGATCCGCCGTGACTTCAGGCGCCGCGCCACCTGCTCCACCTGCAGATCGACGATCTTGCCCAGCTCCTCCAGGCTCAACGGCTCGAACACGATGACGTCGTCAAGCCTGTTGATGAACTCCGGCTTGAACGCCTTCCGCACGGACGCCATCACAGCCTCCTGCTTCTGCTTCTCATCAAGCGTCGGATCCATGAGCGCCTGCGAGCCCAAGTTCGACGTCAGAATCAAGATCGTGTTCTTGAAATCCACCGTGCGCCCCCTGGCCGTCGGTCAGGCGGCCGTCGTCGAGCACCTGCAGCAGAATGTCGAAAACGTCCGGATTCGCCTTCTCGACCTCGTCCAGCAGAATCACCGAATACGGGCGGCGCCGCACGGCTCCGTCAGCTGGCCACCCTCCCCGTAGCCCACGTATCCGGGAGGGGCGCCCACCAGACGCGAGACGGAATAAGCCTCGAATACTCCGACATGTCGATGCGCACGATCGCGCGATCGTCGTCGAACATGAACTCAGCCAAAGACTTCGCCAGCTCCGTCTTGCCCACGCCCGTGGGCCCCAGGGAACAGGAACGAGCCGAGCGGCCGATTCGGGTCGGCGACGCCGGCGCGCGAGCGGCGCACAGCGTCCGAAACGCTCGCCACCGCCTTCTTCTGGCCGATGAGCCGCTTGCCCAGGACGTCTTCCATGGACAGCAGCTTCTCCGTCTCCCCCTGCAGCAGCTTCCCGACGGGCACGCCTGTCCACGCGGAGATCACCTCGGCGATCTCGTCGGCGTCCACGCGCTCGGCGATCATCGGCTCGACGTCGGCGTCGGCCTCGGCAAGCTCCTGCGCCTCGGCCTCCGCGATCTCGGCCTCGATCGCCGGAATGTCGCCGTTTTGGGAGGCGGCCGGCGTCCTCGTAGCGGCCCTCGCGGACGGCGCGTTCGAGCTCCGTGCGCAGCTCGTCGAGCTTCACCCTCAGCTCGCCGACGCGGTTGCGCCCGGCCTCTCGGACTCCCACCGCGCGTTGAGGGCGGCGAGCTCCTCGGACCTGTCCGCAAGCTCGGCCTGCAGCTTCTCCAGCCGGTCGGCGGCTGCAGCGTCGTCCTTCGTCTCCGTCTCAACCAGGTAGGCCTCCTCCATCTTGAGGCGATCCACCTGTCGCTGGAGGGCGTCGATCTCCTCGGGCGAGGAATCAAGCTCCATGCGCAGGCGCGAGGCGGCCCTCGTCGACGAGGTCGATGGCCTTGTCCGGCAGCTGGCGTCCGGGAATGTAGCGGTTCGAAAGCGCCGCGGCGGCCACAAGCGCGCCATCGGAGATCGTCACCCTTGTGGTGCGCCTCGTACTTCGGCGCGATTCCGCGCAGGATCGCCACCGTGTCCTCCACCGAGGGCTCGCCCACGTACACCTGCTGGAAGCGCCGCTCCAGGGCTGGGTCCTTCTCGATGCCCTCGCGGTACTCGTCCAGCGTGGTGGCGCCGATCAGCCGCAGCTCGCCGCGCGCAAGCATCGGCTTGAGCATGTTGCCCGCGTCCATCGCGCCCTCGGAGCCGCCGCCCGCGCCGACGATCGTGTGATCTCGTCGATGAACGTCACGATCTCGCCGGCCGAATCCTTGATCTCCTGGAGAACCGCCTTGAAACGCTCCTCGAACTCGCTGCGGTATTTCGCGCCCGCCACCATCGAGGCGACGTCGAGCTGGATAAGCCGCTTGCCCTGCAGGACTCCGGCACGTCGCCGTCGACAATGCGCTGGGCCAGGCTCCTCCACCACGGCCGTCTTGCCGACGCCGGGCTCGCCGATAAGCACCGGATTGTTCTTCGTGCGCCGCGAAAGCACCTGAACGACGCGGCGAATCTCGAGTCGCGGCCGATCACCGGGTCTATCTTTGCCTTCGCGGGCCGCCGCCGTCAGATCCGCCCCGTACTTTTCGAGGGCCTGGAACGTTCCCTCGGGGTCGGGGCTCGTCACCCTGGCGCTGCCGCGCACATTCGGCAGCACCGCCGCGAGCTGCTCACGGCCCGCGCCCGCCGACTGCAAGATCTCCCCGCCTGACTCTGCGAGGCCGCGGTGGCAATGAGCAGGTGCTCGGTCGAAATGTGGCGTCGCCCAGTGCGGTCGCCTCCTTGCCGGCGTCGCTGATGACGCGGGAGAGCGTGCGAGAGGCCCCGGCTGCTGCACCGAAGACCCTTCGGAGGCCGGCAGCGTCGCGAGCGCGGCGTTCACGCGAGATTCGACCTCCCTCGCGGTTGACGCCGACGGCGTCGAGAAGCGCCACGGCCACGCCGCCCTGCTGGGCGAGGAGCGCGGCGAGCAGGTGGAGGGGCTCGACCTGCGGGTTGCCCGCATCGGTTGCAAGCCGAATGGCCTCGGCGAGCGCCTCCTGCGATTTGGTTGTCAGTTTGTCCATAAGCCTTTCACTTTCCTTTGCGTCCTTGAGGGACGGCGTCGATGTCTCATAGAAGACTGTGTCTATAAAGGACAACGCCACTGATGTTGAGTCTATTCCACTCAATTTTATTTGCGCAAGGGAAGCTCATGCGAACGCCGACACTTTTCCTGACGGCGTCACGTTCCGCCGCTGCCGCCTCCAGTCCATCAATTCTGCGGAACGTTTCCTCCCAGCGAAAGACCGCTTTTTTCGACGATTTGCGCCAACTCAGGCTCCGAGTAAGACGACGATGGGCACGTGTAATTGACTTGCATGTACAGCGGCGTGGTCAAAGACCTGAAGACGCGAAACCAATACCACCCGCGATAGTTCTTGCCGTCCTCCCCGGTATACGTCACCGTCATGGCGACCCCGTCCACTTCCGACCCATCCTCAGAGCGAACCTTCATGCGGCCCGAAGGCTCGGTGTTCAGCCCCGTCGCTTTCGCGAGAGCTGCGAGAAGAACTGTTCCGCAATGCTCTTCGATGCGTCTTCGTCGCTGCCCTGCGTGCCGCTGATCATTTCTCGGCCCGTCGCCAGATAGCAGCCCTTCCGACTAATCGCGCGAGATTCCCCTCCCGCTCGATCATATCCGTCTTCCAACCGCCCATCTTTTTCGGGAAATTCCAGAACGGCAGTTGCGTGGCGGCCCCGACCCTCGGGCCGCGGAACGTGGACGACGTCGAAGGGCTCGCCGTCGTGGGTTTGACGTCCTTCTTCGCCTTGGTCGAGCAGGCGCCCAGCGACGTCAGGCACAGGCTCGCTGCAACCATCAGGCGGCGGTGCACCTGACAGCCGCCACGCCTCACCGCATGTTGTCGAATCGCGATTATTACTCCCTATCGAGCGATCGTCTCACGTTGGTCTGCACCGTTCGAAACGGCCGACATTTAGAGACTCTACCTCATCACTCGCCGATAGCGACGTAGTTGCCACAATGTGAACATAACCTCGCGAACATCGCACACTGTGGAACATTGGGAGTTCCGCGAACGTGTTCCCTCGCGGGTAGGATGTTCGACGTCGTCTGAAAGGAACAAAAATGCCCGAAGGCCGCTTTATACACCGGCTCGCGCGACTCATCAACGAACGCTTCGAAGGCTCAATCGTGAGCGCCTCCTCGCCACAAGGGCGTTTTCATCGACGGCGCGCGGCGCCTGAATGGGCCTCGTCGCCCGGCGCGCCGAGGCTTGGGGCAAGCATTTCTTCATGCCTTTCACCGAGGAAGAGCAGAAATCAGCGCCAAGCGACGGATATGGCTGGGCGACGACGGCCCCGTCTGGCTGCATATTCACTTGGGCCTTTACGGCCGATGGTATTTCACGGGTGAAATGCGGGCGCCATCGCGGGCGCGGGCATCCGCAGCGGCAACCATCACGCGATCAACCTCGGCGAAGGGAGCACGGTTCGCCTGCGACTGGTTGGCGACTCGGTCACGGCCGATCTCACCGGCCCGTCGCGATGCGAAACTCGACGGGCCGGGCGTGCGCGCCGCCATCGCCAGCTGGGCCCCGATCCGGTGCGCAATGATCCGGGCGATCGCGAACGTTTCGTACGCGCCGTACGCGGAAGGAAAACGCCCGTGGGGCAGCTGGATTCTCGATCAGTCGGTCGCCGCCGGGCCGGGGAACATCTATCGCGCGGATTGTCTGTTCCGCGTCGGCATCTCGCCGTTGCGGGCCCGGAAACTGGGTCTCCCCGCTCGCCTCGGAGCCCTGTGGGACGATCTAGCGGCGACGATGCAGGCAGATGTCCCCGACGGCGTCATACGAACTGTCCCCGAAGACCTTCGCCCCGAACCGGTCAAGGCGGCCACGGGGCAAGAAAACGAGCAAGAAGAAGATGCGGAAGCCCAGCGTTTCGCCGTCTACCATCGCACGGGCAGGCCGTGCTTGCGATGCGGAACGGCGATCGCCGAGAAAAGAGATGGCCGGACGTCGCCTCTTTTGCGCCCAAAATGCCAGAGGGTGAGCCGCGCCGGGGCGCCGTTATTTCCCGCATTAACGCGATTGTGCGTCGCCCTGAGCCCGGCGGCACACCTGGGAAGCCGGCACGCGGCAGTCTTACTCGAAGGCGATCATCGGGTCCAGCCACGCAACTTGGACCAGCTCGCGATTGACCTCACGCGAGCGGAACTGGCCGCGCCCCGGCACGCCGGCCTGAGGGCGAATCCTTCCGAGGATGTTGCCCTCCTCGGGGCTGCCCGGAAGCATCATGGCGGGCGAAGCGAGGTCGTTCATGGCCTGAATCACCGCGGAGCTGTAAATCGCCTGCTGGCGCCACCCATGCGGCGAGCGACGATGACGTGCAGGCCGACGTCGCGGGCCTGCGCCATCATGGGCACGAGCGGTTTGATCGGTTGCCCTGCGAATTATCGACAAGATCGTAATCGTCGACGATGACCCAGGCCTCGGGCCCCGTCCACCAGCTGCGCTCGCGCAGCTGCTTGGCGGTCACATCCGAACCCGGAATGCGTGACGTGAGGAATTGGGCCAACGCGTTAAGCTGTTCCGTTGCCTCCGCGGCATTACGCAAATGCCGTCCAACGTAGCCTTCGGGCATCTCGCCGAGGAGCGAGCCGCGGTAGTCCACGGCGAAAATCTGAGCTTGCTTCGGCGTGTAGACGCGGGCGATCTCCGAGCAGATGAGACGCAAGGTCGCTGTCTTTTCCCGTCTTCTGATCCCCGAAGAAGAAGAAATGGGGGTTCGCATTGAAGTCGATCCCAAAAAGGCTCCAGGCGGACTCTGCCCAGCCCCAGCAGAACCTGGGGTCATCTTCGCTCGTGGCCTTGCGGACCGCGTCACTGGACACTCGATCGGGCAGTCACACGCAGCTTCGGCCCCGGTTTGCCCTTCCACAGCTCGTGTTGACGTTCGTGACGAAATCGTTGACGCCCTCGGCCAGGGTTTCGGGATCGATCGGCGTCGACGCGCGGAAGAGCCCCGAGAACGTGGTGTTTGCCGATCTCCAGACCGCGGCCGGGAGCGCCCGAAGGAACATTTCTTGATATCTTCCTGTCGATCTCCGAATCGAGGGCATCGCCCAACCGCAGCTCGATACGCGACACGAACATGTCCTTGACCGCGGTTCGGAAGTTCATCCAGCGCAGCGCCGTCGCAATAACATGCAAACCGAAATTGAGACCGCGGGAATGAGGTCTTGCAGCCTCAGCTCGAGTTCGTCGAAATCGGATCGAAGCGCCTGCCATCCATCGATCACCAGGAAGATGTCGCCGTATCCGTCGTCGACCCGGCCTTCGGCCCGCATCCGGCGGTAAGCTGCCATCGATCTCGATTCCCTGAGCGGCAAAGAACCTCTCGCGGTCGTCAATGATCGACTTGATCTCAGCAAACATGCGCCGCACTCGCGTCTCATCGCTGCGCAGAGCGACGCCGGACATGTGCGCGAGGTCCCTCATGCCTCCGAAGCTATCCGCCGCCGAAGTCCATGACGCAAATCTGCACTTCGATCGGCGGTGGGTGAGTGCCAAGCCCCCACGACGGTTCGGGCGAAGGTCGATTTTCCGGACTGCGGCCCGCCGACGATCGCGAGGTAGGCCGCCCGCGCCCGAAAGATCGAGGGTCAGCGTGTCTCGCGCTGCTCAGCGCGGTCGACGTCGCCCACGGGGATCGTGAACTGACCGGCGCCCCTCCACTTCGGCGAATGCAAACCCAGAACGGGAGAAACCCGCAGATCGGGCATGAGGGCTGTCGAGAGTGGCGGGGACGTTCAGCGGCGGCAGCCACACCTGCGAGAGGTCGGGGCCCTTGCCCTCCATTCGGGCAACGGCGATGTCGAAGGTCGTGTCGGCACTCTGGGGATGCCCGAATCGCCGAACTCGTCTTCTTCGGGGCCGGTCTCCTCTTCGACCGCCTCGACCTCTTCCGTGTCGAGGCGCAGGGGCCTGGCGGTGAAATCGAAGATCTCGACGTCTTGGACCTCGGCCGAGCCTGCAGGACGGCGCTCAACTCCGTCTCGCTTCGGCGGAGGCCCGGAAACATACGAGGAGCGGAATCGGATGAGCCTGCTGCTGGCATCGGGTTTGAGATATCCGACGCCGGGAATGGCCGGCAGCTCGTAGCGCTCGGAGCCTCCGATGACGCCGCGGGATTCCTGGGCTGAGAACGTTCGCAAACCGATGCGGTAGGACAGGTGCTCCTGCAGACCGCGCAAACGGCCTTCTTCCAGGCGCTGAGACGAAAGGAGCAGGTGGACGCCCAGAGATCGTCCGAGGCGACCGATCTGGTTGAACATAGTCGACGAAGTCGGGCTTTTCCGCGAGCAATTCGGAGAACTCGTCAGCTACGACAAGCAGCGCAGGAAGCGGGACGAGTTCGTCTCGCCCGTTCTTTCGCGCGCGCTCGTAATCGTGGATGTTCTTGAAGTTGCCGGCGGCGCGAAGAAGTTCCTGACGCCGGTTCATCTCACCGCGCAGGGCGTCCTCCATGCGGTCGACGAGCGAGAGGTCATCGCCGAGGTTGGTGATGATCGCCGAAACGTGCGGCATCTTCGCCATGCCGGCGAAGGTCGCGCCGCCTTTGAAGTCGATGAGAACGAAGTTGAGCTCTTCGGAGGAATGCGCCATGGCCAAGGCGAGAACGAGGGTTCGCAGCACCTCGGATTTTCCCGAACCGGTCGCGCCGATGATAAGGCCGTGCGGTCCCATTCCGTTGAGCGCCGACTCCTTAATGTCCAGGTAGACCGTCTTATGCTCGGGAGTCAGGCCGATGGGCACGCGCAGGCGGTCGCGCTCCAGGCGCGGCTTCCATGCAACGGCGGTGTCGAGATCGCGGACGTCGCCCAGCCCCAGCAGGTCGACGAGCTCGGCGGAGGCCTCCCCGGGCGCGTCTATCGCGTTACCGACGCCGCGGCGTCGGACTCGAGAAGGGCCTCAGGGCCAGACGCCGGGCTGCCGCCTCGGCTTGAACGATGGAAATCCCGTTCGAACCCTCAACGGGCTCAAAGCCGATCTCAAGAGCGAAGCGTCCGCTATCGGCGAGCCGCACGCGCACGGTGTTGTTATCCGTCAGCGATTCCCCAGTGCCAGGAATCTCGATGACGGTGACGCCGAAAACGCCGTCTTCGGTGATGATCGGGTGATCCGAGGGAATGCGCACCCCGTCGCTGACGATGACGAGGTGGAAGCTCGTTCGTCTGATCGGAGACGAAACGCGGGCGATCGACGAGTCCGTCGGGCAGAAGGTCCATGAGGTTCGTCGGTCGACATCGATCATGCGGGCGGGGCCGATGGAATCGAAGATTCGGTCCGACGCCGCGTGAAAGCCACTTTGACCCATCCCACTCGTCCCAGTGGGCCTCGGTGGTGAGCACCGCGATGCGGACGTCGGAAGCCTTCGTGAAGGTCGCGACCTGAACCAGAACCGAACGCGCGATGGCTCGCGCTGTCTCGGGCGAGTTACCGATGAGCTGAAGGTGGGCGATCGTCGAAAGGTTGACGCCCAGGGGCGGTTCCGAGGCCTTTGTAAATCGCTCGAACTGGGCCAAAGCCGATTCTGCCACCGGATCGGTCTCGGCGACGGCTCGATTCTCGGCCTCGACGTACTCAGGGTGAAAGGCTGACTGGCAGATCCGACCCGCGCCAGAAGGAACTCTTCGTCGCCCGGCTCGCGCTCCCCCACCTCGAGTCCCTTCCTCGAGGATCACCGGAAGGTCACCGGGATCGGCAAGCGAAACCACTGCGCGAATTCGCGCTGCATGTCCTCGGCCCTTGCGAGCGTTCTGCCGGGTCTTGGCGAGGTAGGCCAGGTACTCGCGCCGAGCCCGTGACCGAATCGCGAACTGCACCCTGTTGCGATAGATGTTGAGAAAGGCCACACATAGCATCGCCACGACGAACAGCCCCGACATGAGGATCATCTTGGGCGAGCGGTTTCCCGACATCGCCATGACGACCATCATGCCCATCGACCCGAACATCGGCAGAATCATCGCCAAAGCGCCGGTCAAGCCTTCGGACCGCTGGATCTGCGGCGGCGCCTTCAACTCCACAATCTCTTGCGGCGGCGGCTTGGGCGCTTGGCGTTTGGTCATTGCCACGGGTTGTCCTCCAGATTTGTCTTCCCGCGTATCTGTCTCGGCCCGAAGGCCCTCTATGGATCATACTGAGCAAACCCAATCGGCTCGAGCGTGTCCATCCTCGCTTTCGGCCGGAGTTATGCTCTTATTCACCGAAACCGCGCCGATGAGTGAGATTTGCTGTAAGTTTACGGGTAGTGCTCCACCGAGCGCGAGCAAACGCGGCGCGCTATTGTGGATGCGAACGAACACACGCACGTGGATGCGACGAACACACGCGCCTTCGGATAAGGGGGAGTATGGCCGCCACTTCAGCGTCCGTTTCATACCTCACCCTCGTGGTGCAGGGGGAGAGTCACGACGTCGCCGCGCCCCGCGGCTTGACGCTGGCTCAGGTCCTCGAGATCCGCCGGATCCCGCCCAACCTCATTCCCTACACTGTGGCGGGCGACAAGCTTCCCGGCGCCCTCGTGGTCGGCCGAGAGATACGCAATGGCGCCATGGTGGTGCTCCAACCGCCGGGGTTCGACTTCCATACCACCGTGCAGGAGTTCAAAACAACACTGCCTCCCCGAGGAATCGTTCTCCCCGGCGTCTCGATTGTGGGAATGCTCATTGCGATCGTCCTCTCGCTTCTCGTGCTCGTGCAGACGAACGTCGTCCCCTCCTGGCAGGCCTGCCACGGCGGCTGGAACGATGCTCCTGCTGGGCTTGTTCTATTCGCTCCGCCTCAACAGGGACATCCCGTCTCGAGACCTTGGCGGCGGTCACCTGCGGCATGTCCGCGGGTTTTCTGGCGACGTCGGCCAACCCCGATGACGCCAGATACCAAGCCTTTATCAGCGCCTTTGCGGCGGCTGCCGTGCTCTCGGCGATGCGCTGGGCCTGGCGCGGGCGCAACGACGTCGCAACTGCCCGGGTGTCCGGCGACTGCGCGGCCTTCGGCCTCCCTCATCTCGATAGGGGGCTGGCCGGGCTCTTCATCGGAGCGAATATCGAGCTCGTCCTGGGGGCCCTTTTTTCGGCTTGACTGCACCCCTCATACAGGCTTCCTCCCGGGGTTCTCGGTCAGCATTCCGTCCGAGAGGCTCATTGACGAAGCCACCATCGTGCGCGAAGCGAGTTCGGTCAGGCATGCCGAGCCGAGAAAAATACGACAAGATCACGCCCCAAGAAACGTCGAACATCATCGCGGGCAGGCACCGCCCGCAACCGTTTGTGGATCGGCGATCATCTGCACCGCGGCCCTCGTGCTGCTCCCAACGATGACCCGGTTTGCCTTGAGGGGCAATGGCAGGGATCGTGGCCGGGACCCTATCGCCTGCGTGGCTTTGGCACTCCTGCTCGTTCCACGTACCGCAGCGGCGGTCTACGTGCGCGTCACACCCCGCGCAACCGTGGCTGCGATGGTCATTCTGGGCGCGATTTTCACCGGCGCAAGGGGACTCATCAAGGAGCCGGTCCCCCGGTCATCATTTTCTCCCGCCTCGCCTTCGCCATCCTCCTTATCAGCATCCCCATCTCCCGCGGATGGAGGCCGCTTTCTTCACCCGGATAGCCGACATCATTCAGAGCTTGGCCTGCGCCTGGGCCTTTCCCTTGGCTCCCTCGTAGGAACGGGGTTGATCACCCTCGTTCGAACGGGGGCCCTGTCATGACCCACCCATTCACCGTCACGAACCCGACTATCGTCACGAACCCTTTTGCCGTCATAACCACATCCGCCGTCACGAATCGAGTGAGCGATGCCTGATAGAAATGAAAACTTCATTCGAGCCACCCTCGTGCACGAGGAAAAACGGGCCGACGTCCTCCTGCCCGCCAACATGCCCGTGGTCGAGCTCATACCGAGCGTCGCCCGCCGGTTCGTTTCGATGACCCCGCGGTTGGTTTCGAGAGGCTTTATCCTCTCAACTCCCAACGGCAGAATGGTGGACCAGTCGCTCACACTGAAAGCCCAGGGGATTCAGGACGGCTCACTCCTCATACTTGCCCCCAGGGTTAAAGAGATCGAAAAGAAGTACGACGATCCGATTGAGGCTGTGGCCGACGTCGTCAATGAAACCAACAGGCCGTGGACCGATTCCGACGCCGCCGGCGTGGCCACCGGTACGGCAGTGACTCTCCTGACGGCTTCGGCAATCCTGCTGAGCCAGGCGCGAGCCGTCGCGGGTGTGACCGTCCCAATCATCCTTGGCGGGCTGGCAACCCTGCTGCTCGGCGTCATCTGGGCCCTGCAGCGCGGGGAACGCCACACCCACGCGGCCGCACTCGCCCTCGTCTCCTCGCTCATCATCGGCGCTTGCGGCTTCAGCATCCCTTCGCCGCCCCACACCTACGGCCTCGACATGGCCTTGGGCGGATTCTGCTGTTCGATAGCGGCAATGTTGACGATGCCGCTGCTCAGCGAATGGAAAGAAATCATGTTCGCCCCCGGCATCGCGGGCTTTTTCCTGGGGAACAGTGGGTGCGGTCAACATGGGTCTGCCCGATGCGATTCCTCAGGGTCGCCGTGGTGGCCACCAGCATTCTGGGGGTCTTCCTCCTTACGCTACCCGGATTATCGATGCGCTTGAGCCGTCTTGATCAGGCGGATCCGCTCCTGGCTTCGGGCGGCGGAGGCCCCGCGGGAACACCGGGCAGCAAACGCGAGGCGCAGCCCGTCAATCCCGGCCTCATCAAAGAACGCTATCTTCGCGGGCGTCGAGCCATGTTCGCTTTCGCGGTGCGGGGCCGGTTTCGCCCTGGCGGTTCACCCCTGTTCACCGTCCTCAGCGGCCGGTGGGGTGTCGTGGTTCTGGCCGGAATCCTCATCATTCTGACGGTCGGATCGCGAGTGCAGTACGCGAAGATGGACGTCATGTCCGAGTACGTCATAGCCGTCTTGGTCTTCGCAATCGGTTGTTTCTCCGTCATGATCTTCCGCCCCACGTGGTGGCTTGGCCTGGTCATCGTCCTCGCCGTCGTCGCATCAATCCTCATCGCTTATGGTCTGGTCATCGGAAGGACGCCGCAGTGGATACGCCAGGCCGCCGACATGTCCGAGACGATTGCCGGCATCATCCTCATTCCCGCCGCCGTTCTAGCCCTGAGGTTGTGGTGACATGGCTTCGACAAAGGACATTCTCGACGGTCAGCGTTTCAACCGTCAGCGCTTGGTTACGGCTTTCACTTCCGGAATGCCTGGAGGGCGCGAACTCACACCGATTCGTCCCTGGAAAGGGATCATCGCCAGCCTTGTCATCACGGCTTTGGTCATAGGCGGGGCATGGATATCGAAGCTCTTCGCTCCCGCGCTTCCAAACGGTTGGAACAATGGCAACCTCGTCATCAATTCCTCGAACGGTTCTCGCTACGTTTCCATCAACGGCAAGCTCTACCCTCGTTCTCAACGCCTTTTCGGCGCATCTTCTGTTCCCCAACCTCAAAACGATCTCCGCGAACGACGACGCCCTCGCGACGGCGCCGCTCGGTCCGGTGGTCGGCATTTCGGGCGCTCCTGACAAAGTCCCCGCCGCCGACCGCGTGGCGAACGCCAATCCACGGCGTGTGACGGGTGACCGTTCGCTGTGGAAGGCGGTCAACAAGAAGGAAAAGGTCAGTTCGGCCAACGGTGCTGCGCTCTTCGTGGTGAGCACAACGTCGAGTACCTCGTTTCAGGCGAATATCGCTACGCCTTCAAGGAAGACGACGCGAAAGCCGAGAACGTCCTCGAGAACAATTTCGGCATCGACGACGCGGAACCCATCGAAGTTCCGGCCACGTGGCTCAACCTCTTCAAAGAGGGCGAACCCTTGCCCTCTTCAGCTTGACGAAGGCAAGGGCAACGTGAGAGTCCAGGGCATCGATAAGAGTATGCCGTCGGAACTGTTTTGAGGGCAGAAGACGATCAGGGTATGAAGTACTACCTGGTGCGCAAGGATGGCACCCTGCAGCGCATGTCGACCACCGCATTTCGCATGTACACGCTGTCCAAGGCCGGTGTCGCCGCGACGACGTCCAAGATCACCCCACGACACGAGCCGCGCTTCCTGAGCGATGAAAAAGCTCATGCCGACGTGGCCCGAGAACATTCCTTCCCTCATCAACAACACGTCGTCGAAACCCTGCGCGCACGTCGGAACGGGCGAGACCACGAGGCTCATGGTGGGCACGGGCATCCCGAAAGTGACCTCCAGCAACCATGTGGAGGTTGCTTCACAGACAGGAGCACTCGTGACCCAGCCTGGGAACCGGATGAAGCGTTACCATCTCATTGACGAGGACGGCCTCGCCTACGAAATGGACGATTTCGAAAAGACGGGCGCATCTTTGGGATACCAGAAGGTCAAGCCGCTCGAGGCTCCCTCGGCGTGGATGGATCTGTTCACTAACAACCAGAAGACTCCCGTACTGTCGGTCGAGGCCGCATGGTCGACCGTTCCGGCCGATGCTCGCAAGGCGGCAAACAAGTGACAACGCACAGAAGAAAGCAGAACGTCCGGCGCTGCACGGCGATCTCTTCTGCGATCGCGATCAGCCTCGGCGCCATCGGAATCTCGGCTCCCGCCAATGCCGGAGGCAGCGATTCGAGCCTCGTGGCACCTGGACGGCGAAGGGTGCAAACAGGGATCCACAAAGGTCTATCATCCGAAAGAAAGCGAAAAAGGGGGTCGATCGGTTCCTACGCCATCGATCTCACGAGCACCCATCGCCCTAACGAAGGGAAAAAGGCTCGACCGTAGCTCTGCTCGACACCGGGATCGCCACGAGCAACGGCAACTTCAATCCGGCGATTTCCAGGAGAAACTGGACAAGGGCGGATTAGATCGCACGGGATCCAACAACCCCTGGGCGGACAATGACGGTCACGGCACGGCAACCGCTTCGATCATTGTGGGACAGCCGAGCAAGACGAGACCCATTCGCGGCGTCGCTCCCGAAGCGAAGGTCTTACCGATCAAGATCATCGACAGTCAGCCGGACGACAGCGCCGACCCGAACGCCAAGATGGCCCACAAGAAAGCGACCCTGAAAGGCTCATCCTGGGAATAAACTGGGCCGCCGACAACGCGGGGTCGACATCATCGCTCTCCCACTGATCGTGGACGCCGACAACCAACAGCTCAAGGATGCGGTCGCTAAAGCGATAGCCAAGGGCAAAGTGGTGGTCGCCGCGGCCGGCAACGCGGAAAAACAAAGAAGATGACTCGGACGGTTCATCGTCCGGTTCTTCTTCAAGTCGGTCTGCCGAAAGCTCCACGTCGTCTTCCGAGGGCTCAAAGGGGTCGAAGGCCAACATACGTTACCCCGCGGGATATCCTGGGGTCATCGGGGTGACGGCCTCGGATGCAAAAAGGAAATGTCGACGAATCGGTTATTCACTCCGAAGCCGTCCAGCTGGTGGCACCCGGTCAAAACATGATCGTGGCTAACGGAAGCACCGGCATCTGCCTGACCTCCACGCAAGCGCCGAGCACGAGCTATGCCACCGCCTATGTCGCGGGGGTGGCCGCGCTCGTAAAAATCCCGCCATCCAAAGGAAAGCGGGGCGATGATCACATACCGCCTCCTTTCTTCCGCCAATCGCGGCAGCGCACCCGGCTGGACCAAAGAACGCGGATGGGGGCTTTGTCGACCTCTACGGGGCAGTCACCATGGTCGACGACGGGCAGATCCCAGGGCCGACGTCGCCCGTGATCCAACGCCTCAAACCCGTGCCTACGATCGGATCGAAAAGTTCCCCGCCGGAGCACGACCCTCAGGGCATCGGCCGAAAGGCGGGGATGATCTGGGCCGGAGCGGGTGTAGGCCTCATCGTGGTGCTTCTCATCGTTGCGGCGGGCCGAGTAGAACGGCGCTGAGGAAATCCGACGATTCCTCGGCCGAAGAAACCGAAGAAGAATAAAGCAAAGGCTCACCAAAAACAGACATAGCCGTGTGCGAACGTGACGGCGATTCGTGAACGGTGAGGATTGGTGAACGCGACGGCAACTTTCTCCGCGATCTCTTTCAAATACGCGTTCTCTTTCAATAAAAGTGGCTGGGCGGGAATTTCCCGCCCAGCCACTTTCGATCAATCTCGCGAAGCGAACCCCCGCGATCGGCGCCTACCTTTCGATGAGCCAGCCTAGTCAGCCTGCCGCCACTGTCGGCGTATCAATCGGCACTAGCCGCATCCCGTCATTTCATGAGTCGGTTCGGCTGGCTCATGGCCAGGCTGCGTCGGCTTTGCTCGGCTGAGCCGGCTTTTCACCGACCCAGCCGAGCCGCGGCTCTCACTGGCTTTCTTCCTCGTCTCGCCTGCCGGCTTCCAGGAAGGTGATCTTCCGATCCGTCTCATAGGGCGAAACATCGTGGTTCCGTCCCTTTCTCGACTTTCGGGTCTTCTCGCTTTCCTTTTCCTGGCGGCCGCGACCGATCAGCCCGTTGAAAATCCCGCGTGAGGCACCGCGCGATCCCTTTGGCGCTGTCGAGCTGCCGCGCCCTGTACGCGTGGAGGCAGTGGTCGTGCGCGTCGTCGAAGTTCCACGAGTCGAAGCACCCGCCGTCGTCCCCTTGCAGAGCCCGAACGTGCGGAGCCTGAACGAGTCTTCGAGTCGACGGGGCGGGCGGTTCTCGCCCCTGTCCGTCCCACGCGTACTTGTCCCGCGCGTCGTGGCGGTCCCACGCGTGCTGGTTCCACGTGTACTAGCTCCGCGTGTGCTGGTCCCGCGTGTCGTGCTGGTTCCGCGCGTGCTGGCAGCCCCGCGCGTTCCGGTTCCGCGTGTACTTGTTCCACGCGTGCTAGCAGTCCCGCGCGTGCTGGCGTTGCGTGCACCGGTTGTCCGGGTGGCTCCTGCGCGTCCCGCAGTTCCTGCCCGTCCCGCAGTCCCTGCCCGCCCGGCAGCTGCCCGACCGGCCGTACCAGCTCCACGATTTCCTGCCCCCGCCGCGCGCATGCTCGAAGCAGGGCGCACGCCGTTGGCCCCCGCGCGGAAGCTAAATGCCGTTGCTCGCGACGCTGTGGTCGCTCCCTTGAGGAGACCGCTTCCTTGTGGTGCAGTCGACGTTCTCGCCCGCACTGCCGTTGTGGTGCCTTTCAGGATGCCGGAGCTTCGTCCGGTGGCCGACGGCGAGACCGGGCGAGCCACACCGCTAGCTCCGCGAAGCCCCACCGTTTTAGCGGACGCGGGAGCTCCGCACGCACCGCAGTGGTGGCTCCTCGCAAGATTCCCGATCCGCTCGAATTCTGCGGTACGCGCATCGTGGCACCTGAGCGCAAGCTCGTCGAAGGCGACTGAGGCGCAGCGGACATCGCTCTGGCGGCCCCTGAGCGCTTGATAGGCCTTTGTACCCGGCAGCGGCGGCGCCCCCGCCCATAGACGCAGCCATGGCCATCGGATTGTGGACGGCCGATTCCAGCACCGACGGCCGGGCCACTATGCGCCCGGTCTGGGATGTGGAACCGTGGTGATGCGATCCCTTGCAGGGACACGTCGCCATCGAGCGACGGGTCCAGGCTCGAACTGCCCGTGAACCAGTCGGTCGCCGACCGCCTGGGCAGACTGGCCTGCTCAGGAGGGCTCAGAAGCGATTTCACCTGATCGTACAAGCGGAGCCCCTGATCGACCTTGTGGATAGTGTCGACGACTTCCTGCGGTGTAGGCAGGCGGGGCTGAGGCGGAGCCGGAGTTTCGGACTCCTGTTTTTGCTCTGGCGCCGGCGGCGCGGATTCAGCTTCATTCGCAAACCGCGGAAGCTTGCTGATGGCGTCGGATGTGCGCACATCCAGCCCATTGAGCACTCCGGAAGCTTGAACGTCGAGAACGCCCATCGCGCTTGCGTGGGCCGTATGCGCATGTGCCGCCACAAGCGGTCCCGCGACGGGGCCTGCCAGAGCGGCGTATGTCATCACCGTGTCTCGAGTGGCGTTCGTAGCGCCGACATTCTTTTTGATCTCGCCATACTGGGCCTGGGCTTCGCGGCCGGCTTTTGACCACCTCACGCCGCACGGAGGCAACCTGCTTGATTCCGTCCGAATACTTGAAAACACGCGTCTGCAGCTTGTCGAGGTCCTGGGTCACCGCATCCGCGGTGCTTCCCTCCATGCCAAGCTCCCCGCGATGGACTTCGTCGAGTGGGCAACCAACTCGAGGTGCTGCGATATCTTCTCCAGACTCTCCGAAACGACATCGTGTGCATCGAGGGCCCAGGGTTCGATCAACCCAAGGCGATTGACATGTGGTGTGGTCACTGTTCTCTCCTCGGCTTCCTGGGCCTTCGCCCTCTTGAGCCTCATTAGCCTTTTGCGTGGTTTCTTTGGAATTCTCCCGCGCCACTCTGTTGTCCTCGGCACTGGCAGAACCCTCGGATTCGGCTAGTGATTGCTTAGTGGGGTTCAAGCCTATTTTACTCATGAAACTAGAGTCCCGTAGGAAAAGTGCTGCGAAGCTTGAGCTAAAAGCCCCAAATAGTCGGCGTAGACCTTGCTTTGAGAGCGATCCTCGCCTATGAACTCCTCAAGGGCGTGCTGCAGGTGGCTAATCACTTCCGTGTAATGCCGGGAGATGTTCGCAAGCTCGCCGTCGATCACTTTCATCGTCTGGACCAGAGGACCCGAAAACTTATTGACCTCGTTGAGAGCCGTCCACACCCCTCCCCGATGTCCATGCGTTCGAAAGCACCCTTAGCTTTGGCGAATTCGTCGGAGGCATTCTTCAATTCGTTAATCCGTCGGGAGAAAATCTCCTGATCGAGTTTGAATATCGACATGACTTCAGGACCCTCCTCGTAAAACTGGTGAGAATGGCAGCGGAACCAGGATCGGACCCGCTGGTTCAGCCTACAGGGAGCTTTTTCCTGCGGCCAGAAGCGGCGGGGTTAGTTCTCCCAAGGCCGACGTCGGGCCTGCACGCCTTGCTGGTAGCGAGCACGTTTTACGCGAAATAACAGTGTTTTGCCTCGGTCGTCTACGTCAATCGCATCACGAAGCGACCAGCGTGAGAATTTCCTTACTCCTTCCTCAGTGTTGACGCGGTGTATCGAACGCTCACTTGTGAGCACACAAGCGTCCTTTCCAGGGCATAGGCCCAGGTCCAGGGCATAGGCCCAGGGGCGCGGACGCCGTCCGGGCACGCCGACGTCGTCATGACGCCACTGCCCCGCCTTCCGGACACGACGACCACATTTTTGCGACCCGGATCCTCGGAAGCCGGCGCTTCCTACCTTTCAGGCACGAACAACCGCATGCAAAAGAGAGCGCGAACGCTACGACTCTCCAGAAAATGCAATAACCGAATTCATCGTGCCTACGCTAGGATTGGACTGCCTCGAGCGGGCCAACTGCCCGCACCTAAGACAACCGTTTGGAGAACACATGGGCATTTTCGACAAAGCCAAGGACGCCCTCCGCGCGAGGGCATCGAAGAAAAGTCCGACGCCGTCCTCGACAAGGCAGAAGACTTCGCCTCGAACAAGTTGGGCGAGGACAAGGCCGAAAAAGTGTCGAAGGTGCGCGACGCCATCGATCGCCACATCGGCAACGAGTGACACCGTCACGGCGATGATGAGAGCGCTGAATCGTCTGTCGCGGTTCAGCGCTCTTTCACTTGGCACCCGTTCTACGTGAAGCAAAAATGTGGCTTGGCGGGACACCGGCGTCCTCACAGCTCACGCGGTCATTTCGCCCCGCGAGTCTCCCATGTGAAGCAAAAAGTCCTGCGCATCAACACGTCCGCCAACCCTCACGTCACGCAATCGTAAAAATGAGAACGGTCACAAACTCAATGACAAACGAAACAGGAAAATACATTATTGCCGGCGCAAGCACAGAATATGGTAGATTTGCGCCGTCTCCCACGGGAGATCTGCACCTCGGCAATCTTCGCACCGCCCCTGCTCGCCTGGAGTTTGGCGCGGCGCAGCGGCCGCGGCTTTCTCATGCGAATGGAAGACCTCGACGCTCGTTCCCGCAGCGAGTTCGTCACCGGTCAGTTGACCGACCTCGAAGCTCTCGGCGTGATTGGGACGGCCCTGTCCTCTTCCAATCCGAAAGGGCGGCCGACTACCGCGACGTCCTCGAGGATCTTCTGTCGAGAGGATTACTTTACGAGTGCTATTGCACACGTCGTGACCTGGCCGAGGCGCCGTCAGCTCCGCATCGCTCCGCCCGGGGCGTACCCGGGCACATGCCGCAACCTCAGCGACGATCAAAGAACCGAACGCCGAGCGGCACTGGCCAATAGGGGGCCCGCCCGCTTCGGTTGGCGGCGGACGTGGCGAGCTTCGAGATCGTCGATACGGTGCTGGGGCCGTATACCGGAGCGGTCGACGACCTCGTGATTCGGCGCGGTGACGGCGTTTTCAGTTACAACTTCGTTTCTGTGCTTGACGACGGCGCCACGGGCGTAACCCAGATCGTACGTGGCGACGACCTTCTAGCCTCAACTCCGCGTCAGGCCTATCTGCAGGACCTGCTCAGCATCGAGCGGCCCGAGTACGTACACGTGCCACTGGTCACAAATGGCGAGGGGGTCAGACTCGCCAAGCGCGACGGTGCGGTCACCCTGGCCGCACTCAGGGAATTCGGGTGGGCGCCGGCTGACGTCGTCGATCTGCTGGGCGCCAGCCTGGGCATGGACCATCCCCGAACGGCCGAGAATTTCGCCGCCCTTTTGACCCCGCAGGCGCTTATGCGCCCCGCCTTTCGGATCGATCCGAAGATCTTAGAAGACGGGCCGACGCCGGACGTCTTCAGAAAACTCCCTCGTTCCTTCGGATGGAGAAGCGCCGGCGTTCGGTGAAGAAGCCGACGATTGGCTGGGTAACGGCTTCGACGAGGGCGCAGGCGATTAGCTCGGAGATGGCTTCGATGCTTGGCTGGGCGAAGGCTAGACGATCCTCCGATGACAATCCCCACTTTCACGGGATCGTGATCGGAGGAGCGGAACGGCCCGCTACCCCACAGCTGTTTGACGTTGTAATTCGTGCGCGAATACTCAAACGCCTGCGATTCCATGGCGTTGACGCTCACACGTCCGCACCGGCGACCATTCGACGGGCGCTTTCGTTGGCCAGAACGTGGTCGAGGGAGCCGACGTTCCTCCGTACTGGTAAGAATAATCAGTTCGCCCCACCGAATCGCGGACTTCCGTATAGCCGGCGTCTCTAGAGCAAGCATGGGATCCTCGGCAGAATAGGAATTAAAGTCGCCTACCAGGAATACGGGACGGTCTGCATACTGCTCCTTCGTCCACCGGGCCAGCGCCTTCGCCTGGGCTACACGCAGGCGGTTGTTATTTCCCTGATACGCGTCGCGATCCTCCGGGTAAGCACTAGACAGCGAGCCTTTCGACTTGAAGTGATTGGCCACGATCGCAAATGTCTCGCCCTCGGGCGCGCACCGCGGCGTCGAGCGCCCGCCACTCCTGCCCCAAAGGTTCGCGCGCATATCCCGTGAAATCCTTGCTTCCCATGAGAATACGAGACTCTCCCACGGGAGCCACCTTTGCCTTTTTGATAGATGAATGCGAGGCGAATGACATCCTCCGATGCTGGAACCTTCGACGGCGAAGGAACGTAAGCCCAGCGTTCATACCCCGCACGTTCATTGAGCGCTTTTGACCAACGCCGCTATGGAAGCGTCGCGGTCGTGGCCGAATTCGATGCCGTTTCGATTTCTTCGAGCGAAACGACGGAAGCGTCCAGAGTATCGATGGCCGAGACGATCTTCTGCTGTTGTTTTGCAAAAGCATCCTTGCTGAAGGCTCCTCGCACATCGCATCGTTTGGCTGTGACCGGATTGCCCTCGCGATCCACGTAAGCCTTTGCATCCGGCCTCCGATTCTCCCAGGTCGGTGAAGTAGTTGAGAACGTTGAACGAGGAGATGGCGAGGTCCCCACCCACGTTTTCCGGCGTGGCTTTGCGAGTGTTGGCCACGTCGACGTACTCCGGACGAACGATCGCCTGCCTCCGCGCTCGTCACCGGCGACACGGGCTGGAGATTCCACTGTTTCCTGAAGTCGAGGATCGCCGGCTTCTTCAGTGAGATCGACGACCCCACCCGCGCGGGGCTTTCCTGCGACAGATAGGGCAGCGGAACTTCGGGGTGGGCGTTCTTCGTCCCGGTGTAGGCCCACGAGAGGCCATCGTCAAGGGTGAGGGAACGCGCGGCATCCGCGGCCGCAAAGCTTGTCGATTTCCCGCCGGTCGACGGTCGGATTGTAGGCATCCGACGGCTGGCGCAAAGGCTCTTGCCGAAGGCTAGCGCCCAATTGGCTGTAGCGGTTGGTCTCGTAATTATTCGAGACCGTCATAGAGCTCGCACGTCAACAAGCATCCCCTCAAGGGCTTCTTTGCCGGCGGCGTCGGGAACGGACGTCAATGGCACGGCCGCCAGCAGGGCGACCTTCTCGTCAAGTTTGGAAAAGCGTGGCGCTCACCTCGGTCATGCCGTGGAACTCCTTGACCGAGCCTTTTGACCTGAAGGTAATCGCCAATCTTCACCGAGGAGGCAACCTTGCGAGAGTGGACGAATACGCCGTGCGACGCCCTGAATGGCCTTTGACCGCCGCTTCCCGGCGTTTGAATGTAGACGCCGTCGAATCCTCCGGTTGGATAGACGGCCGTCACGACCCCCTTAGTTGTCACCGTTTTTGCCAGCTAGCGGGCTCGCATCGCCCGTGCCCTGAATCTCAGATATGGCGACCGTGCCATTGCCCGAAGAAGCGGGCTCATCCGCCTTCGCCACGGGTGCGGCAAGCGCCGAAACCAGAGCGGCGGCGGCGGCTGCGCGTGCGCATGCGCGTCCCGTCGTTGCGACGTTCATCGATATTCCCTTCTGTCCCTTCATGCCCCCGCGTCTCCGTTCACGCCCCCGCGCGTGAGTGTTACCAGGCTACCCGAAGATGACGGGAAAACCGCGTCATCGCGGGTTTTAGCGTTCGAAGCCGTATTTGCGCAGGCGCCGTCTGGCGCTTTTCGTCCCCTCGGTTGAAGGGCGAGCAGCGTCGCATAGATGCCGCCGGTGGCCGCGAGCTCGGCGGGCGTGCCAATCCGTCAATTCGACCGTCTTTGAGCGTGATAAATCCTGTCAACCTCCGCGATAGTCGACAGGCGATGCGCGATGATAATGCTCGTGCGGCCTTCCATGAGCGAATCCAACCCGGCTTGGACCATACGCTCGGAACGCGTGTCGAGAGCGCTGGTGGCCTCGTCGAGAACCAGGATGTCTGCGTCCTCGAGAATTGCGCGCGCTACGGCGATCCTTTTGGCGCTGCCCGCCGGATAACTTGAGTCCACGCTCCCCGATCACCGTTTGGTAACCCTCGGGCAATTTGCGAACGAAGGAATCGGCATTGGCCCGTTCGGCGGCCGCCACCACATCTTGACGGGCCGCATCTTGCCGACCGTAGGCTATATTCTCCTCGACTGTTCCCGAAAAACAGCGAGGCGTCCTGGAAGACCACGCCGATTCGACGTCGCAGCTCCGCGACGGGGATCGCCGACGTCGGGCGCCCAAACACGCTGATCCGGCTCGAGCGCGGCTCGTACAAACCGAGCAGAAGCGAGGTGAGTGGATTTGCCTCCACCCGACTCGCTGACGAAGGCGACATGCTCACCGGCGTGCACCTCGAAAGAAACATCCCGCACAACGTCGTCGCCGCCCTCGTATCCAAAATAGACATGCTCGAAGCTCACGGCACTTGCTCCGGCCTCACTGGCACCACCGGTGCTCCTTGCCGCGCCATCTCGGGCCGCGGCTCTTTCAGCACTTCCCGTCGCGCTCGCGCTCTGCGCCATACTCGTACTATTTACCCCGTTCACCACTTGGCCGGACATAGCGGCATCATCTCCGGTTCCGCTCGCCGACCTGTCAGCCACAGCCTTTGCGGCCCAGCTGGCGCCATTGTCGCTTTCGATCCAGCTGGGTGCCACCATCCTCGGTCTCTATGCCCTCGTCGTTTTTGCTTGACGCTGCTCGCATCGTCGCTCAACGGCTTTTAATGCTGCGTATTCACGCACCGGTTTAGCCAGATTTCCCAACTTTTCGCATCGGCGATCTCGCTTTCGATTGCGGGCCTGACGTCGTTCATCTTTTCCATGACGGCGAAGAAATCGTTGGACCCGGTGATCGCGCGCTGGGACGTATCAACGATCCAGCTCAGGTTGGCAATCGGTTTGCCGGGCCATCGCTATAAGCTGGATGAGCAGAATCATGTCACCAACGGAGAACACACCGCGTGAAGTATTGACGAAGATTATCGCGTAGATGCCGAAGAACATTAGGCCCATGAATGCACGGCGAATAAAAATCCATCGTGTGCCAGTAGCGGGACTGACGTTCGGTCAAGCTCACGGTTTCGCCGAATGAAAACCGAAAAGTTCGTCAACTCGCGCAATTCCTGGACGAAGGACTTGACCACCTTGATCTGGCCAACCACTTTCCATGAATCGGGCCGCTGGCCTCATCCACTTTTGGTTCTTCTGCGTTTCGTAAACCCTGCCACCCTCTCGACGTGAGCATGGTCAACCACAGGTAAGGTCGGGAAAATGAAAAGCAGCAGGAATGCCAACCACGGAGAGTAAATCGCCGAGATCACGAGAACCGCTATCGTCGTCAGCGCAACGGTAAAGAGGGAATTCGAGAACATCTTCGCGAAGTTTGTCACCTCGGCTATCGAACGGTTGAGACGCGAGGTTATCGTGCCTGTCAGCTCGTCGTCGAAGTAACTTTGCGGCAGCGCGAGGAGCTTACGGAAGTAACGACTCGAAAGGATAGCCCGCATCTTTTTGGCTCATGACGTCGCCGTAGTAGTTCCCGATCGAACTCGCGGTGGTCGACAGCAGGGTCGACAGCGAAGAAAGCCGCCGCCAGCCATACGACCTTTCCGGCCACATCCGTTTTGCCCGGATTGTATGGCGTGGACAATCGCATCTGTCGCATTGCCGATGATGAACGGAATCGCGATTCCCGCTAAGGCGACCAGTATCGAAGAAATGACAATGATTGCGTAGTACGGGGCAAGGTTCTTCGTGAAGCGTAGAAGGCGCGCGAGACTTCCCATGAATCCCTCCAGGTTCGAGCAAAGGGCTTACATTACAGCCTCCGCGGGGCCGTCACTCCGTGGGAAGCCCTCGCTCAGCGAACCGCATCCCGAAAGCGGCTCTCGCTTCGCAAGCCGTCATCGAAAACGGCTCTCGCTTCGCAAGCCGTCATCCCGAAAGCGGCTCTCACTCTGCGGGCGATGTCGGCCCAGGGTCATTCTCTCCCCTCAGACAAAAGGCCTTTTAGGACACGCATTCTCCACTGCCCAACGGACGGAATGCGAATATACCGACAACAGGCTGGCTCGCGGCCCTCCTCCCACTGTTCAACGGACGGATTTCTCATATGCATTACGCGCCAGGAGGCGGATCGAACGAAAAACATTCACGGCGTAGCTCGGGTCACAGACGGTGGTCTGATCGCTACATTCCTCCACAAGGTCCCCTCATCACAGACCTAATTTGTTTCGACACTTTCCTACCTCGACAGTTAATCCCGAAATCACGCGGTTTTATTCAGCGCGACACAGTGTCGCGACAAGATCCACCCGTAGGTGGAGGGAGGGTGCCCGCGACTCCCCGTAGGCTTATCTCAGAGCCGGAGATACAGCGGTTAAGCCGCTGGCCCACACGCTCACCTCGGTCTCAACTCGATAGTTTTCCGGTTGAGAATACGCTCTCACCGCGTATGGGTGGGGGTGCGTGAACGCGAGTTCACACACCCCCACCCATGATCGAAATTCGTGGGTTTTGCTCTTTCTCCGGTTCGGCATATGCGCTAACCGCCAGAGTCAGCGGATTTACTGGCCGTTCATCGGTCCCCGTCTCAGTTCTCTGATTCGGGGACCGATTCTTCTCTTTTGCCGGGACCGCCCCAGCGGCTTTCCAGCAGAGGCCTCCACAGGATCAATTCACCGCGTGCGGATACCTTCTCCGGCAGCTGCGACCGTATATTCTCGCGGGCAACCACGAGGACGTTGCCATCCTCGCCTACGGCAAATACCCCTGCTGTCCCTGCCACGCCTGCGTTCCAGATCTTCACCCAGGCGGTCCAACCTTCTCCGAGGTGATGCGCTGGCAGCAGTTTCTGCCCCGGTCACGAGCCTGCATGAGTTTGGCGATACCCGCTAAGTTGACTCCCTCCTTCTGGGAGAGACGTTGAATTTCGAGGAGGCGATCGACGTCATTCAAGGAGTAACGCCTCCCGCCGCCTCGAGTTCGCTTGGCTTGAACGAGGCCGAGCCTGTCGTACTGGCGCACCGTCTGGGCGTGCATACCGGCCAGCTGAGCCGCCGCGGATACAGTGAGAACCGCCGCGTCGCGTCCAGTCACGTCGGCTCCTCGCCAGAGTATTGAATTCGGCACGGGGATCGGCATCTCCGTGGCGCTCGCGAAAATCCTCGACGGCTTTTGCGAGCGTCCTCCGACAGCTTCTTCGGCACAACGACTTTCAGCCGAACGTACATGTCGCCGCCCTTGAGGCCCTTGGACCGCACCCTCAAGAGCTTATCGGTGGATGATCCTTCGGGAATCTTGACCGATACGGTTTTCCCCTCGAGCGTGGGGATTTTGATCGTTGCGCCCAGAGCAGCCTCCGCGAAGGAGATTGGCACATCGACGTATACGTCTTTGCCTTTCAACTCGTAGACTGGGTGCTTCTCAATATCGACGGTCACGAGTATGTCGCCGTCGGGTCCGCCATTGACCCCGGCGCCGCCCTTGCCGGGCACACGGATCTTCTGACCCGCGGAGATCCCTGCCGGAATCTTCGCCGTGACAGATCTGCCGGAAGCCGTCGTGATCTTGACAGTGGTACCCGAAGCGGCTTGACGCAATGGGATCGACACTTTGGTCACCAGATCCTCGCCACGCGAGGCACGCCGAGACGAATTGAAGCCGAAACGCGAGCTTCCGCCCCTGTCGGAGCCTCCGAACATGTTCAAGATGTCCTCGAAACCCCCCGTCGAAGCATTTGCTCCGTTTCCATAGGTGTAGCTGCCGGAAGGAGCCGCCTCCCCGCCGAACATCGAGGAAAACATGTCCTCGAATCCGGCGTCGTTCCGCCGCCGGCGGTGAAGCGAGGACCACCGGCCCCGAAAGCGCGAATCGCATCGTATTGCTTTGCGATCTTCTTCATTGGACAGCACTCGGTAGGCTTCGCCCACTTCCTTGAACCGCTCTTCGGCCGCGAATCCCCAGATTCTTGTCGGGGTGGTACTGGCGCGCCAGCTTGCGATAAGCCTTTTGATTTCCTCCGCCGAAGCGTCTTTCGAGACTCCCAATGCCGAATAGAAGTCCTTGCCAATCCAGTCTTGGTTAGCCATCGCTTCTCACCTCCTTCTTCATGTACAACGCGATGTTCACTCGGGGACACTACTCCGACCCGTGCCGGACGAAGGACTCTCTCGCCTATTCGGTATCCGGGTTGGACGAGCGTCCTGATCACTTCGGCCTCAACCTCCGCCGACGTCGAATGCATGAGCGCCTCGTGAATGAGGGGATCGAAGGCCTCGCCAACTTTCCCGTAGCGCTCCAATCCGAAGGACGAGACCCAGCGTGGATTCGAGCTTCTCGGCAATAGCCCCTAAAAGGGGCCAGTCAAATCACCGTGCTGACGGGCAAGTTCGACGTCGTCGAGAACGGGCAGCAAAGCGTCAAGAACCGACGTCACCCCCTCCTCGCGACGCACCGCCCCTTCGGCTTTGGAACGCCGGACGAAGTTCTTGTACTCCTGCTCCAGGTTGTAAAGGTCGGCGCTGCGCCTGGCCACCTGGTCCTCGAGCGAAGAAATGGTCGACATCGCCTCGGCGAGCGGATCGGTCGCAGCATCAGAGTCCATCATCTGCAAGCGAAGATTCGTGCGCCGCATCGGCACGTCCGGGTTCGGAGCCCTCTCTCCCGGCGGGCACATGTTCTTCGCCACCGGTTTCTTCGCCACCGGCGCTCGAAAGAGCGTCCGTGCCGGACGAGCCGGCAGTGCCGAACTTCTCGCCCGGCTGGCGAGTTGCCTCTGGTTTCTCACCTTGCTTCCGGGCCGTGCCCGACTGGCCCTCCGGAGGCCCATCTTGCGGCCCGGGGGCCGGGGTAGCCCCGAAGGCAGCCCCGGCCTCATCGAAATCCGGGTTCGTCACTTTTGCTCCTCGTCGTCGACGATTTCAGCGTCCACGACTTCTTCCCCACCCGTCTGGGTTCCGGAGGAAGAGTCTCCAGTCGACGGCGTGCCAGTCTCGGCCTGCTGCGAGGCGTACAGTGGCTTTGCCGATCTCTTGGGACTTCTCATTGAGCTCGGTGAGGGGCGGACGAAACGGCGTCAAGGTCGTCGCCCTTGAGGGCTTCACGGACCTTCTCGACCGCATCGCGCACGTCGCTAGCGACATTATCCGGGACCTTGTCGGCGTTGTCCTTGAGCAGCTGCTCGATCGAGTAGACCGTCTGCTCCGCCTGATTGCGGACCTCGGCCTCTTCGCGGCGCTTGGAATCTCGGCCGCATGCTCCTCAGCTTCCTTTGACCATGCGCTCGATCTCTTCCTTGGGCAAAGCCGAGCCGCCGGTGATCGTCATCGACTGCTCCTTGCCCGTCGCCTTGTCGCGAGCCGAGACGTGGACGATGCCGTTGGCGTCGATATCGAAAGGTGACCTCAATTTGCGGAACGCCGCGGGGCGCCGGCGCGATGCCGGTCAGGTCGAAGGTTCCGAGCAGCTTGTTGTCGCGGGTGAACTCACGCTCGCCCTGGAACACCTGAATCGTCACGGACGGCTGATTGTCCGTAGCGGTGGAGAAGGTCTCGCTGCGCTTGGTCGGAATGGCCGTGTTGCGTTCGATGAGCTTCGTCATGATGCCGCTGGTCCCGCCCAGGCTCGTCTCGATGCCGAGAGAAAGCGGGGTGACGTCAATGAGCAGAACATCCTTGCGGTCGCCGGAGATGACGCCCGCCTGGAGCGCGGCGCCGATGGCCACGACCTCGTCGGGGTTGACGCCCTTGTTCGGCTCTTTGCCGCCCGTCAGCTCTTGACGACGTTCGTCACGGCCGGCATACGGGTCGATCCGCCCCACAAGCACGACGTGGTCGATATCGGAAACCTGATTCCGCGTCGCGCACGACGTTGCGGAACGGCTCCTTTTGTGCGTTCGAGAAGATCTTTGGTCATCTCTTCGAACTTTCGCTAGTCAGCGTCTCATCAACGTGGATGGGGCCCGATTCCGACATCGAAATATAGGGCAGTGAGACGGTGGTCGACGTCGTTGAGGACAGCTCCTTCTTGGCCTTTTCAGCCGCTTCCTCAGACGCTGAAGCGCGATCTTGTCCTTGAAAGATCGGCGCCGGACGATGCCTTGACCTGCTCGACGAGCCAGTTGACGATCCGCTCGTCCCAGTCGTCACCGCCAAGCTTGTTGTCGCCTGAGGTCGCACGCACCTGGATGGTGGAAAAACCGTCGTCGTCCTTACCCACTTCGAGGAGGGAGACGTCGAAGGTGCCCCCGCCCAGGTCGAAGACGAGAATCAGCTCGTCCTCCTTGCCCTTTTCAAGGCCGTAAGCGAGAGCTGCGGCCGTGGGCTCGTTGACAATGCGTTGAACGTTGAGTCCGGCGATCTGCCCGGCATCCTTCGGCCTGACGCTGAGCGTCATTGAAATATGCCGGAACGGTGATGACGGCGTCGGTCACGGGTTCGCCGAGGCATGCTTCGGCGTCCTTCTTCAGCTTCTGCAGGATGAAGGCGAGATTTGTTGCGGCGTGTAAACAGTTCCGTCGATATCGACCTTCCAATCTGTGCCCATGTGGCGCTTGACCGACGAGATGGTGCGATCGACATTGGTGACGGCCTGACGCTTGGCCACTTCGCCGACGAGCACCTCGCCGTTCTTAGAAAAGCCGACGACCGAGGGGGTCGTACGCGAGCCCTCAGAGTTGGGCGATGACGATCGGGTTCCCCGCCCTCGAGGACGGAGACGCAAGAGTTCGTAGTGCCCAAGGTCGATGCCCAGTGCACGCCATGTGTTTTTCCCTTATCTACGAGCCCTGCCTGAAAGTCTTATACTCCCTCAAGTCTGACCGCCGACGGAGTTATGTCCAACCGACTCTCCATTTCTTGAGTCCATACAACTCAACTTTCATTTCCTTGAAGTATTCCCACATCATCCGTAAACGCCGCCAGGGGCTGGCAGTCAGCAAAAGAAATCGAATGAAACCTGCAGCACCCGCAACCTCAACCGCAAAGAGACAAATGCACGACCATAACCCAGGGGACATTCGTCGAAAATTTGTGTGCTAAATGCACGCTTAGGGAAGCCCTCGCCCTCGTGAGGCCGACAGTGTCTCCGAGCCGCACGCAAACACACCTTCCCCGAGCGTAACCAGATCGCTCTTCGCACAACACCCTTCCCGCTGGAAATTCTCAACGATTTGGAGGAAAATTGGAGGGATATGCAAAGCGGCAAAAATCCCCGCGTTCATCCGCAGATTTAGGGATGTTTCGGCACCGACGCTTAGTAGCATCGAACTCGCCAGGGTAGGACTTCCCACCCTTAGGGTAGCGAAACCCATCCCGGGTCCGTTAGTGTCGAAAAAGTAAACCCGCACGTTAGGAGAGAAAATGTCTCGCAAAGCGATCGCAGTCGGAGCAGTCGCCGCGGTGTTGACTGTTTCCGCCTGCTCCAACAGCAAGTCCGCAGACATCGACGGCGCGCAGTTGATGTCCAGTCAGCGCGAACTCGTCCATCGACAAGTTCGCGGGCAAGAACGCAACTGTAAAGCGCTGATTTCGATTTCAAAGTCAAGACGCCAGAATCTTCAAAAGATTAGAATCGAAGGGCGATCTCGAGTTCAAGTTCGACTCAAGTCGAACGGCTTCGCCCTCGACGGCAAGGTTGAGGCCAAAGGAGACTTGGTTCCCGCCGGCAATGTGACTCAGGTCGGCCAAAGCCTATGGCGAGAAGAGCAGCGATGGCGGCTGCAGGCCTACTGGCAGCTCAGCAAGGACAATTGGTCCTACGTCAACATCAGCCGATCGGACTATCAGTCCCTTCTCGCACAGATGCAGCAAGCCTCTCAGCAGCAGACCGGCGACGTCACCGGACAAATCAACAAGTTCATGTCCGATGCCAAGCAATACGCGAACATCGACGTGAAGGACGACGGTGAGACCCACACCGCCACGGTGACCCCGAAGGACGTCGTCATCAACGAGCTGACGTCTCTTGCCGCGAAAAAGGGGCGCCAAGATCAGCAAGAACGACGTCAAAATCAAGCTCGTCGTGACCGTTGAGAAGAAGAGCTACCTGCTCAAGGAGCTGAAGGCCGATGTGGACGTCAAGTCCACCGACGGCAAGTTCTCGATCAACAGTGACGCCAACATCAAGGCCGACACCGATAAGGACGTCTCCATCGACATCCCGAAGGAGGCCAAGGACGGCAAGGAAGTCAAGTCCGAAGATTTCCGCCAGGCTGCTTCGTGATCGGACCGAAAGGCCCCAAGGATCCGGGTAACATCCCGTCCGATAAAGGCGACTCGACATCTGAGCCGGCAAAGCCTGGAACCCTCTAAACCGGATTCCAAGCGGTGATCGATACAACGCCCTCAATACCCGTCCGGGACTGAATATCACGCATGGGCTCTCGGTCGGAGGTGGGTCGGCTCGCACGCACGAGCCGACCCACCCTATGCTTCCAGTCAGAAGGTTGACATTCGAATCCGTATGGCATTCGAATTCATGTATGTCGCCCAAAACAACCGCAGCGTTCGGAGGGAGCTTCCCATGGCCGTGACGGATCGTATTTCACCGCAGAGGAGAAAAGATTAGGAATAGATTGCGGCATCCCACCCAGGAGCAAAACCCATGACCTCACGCCACCTCTTCTCTCGCTCTCCTCGGTGCCATCCTGGTCGTTTCCGGCCCCTGGCATCGTGTTCCGACGGAGGAAGAAACCTCCACGAAAAGCTCCGCAAAACCTGAGGATGTTCTGGACAAAATCGTTATAGACAACCCCAAGCCCAATAAAAACGATCCTTTTGGCATAGGCAAACACGATCAAGACTATAAAGCACAGCAAGACAGTAAAATACGTTAGTGCCTCTAAACAGCGCGGATTGAAAAGTTCAACGACGTCCACTATCACGCATAGACGTCATGAAACCAGGATCACCGAGGTCAAAGTCGCTGACGACAAGGGCAAATCTCGGGGAAAGGGCGACGCTTCAGAGGCGGGGAGCGCATGGAAGGAGCTGAGCTACTACGACGGCTCGGTGAAACCTCCCACCGTTTACTCCAATGAGGACGGGTGGCACAAAGAGCGAAATCGCGGACCGAACCACAGAAACCAGAATGAAAAATCGCTCTTGAGCGAGTGATGAAATAGACTCTCTTCTCCTATTTCACAGACCTCGAAGACCTCACCATCACCGAGGTCGACCAGGCATACCTCATTACCGGACACCCGAGCGGAACCAAAGATAAGAATACAGCGACTTCAGCTGACAACATCGCTACGGACATAGGCACCGCCGAGCGCTTGACCCGGACAAGAGCATGGTGTCGGTGACGATCGACAAGAAAACTCGAAGGATTCAGTCAATGGAGACGCGTATCGTGATGACGCACAATGGAAAGGTAGTTGCCGAGCAGACCGATTCGCTGAAATACGATTGGAACCCGTCGACGTCTCGGTGCCACCCGAAGCCAAGTCCGTGTGGACTGCTAACGGAGCGGTTCGCCTGCTCACATCGCCCGTTGTCGGCGCAACACCTGCGTTTAGTTCTGGAAGATGCGTTCGTCTTCCCAATGTGTTCTCTTACTGAAAAGCGCCGTCAAATTGCGCTTGAGCGGCCACGTCAACCGGCAGTTGGACGCCGCTCTCCCGCCCTGATTGGCGTGTGGATGGCGTTTCCGACCGGAGGCATAGGACACGTCCCGAGCAGGGGTGAAAAGTCGCAGGAAAATTCAACGCGCGTTGAAATCGATTTTCACCGGACCCGCCCCGGCTTCGGGGCGTCGAAGGAAACGTAGCGCCAGTCAGCGGTCTCCGCGCCGTTCGTTCCGTCATAGAAGACCGCCGTCGGCGTCGAAGAGTCCCCTGAACGAGGAGCCTTGCCGAATTGCCCGCGTAAACGAACTCAACTTCCCCGACAGTGCGAGCGCTGCCGGGCACCGCCGGATTGGCTGTCGTGATGGATATGTCGCGAGGTTCGTCGAAGGGCTCGAAAGTTCCCCGTCACAACCGCCGCAGGATCGTAACTGTAGACCGGCACTCCCGTGAAATTCTGCCTCAGTAAGCCAGGGAGTCGCGAACGCGCACGGCGTAGCGCCCGCCTCTTTTCGCGACCTCCCGCCGCTTCGTTCCGCTCATGAGGAGAGTTTCCGGAGTCACCGTCGTCGAGCTGGAAAACGACCTCCCCATCGACAGGCACACACGCCTCGGGTGACGTCGTCAACGGAGGTGAAAGTCGCATATACCTTCTCGCCGTCTACCGCTCGCCATATGCCCGGAAATCCTCCACCGGTCCGGCAACAGAGGGAATCCACGTGAAAAGCAGTCAAAAGTTAGCCATCCGTGTTCGGAGGCCAAGGTCTCGTTTCGATGGGCGCGCCACCGGTTCCATGCCTCTTCGGCGTCCGTTCCAACTATTTCGGGATCCATAAGCAAATTCTACGCACTCAGAGGGGTGTTGGCTCTGTGAGGAAGAGAACGGCGCTGTGACGGGAACCATGCGCCGTGACTTTGCTGCCGCGACGCGCGATGTAAGCTAGTCAAGTCCTTTAGGGCCTGCGCTCATAGCTCAATGGATAGAGCATCTGACTACGGATCAGAAGGTTGGGGGTTCGAGGTCCTGAGGCGCGCCGAGGGCTCCGCACACTGGTCGACGTGATCCCGGTGCGGGTTTTCGCGAACCTCCACCGCATCGCCACCATCACCAGCACGGACTTCTTAAGCTAACGCTTTTCAGGCTTTGCCCTGCACCGTCACATTTAGCAGCGTTCTTATTAACCCTTTTCTCGTTCGCTGATACGACGACAAGTTCTAGCCCGCACAACGCAATTTTCGAAATGGTGAACCCAAAAAGTGCCGGCCTCGCGTGGAGGCGGCGCTCGGCTCGCCGACATCACGCCTAAACTCCAACTCGCAGAGGCTCAACGCTTGAAAGGTGTTGACGGGACTGTGGGTATCTGCGGGTGGCCCGGCTTCGGGTTGTTCAGCGTGAACGTCGACGGCCTGGGCGCGGGCGTAGACGGCAGCGATATCGACGGCGTCGGCACGGATATCGACGGGGGCGACGAAATCGACGGAGAGCGCAAAGTAGGGCCAACGCTTGGCGATGGCGTAGTCACCGACGGGCTGGGACTCGGCTCCTCGTGAGAACCGCATGCCGCAAGGCCAACGAGAGCCAATGCTCCCAGCGCAAGCAAACCCGGGATGCGAGGCCTCCAACCATCCGCATGACGTCCCATAGCCGAACCTCCACGCTGCATGGGTCCATGTCTTGATACCGCCAAGTCTATCGACAATCCAGCTCACAAACCACGCGTATATCCGCCATTTCCGCTGACTCGCGGCGTCGATCTTCTGCCGCCCGGAAAAACTGCCCCAATTCAAGCAACCAGAAACGTAGAGACTCTGATCAACTCTTCCTCAAACAGCCGCGTCTTCCTCAAACAGCGGCGCGCCTGCCTCTGAGGAAACCTCGCAGCCGCGCGCGGAGAGGCGAGCCAGACCGCAAAGAAGAGAAAGCCGCCGGTCGCCACCACCGTCGCACCCGACGCGGTGTCAAACCAGTAGAAACATACACACCCACAATGGTTGAGACCACTGAAAGCGCGGGAGCGATAAGCAGCATCCTCGAAAATCTCTGGGTGACAAGGAGCGCCGTCGCCCCGGGCGTAATCAAAAGCGTCACGATGAGAACAGCGCCGACCGCTTGCATGGCCGTCAGCAACCGTCAACGCCAAGCACACAAGCAGCAGCGCGCCCATGCGCCAGGCGGGAAGGCCTACGGCCTGCAAATGGACGGGGTCAAAGGCGTGAGACCGTGAGATCCTTGCGTTTGAGCAGCAAAACAGCCCCCGCAAAGCGGCCTGAGAATGAGCACCTGCCACATGTCCGCCTGCGTGATCCCCAGCAGGTCGCCAAAGAGCACATGGGACAGATTGATATTCGAGGATTCTTCGATTACGAGCACGAGGCCTATGGCGAAAAAGCGTCGTGAAGACGATCCCCATGCTCGCGTCGGATTTGAGCTGCGAAGTTTGCCGGACGGCGAAAATCAGGCCCACGACGATCAGCGCGGCCCGCGAGCGCGCCGATCGAGTAGGGAATTCCGAGCATATGAGCGATGACAACGCCGGGCAAGACGGCGTGCGAGAGGGCGTCACCGCATAGGGACCAGCCGACGAGGACGATCCAGCAGCTGATGATTGCGCACACGGCTCCGGCTATGGCTGTGACGACGATTCCGCGGACCATGAACTCGTAGGTCCACATCCGCCCGAATGCTTTCCCACAGATCAGCGCATCGCTCTTCTCCTTTCCGCCCGGGCGTGGTGGCCAGCGCCGGGGTCTGCCGCTCCGTTGGCTTGAGCGGTGTCATCCTCGCGAGCCCGAATGCCAGTCATGCCGAAGGCGCGCCCGAGGTTCTCTGGCTGCAGCGCGTCTTCGACGTCGCCGTGGAAGACGACTTCGCGCAGGAGCAGGAGGGCCTCGTCGCATAGCTCGGACATGCCGTCGAGGTCGTGCGTGGCTACCAGAATTGCGGACAGCGCCGGCGGCCAGTTTGCGCACGAGGGAGACGATTGCGGTTTCGCTCGGTTTGTCGACACCGGCGAAGGGCTCGTCCGCAAGCAGTAGTCGTGCGCCCTGTGCTATGGCGCGGGCGATGAACACCCTTTTCCGTTGACCGCCCGACAGGGCTCCGATCTGTCGGGCGCGCAGGTCGGGTACGCCGACCATGTCCAGTGCGCGATCGACGGCCTCGACGTCGTCGGGCCGGGGGCGCCTTGTCCATCGCATGCGTCCGTATCTGCCCATCATGACGACGTCGGCCACGCTCAGAGGGAAGTCCCAATCCACGCCCTCGTTCTGCGGGAACGTAGCCAATCAGGCCGTCGCGGCGGGCGGCGCGGGCGGACTCGCCGTGAACGGCGATGTCCCCGGAGGACCGTACCGTGCCGACAATCGCTTTTGATGAGCGTGGATTTTCCGGAGCCGTTCATCCGACGACGCCGCACACACGCCCTGGTTCGAGGCGAATGTGACTCGGTCAGGCCTCAGGCGGTCCGTAGTTGACGCGAAGGCTTTCGATCGAGGGGCAGATTCCATTCGTCTACGCGGCTCGACGTGTCTGCATCGCCTCACTTGGCCTCACCGGATCCCTGACAGGCCCGCCGCGATCGTCGATGTGTCGTGCTTCAGCAGATCGAGATATGTGGAGGCCGGGCCGGAAGCGTTCGTGAGGAACGTATAGGGTTCCACCGTATTTGTTCTCCGGTTGCTTGGACGACAGCGTCCATCTTTCCTTCGACCGTCGATTCGCGAAGACGGCGCGAATGTAGTTCTTCTTTACGACGTCTTGGACGGATGCGACCCTCGGGGGTCATTGCGCCCTCGGCATTGACGCCCCAAAGATAGTGCTCTTTCGAGTCCGTAGTCTCTGGTCAGGTAGCTGAAGGCGCCCTCGCAGGTCACGAGCGCGCGTTGGCCTTGGGGACCGAGGCAGGATTTTAGTTTCTGCATGTTCTTGGCTATCGCGTCGATCTTCGCTGTACGCTTCGCCGTTGGCTTTGAATTCCTTGGCGTGACGGGAGTCGAGCTTCGAGAATGCCTTGACGAGATTGTCGACGTGAGACTCTTTCCGTTCTTCAGGCTCATCCATGCGTGCGGATTCGGTCGCCGCGGTGGTCGCCTTCGGCGATGGGGATAGCTGTCACGCCTTTGGCCGCAGTGACAGTTTGCGCGTCAGATTGCGATGTGAGTTTTTCGAACCAGCGTTCCAGGCCCAGAGCCGTTCTTGACGATGAGATCGGCGTCGGCGCCCCGCCTGATGTCGTCTGGGCTGGGCTGGTAATCGTGTATCTCTTCCCCGGAGACGTGATGGATTCGACGCCAAGCGATCGCCGGCGATCGCTTGGGCCAGTATCTTCATCACGGTGAAGGGTGGTGAGCACTGAGGGCGGGGATCCGATTCCTGACCGCGGGCCGCATCCAGCAGCGCAGACGAAAGGCCGCGATCAGCGCCGATGAATGCACCAGTCAATCGGCGATGTGTCTTCATGAACACATGATATTTCGGGTTGGCCGCAAACTGAGTGAGTCCCAGGCCCGGACAGAACACGGACATTCTGCTCGTCGTGCCGATAGAGAGTCATCCCAGATCGTAAATTGTTTCGATTTCTTTCTCTCCAGCCCTTCGAGCGCTGAAACGCCACGTGCGGAAACCCATTTTCTTCGCGGTGTCGACATTCGGCTCGGAATCGTCGATTTCAGAAAGAGGCCACGTCTGCCGGGGCAAGTTCTTCCCCGGCGGCATGCGGAAAGGCGTGCAAGGGCGGGCCTCGAAAGATCTCCGTCGGCTTGGCACAGGCGCAGACGGCACGAGAAAAGCACGGGGTCAGCTCGTCGATCCAAGGTTTAGATGCCGTGTCCAGCCGATGAAATCGCGAGGATGTTCGACCTTAGCATGCCGCAGGGTCGAGGCCAGCGCGGTTTAAACTGCAGGCATAGTCGATTTCATCTCGTCGTCCTGCCGCTCCAACGAGGCGAGATCGGCGGCGAGAGCGGGCCTCGCCAGTCTATAATCCACACCCGCAAGTCCGCCCTCGACTTTTTGCCCAGTATTCTCGCGAGCCGATCCTTCCGGCGTCGTACCCGCGCGCGATTTTCACCTGTATGTGCGGGAAAAGAGCGCATCCGCTACCCCACCGTTCTCGCCAATGTTTACGCAGCGGAGCGTGATTGTTCGGGCATGAAGACGCCCGCATAGTATCCGAGCAGAAGCGCGTGCCTTATACCCCAGGTTAATTGACACACAGTCCGTTTGCGCATCAGCGTAGCCCTCTGTCGCGGTGCACGCACATATTCACGCGGTCATTCGTCTTCGAGCTTCGCTCCACGCACGCCTGCCGATTGTGCGAGGGCACGCACCGAGACCGCAAGGGCGCCAGTGCATCGTCGCCAGAATGTCTTCCGGCATCCACCTGGGCGAAGCTTCCAAGCAAAAGCGCGCGGGTGAATCCAGCAGATGCGCGTGGATTGTCCACCCACCAGCTCTTCCTACTGTTCACGCAGAGTCGTCAGCATGCGACGTGGATGTCCGCGGACATCCTTCGTGACGGCACGCGTTGGCCGTCAAGCGTGGCGCGCTGCCATTCATTCGCCCCGTCCGTGCATGCGTCATGAGACTCGCGAGCCACCCGTGGGAGGACTCGCCACAAGCCGATTGCTCAACGCCTCGCGATGCGAACTGCCGGAGGCGGACCGAGGGCGGCGCCTCGTCGTCAATCCAGCGAGAATATGGCTTCGACGCCACCGCGGGGCGTGCCGGGCGAGAGTGAGCAGGCGCAGATCGTCCACCGGAACCGGACGTATCGACAACAGGGAAATTACGCGCTGCTCCCGGCGGCTCCGCACAGCCGCCGCCGAAAGCGGGCATCAGGCCCCAACTCTCGCAAAGAGCCGTTCTGTTGCGTCGATGAGCACTGGCGGCACCGATCTCGCGATGTTGCGCACCGTGGGTGCACTGATCTCTTCGGCACCGCCATCCTCCCGTCTGCTTCGCGCCTTACGGATTCGCACCAGCTCCGTGGGATAACGGAAGCCTCGGGAGGTCACGCATCCCTCCTGGGCCCTGCTGTGCATCGCCGAGGTGCACGCGTCGAGACTCTCACGTACATCGGTTGGAAGCGAGACCTTTCCGACCCGAGTGTTCTAGCGCTCACATCCTGTCTCCAGGGTCTGCGCCGCCGGTACAGTTATATCCATGACACTTGGTGCACCCGCGAAGATCGCGAAAGCTTCGAAGGTTTTGAATCGATAAAGAGTACGGGTCATTCTATCCGTCACCGGCCCTGCCCGCACCATTCGAGACTCTATCCGCTAGATTTTGCGTTTGCTAAGAGTTGAATACAGGATGGTAAAACCGCTCCTGGACCGCCTGTCGCCTTCGAGCAAGACTTTGAGATATACGCCATTGACATCGACGCGACGCGCAGGAATGGCGAACACGCACAGATCACGTCGTCGCCTTTCGCGGCGACAGACGTGAATGCCCGGCAATCGTCGTCGCTCGAGCAATCCGAAGTCCCTCCTCGTCATCGGATTCCGCCTCTTCGGCAAAGATCTTCACCGCGCGGTAACCGCTCGTCTGCGACTCGGAAAAGCAGCAGCGCTCCGCGCAACCAATGGCATCTCTTGTCGTCCTGTTTGGCCAGCGTCATCTTCGGCGTCATCGCGAGACAACCCGCCCGAAGCGGTCTGCGAGCGTGCCACGGCTTGACGATTTCCTTGAGCTCGTCCGTCGCGCTGACGGCCGAGAGGCGACTCTTGTTGCGCCTCGCCACGCTGCCGGATTGCGGATTAGAGCGCCCCTGGCCTCACACCCGCAACGATGTCGGAGCCGCCAGACGTCATTTGCACGTGAAAGAGAGGACCCAGCCAACCTGACGAGCGGTGAGCGCCCCGTGCGTTGGAGCCGACGCCGTCAGACGCCGGAGCCTTGTCATCATCGAGCCTCAGCAGGTACATCCGGCGATGCGCCGGATGCCGCTTGGCGTCCACCCCGACGGCACCGACATTTCCCAGCGACTGATCTGGAGGGGTTTGACCGACGCGTCGCCCTTGCGATTGGACGATTTACGGCGAACTGGCTGGGCCGTCATACTCGATGTTCCCGTCGTCATCGGAGCCACCGTGAGTTTCGCGTTCGGGTCGGCCGAACTCTCGACTCACCACGCCAGTTTCGGCGTAGGTCCGTTCAACTCGCGTCGACGAGCCGACGACGATCGTGATCTTTCCCGATCCCGTGCCAACCGTAAACAGTCCATGATCGACATGCGCGCGTTTCCCAGATCCGGTCACTTGGTGGTGTGTGGCCGTCGCCTTCGGGCGAGTCTCCTTCTTGCCCGGAGGGGGTGACGACGACGCCACCGCCTTGGATGTCAAAGGTGCTGCTGGCGCGAGACCGCTTGCGACGTCATTAACCGAAGAGCACGCGGCCAAAACATAGCGCCACGCAGCAACGAAAGATGTTAAGTCGCATCCTCAGGCCGCTTGACGAGGGCTGGATCTTCCGACTTCGCCGTGCCGAGATTGACGATCAGCTGGATCATCACCCCTTTGACGTTGACGATGTACAGGCGGGACGTTCCGTTCATAGTCGTATTGGCGACGCCCGCCGCGGGATATTACCCGCGATTTCGTGGATATCGGGCGGGGCCCGGAAGCCCCATCAATGTCGGGAGGGCGGCGCCGTACTCTTCGTTCGCACTGGTTGGCGTCCGTGGTGATCCGTGGTGTCGATATGAAGGTGACGTTGCTATCTGGCATCCGTCCTCAAACCGACTACGCCGTCGCCAGCTGAGAGGAACAGATCCACCGGCATCTCTGCGTGACGTCTTGGCTCCGTTGGCGTCTGATGTAACGCTGTCGGCGGATGGACTCCCAAGGACTCCGTAGAGCGGGAAGAAAACTCCCCGGCGAGTTCGAGACCCAGCTTTGACCGGTTTGACGGCGCGGATAGCTTTGAGCAACTCATCAGCCGTGGCGGCGTCGGGGCGTTGATCGTCATGATCCCATACATACCCCTTGAAATTCGCCATTGAGACAATTGCCACGTATCCGGTATCGACGGTAGCCTGTGCTGCAACGGCCTTGAAATCTCCCAAGTTTTGAATGTCGTGGCGAGGCCGATGTTCGTCAACTGCTTAGCTCTCATCTGAGCTGTCAGATCGTTGGTCGAGGGCAGATTTTTCACCAAAGTCAAACGGGAAAACCTGTCGTCCTCGGGTCCGAGCCGGGAGGCCCAATCCGACGAGCTTGACGCCGCCGTTCCTATCTTTGCTCACCTTATAGCCGTTAGGCGCCGTGGCTCGATCCAGACGTTCCTATTACAGGCGAAACTCCGAGTAACGGATCTCCGCATCGCCAGTGTCGCGCCAGGATCTGAGCCGACCTTGGACCCGTCTTTGCCTTCCAGGCCGCCACTCATGATTCCCGCTGCTGGGAGGCGTGGGCTTCGTCGTGATCGAAAGCGAACATGCGGAGAGGGCAAAAGTACGACAGCGGCGATAAACGATCGCAGTCCTCTCATGTGCCCCTCCTGGAACGCTCAACTTTACTGCACGATAATAAACGACTTCATGCCTAGAAATCGGCCGTGGCCGGGTGGCCCTACCCATCGGAACATTCGCTGCTGGTCAAACGGTTTCCAGCGACGTCGACGACGTCGGAGAACGAAATAGGCGGCAAACCGTTTGAAAAATCGCGAGGATCTCTCACCGGAATAACCTCCCTGCCCGCCTCAACGGAATCTACATTACTCGGTGTTCGCTTCCATTTCAGGGCATTCTTCCGGTGACTTCCGGGCAAAACATGTAGGAGGGAAGACCATCCTTCTCAGCCGGCCACGGAGGCTCCGTCGATCCTTTCGTGCACCCAGATGTCGGTAGACGTTCACGGGCATCGACAGTTCCCTTCACGGCCACAAGGGGCGCTCGCGGTTGCGCAGATAGTCGTGAAATCCAAAAGCCCATTTGCTCAACAGCACGATGGCCACGATGATGAGGCCATGCCCGTCATCGGGTCAGATCCGCGAAGTTCACACGAGGTTTCAATTCACCAACGGCCCCGAGCACGATCGACGCACAATGACGATCGCCGAGAGCCTGGGCCCCAGGCTTTGCCTCCGGTCAGGAGTCCGCCCGGCCTCGGCGTACGCAAAATTGCCGATAACCGAGGATCCGGCGAGGAACGCAGATGAGGATGACCATGACCGGCCCCGCCCACGATCGAGCGTGGATTGGATCGCCGTGATCGTCATATCCGCCCCGGCGGGATCGGGGATATCCCGGTATGACTTGAGTGCCTCGGGATCGCGTTGAATAGGATGAATGCCGTAGCCGAACACACGAGAATCGTATCATTAAAGACGCCGGCAGATTGAATGAAGCCCTGTTCGCCGGGTGGTGACGTGAGCAGTCGAGGGCGGCATTGAGCGCCGATCTCCCCGGCCTCATTCGAGAACAAACCGCACCTGGCGCCGTTCATCATCGCCGGTCATCAATCCGGCAATTCCGCCAACGTTTCGCGCATTCAAAAGGCATTCTCGACGATGAGGCTGAAAGTCAGGCCGATTTTGTCGAGGTTCATCAGCACGACGGCGACGGCAGGCCCGGTGAGCGATGGCCATGAGGGGAGCGATGATTTCAGGCCTTGGCACGGTTTTCAGACCGCCATAGACGATCGGTCACTGGGGAGAGAAGAGTTCGGCCGTCACCACTGGTTGACACCGAATTGGCTGTGAGGCGTATCGGCGATCGTGTTGGCTTGACCATCTCGTAAGAGATTCCAGAAGAACAGATGGGAAGACGGCGAAAACCACTCCCCACATCCATGAGCCGGTCCCTATATGGATATGAAGGCCGGACCGCGCGGAGCGATGCCGTCATGCCAGCAGATGTGACAAAGCTGGGCGGTGTGGCCTCGATGAAGGCCGTGGCCATTCCGAAAGCCACGAGCCACATCAAAGACCGCCGGGTGCCCAGTGCGGGCGGCGATCGCGACCCGCGATGTTGCGGTGCCAACCCACGACGCAATGCCAATGGCGAAATGCCTGGAACGAGGAAGTCCGTCCCCGTCGACGTCGCGCAGAATCGAAGACCTGTTGACCATCTGCCCGAAGAGTGAATCTGAACGAAACCGGTGCGAATCGTGATAGATTCCCGCTCCGATGAGCATCATGATGAGGATATTGGAATCCAGTCATTCGTCGAAGAGATGGCTTGGGTCAGCTTGTCCATACGGTCCTCCTATAGGGGACGCGCGCGGCTTTGGCGGGCAGTCGGCTCGCGCGAGTTGTCATGAAATATTACTTGATCGTTACTTGATTTGAAGAAGTCCGTTACTGAAAGGCGTGCATTGCCGCTCTTTCGCGCGAGCCGAGGAAATCCACCGAATAGAAGTAAGGAATGCTCCGATTTCGATCCGAAACTTTATCAAAAATGAACGACGCCTTGATCAACTTCATGGGTATCATTGCCCATGCAACTATGGGCGCATAACGCGGTACTATAGATGACGTAGTCAGCCACGGTTGATTGCGCGTGTGTGATACGCCCACGTTAGCCTCCAAAATTATGGCGTGGGCGTTGAGGTCTGTTGCCCAGCCGAGACCCTCTGCCTCTTGGGTCTGCGCCTCAATGGACCCAGAGATGATGAGGCCCCACCGGCGGTGGGCCTCACTTACTATCCCACCTTCGCGATCTGCGAGAACTTTCGGCTTTTCTGGCGCTGGTTCGCCTTGTATTCTTCGTCAAGCAGCGTGAGATCGTCAGCCGTGACGAGCTGACTGGCAACCGCGTACTCGACCAACCGCGCTCGGCGATACACGTCGCGTGTACGCCCTTTCCGCCGCGCAAACCACGCACGCCGAGGCGGTCCCGAAACTCTCGCGAACGTTGTCGAGCTTGCGATTGAAACGCGTTGCGTCCACCGAGCCGCTGAGCCGCCTCCTCAGGTGGGGAATGTCCGAAGGCCCCCGTTCCCGACCCGCCACCAGCCAATTCTCCGCCAGGGCGAGGATGAACGGGCAGCAGCTCGGGTGAGCGTGACCCACAGCCTATGGTCGCCTCGCCGACATCCTCACGGCCGTGGACGGACTTCGTACATGGTGTCCAGGGACAGTCATCATCGATCTCTCGACGTCGATGGGACCGGCCGTGAAATAGCTCATGTTGGGCGACGAGGCGGAATTTGGGATCGGGCCCAATCCACGATTGAAGCATTCCTGTGGTTTCCGCACAGTTGCGGCAATGCGCGAACCGACGTTGCTTACCCACCACAGCCCGTTGTGACACTCGATAACCGAAATTTCAGTTGCAGGAACGGGTTGTCCTCAATAACCCAAGCGTGCCGACGCGACCGATCGTGAACGTGTCACGGGTCGATTCTGTGGGTTTCGCCGCAAAACTCGATTTCGAGCGCGACTCGCGGCGTCAATGAGCGACCGCAACCACTACTTTTTAGCATGCTGAGCCATCAGTACTCCTCCGTCTCAGCGTGACCGCAACATGGACCATTGTGTCCAGGTATTGCTGTGGAGGAACCATACATCCTACCGTTTCGACGTCACAACGCACGCATTGGCCTCTAGGCTCGTTCACCACTCCAACGCGCCTGACTTTTTGGTATTACACGTTCGACATCCCGCGCCGCCAGCGTCACACTCGTCTTGTTCGTAACCTCAACCTTCCGATCCGCCCTCGCTTGAACTGTGCTTTGTAGGTACACGTGTCTCCTTCGTGCGGATCTGGATTCTCCCAGGTGGTGCGGTCTCCTCGACGTGCCGCCAGGCTTCCTGACTCCTGGGCTGCTCGGCCCCGGATCAGGGGCTGTCGTCTCGGATGCCGTGGGGAGAAAGGCTTGATGGTCACCTTTTTCCGTGCCGCATGTGAAGACGACACAAGGACGAGGACCAGCACAGCGACGGCGGCGATCAGCTCTGACGATCGGCCGTAGAAAACCTGGGGCCGCTTTCTTCGGGCGGCGTCTCAGCTCGATTTCTTCCGCCGATCGGCGCCCGTAGTACGAGTGTCGACGCCCGGCCGATGCGACATCAGCGCTGTCGACGGCGAACCAACGCCCGCCCCGCGATCGCCTCGATGGAATGCCGCCCAAACGCGCGTCGAGGACGTCGCGGCCCTTTCGTCGTCGATCGGCGAAATCGTCACACGGCCTGGCGTGTCGCCTCGTCGTCGACAGGCGCGAGGAATCCTGCCATTCTTCCTTTCGCCCTGAACGTTTCATATCCGTGGGACGTTGATGCAGCTATTCGACCTGAATGAACTGCAGAGCTGTGGCGAACTCTCTCACCGATTGGTAGCGCTGTTTCGGATCCTTCGCCATGGCAAGTGGCGAACCCTCTCAGTTCATCAGGGACGTCCGTGCGCCCGTTTTTGGGCAGCAGGGGCGCAACGCGATTGATGACGGCGATCTCGAATTGTCGCCGTCGATGATCTCGAAGGGCGCACGCCCGGCCACGAGCGTAGATCGTGGCCGCGACGAATAAACATCAGGCGGGCGTGGCCTCACCTTCGCCGTCGCCTGCTCCGGCGGGGCCCAGGGCGCCGAAAGCCTTCAGCCTGCGTCGTGTCGCCAGTTCGGTGGCAATGCCGAAATCCGTGAGCACCGGGTGCTGATACGGCGTCATGAGAATGTTGGACGGTTTAATGTCGCGGTGGACGATTCCCGCCTATGCAGCGTTCGACCGCTCCAGCCACCTGGGCCGCACTCAAGCGCAAACGTCACCGGCAGGCGCGTGCTGCTTTGAATGCGGCGGGCGTGCCTCCATGATGAGGCCATGCGCCCGTCCTCCGTCTCCCCCGCGCAAATGAACGGACGACGGAGGGATGGGAGCTCATGCGGGCCATGAGGTTCGCCTCGGCGCGGAAAAGCCAACTACTGCTGCTCGGTCACTCCCCGCCGGGCACCAGTCGCCACTTCGCGATGCCAGAGTTTGCTGATCGTAAAGATGAACGTCAGCGAATCCGCCGGACCCCAAATAGGAAGGTATCGAGCATTCAGGATTTTGGGCGGTGTGTGGCGGGACGGCGACCGGCCGACATCGAGCTGAACCTCGGACCCAGCATCTGGATCGTGACGCCCTCGCCAATGTCGATGACGTCTTTGACCCTCAAGAAAAAGGGCTCGGTGGGGCTGATGCGGATGGGTCGCTCATTCGGACGCAGAACGTAGGTCCATTGTTCGAATTTCGATCGATAGGGCGAACATCCCAATTTATCATTTCAAGATCTCGCAGTGCGTCCGCGAGATCTGCTGGTCGGAGACTGGGGACAGGGACGGCGAGGTGGGCCGCAGCCGACCAGTTCGGGAGCCAACCGGCTTGCGACCGACGTGATATCGGCGTCGAGGGGGACGTTGAGCCCCGTAACTGAATCTCTCCAAGAGACGGGCGGGGTACCAGTTCGGCTCCTCCGCCGAACAGACCGCTGCGAATCCTGCACACCTTTCCGTGAGGCGGGTTGAGATGCCGTTCTGGCACAGCACGGCAAGAACCATAGCCTGAGGCGATTCGGCCTCGACACGAGCCTCCCCTGCTCAACAACCGCCGCTTGCACATCGTGGTTTTCAGCAACCGGGGCGGCCCTGCTGCGCCAAGCCACAGGTGGGAAAGAACTCCGTCCGAAGGCCGCCGCGGAGTCGGGTCGGGAACGTCGCCTCCTCTTCTTCAGGGCGGCGGGAGACTCTACAGGAGAGGCGGTTTCGGCGAACTCGCTTCATCGGCCGAGTTTCCTCCTCGCCTGGCGACGGCAGTTCACCTCCTCAACGGGGTCTCTTCTTCCACACCAACTTCCCACAGGCGAAAGTTTGCAGGGCGGAACTATCTCTTCGGGTTTGGGCGGTTCCTCGATTTCAGCCCGCTCGGGCTTTCAGGAGCCTCCGCGCGTTCTCTGCCGGAGCCACGTCGACGGCATGATCGTCTATCGGAAAACGGCTTCTCGACGGGGAACCGCGGCTGCTCCTGCGCCTGCGCAGCGGGTTCAACCGAAGGAAGATTCGCCGCAATTCCTCCAGCTCCTCCTGAGGAATCGGCTCTTCTTCGAGGTTTGCGCCACCGCGGCGCTCCTGGGCAGCCCAGCCTGCCCGCGACAGAAATTAACGGCTTCTTCACCGGTTCGGAGGAGCAGGCTCCGACGATTCTTAAAATAACACGGCGCGTGGAAATCTCCGGGGACGGAATCGATGAAGGGGCATCGAGTGTCTCGTCGAGCTTCGATTCCGCGGAGGAACTCACTCTTCGCCGACTTCAGCGGGGATGGGCTCGTCAGGGGAAGGCAGGGTGTTCTCGGAAGCCTCGATGGGTCTTCGGTGAATTCCTCTACAGCGGGCGAAACAGGGGTCGGCGCAGCACCAGCGGGTGCGACAACCGCGGAGCGGAGCGAGGACCTGGGAACGGCAGCAGGAACCTGCGGAACGGCAGCCAGAACAGGACCGGCGGCGTTTCGGCCGCCTCACGCTTCACCTCGCTGTGTGCCGCCGGCTCCGCAGCTCCGGGCTCGGGCGAGAAAGGCGAAGCAAGGCGACGTCGCGGCGATTCCGTCGGCAGGCGGCAATCCCTCCCGCCAAGCCCATGCCCGCACCGGCGCCGGCGTCAAGAACGAGGTCGGTCGTACGGTCGATGAAGGCCTCGTTCGTCGGGGTCTCCATGCCAACCGAAGCGCGTTTCCGTCTCTGTCGCAAAGCGCGAAAAGCCCCGCGCAGCTGGCGGTGCCCGCCGCCGGAAACTGCGATGGCGAAGCGGAGATCCTGACGCGATGGGCGCACGCCGAAGCCGAGCACCTCACGAGCTGTTGAAAGCTTGATCCCGAACGAATGGCTTCCCACAGCCATTCAGCCTGACGAATTGGCGCCTGAACCATCATGGCTCCGTGGGATGCGACGACGGCAGAACGTCGCCGGGTTTTGCCTGCGCGCGTGTGATGTACCTTCTAACCCTCGAGACGGTGTCGTCGCCGACGGTGCGACGAGCAACGATGACTGTCTCTTCTTCAATAGTGCCGCTTGGCCACTGGACCTACAATCCACGGTAATGAACTACAACCGTGTTGTCGAGCATAGCGCCAAAGCCTTCTGCACTAGCGTTTTCCGCGGTTTTCCTGGGGATCGCCATGTATCGTGCCGCCATATCCTTCGTTCGACACGACTGAACTCGAACCGTCCGAACGAAGATGACAAAACGATCCCCATCGAGAGCGGGACCAGATGAACGTCCGCCCCCACATCGCTTCCCGAATGACCCCGAGGGCGCGCGATGACATTCCTGCGCCCCAATTGCTTTCGTCGGCCACACCGCGTCGATAAGCTCTTGGATCTCCAGACAGATCTTTCGTCCTTGGACGAATGCCGTCCCGACGGGTGATAGGTCCGCGAATCACCGATGTTGAAGACGCGAGCGTGGGAATCCCCCTTCGACGCCGAACGGGCCAAGCGTCGTGCCGGAATTGCGACTCGTTGGCGAAACTCGCGTACTCTTCTGGCCGCTACGGCAATGCGTTCTTCGAGCTCTCTGGCGCTTAGCAATTCACGACCGTTGAGGGAGCGAAGACGTCGACAGCAGTTCTGGATGCGACTTCCCCCGCGCGGTGTCCGCGCCGCCGCCATCGGCGACGGCACAAAGAAAACCGGTGTGCGGGCAAAGAGGAATCTTCGTTGAGTTCGCGCATCCCGATGTCCGTTGCGAATCCGCAGCGAGCATACGCGTGCGACTCACTGGACCGTCACTCTCGCTCGACGCGAAAAGCGACGACTTGCGCCGTCGGTGGCGAGAACCGGGTGATTCGGCTGGACCGGAACGGGTTGACCGTCGGGCAGAGACGACCTACTGTACCGTTGGTGGACGCGGATCGTCAACCCTGGCTCCGCCCGGCATAAGCGGCCTGGGCGACGGCACATGCGTCTTGGAGACGGACTTCTGCCAGATCGGCAACCTTCGGCGCGGGACGGCAGCCGGCCACGACGAGGTCGTCACCGCAGTTCCTGCCCAGCACCAGGGTTCGGTGAGCGCGGGTGGCGCCGTCGTCGAAGGTGAGACGGACGGTCGATGGCTGCTGCGCCGCCGGTTTGCTGCGCCGCGGGCTGTTGCACCGCCGGTTGTTTACCGTCGGCTGCTGCGCTGCCAATTGTTGTTGTTGCACCTCGAGCGGCGAGGCCGCGTGGCGGGGCGAACGAGGGCTCGCAGGCGCGCAGCCCGGCGTCCTCGTACTCCGCGGTGCTCAAGCTGGCCTGAGCTTGGGCCCTGTTGCTGCAGGCTCGCCTGAACCGATCTTCGGGAGCAGCGGCACCGTCCGCGGATTCCGGGCGCAAAACGCGCGGTTTCGGTATCGGTGCCGCGTATGCCGCTTCCGGTGCACTCCTCGCGTATGCGCTTCGGTGCACTCTCGCGTATGCCGCTTCCGGTGCGCTCCTCGTATGCCGCTTCCGGTGCACTCTCGTACGGCTTCCGGTGCCTCGCATACGCCACGCCTCTGGTGCGCTCCTTGCGTATGCCGCTTCCGGTGCGCTGTAGGCGGACTGCCCATCGGCACCGGGGGCTCGGCCGCGGAATCCTGCGACGGAACGGCCTGCCCCATTGCGGGGCGAGGGCGGCCAGCCGATCGGGCTGCCTCCGGCTACCGCATGACGAATCAATTCTTCAATCGTCCTCCATCGGCCTGCCGTGTAATACCACACAGATGGCTCCATTCGCTCAGACCGTACTTTAAAACCGTCATTCGTGAAATGGAGGATAAAGGGCAGACCGACAGCGAGGTCAGCACAGTGGCGCTCCCTCCACCGCGTACTTTTGCACAGCGAGATCACATTGCCCATCTCATCCGGGCAGCAACCACTTCCAGGGACGTCAGCCCGGGAGCGCGCCCCGCTTGGCCACATGAAAGAGTTGCCCACGTGAAAACGGCGATGGGCCCACGCATGCGACATACGGCGTGGCTTTTTCTTTGGGCGCGGAAGCCCCACGTCCACTATCGGCAGAACCGAAGCCGCAATCTCGGCCAAAATGATGAAGGCTGAGGATGCGCGACGTGGTGCGACGCCGTTGCTCGCCAGTTGGTAGAACACCCTCCTCCTGCTCCTTGGGTTCCCTACTTCCTCACTGGGTCTCTTGAGGAGATATACCAAAACTCGGCCAGTGCACTCACGTTTCCACGGGAATGATGAGGTCCTGATAAACTCATCCACTGCGGCCGCCCTTTCTTTTTCTCCGGCGGTTTTGACTTGCAGCGTTTTCAAAGTTTTAACGAAAAACAGGACCTGCCGCCTGGTCCGAGGCTCGCGGATGGCAGACTTCGCCGCCTCCGCGCTGCGCCAGGTCTCGGCCAAAGAGTATCGCCAATGTCACCGCTACCGAAGACAGGCGTCGCTTTCAGGCCGTTCTGATGGGTTCGGCGTCTAATCCCTCTTTCCCTTCCTTGCCGACGACGGCCGCCGTGACGGCCGGCACTGTCATCCGGTCTTGCGGGCATCAATCGATATGCGTCCGTCGCGGGCAACGTCAAAGCACATCACCTCCACGCGCCTGCAGCCGCTGATCCGACCGCCCCGCACTGGCGATACGCCTGCGCCGGTGCGCCAGCGCAAAGAATGGCCGCCAGTAGGCCCTGGGGAGAACACGCCCCGCCCATCGCGACATATATCGCCGCGCGACGGTGCAATGCCGTCGTTTCCGGTCAATCGTCATCCTGGTTGGTGGCGTCAATTCCACCGGCTGGTCGATCGGGTCAGGGCTGGACGACGATGGGACAGGGAGTTCAGCTTCGGTTTGGGCTCGCGGGTTTGCAGCTTCTTGTCCCTGGGCGGGTGGGGTTAGAAACCCATCCGTATCCGTCAAATTGATCTCAACCCACACGTGGGCGTCTCGACATGATGTTGACGGTCCCGCTCTTGTGCGCATCGGGACCAAACCCATGACGACGCGGGCGGGCGCCACCGATCAGCCGCCAGGGCCATGGCGACGTACTGCTCGTCATCCCGCCCTGCATGTAATCGGCTTCCAGCAGCGCCTGGATTCGCTGATTCGGTGCCCGGGGCGCGAAGGGGCGACACTCGCGCCTCCCGCGGCGTAAGAATCCGTTGTTTCAAGTACTGCTCGATCGCGCGAGCCTGCTGTATCGAGTCGTCGTGCCCCCTTGAGGACCTTTTGCGTTTTGGCCGCCACAGCATGGGAACGTTCGTGTTCTCGTCCGGGGACGGCACCGGCATGACCCTCCAGCTGCTTGTCCGAAGGCTTGGGTTTGATCTGTATTGACAATCGTAGGCATCGCCTTCCGCAAGCGGGTGACAGTGACGCCGTCTGCTCGGCGGCAGATAGTGAAGGTCGTCCTGCAACTTCTTGGCGGCATGAATTTCCGTGGGTGGTGAGCTACCGGGAACCCACACGCCCGGTATTTGTCGATGTCGATAGAGAGCTTGTTTGGCGAATTTGCCCGGAAGCTCGTCAAAGGGGCATCAGGGGCCGTCTGGCGAAAGCCCTTCTTGGGGTCGGTCGAGCGTTGTGAACGATGCCGTCGTAGACATCGGTCGCCAGGCGCACGCGTTCGTCCTTTTCAGCCCCCGCACGGAGAAAAGGGTCGCTGGCATGCTGATCGTTGTACGAGCGGAGATTCGACAGCGGCGAAGTACTCACGCACATTCAGCGGCGGAATGACATGGTCGCGCGGCATGTGGCATGCGCGCGATGAAACGAGGGAGCGAATATCACCCGCGCTACGCCCACACCGGCCAACGCGGTCCGTTGCCGCGGCGACGTCGTGACGCCTGCCTCGGTGATCGCGGAAATCGTGCGGCTCTGCGCCTCGATGACCCTGGGAGCACCAGACCAGGCCGATCCCCTGTAACCACCGATCCACCGGAGCCAAAAACGGCGCTTGACGCAACAAGAGGATTCCAGAACCACGACGGCGCAAACTGGCATTTACTGGACGCGATGTGCGAAGGGCGGCAGACGCATATGAGGGCGGCGACCACGCACGTGAGAATAGAGGCTGGTGGGCCCGACGAGAAGCCGGCCGGGGCGTGACGTGAGGAGGTCCTTCCACCTGATGGTCTGGACCATGAGCATCTGCCAAGAACCTCGGGTTCAGGCCACCGGCCCCGGCCACCGGGACGCAGGGCGATCGCCCGCCGAAGAGCAGATGGCACGGCATGACGATCGCCGTCAGCCAAGGAGTTGGGCGGATGGCGTACCCCGCCATGCGACTTAAAGCTTACGGCGACGCCCCACCGCAACAATGCAACACGGAACCGCCGAAAACTTCAGCCCCGTAACTCGCGGCGGCAGGAAAAGAATCGTGAGAACGCCGGGTCGGCTGTGGCGAAGACGCGATGAAGACATCAAATCACCGCCTTGCGGAGGGCGAGAGGAAGATCGTCCAAGCGGGAACGGTGACCACCAGCAGGCCCGCGGCGGCGACGGGCTGCTTCCCAAAACTCATGTTGAGCGCGAAATTTCGGACGTTAACCGGAAGCATGGCGTAAGCGGTGGATGTCGGCGACCTCGGCCATTGAACCCGTGACCATGACGATGGCCGGTGACCTTGTCCGTCAAAGAACCGCGCGGTTCGCGCAAGCGCGGGCCGGGCGGCTGCTCAACACCGTCAGGCCGTCGAAGGCCGCGGCGAACTCGTGGAGCGGGCCAATCTGGCGCAGTGAAGCTGAAACCCTGCGCTCGCGCAGAACCGCCACACCAACGAAGCCGCCGCTGATGCCAGGCTCGTATTCGCTCTCCGAGGCCCAAGTTTGGCGTCGTCGTCGAATGATGAGGAGGTGACCTTCGTCTCCTCGGTGGCGGACGCGGGCTTGCCGATGCGCGCCGTCGTTTTCCAATGGACGTTGCGCCTATCGTCGCCGGGATGTAATCGCGCAGGGCGTGAAAAGCGACATCGTTGGAGGAAAAGATCGTGTGTGGTGGCACCTTCGACGCCGCCGGATGAACCCGATCGAGGAAGAGCCCACGGTGGCGGATTTTCGGATGAACATGAGGTCTTGGCGTTCACCCACACACCTGCTCGCGGCGCAAGGCCAGCCCATCGCCACGCACAGACGCGACCGGCCCCACCGGGATGATGCCGCGTCTGTGGGTGGGAACCGTGAAGATAAATCGCACCGCGCGCCGGCGAGAGCCAGGAATCCCAGGCTGGGCGATCGTTGCGCCCACCGGCACTTCGACGATCGACGGGGCTGCGCCCTGCCCGCGCATTCGCGATGTCGCTCCTGACGGCCGTCTATGACGGTACGGTTGAGGGCGGCGGTGAGATCGACTTTGTAAGGAAACACGGCTATCGTCCACGCCAGAGCCGCCAGCCGCCACGCCAGAATCGGGCGAAGCCCACGAGCTCAATGGCGCTGCCGCCGTAAGTACGGGCGGGGATCGCGGAAGCAGCACGGCCCAGCCAAACTCGGTGACAACGCTAAGCGCCGGAATGACCGGCGAACACCGGGCAAAGCAATAGCCGCTCACCGTTCGACGCACGCCGCGCTCGCGACAGACGCCGGCTTAGCTGGCGCGGCCATCACTGCCTATTTTGAATTACGGAAATCGTATCACTTACGCCAACGTGACAGCACTTCTTCAGGCTCGCTCAACGACCGCTATCGCCCGGCAGGTCGGCGTCGGGATCGAGGACAGTCTGTGATCACACGACGTGCGCCAAAGCCTTGACATCGTCGGGAAGAACGTAGTTGCGCCCCTCGGAGAAACGCCCACACGCGCGCGGCTGGCGAACCATCGATATAGCTCCGCGGGTGGACACACCGACTCGTACATCCTTCGATTGACGCGGCGGCTTTCGACGAGGTCTTGAATAACACCTAGCACCCGGAATCGTTCACGAAATTATGGAGGCCCTGCGCGACATTTCGTCGACGGCGTTGGTCGACCAGCCGACGGAAGATTCTTCGAACAGTCGGGAGAAGCCGCCCCTTGAGGATTTCCACCCCGGCGGCGCTTTCGGGGTATCGATCGATGTTTTGAGCAGTCCAGCTGGGCCTCGGGAAGCGGATGCGTTCCTGCCACCGCTCCACGGGTTTCTGCGTGGCGATCACCATCGAAGGCCGGCCGGTTTCGTGCGTGACGCCATCACGACCGTCACCGTGATTCCTCCATCATAAGAAGAAGAGACCGACTGGGTTTCGGCGGTGCGATTGATTTCATCGGCCAGGACGATCCGGCGAAGATCGGACCTTGTGGAAGTTCACTCGCCCGTTTTCTGGTCGTAGATCGTCACGCCCGTAATATCCGAGGGGCTGGGTCGGGGTGAACTGGATGCGTGAATGAGTGCCCTGGACCGTGGCCGCGATAATAGCCCTCGCGAGCGCGGTCTTCCCCGATGCCCGGGCGTCCTCGGGCCAGGTGGCCTCGGCGAACATGGACGTGAGGTAAGGCGAATGACGTCGTCCTTGCCCAGCGCCCAGCCGACGTTGCTCACGATCGCGTGAAGGTTTCCGCAGACACGGCGTTCTATCGGTCACTGTTCTTGTTGTTGGGTCATGTTCTTCCTGTCCGGGCGCGGTAACGGTCTTCATGCTGTCAGTTCCCTGAGGAACCCATCACCGGCGGGAGGTCGAAACGGCGTTCGGCGCTCTCGACGCCGCGCGGGAGCAGGTGGGTAACCTTGATGCAATACCGGGCGTTGCGTATCCAACGTCGTCGATTTTCACCGGTTTTCGAGAAATCAACCGTCTTCGCTCCCCTGATTCCGGTTCCCGTCACCGATATGCGCGAAGAGCCATGTGGGAGCCTCCGCTCCAGGCGCAGACGACGTCGTCTTAAATCGTCCCATCTGCAGGCGAAGGAATCTGGGCGTCGAACGCCCGTAGGGAACCGTCGTTCGAGAAGACACGAGGCTCGTGCGGTTCTCGGACGGGCTTCGAGCCCTGAACCCAGGATTTGACGCTCTGGCCGTTGGGAGGCCGCCCACCACTTGGCCGAGGCCGTTGATGCGATTCCATGCTTCCGCCGTCAGCTGGAATACTCGTAAGCGATGTCAGTTCGTTCAGCCGTTGGCCGCCGATCCTCGAAGAACGTTTGTGATGCTCACTTCGCCCGGGTGCCGGTGGCCTCGATTCGCCCGCCCGCGGGGGCAGCCAGTAGACCGGACCCGTTGATCGGCGTTGGCCGAGGAGGACGAGGAAGCGCTCCTGTTGTTGTGAGCATTGACGGTGGGGATTCTGGGCTGGCTCGAATAGCCGTGTCCATGACCACGAGTTCTGCCGGGGACCGTCACGTTCTCCCCACGTGCCTGGACCACATAGGATTCGATGGGCTTGCCGTTGGACGGTGCGCTCGTCCAACGGACCGTGGCATGGCCTTTGCCCGTCATTGCGCCCCTTGACGGACGTATTCTCGACGCTGGCAGAAAACGGCCCAGGCGGCAAAGGGGTCGACGGGGGCCGATGGCGCCGACGGCTCCGGATTGGCCCTGCCTGTTCGTCGCCACGAAACTCGCCTGGACCGAGGTTCCGTTGGGCGCGAACGGTGGCCGACGTCGCCCCGGCATGACCGCACGGACGGCCGGGCGTGACGTTGAGAGTCAGACCCGTCACGGGGCTGCCGTCGACGATACCCGGTTCCACGAAGGTCACGCTGCTGTCCCCGCGGTCGCCGTCAGGCCCGATCAGGCGGTTGAGGACGATGTCCATAAGCACGGAGGCCGACCGCGTGGGTGTGGAACGAGCCCACGGCATTGGTCGCCGTGAACTCGAAGACGTGCTCAACGCCGAGGTCGCCCATCGAGCTGGCATTGGGTCACCGGCCCGCAGTGCTTTTCAGTCGCCTTGCGTGATGTCGCGAACCACGACGTCGGTCACGGGCGAACCGTTGAAATCGATGGTCTTCCACATGACCAACGCGGGTTCTTGTTCGTGCCCAGGCGCCGGTATCTGCACCAGCGAGGGGCTTGCCCTGGACCGAGAGTTTGAACTGGCCCGCACGGGACCGTTCGCGGGGCCCGTGGCGTCCGCCAGGCTGATGGGGAGACGTGAATGTCTCCCTGTCGCATCGGGCGGAACATCGACCGATACGACCGTTCAAGGCGACATAGCAACGGGATTTTTGCTCGACACCTCAGGCCGGCCGGAAATGGACAGGGCTTGTTGTCGGGGAAAGGGTTGACGGCGAATCTGGAGACGTCGATCTCGCGGTGGTTCCGGCACGACGGCCTCCTCATAAGGGGCGACTTAGTAGGCAACTTGTCGTTTTGACCACGGTGACCCGGCACCTGGCCTTTGACGGTGTTGTGCCGTCGTTGACGGAACATACCTCGACGGTTTCCGGCCGGGCCGGGTGCATTCGGCATCGGCCTTGACGAAAGCACGGAACCGGGAAACGCTCGCGTCCACGCCCTTCGGGGCTGACGCTTTGTAGTCGAAATCTTTCGGGTCGTCGCCGTCGTCGCGATCGGTCGTCATCGTGGCGAATTGGCCGAGACCGCCTTCGTCGATCCGCCTCAACCTGTACGGGTGTGGGCGGGTGACGGGCGGTTTCCGGAGGAGCTTGACTTCCACCGGCAATTGAAGGGAGTTCTGACCAGTCCGCTGCCGTCATTGCGGTCCTTGCCGTCGGTGACCTCCGAGCGTGATGATCATCGTGGGGCCGGAGAAGTCGGGCTGCGGGTGAAAGTGATCGTCCGTTCGTCCGTGTGGGGAGCGGATCGCCGTTCCACCGATGCGGCGACCTTGGACAGGTCGGTCATGATGACCGAGCGCCCGGCGCGCGTGAGGATGTAGTCGTTGATCTTGATCTTCATGGGCTTGCCCGCACTCGACGACGATCGTTTTGGACGTGTCGACACCAAAGCTCGGTTTGCCTGGAAGGCGGAACCCGCGACGGCGGCCGATTCCATTCCGTCGAGGTCCTTGACCTTGTGAGACAGTCGAGCCTGTCGAGGTCGTGATCGTCAGGACTTGTCAGAATTGACGGTTACGCCTTCGTAATCGGAAGAAACTGATCTTCGAGGATGTCGCCTCGGGATCCGAATCGTTGGCAAACACATCCACCTTGGCTCTCCTTGCCGAACTTTTCCTGGCTCACGGAATCGTCGTGCGCGATGGGCGCCAAAATGGGCGCATCGGGTGAAACGTTGATGAGCAGGCCTTCCGGCGTACCGCCGCGCCCGTCGGTTATCCGATAGGCCACGGGGTAGGAACCTGAATCTTCGGGGGTGGTGCGACCACCTGGTGCGACGTTCGGCAACCTTCACGCCTCGGGTTTGGCCTTCACGGATCCGGCCACAAGCTTCGGCGTATCACCGCTATCGGGGTCGGAGTCGTTTGCGTCACGGGAACGGAGATCTTCCGTTCCCCGGCAACGCTCGAACCTGATCGGGCACCGCATTGGGCGGTTGATTCGTCGAAGACGCCAGGACCACCGACGCGCACTCTGGCGGTGGCCGTTTTCCCGTACGTGTCTGCGCGAACGGTATATTGGAAGCTGTCGGTTTGGTTTTCGCCTCGTACGTGAGGGTCGCCGCGGCTTTCACGACGCCCAGCTTGGGCGAATCGCCCAACCGACCAGTTCCACCAGATCGCCCTCGGGGTCGATCCGTCAATTGGACGAGTTTTGGCTCTCCCGACGGCGCTCGCGGTGACGTTCTTCGGTATGGGCGGACTGTCCTTCTCCGCATCCGCGGCGGCGGTGATCGTGATGTTGACGGTGGCCGATTCGGTGACCTTTAAAGAATCTTGGACGGGGTGTAGACGACCTTTACCGATCGGGTTTCAGCTCTGAAACACACAACATTGTCGGAAGGAAGACTTCACCCTGATCCTTTTCGGCATTCGACTGCAGGTTAGACGAACCGTCATCGTCAATTCCGAGATCTGTCATTCGATAGCACGCGCACCGACCGACGTCGCCGACGCACCACGGCTGATCGTCAGCCAAAACCACCGGCAGGGCGGTGGCGTCGGCCGCGGCCACAGGGCGACTTTGACCCGCCCGTGGCGTCTTGCTGCCGTTGGAAACGGTGTGGGTGAAGGTTTCGATCATCGAGGCCGGCGGGCTCACACATACTCATGGTTATGGCGGACGACGAGCTTGGTCCAGCGTCTGGTCGACTGGAGAGTGAGGACGCCGCCTCCCGGGTCCGAGTCGTTCGTCAACACGTCGACGAGGTTCTGGCCGCCGGCCGGCAGCATCGCGATGTCATTTCCGCGATCGGCGTCGAGGTTGGCATCGCGTTCGATATGCCTCAACTGGATGATCCCATCGACGTCGGCCCGTCAGGCGTAATACGTCTGGTGGTAGGTGCCGGGCTTGGAGGCCGAGACGGGTGACGCTGCTCTGGTCGGAAGCCTTGGCGGTCAATCCTTCAGGGGCTCCGTCCGAGCTGACAGTTTAGGGAATCCCCGGTGGCGTCAGTAGTTGGCCAACGGATCGACCGTGGTCGATTCGCCCGCCACGACACGCAGATCCCCGTTATGACTCGCGGAGGCTGGTTCACGCCGTCGGTGGCCTCCACAACCACCGGAGCCATTCGTATCGGCCTGACCGTCCGGACGACGAGGTTGACGTTAACGCACTCCGCCCTGGCCGAGGTCGTTGATCGAGACAGGCCGGTTTCGCGAAATTCGCATTCAAGCCCTTCGTTCAGCCGCGCTCTTGGTAGATCTGGTCGCCGTCAGGGTCAATCAATCGCCGAGCACCTGCAACGTGGTGGTGCCGCCGGAGGAAACTTAACGCTCGTATTGATCTTCTGTACGGTGCATTCTGACTAAACGGGTGGACGGAGACGTTCACCGTCGCGATCGCCTTGCCCCGCGCCCGTCGTCCGCTTCTCGTAAGCACGAGACGTCGTTCCCGTGGCGTTTTGGAACGTCGATCTGCAGGGGCCTGCCCGTTACTTGTACGCACCGTCGAGACTGGCTGAGCGCGCCGCTGACCGTGGACTCGCCGTCCTCGTCGTTGTCGTTGATCACCGGCAACGTAGTGTTTGCCAGCCGCACCGAACGATCGTTCTCGGCCTTCGGCGGATGGTTTTCTTCCGTCCTATTGGGATCTCTTGCTGCTGCGTGTTGAGATCCGAGCTGTCTTCCTTCTTGTCGTCGTCGACGTCGTCACTGGTTGATGTTATTTCCAGTGGTGGGCAGAACCATGTCCTTGTCGGAAGCCACACGTTTCCATTGGCGACGTCATTGAGACGATGATCTTCCTATTCGTGCGAGCTTGTGCGCTTTCGCTCGCTTGGAACTTTTCGGCTGGACGCGAGACATCGTCGGCGTTGCCCTGCCAATCTCGCACCGGCTTGCCCGTGTTGGCCCATGCGGCGTAGGCGCACCCTGGTGGCTTACGGGAGGCGCCACATTCCCCAGGCGTTTGGATTCTGCGAGTCGGTAGGCACCGCGTGACCGCGCCGTCTTCGAGGGAAACTCGATAGAGCGAGCGTCGAGGGACCACGCGCATCGGCCGATTGCGGCGGGCTCTTGCAGACGCAGGCCATTGGAATCGCCCAGCAGAGACGACCTTTCCGTCCGGCAGCATGAAGCTTGCGAATCCGGGTCAAGCACCACGGATCCTCCCCACCGCACTTGTCTCGGGCCTCTGACGCACATTCATCGGGGAACATTGTGCTCGATCCAGTGAAGGCAGACCCTCCGCTTCACCATCGTGTGGAGCACTTTCTCGCCCAGCCAGACGACGTGCACCGAGCCTTCCTTGCCCACCGCCATCACGCCGTCTTGAACTCCATCGTCGGCGGGTGCTGAGGCTTCCGGCGAAAAGCTGGGGCTTGACTGTGACGTTGGTGGCCCACACCTTGCCCGCCTTGGAGTCGATGAGGCCCGATCGTGCCGCCGCCCAGCCGACTTGTTGTCGATCGTTTCCCAGCTGCTGCTCGGTGTCGATGAGGGACTTGAGCGGGTCAACCACCGCCAACGTGCCGGCTTCCGGTGCGATAGAGGACCGGGTGTCTTCCTCCTGACGAAACATCAATTTGTCGGTTTTCGACGTCCGATCTGAGCGTCGATCGATTGTGAGGGTAATTCATGTCGAGCATGACGAGACCCTTGATTATTGACCACACGCCGCCGTCGTTCAAAGAGTTCGGCCCTGTCGATGCCGTGCGACGCGGCGATGGCCGCTCCGTGAGAGCAAGGACGATCGCAGCCGTCGCTCCCGCCGAGACCAAACGCTGGGTACGCTTTTGAAAGCCCGCGCGGCGGCCGCATGAGGCGGTGCGTTTTAAGGTCGCGTGAACGGCAATGACATCCTTTTACCTCTATTGGATGTTCCGCGCGCGCGTGGCGTGTGGGAGGAACCCACGGCTGGGGCGTCTGCTCTCGGACATCGCAGAGAACCCCACTGGTCAAAAACTATATTGCCTTTGCCTAGCTTCCAAGACGCGCGCGAACTTCATCCCGCACTAGTGCCGGCTGGCGGACGATCACGTGCGCCGCCTTCCATTCGGCGCGTCGTCTCGCGCGGTTATTTCGGCACATCATCTGATCGCGTGAACGAACGGGTGGGCGTTTGCCGCCATTTCGGGGAGACAATGACCGCATGGATTTCATCGGTTGGGCATTCGACGTCGCGGCGGCGCACCCTGACGAAGGGCGCGTTCATCAATGTCGTACGACGATTGGCTCGATATCCTGCTGCCCGACGGCGCACATTTCGCTTCCGTCCGGGCATATGATCGATCAGGTCCAAGCCGGAGGCCCGTTCGCCGAGGTGCTCGATCGCCTTATAAGCATCGGAGCGGCCAAAGCCGAGTCACGCTCGGATGAGAGTCTCGCGGTCGATCATTCTCTCCGACCCCGCCTCCGCCGAACTCGACGAAGACGAAGCGAGCACGCTCTCAGACGAACGGCGGGCCCCGCTGGATACGAGCAGCGGAGGTCCGTTCTGGCCCACGTCATGCCCATCGTGCGCAGCGCGAGACTGTTCGTCTTGCCTCTCACGACCACGCTCACGACGGTTCGATGATCTACGTCCCCTTGACGCCTTTCAGCGGCGCGGGCATCGCATAATCGACGGGCAGGATCTCATCACCCCCATGTACTTCTCCGACGCCGAACGGCTGGGGCTGCCGAACGATATCGTCGGGTTTTTCCAACAGGCGCTCATGCGTTTGCGCACATCCGGTCTCACTGACGGTCAGCCCTCCGTACAGGTTCAGCCGGGGAAACTGGCGGGAGCGCACATCTTCAGGTTCGCCGGACCTCCGAGCTATCAAAAGCTCGTGGTTCGCCGGATGTCGATATGAAGCACTTACGGTGGCCGAATCGCTCCGGTTTCAGAGCGACGACAGCCTGCCCTGTTCGTTCCGGCCTCGCGCGATCTCACTTTCGTCGTGATGGCCGACGATCGAGCCTTGCTCCGCTTTTTCAATACCTCTCGCGGGCGCCTCGGATATGATCTGCGCTTGCATGTAGCCAGTGACCGACGACGGGTGGAGCGAGGTGGATCTATGAGCGAGTCACCCGCAGCCCGGCGCTGATCCTTTCCGAAGATCGCGCGCGATCCCGCGCAGCAGATCTCCAGCGTCCGGGAACGCGCGAGATGCGTACGTGGCCGAACGATGTTCGGGACCCTCTGCGCCTTTCGAGGTGGTCCCGCAACGGCGCTTTCACGTCTTCGTCGACGGTGGACGTCCACGGACGGCTTCGGTTCAATTCGCGACCGCACTAGCATCGAGTTTGTGCGCGCGAAAGATCCCCGTATCCGTGGGAGGCCGCTTACGTCCGGAGCTACGTCAGGCTCCGAGCTCAGGTGGCCCGCGCGCAGTCTGGCACGAGAGCATTCTCACCCGCGCATAACGTCTGGCCGCCTCGCTGGAATTATCAGCGGTTTTCCCGACGATGCGCACGCGGACGCGCCAGCAAAGGGCTTCCTCGCGAATTCTGAGGGCGGGATCATCGTTTGCAATTGCCCGAGTAAAAGAAACGCCCGAGGGTCTCTTCCTTGAATTCTGCACCAGTGGCCCTCTTCTGTGGCGGCGCGAATGCCGTCTGACGCCAGGTGCGCGTGAAATACTCGTTGTGAATGGTCGCAAGCGTAGGAGAGCATTTCTTTCGCTTTGTACGGGTGGTGGAGGTAGGCCCTCGAGTAATGCGAGCACGGCTATCGCAGGCGCATCCGGGCTGGCTTGGCCCATAGATCTCGCTTAAATTGAGCGCGGGTGAGGTTGAAGCGCCCGTCCGGGAAGTGAGATTGCCGCGGTGCGGGCCACCCGCGAGGTTGACGCAGTCGAAGGTGTCGGCGCCCGCTTCCTATTGCCTGCGAAGAAATCGTCCGGCTCAGAGATGCCCAAAAAGGTGCCGTGCACACGGTTCTCGGGCAGCTCACTGCGTAACCATCCGACGATCATGCGCCTGGGTTCTCTTTCTCCAATGCGCCTCCAGTGCCAAAACCGTCAGAAGCGCCGTCCACTTCCATCGAGCCGAGGTCGCGGGCGGCCTTGCGACGCTGGAGTCTTCGTGTTGGGCGCCGCCCGGATTACCCAGCTGCTGGTAGGGCAAAACATGTTCGCGCGTTCTGCGGTGAGGGCCTGATGCGCGACGAGGCATCTGCGGGCCACCTGCGTGTACGTTCAAGCGCTTCCTCCTGGTGGGCGCGCGAGTTGAGGCTTAGCGTCGTCAATTCTCGTCAAAGGCGAAGATCACATCGGCACCGAGGTTCGTGTTGGATGCGCATCGACACTTCCGGGTGAAACGGTGTCTTTCCATCGAAGATGCGAACGGAGACCACGCCATCGTCGTCGACGTCGGCAAAGGCGCTCTCGATTGCGCAACCGCGCCGTCGGCGATGGGGAGGATCACTGAAAAACTCTTGGGGAGAGGACTTTCTTGAAGCCTGATCCCAGAGAAGCGCCTGAAAGCCTCGTCCCGTGAACGTGGGCCCACCCAGTTCGCTGAAGCGGCCGAGCCCTCCCGCCTCGTCAACGATGTCCGATCCGGGTTGCAAATAAAGGTGGTAAAGCGTTGGCGAGAACGGCTGCGACTCCGATGTTGGCAATCATCTCGGGAACGAGCGCTTTGACGGTGGCCTTGGTTCCCACCGGAATGAAAGCGGGCGTGGCTTGATGTCACCGTGGGGGTGTGGAGCACACCGGTGCGTGCGAGCGGGTGAGCGACCAAGTGCGAAGCTGATCTCGAAGGTCATTTCGCGCCCCTCATTCGAGTCCAACTTTCTTTATCCTAAGCCGACGTTTTCAGCGAGATACATCGGGTCGGTCCGTTTGTCGAATCTGATGACGGTATAGGTCAGCGGTAGAAAAACGGCCTCGACGCCGACTTTGTACGCGAAACCAACGAACGCGAGGTTGAAGTATCGTTCCCCAGCCGGCGTTGCCCGCAGGCGATGACGCGCAAAGATGAGGGTGTCGGCAGCTTCACCCGCCAGTGTCGATCCGAGTGGTCGCACCCACATGCGCTCTTCGCCAAACGTCCTCTTGATCTTGACGGGGACAGAAGGAGTTGAGGAGTTGGCCGGCCAGGTATCCCAGAAGAGGCTGCGACGAGCGCGGGACTTGGCCAGAACAGCTTCGAAGGCTTTTTGGTTTTGATAATCGGGATCGCGGGAGCGATTTGGACAAAGCCAGAAGGTAAGTGAAGCTAAGGTTGACAGTGAATCAGATCCACGTATGACCCGGCGGGCCAGCTTGAAGCCATAGACCTCCTGAAAGCGTCCCCAGGATGTAGGTGAAGGGAAGAGGATCGCTCCGCCGTCCGAATACGAGGTGCCATGAGAGACCGCCGATGCCGGCGTCGATGCCAATGAGCTTGGTGGCGACGATATTCGACAACGAAGGAAAGCGACGAAGCACACTGCGACAATGTCGAAGTAACCTCTGCGGTATCATGGTGGCGCTGACTACTGAACTCCTCTGGGCGGTGCCTGCGAAAATGGCCTTGTTGATCGTGGATTCGCCCCGCGCTGCCACCACGGGAGCCGGCCTGCAAAGCCGAGGCCGAATCGCTCCGACATCCTCGTAGAGTGTAACGCCCTTGGGTCTCATTGGTGACGCACGTTTTCCGAAGGCATCAAATCTCAAACCTTCTGGTAGCCGATGCGCCAGAATCGTCCACCGCCGTCAGTCCGGGCTCACTCCCTGGGCGATGGTCAGCTGCGCTCCGTCACTCGTGCTCGATGCTGCCGGGAAGGAAGTGCCCATCCGAAAAAGCACATAGTAGACCAGGCTTGCGGACATGCTGAAAACTTCTTCTTCGCTGTGCGCACGTCCACGACTTCGAGGTCTAAGTGGCCAAACAATGGTAGGCCGAGGTGCGACCGCAAACAAGATCGGGCTTAACCGCAATTCCAACCCACAACGGAACGGGCGCCTCGCCTCTACTCAGGAGGCTAGCAGCGAGCTGGCTGATCGTATCCGGCGGCTGTGCGATGCGGGCTCGGAACGATCAAAGCACAGCAGCTCTTCGCGCAGATCGCGTCAGCGAGCTTTCGCGGAGACGACGTGCGCGGCCAAAACACGCACGACGCGCGCGATTTCACGAAAGGTCGGTCAACTCTGCCAGGCCTTCGCCCGCGAGCTCAGAATCCCGTTCACCTTCCGGGATATGGCCAAAGCGAGCGCCTCATCCGACGCCCATGCCATCCTCCGCCTTGTCCGCGGCACTCGGACCCTCCCGAAATCCCATCCGCCTCATCCTCCGCCCCGTCTGCAGGCGGAAAACCCTCCGCGTTCAGCGGCGCAGAGAAACATGTGGCCACATGGAAATCATGGGCGGGCAATTCCTCGTTCCGGCGTAGCCGTCCAGAACTCGCTCAACAGCACAACGACGTCGTGCAATGTGAAGCGCTAGAATCTTGCCGCCTTCTTCCCGCTCGGGGACTATGTCCCCTGTTCCACAGTGCCGACACGGGCGACCACCTCCTCCAGGTCGATTGGGGCATTCAAAGAGCACAACCGCGGAGAGGATCTCCGGGGCGTCAGGTGGATCATCGAAACGGGAAATTCGCTCATGTACCTCTCCTGAGCGAGAAATCATAGCAAAATTGAAAGATGAAAGCGGCCGAGCCGAAGCGGCTCAACAACACAAAAAGCGGCCAAAACCACAACGGTCCGGCCACGCAAAGTCAAGCCAGGCTGCGCAAAACCCAGGTCTAATCGCACAAAGCAGCCTAACCTCGCAAAAGCAACCCGGGTGCAGCGCAACCGGATCAAACAGGCTAAACGGACCAGAATCGGAGCAGCCAGATCCGAAATCGGACCAGCCAAATCCAAATCAGAACGATTCAAATCAAAACGCCCGAAAACAAAAGATAAGGCTGGGTGGTTCAGATCGACGCAGCGCAAACGAACCACCCAGCCAATTGGCAAGGAATCCGGGATTCCCACACGCTCACCTCATTTGGGACGGATGCGTCTTGCCATTGCGCGCACCCTGTGGGGGCGCAAGCTCTATCAAATTGTGTCGCTCTAATGGTATACCGCAAACCAATGCTTTGCAGCAACCGGTAGGTTTAAAATCCTAGAAGCACTTCCGGCCGATATCACAAATCGACTCCGCCCTAAGTGAAATTCATCAAAGGTTTTGCGAAGCGCGTATGAGTTTCGACGAAGACCCTTCCGGCATTCCAGGATTGTACGACGACAAACCCCAGCTCATCCTCTTCCAGCTCTTCCAAGGTGGCGTACTCGATTGAGGGAGCAGGTCAGTTCGCGAAGTGCCCGCGCCTTTTCGCAATTCTTTCCTCATTGAGCTCTTCGGGCGGAGCCACGTGGGCGAACACCGTGCGGGCTCCGTTCTCGCGTCAGGTATCGCGATATCGGCGTTTAAGGGCCGAACACGAAACGACAGTCGAATGGCCGACGGCGTTCTCGGCCCGCATCCAGTCGCGGATCGCCTCGAGCCACGGTTGGCGGTCAGCGTCGTCGAGAGGAAGGCCGGAGGCTTGCTTGTCTCTGTTCGACTGGGTGTGAAACTCATCGCCTTCGGCGTAGACGTAGCCGAGTTTGCCCGCAAGCATCATGCCAATCGTTGTCTTTCCCGATCCGGCAACAATCCATGACCACGATGTTGACGGGCCCTTTGCCCGAGGAGGTGCGGGTAACTGTGGAATGTCGGATTCGCTCATCGCTTCCTCGCTTTCGTCCCCGGCGGAATCGGCGCCCGCCGCTCTGCTTGTACCGTGACTACGGTGAGTCGATGCCGTGAGCACGGCTATCCTCGTTTCAATCTGAGCGAAATCCGCGCCGCCTTCGCCGCGTCTAGCCACGATCCTCCATCTCATGCGCGCTTACAAATCCCGCCGCGAAGCACGCTCACGGCCCGTGGCCCCTCGTGGATCAGGCCCACGGGCGATTCTCGTCATCGCGTTCCCGTCGCCCGCGCATATTCATGAAATGTGGACCTCGTGCCGCCAGATTCGACCGCGTACAAAGGGCCCCCATTGCCGCCAGGGCTCCTTCGACAGGTAGTCATTCGTGAAACGCATTGTCGTCGGAGACTTCCGTGACGCAGAAGTCGGGGATTTTTCAGGTCGACGACGGGCGCGAGCCTCTCGCATTCCGCCACGATGAGCCCTCTGTTTTGGCCGGCGAACACGTCGAACTCCCAACCGTCTTCGTCATGCCAGAGCTGAGTCAGCGATTTTGAGGATGATCGTGGGGCAGCGCCGCAGAATCTGCTGCCACAGCCAGGTCCAGCTGGATTCCATCTCGTAGCGCTCAGCCTGGATTGCTGGCGACTTCACAGCCATCGAGGCGGAGGCTTCTTCCTCGGCGTCGGCCAGCAACCCATCGAGAAGCCGCCGTTCGTAGGCGCCCAAATAGTCCGTCGCCTCATCGAAAGCCGGGCACTCAACCGATCGTCCCGGGAACGTGATTCGCACGCGCACGGCGTACCCATCCTCCGCGAAGACGTAGGCTTGACAATCACCTGCCTCGACCCGTGATCGAGGCACTTCCGAGGCAGCGTGCGCACCAAAAACTTGCGCTCGAACTCGAATTGAAGGTCGACGTCGCTCCGGAATCGCTCATATCTCAAGGATACGGAAGTCGGGCGAAGGCCTCCACGGACAATCCACGCTCCGACGGCGCCGTCCGGTGAAGCCGTCCGCCCGCAGTCCATGAAGGATTTCGACAAATGCCGCGGATCGTTGCGCCGCGGGTTCCGCAGATCCGCCGTACGCCCACAGGCATCCGCGGACGACGGCGAACTCCGTTCGAGACTGCGCACCCGCCCTACTCCGAGTCCCGCCTGTAAAAGCTCCGCCGAGCGGCATACACGCCGAGCGAAAACGGCGTAGCAATGACGGTGAACACGGCGACTCCGCTGTATCCGGCGAACCTAGCCAGAAGATGGCCTCGATCGCTCCGCCGATGGTCGCGCCCGCACATGGCGGCGCTCGTCGCGACGATACCGTGCCTCTAGCCAAGTCGGTATGGCCTGAAGCTCGCTCATGAGCACGGGGAACGAAACCGCCAACGAGCATCGCCACGGCCAGGACGATTACGGCCACCCACATATTGGACACGAAAGCAGTGCCGAGGTAAATGGCGCCGAGGGCGATGATCCCGAACAAAAGCGAACGCCGTTCCCCCAGGCGCGCAACGAGCCGCGACCCCGTCAAGGAGCCGATGGCGTTGCCGAGGCCGATGATGATCATCGCCGTGCCGATCGTGTTTTGATCGGCGCCAAAGTCTTGTGCCAGCCACGATCCAATGAAAGACAGGGCGGTGAAGTTACCGGTCTGGAAGAGCAAGTACGCGATCAGCGACAGCAGGAGAGGGCGCGAACGGGCGACGTGTGCGTAAGGCGCAAAAGAGCCCGCCGCCGAGATGCCAGGCGCCACTTTCGGGAAACCCGAATAGAGAATCGCCCACAGCACGGCGCTGGAGGCGGCAATCACGAAGAACGGATGCGCCATCCCATTGAGGACAAGAAGGAAGCGATCGGGATGCCCACCACTTGGGAGCGATCGCAAGCCCGCCGTCGCATACCCCATGGTTTTGACAATTGCTTTTGGCGGTACGGTCACCGGGATCGACGCCCAGATCTGCGGTGCGACGAAGGCGGCGGCAACACCCGCAAGCGAGCGCGTGAAAAGCGACCAAAAGCCCCACGTGCAACCGCAAGCCGCGAGTGAAAACGCCGAATCCGACCAGCCCGGCAAGCAAAACCTTGCGGCGGTCAAGCCGATCGAAATGGGACCCGCAATGAGGCAACACAGGCGTAGCCGAGAGCATAGGCTGAAACGAGCCAGCCGGAACGCGACACGCTCACCCCGAATTCCCGTTGAAGCAAGGGAAGCAGCGGAGCCGTGAGGAACGTATCCGTGCCGATGACGAATAAGGTGGAGAAGGAGAGCAAGCGCATCGTCAGTTCGGATGCGGGCTTGAACTGCGAAGAGACGGTCATAATTGCACCTTTCAGGCTGCCCGCAAACCGTGACGAGTCGGCCGGACGCATCCCCAAGGGCGAGGCCAAATTGCAAATCGAGCTTGAGTCGCTAACGCGTGCAGACGACGGCGCCCTCAATCTTCATTTCGATATTTCTCGAAATAATACTCCGTCCGCGCTTTTGCGGTTGTCAAGGGCAAGCTCACCGTCAGGTGCAAGCCCCGCCAGTCATTGAGGGAAAGCCGCCCCGTCGGGGCGTTCGCATCGATGCACTCAGGCAGGCCCGCCTGCCATTGAGGAAAAGTGCACCGCACCTGCACCGGCAGACTCAGGTCAAAAGTCGACGAAAGGTTCAGCCGTGGGAAAAGAAAGGCTGCATCATCCGGCTCGAGATGCCATCAAGCTTGACGGCGTCCTGAGCGCGCTGTCCGACCCGATCCGCCGCGACATCCTTCAGAAGATCGCATCCAACGGCCCTCAGGTTTGTGGCGATTTCGACTACGACGTCGCACCGTCGACCATGTCCTACCACTGCAAAGTGCTCCGAGAGTCGGGGCTCGTGCACACCGAGGCGATCGGCAAGCACCGGCAGCTCACACGCCGCGACGAGGCCATCGAAGCCCTTTTTCCCGGCCTTCTTGAGTCCGTGGGACTTCCTCCCAGTCAGGACGATGGCCAGAGCACACAGAGCTCAATGAGGACGCTGAGCCCCAAAAGCGCCCGTAGCGCCCGGGGCACGCTGAGTCACAAGCGTTTCACGGCCGCTTACCTGGCGTTCATCACCGCCTTGCTCCGGGGAACAGCTGAAGACGCAAGTGACCGACACGGCCGGCTGAGTGAGTTTCACGGCCGCCTCGCCCGGAGGGGGCACAGGAAAACTCCGGATGGCGGCGGGAAGGCCGGGATCCTCCGCGGACGAATCCACATGACCCCGGTAACGGTGGCAAAATTGCCTCTATGGACAATCAGCTTCCCACCGGAGTCGATGTGGTGGTCGCCGTCCCAGACGCTCGGTTCGACGATCCGCCGCACTCCGCTCGACATGTCGCTTCGCTCGGGCATTCGGCAATCAGGACATTCTGCTCAAACGGGAAGACGTCCAGGTGGGTCGCTCAGTCAAAAGCTCGCGGCGCGTGCAGCTTCATTTCGAGCCTGGAGCCCCGAGGAACGCGAGGCGGGCGTCGTGCGCATCGGCGGAAATCACGCCCAGGGCGTGGCTTTCGCGTGCAGGCAGCTGAAGATTCACGCCGAGGTGTTCCTGCCTTCGACCACGCCCCGGCAAAAGCGCTCTCGCATCGCGGACATCGGAGGGCGTTGGATCGAGCAAGTCATCGTGGGCGCCACCTTCGACGAGGCCCGCCGCAGCGCAAGAATATGCGCGCGAACACGGCGCGACCTATGTCCACCCCTTTGACGACCCGCGCACAATCGCCGGCCAGGGAACCGTGGTCACAGGATCCGAACAGGCGTCCACCTCGCCCGCCGCGGTGGTCGTTCCCGTAGGCGGCGGCGGCCTCCTGGCCGGAACCGCTGTTGCTGCACACGTTCCACCCGAGGTGAAAGTCATCGGCGTCGAACCGGAGGGCGCGCCTTCGATGCGCGCGGCCCTCGACGCGGGGCATCCGTCACCTTGCTACATTGACGGCTTCGCCGACGGCACGGCAGGTGGCCCGCCGGAGACATCACCTTCGAGATCGCGCGCCAGTTCGTCGATGAAAGTTGTCGTCGTCCCAGAAGGCGCCCTGTGCACCGAGATGCCTCGAGCTCTACCAGGTCGAAGGCATCATCGCCGAACCGTCCGGAGCACTGGCAAGCGCCGCCGTCGCGCGTTTCCTTCCGACTTCGATGGCCCGGTCGCCGCGTCGTCTCGGGCGGAAACAACGACGTCTCGCGCTACGCCGACATCGTGGAACGCTCGAGCGTTTATGAAGGCTTGCGCCACTATTTCCTTGTCACCTTCCAGACCGGGGCGCTCCGCCATTTCCTCGACGGTGTGCTGACCGACGGCGAGGATATCGTGCTGTTCGAGTTCACGAAGAAGAACAACCGCGAGACGGCACCGGCCCTCGTCGGCATCGAAATCCAAGAGCCGGAGCGGATCGGCGAACTCCTGGCCCGCATGGATGAATCCTCTGAGCATCAGCTGGAGCCGAATTCCCCGTATTTTCCTTCTTGCTGGCAGCGAACCTTGCTGCGCTTCCGCGCCCCAACAACCTTGCCGCTTCCGCGCTAACCGGACCCGGCGACGTTTCTGCTCAACCCTGCCGAAACTCGCCGTGCGCTTCCCAATTCGGCAAGATCTCTGGGCGCGCTTCCGGTTCGCCAGCACCGCCCTCATTGACGTTGACTCAGGCCCTACGACCATAGCGACTCATGTTCTGCGACGTCGGCGAGCCCTTTCCAGACGGCGTAAACTAGGGTGAAACGACAACGGAAGGATCTCCATGCGCTTGAAGTTTCATCGCTAGAACCTACATGCGTTTCTCACGCTGGACGTGCATCACAGACCCGCTTCCTGAAAAGTGGTGCTCATCGGCGCACCGCACACCTCGAATGGGATGGCTCGCTGGTCATGGCATTCTGGTCGATCGGGCGCGACTACAATTTTCTGGTCAAAGACTCGCTCATGAAAAACCCCTTCACGCGCCCCATTATCAAGCTTGCACACGGGATCGCCGTGAATCGATCATCACACAACGGAACGGTCGGGTCGATCGTGGAGCAAGCGAGGAAAAGCGACGAATTCGCACTAGTCATCGCTCCGAAGGGCACCCGTGCGAACCGAGAGTACTGGAAGTCGGGCTTCACCGGCATCTGCCTGAAACCCGGCCTTCCCGCTCCAACTGCGTTTCGTTGACTTGAAGCGGAAAGAGTATGGGTGGCGGCACAATATCGCATTGACCGGCGACGTTGCAGCCGACATGGAGAAAATTCGCACCTTCTATGAAGGCAAGCTGGGGAAGCGGCCGCAGTACAGCAATACCCGAAAGCTGCGTGCCGAAGACGACGCCGAAGCCCTTGCCCATTTGCTGGGCGAAAAGCACGTCGGCCACCATTGTCTTAGCCTACCCACACGCCATTTGACCTGACCCGACACACTTCGCGACCCGACTCCACGCCCTCAACCCAGCCCCGCGTCCTTACGTCGCCGCCCGCACCCCTATGCCCACGCTCCAGCCCGCGCCCTCGCAGTCCGTCGTGTCCTTAACCCATCCTATCGCCCTCAATACGCCGTCGCCAGCCCGATCGCGCGACACCCACACAGAAGACTGGAAGAATGTGTGTGCCGAACGCGATGATCGCTGCAGTACGTTCCTAACACGTCGCGCTAGAACATCGGGAAAAGGCCCGCCGCTGTGCATCTCGTGAGATGACGCAGCGCCGCCCAACCCTGCGCCAGCCGACAGCAGCCACGGCGCCGTCGAGACGCTGACTCACTCCAGAACGCCCACCTGACCGGACGTCCATTTCCATTTTCCGGCAAGAAGCCAACGCACACAAACCCCTCAGCGGCAGAAGCATTGAGCACAATGCCACATTGACATCGGAGGCAAAGCCCTCGCTCTTTACTTCCAATAGGTTAGAGTGTGTTAACCTGTTGCCGTGAGCAAATTGTCGTCCAGACACGCAACCCCAAAGCCGAGGGCCATCCGCAGACTCCGGAGCCTCCCGCACCGTCGCGGTCACGAAAACTGGATGCCGACGCAGGTTGAAGGGCGGCAGGCCACGCGACAAGGTGAGCGACAGACGACGAACGAGACACTCGCGCACGCTTGGTCGCGCACGTTGGAGATCATCGACCGCCTCAGGCTGCGCCGCCGTCACGCTCGCGACCGCGCGAAGGTCATGCTCGCATCAGACGCCCGCAACGGCACGGCATTTTCCTGATACGTCGGCGCTCTCGGGAGGCCGCTCAAGAGGAAGCCGTCGGGCGGGATTACAGGAGCTGTCCGACGCAGCGCGTCGCAAGACGATCCCGTGCTCGATCCCCGGCGTCGGCGAACGCCTCATCGCCCATTCCCACGGCGACCACCCCAATCTTTTGGAATTCGCCTTTTCGGCCCCTCGAGGCCACCACACCGTGGCAGCGCGACGTCGGAGTGGATGCCCGGTGGGAGCTGCTCGCGACCCTGCGTCCACCGAGAGATCGATCGAGATCGATCGATTCGCAGTCATTGCCACACCCGGACCCGGATTCCCAAAGAGGCCAAGCGACATCGTATTCATTAGCCTATGGTCGCTATCGTGCAGGGATATGTTCGAAGCTCTCGCGTGACATCCGCAGGTGGAACATCGAAGCGATTACCCCGAAGCGGCACGCACGCCCATTTTGTCAATCCACAGACGTTGAGGGTCGACTTTTCCGCACCGCGGACCGCGTCTCGCCGCAAACCTCGCAACCCACACCGCAAGTAGTGTCCACACGGCGGATTGCACCGCCGCCGCCAATCGCACCCTGCGCCGCCGTCAGCATCGCTCACACAACGCCGCAGCCACGCATAGAAACATCCACATCAGACCGCAGAAACGCCATGGCGCAAAGCGGATTACAGCGAGGAAGAAAATGTCCATACCCTCATCGTTTACGCCACCACCATGACGAAGTCGTTTCAACCACGCGATTCTCACGGAACGCTAGCGGGCCTCAAAATGGCGGGCAAGAGCTATCAAGTGATCGACCGGTGCAGACGGTTTTCGACAACCTGATCCACCGAGGAGCTGGGCTCTCATACAAAGCGGCGAAACCGTCGATCCTGGTCACCAAGTATCAGAAGCTGATCGACGAAGCGGATTCGCTGGTCATTCTCTCTCCCATCTGGTGGTGTATCAACAGAATTAAAAGCGATTCTTCGACAAGGTCGCGAAGAAGCCGTGAGCTTACATCGACAGCCCCACAGGCCTGGGCCCGAGAAACCGCAGCACAGCCCGCAAATCATGGGTTATCCACCACGGCCATCGCGCCCAAGTGGTACCTGCGCTTGATCGAAGAAACCCGATCAAAGGAACGTTCATCTCTACGGTCATGAGAGGCTCTCCGGGCTTCGGCACGCGCGTTGGACCCATTCCACGCCGAGTCAACAGGCGCAAACGCGGCCGTCACCAGGAGTTCCTGAGAAGGTCCGCTCAGGGCAGCCTTCGGCCAGGAAGGTAAGGCTGCCTTGAGTAGAGCATCCCCGCGGGTCGGTGCCGTCGCCGCCCGATCCGGTGCTGCCACCGCCTCGATCGGGGCTGTCGCTGCTTCCCGGATCGGAGTCGCTCCCGACCCGCATCGAGCGCCCGCGCAGGCTGGAACTGCCTTTGAGGCGGGCTAGCCTGCCAAGCCAGGAAGTTCGGCGTTTGAGGGCTCAGCGCGCCGGCCGGAGAACCGCTTGGGCGAGGAGTCAAGGCCTACCGTTCCGCCTTGAGCGGTTCAGGAGAGTTGACGAGCATGACCTCGTCGGCGCCGGTCAACTCTCCCTCGAATCCGTCAAAGGAGACCGCTTTCGGCGTCCTCGCCCGTGCCAACGGCCGTGGCGCCAGCATCCTGCGATCTGGTCGGCCTTGCCGACGACGATGTCAGCGTCTAGATTCGATCGTCGGAAATCTCGTCGGCACCCTTTGGCGAACATCCTCACGCACGCCGCCGAAGGACCTCGCATGCTGAACTTTCGCGGCTTCCTCCCCGTCCGCCACAATGAAATTCGCGGCGGCAATCACGTAGGTTGCGCGCACTGCTCGCTGGGCGCGGGAAACGGGCGCAGTAGACGCCGATCGCCTGCTCCAGCGCTTCGCGCGGCGAAATGGGAGGCGAGCGCCTATGGCAAGCCGAGCGCGGCCGCCGGCTGAGCGCCAAAAGCGAGGATCCGAGGATGTAGAGCGGCACTTTGCTGGATCGGCCGGGGTTGGCGCGTTCACGCCCGGCGTGACCGTGGCGTCGTCGGTGGCAGCTGCGCAGCTCTGCGACGTCGATCAGGAAATTCTCGGCTGCTTTCGGATCCCTCCTCAAAGCGCGGAGCGTTCACTTGCGGGTCGGTGCCCGGCGCTCTTCAGGCCCATTGCCTATGCGGGCCGGGATAGCAGGGCTTCGAGGCGCCGGGAATTGCTCCGGCTGCGATGATGAGCGGCGCGTGATTGGGAAGCGACGCGCGCCGCACCCTAAAGTTTGATCGCGAGTTCCGGGCCGCGACGTGCGAGATGGGCTGGCTTCGGCGCCGAGGATGCGACTCGTCGGCATATTGTGGTGTCTCGGCGTACCAGATGCGTCTCAAAGCCCCAGACTCTCCGCCTGCTGCGCCAAAAGAACGGAGCGTTTGAAAGCATCGAGAGGGGTCCCCGCCAGAGCTTTCATGACGAAAGCCAGATCGAGGCGGTAAATGGTCATCGCTGACTCACGTCGCAATTCGTTTCGAAATCGCGCTTTGCGTGCTTCATCTCTGCTTTTGTTCGGATTGCATCTCATTCTACCCAGCACCGGGTGATATGTGATCCGCCTCCGCGCTACGCCGATGCCCCATGCGTTGGCGGCTGATGCGTTGGTGGCGCGTGTGGCAGTAGAGGCGTTGGCGGCGCGATTGTCCGCGCTCGAATTTTTCTCATTGATCCGGGCGACGGACGGCCGCAAGTAGGGCCCGATGAGGACGAATGCCTGTTATCGTCATGGGCCAGGGGCTCGGCGAGAGGATTGGCTTCCTCGCCGCGCGAAAACGATAGGCGCCCATCAGCTGCCCAACGCCACGCGCGCGCATGCGGCGGGCGCGCTGAGGGCAGGAAGCGCTAACGTCGCCACGGGCACCCTCGGGAACCGCAGGAAAGCACTCCGAAGGCGAGAACCAGCCGAGGTGTAGAAAGTGACGTGAGAACCGGCTTCCAGCAGCGAGTAGCGCCCTCGGGAACGAAGCTCTGAAGGATTTCGACGGCGTGCGGCGCCATTTCTGACGGCGCTGAGTTGCTCCCGCGGCGAATAGCGCCACCCCACACAGCAGCCAAAACCGGCGCCATAGATTTTCTCCGCGTTTGAGGCCCGGGCCGGTAAGTCCGATTTGGTAGATCCACGCAAGGGCTTGAAACGATTACACCAATCCAAAGCGATGAAGCATTTTCAAGTCGAACTCCCGCACCGATGGTCTGGAAATTGATCTGCGCGAGTCCTCAGGCCGGTCAAGGCTCTCGAGAATGAACGCCAACACCGGTCTGGCAGGCTACACCACAGCGAGCACGACGGCAGCCAGCGCATATACTCCGATGAACGCGCGGATAAAGCGTGCGTGCGAAGCTCGTTCAGATGGCCAACGACGCTCATCCTCGCCTCCGGGTTGCGACGTCGGCTCTTCCGCGCGCCCACGCACCTCGCAACCCGCTCCTTCCAGACGCCAACTTAAACGCTCGGTCAGGCGTCGTTCCGAGCCATACATTTTCGGTCCGACCTTTTTACGAAGCGACGCGCATACTCGCGCCGCCCCTAGGCGACGCCGGCACTCGCGCGCCCCTCTCCGCTTGCGGCGTCAGAAGACGATCCAGCTCAGGCGAGACGCGGTTCGTCTCGAAGAAGATAATTCAGCTCAGAAGAGACTGACCATTCCAGGATACATGGCCCTGCTCGAGGAAACGGGATCGACGACGCAGAGACTTGGCATCCACCGGCGCTGCGGTGCGGATGCTAGGGTTGCGCTCAGTGGGATGCTGGCGCTGCGCTTGGAGTGGATGCCGGGGCCACACCCGGCGTAACCGGCTGCGCGCACGCTGTCCGGTCATTTCGGCCGCGTCGTCTCTTGCAGCTCCGCAGCTCTTTTTGAGAACTTTGGCCGACTGCCCGCGGACTTCGCGATGTCTGTGGCAACTTCGACTCGAACACCACCAGAAGCACGATGGCCAAAACGATGAAATGCGAAGGTTTTACAGATTGTCTCCTTTGATAGAGGTCTGAGGCGGTGGAGACAAGTGATGACTCTGACGTCTTTGGCGTCTGATCCTGGTGTTCGACGCCGTGACGCATCCGGTACACCAGCGTTTGGCGCGGCGGTGCTTGGCGCAACCGTGCTTGGCGCGGCGACGTCGGAGACGTCAACCCGGCCCGGTGGATGTATCCTGATCGGGCATAGCGGAACTGGTGCGCGCGAAGGCTGCTGAGCTGTGAGGCGCTGGTTTCACCCGCCACAACCCCCGTGTCAGTACCGGCAACCGCCATCACGCATCCATTTCTTCCCGCACGGCTTCACGACGATCCTACGTGGGTCAAGCCGACGTAGATCAAGCTTTTGAGGTGGCGATATCCCGCTTTCAGCCAGGCCAAGTTCGCCCTGCGTTGGATTCGGCACGCAGCCTCGAACTCCAGTCGCGTACGGATCAATCGCATTCCGCACGGCTCGAAGCGCCTGCGATGTTCCTCGGCCCCAGAACGAGCGCACCGACCACGAGAACAGCACGAGGAACTCGCCCCGCGCCCAGTCCCGAACATGTCGGCCGCCTTTTCGTTTTCGCCGGGTGATCATCGCGCTTTCGCTGACGACGCCGACCGGGCGGGCGTCCTCCGTCCAATCGCATCGCCGCGCGACTCGCAATCGATGCTACACGCGCTGACGGCCGGGGTGACTACCGCACCGTCTCTATCGCGCTCTATCGTGTCTACATGACTTCTATTCCAATCGCCCCAATCACATCCTTTCGACGTCCCCTGACCTACCCTTCGACGCCACTCACCTACCCTTTCGTCCTCCACCACCCTTATCTCACGCCGATCGCCTCTTCGGTCACCGCTCGCCTCTTCGGTCACCGCTCCCGCTCTGCAATACTGTTCTCTCGAGCATCCCTCTTTCGCCAATCTCCTCTTCGAATGCTGCCGTTACTTCTCCCATTACGGGCAGTTCGCACAAATAATGCTAGTGCACGTCTTTTTCGCTACTTAAAATAAACATGATAGTTTCAATGATCATGTAGAGTATAGAGTTCTTCACACACTTCAAACGTGATCAAATCGGATTTGACGTGGGGCGAATTTTTCACGGTGTTGGTAGTTAGCCGTAAGGATGGCGGTGGTTTTAGTGTGTTTCAGGCTTTTGGCGACATTGTTGCACTAGCATGACCACAGGAAAGACGTGACCTTTGAGCGCGCGCGGTGTATTCTAAGGATGAAGCGATCCGAGGGTTTCGCATCATTGTGAAGTCACATATCATCCCGCATCGAGTGACTTGCTTGGGCGTAGGCTCCGGCGCTGTCGGGTAGATCCTCCTGCAAGACTAGGGTAGTTCTCGCACAGGCAGCCGTCAGAATTTGTTGGACACTACGCTGTTGCCGCCCGCAGGGCAGATCCTGTACCAGCCTCTGGGAGTATCTTCCCTATGACAGTTTTTCGTTTTGACAAGGACAAGTTCGAACAACAGCTCAAACAGCTCGAAACAGCAGGCAAAGAGTTCGATAGTGCTCAAAACCGTTTCGCGGTCGGCGCAAGCGCTTCCGGGGCCATGCGGCCCACCATCCCGGATCATCCGCATCTGCCTCGTCTAGCGGGTCGGGCTCGTCGGGGTCTGGTTCGTCTGGCGGGGAGCATTGGTCGGGTATTACCGAGCTTGACTCAGTCTCATTCACCGTTACATGTGTCGATGGTCGCTGTCGATCCAGAATTTGTCGCGCACATCGCGTCAACATTTCAAACAGGCCATCGCCAACCTGCGCTCGGCCTGCTGACCTTCACCGGCCTGAGACGACCGGCACACCGTCAAAGCTACCTGTCCCGCCTGTCCAGCTCTGGACATGCAAGTTACCTACCGGCGCCCAGAAGAAATGGCCGATCTGGTCCAAAGTACACAAGAAGTGCACACCATGCTCGATACACCTACGCACGATTGGATAGACGCATGACCACCCACACACGCCGACCGGCTCCACGGAGATCGAAACGTGGAGGACCAGCATGATCGAAGACTCGGTTTGCCCACCTGACCGCGGTCAAAGACGGCCTCAGCGAGATTTCCATCGGCGGAACGTCGCCTCGACCTGGGACTCGAAGGGCAACGGCACATGCGGCCTGCCGCACGCTTCGACCACGTCGCGCCACTCACCTGGCCAGCCACGCCCAGAAGATCCAGCAACTGATCCGAGTCACCGGGGCGCCCTCAACGCAGGCAAACAAGCCCAAAACGACAGCGCTAAAATCAATCCGACCTCGCTGATTCAGCGCACCTATGGCAAGATGGAGTCAAACTTATAAAGAGTGGGGCGTGCACCCAATAGTGCTGAAGTGGCTCGCTCATGCTGCAGGCTCAGCGGGATGCTGCGCATGCGCAGATTGATCAGCAGGCCAAGGATGCGTTGGCGGTGACATTCCACACGTTGGCGGCTGTGCGGCCTGCCGTTCCAGCCGGTGGTCCGTGAGCACGCACCCAGCACGTCCGAGATCATGGAACGCCTTAACCAGCACGAGCAGCGCACCACCCCACCTGACAACACGCCGCAGGCAATCGTCACTGGTCGGCGGTCGGCCACCGCCTGGAGCGCAACAGCCGACGGGCCCGCGGCCATAGTTCATGTACTGTGGTCAGGCGGGTCGGGCCCAACCAGCGGGGTGTTTTACCGGCTCCACCACCCCATCATCCTCGGGCGTGTGCGTCGGCGCTGGGTAATACTCACCGGTGGCGTCTCGCCGGACCTCGGCGGTCTACAACCCGTTGACCACGGCGAGCGGCCCTGGCCGGCGCAGCGTGTATCGAGTGGCCGTCCGGGCCTACCACGCCGCCCGAACGGCGGCCACCGCTATAGATCCTCAGGGGTCTCGATGCGCTCCGGGAGCAGCCATACGATCGGCCCCCTGCCACGACTGCTGCCCGAAAATCATGCGCAGCGGAGCCGTCACGGCACCCGCAGACCCACCCAGGCCTGCCTAAAAGGCACGCGCTCCGCGGCGGGGCCTCCGGCATCGCCCGCGCCACGCCCACTTCTTCGCGCGGTCAGGAATCCTGCCGCGGAGCCGCCTAACAGCCCGTAAAACAACCACCTCTTCCTCCTCGCCGGCACACGGGCGCAAGCACATCAAGCCAATCGGCCCGGACAAGCCAAACAGGCACCGTGAGACAAGCCCGTCACATCACGAAGCTCATCACCCTCGCAGACAAACACACGTGGAACACGGCCCTCCCCAGGCACCCGAACCAAGCGTCAGTCGAACCACCACAAGTCGGAACACCGCCGCAGGTCAGAGACACACGTCGGGGCACTGGTACGGGTCAGGGCCGCATCCACCTCGTCTGGGCGTGCCTTGTCAGCCTCACCGGACGGACACAGAAAACCCGGAAGAAACAAGACGATGACGACAGGAAGGATCGAGGCTGATCCGGTCTCGCCCTACGAAGACGACACGACCATCACCTTCCTCGAAGCCGGACACACCACCAAAACAGCAGCGACCGCTAACCAACCATCGCATGGGGAAGGGGCGACGAGGTTCTATCGCCCTCGGTGAGATAATTAACGCCATAGACACCGAATTTTGCAGCAGCCTTGCGTGGAATTCGATTGTTGGTCAAGCTATCGGGGGCGATACCGACTATGCGGATCCTCGTCTAGTTCTTGTCCTGCCGCCCCAGCGCGTCTGCCTGGCTCGCCCCGTCTCGCCGGCTTCTGGCCGCGGCAGGCTCGACACCGATCCGGTGCGGAGGCCATCAAGCCGGCAGGTCGGCCCAAACGCCGGCCCTAAGTCACGACTGACAGGCACCGCTCTGTGTTTTCTCCGCCGCTGTCGCCACTAGACACCACCAACCACAGCCAGCACAGCACCTGCTACGCAGCCACACCACACAGGCACTCCACGCAGAAGATGACGCCGCTCCTCCGCGCTTAGCCGGCGAGGACGCATTCGACCCCACCCGCTTCAGCTTCAATCGACAGTCCATACGTCAAGAAATCAAGGATACTCAATAAACGCGTGACGCCCCTCGACACTGCGAGACTCGACTTGACAACCCTCCCCGCGCACAGTAACCACTGTCTTGCGTAAAGAGCACTAGATCGTCGTCACCATCATGAGCACCAAGATACGTAAAATAGTATTTTATTGGACTTTTCGATGGTCCCATTCCTTTCCCCTTGAGAGGGTTTATTCGACGTCAACCGACACGTGAGATGACCACCAGCAGGAGTAATGTCTTCAACCTTCAGGATCATTAACAAAAGCAGCCACCTTATCAAAAAGAAATTGCACATCCTTACGTTCGGTGAATTTTAGCCATGGGATCCGCCGATCTTCAAACGTGAAGTCGATCTTCGTCGCCGTCGGCTCGAAGTCGACCCTCAGTGACTTTGCAGCCCGTCAAGATAGTGGCAGCAACGACCGCGACGACCGCCGCCAAACGCGCCCGGCTCTCTCCACACAGCCAACCACAGTGGACCCTTAACGACCATAACCGCAACAAACGCACAACACCCCAAGCACCAGCGCCTACCCACTCTCCATGCGACATTTGAAAGGAAGAAAAACGAGGAAGATCCATAGATACCGGGTTTAAGCCCTGGAAAGCACTCTTAAACCACGAATGGTTCTATGAACGTATTCTGTATGTAAAAGTGCAATCCGTGCACATAGCAGGAAATCACGACAATCCTACTTATTTTTATAAATCAGTAGTTCCGAACGCTTACACATCGTACCAATATAGAAAGTTAGGTTACACGATCTTTCTTTTAACAAAGCCAGCAATCCCTACAATCACAGCATAGGGCCCAACACCCACAACAATATATCCCTATACGGCAAAGGCGCCATCTTTCTTTCCTGAAGACATAGAGCCTCTCCTCTCACTCGACAAACTTGACCGTACATGATTAGGCATACCTACTGCTGTCTTTTTCAGCGATGTAATAGTTACACCTTTATCAAGAATGTCAAAACCATCTATAACAACTTTGCGACCTTCGATTTTACCTAAACTGCTTTTGACCACCTTCTCCGGGCATCGTGAAAGTCAGCCTTAACTGACGGACTCGCCTCTTCACCTTCATTCGCTTTGGTCCGGTGGAATAGTAAACATGTCAGTTTGTCCGTTATCAACTAGTTTGTTTCTTGTCCAGAAAGGGGCATCCGATGACAATTTGCACCGGAGATGCCCACCGGGAGAAGTTACATCCTCCATTCTTGCGTCTAAAGCAAAATTAACTACCCCTCTCAGATAGATTCTAAGGTCTTCACAAGTTCGCCGAACTGCGCATCATATCGTCGGTATCTTCAAAGTAAGAACTTCATTTGTGTCACCGTTTTATACTTCTACCGTTCCGTCAATCTTGCATCCCGTCAACACAAAAAATGGCTACGGTCGCCAGAACCGCCAGAAGGTGCTGACCCACTTTTGTACAGGGTGAACATATCGATTTTCCTAACTTTGTCAAACGGGTACATGTGGTACTTACGTCAGCCTAATGCGCACGCTCTTTCTTTGCCTAAAGGTTCCACAAGGATCTGACTTGGACAAAGGCCCACCCCTCCATATCGAAGCTCATCACCAGCGTGTTCGTTCAGGTCGTAGACGCCACCAACAAAGCTATCGGGCGATACCGACTATGCGGATCTTGCTCTTCATCCAGTATCTACCTGCCTCCGCCTTGCCTTCGCCAAAAGTCTCGGCTGGAACATAAGCACCAGGCCCAGGCGAACCGCCAAGCCGGCGGTCGGCCCAAACCCACGCCGGCCCTATGTCACGACTGACAGGCACCACTCTGCGTTTTCTCCGCCTTAGCGCCACCACCACAACACCAGCCGCAGCACACCACCTGCTGCACCAGCCCACACCCACACAGACACCCACGAAGACGACACCACACTCCGCGCTGACGAGGACGCACTCGACCCGCCGGCATCAGCCTCAATCGACAGATCCATACGTCAAGAAATCAAGATTCTCAATAAACACCTGACGTCCCCTAACACTACCGAGACTCGACTTGCAACCCTAGCCGGCATAGTGATCACTATCCTTGTCCGAGATCACTTTCAAGATCCTCGTATTCATCATGAGCACCAAGATAGCGTAAAAATAGTATTTATTGGACTTTTCGATGGTCCCATTCCCGCTTCCCTTTGAGGGTTTATTCGACGTCCAACCGACACGTGGAGGACCACCAGCGGGGTGAGTGTCTTCCAGCCTTCGGATCGTGTAACAAAAGCAGCCACCTTATGTCAAAAGAGAATTGCATATCCTTACACGTTTGGTGAATTTTGTAGCCATACAGTCGCCGTCGGCAAACTGGGCAACAGTCCAATCTTCCGTGCCGCCATCGGCGAAGATCAACCCTCCGTGACTTTGCACGCTAAAACGAAGGCACCTTAATGGCCAGAGCGACCGCCACCAAACGTGCGGCCCCTCTTCCCACAGCCAGCACAGTGGACCCCTTAACGACCACCAACACGAGCAAACACTTACAGCACGACCTAACGCCTACACACACCACGCCGGCGAGAAAAACAGACCCCCACCAGTCCCCGGACATTCAAACCAAAATCACTGGCCCGCGAGACAACACAAACCTTCGAGGTCTCTGTCGGACCTGTCAGGCACTGCTCTCTCTCCAGACAGGCTGACTTCTTCTTTCACCGGACAAAGGTGTTCTCCTACAGCCATGCAGGCCCGCTTCGCCCGGTAATCCATAGTCTCATCACGCATCTGCACAGAAATCAGCAAGACGAACGGCGCGGGGTGTTGCGGGTCGAGTCGCGGGGCTTCCGGGTCGGTTCAGTACCGCGGCATGGACTGGTCGACAATGCAGCCACGCACTGCGACCAAGGGCCTCTCCGGTCGCGTTCGCAACCTCGACCCTTCGGCGGCAAGTGCCTTCGCGGCCTTCATTGAGCGCCGCCGCCCAGGCAGTGAGACGTAAACGGGACCATCCCCGTCAGGCAGCTTTTCACGCGCGCATGCGGGTCGGCCGATCTCCGCGAGCAGGATGTTGTGGATCGATGGGCGGATCGCGCACAGATGGCGCGCTCACTCGAATCGCGCACGTCCAGAAGTTTCGCCCCGCGCGCCAGCCTGGCGCAGCCACTTCGGTCACATTCGCCTCAGGCACACTGCGCTTGCGAAGCATCAGAAACGTCACATGCGCTCACTGGTTGTTCTCCTTTCAATGGCGCCGGTCGGTTCGCAGCGCCGACCAACTGGAATCGTCTCGCCGGTTCGTCGCGAGGTCAAGCGTCGGCACACTGCCGATGAGCCGAATCACCCACGGTGATGAGCTTGAGCGCTTCGCCGGCCACGATGATCGAGGCCGACCTGGCCGCACAGGCTGCCTGCTGACCCCTGCCTCGCCCGCAACTCGGCGTCTCGTCCCGAGGCGGAGCTCGGGAAAAGGTCGCGCAGGCATGCGGGGCCTCCGCGATGAGGACTCTGCCCTTCCACCACTGTCCAAAACACCGATATCCTGGGCGCAGCTGACGCAGGAGTCGAGACCCCACACTTCGGGTATCGACAGCTCCGGGTGAGGCAGCGTCCACAAGGTGAGCGCGTGAGGAAATTGTCGGTCCCGTCAAGCTGCACGTCAGCCAACTGACGAGAGTTCCACAGCGTTGTCTTCCGTCAGCCCTGCACGCATTCGACCACGTCGGCGATCGAGAGCAGCGCGCAACTTTTGCCTGCAGCGGACGTCGTTTTGGGCGATCCGACGAGAGGCGAGGTCGCCGAGATCGCTTGCCGTTGCAGATTCACGACGGGTCGACGACGTCGTGGTCGATCACCCTATCGTTCCCGACGCCCGCGGCCGCCGGATATAAGAGCGCCGGCGGGCAAAGCCTCCGGCCCCAACGACAAGCACGCGTGGGGCCGCTACGCGCCCGCAGCCCTCCTCACCGTGCAGAAGAGATCACGCGCAGTATCGCGCGTGCGCTGAGCGTCATCGAGGCACCGCTCGCACGACTATGGGGCGAAGGTTCATACAGTTACATGGTAGCGCCGAGGGCCGCAGCACTGGCAGGAGGAGTTCCAAACGACCAGACGCGGCTCAAACGACCAGAGGAAGTTCCAAACGAACAGCATCGGATGTCCCACAAAGCTGGACCACCGCGAGAGGGCGCATCCACTGCACTCGATGCACATGAGGATGGCCGAAATCATCCTCGTCTCCGACCAGTACTTTTTCCGGGCGGCGCAAGGATCTGTCCGGCCCGCTCGCCGCTCAGCTTCTCGCGATTCCGGCGACGTCTGCGGGCTCAGTTTGTGCTGACGACGTCAAATCAGTGCGAGGGAGGCGATTCGCAAAGGCCGTGGGCTCCGGGCGCCGACGTACACTCCCACCACCGGAGGCACGAGGTCATCAGATCGTGATCTCACCGATGCGACCGAGGCTGCTCGCCCGCAGGCTCATCGGCATCGAGACCTGCTACGCGACAATCCTCGCGTTCCCACGCAGCCCGCTTTCCGCGGCGTCGCCGGCGTGATCGAGACCGATGAGCGCCGGGTCTTCGTGGTCAATGCCCCGGATCCACCGGTGGGGTGCGCGACGCCATATCCGCGGTCGGGCCGCTTTTGGGGCATATCGTCGACCAGCTGGCCGAGGCGACCATCCACGCACGCACAAAGCCGCCACTCTTGCCGCCAAAATCGCGGCCGCAGCGGCGGCTCGGACGCTGGCGTAACGATCGCCGGCGTCTCCGCCGAGCCGATCGATATGGACGCCCTCGTATCTGCCGTCGACGGTCGGCGCGGGGCCGTCGTCACATTCCGGGGGCAGGTGCGCAATCACGACGACGCCCGAACCGTTGTTTTCAATCGACTACGAGGACGTCCGAAGCGGGAAACGTCGTCCGGAAGATCGCGGCCGACGTCGCCGCGGAAGCGGGCGTGCAAAATCGGCGTGCTTCATCACGGGCCATCTGCGGGTCAGGCGATGTGGCCTTGGGCGCAACCGTCGGCCTCTCGTGAAGGGCCCTGCGCGTGCTGGAGCGGTCATCGAACAGGTGAAACTTCGTCTGCCGGTATGGAGACAGCAGGAATTCGCCGACGGCGCCACAGAATGGACAGGCCCAGGCCTAAAATGGACGGCCAGGCCTAAGGTGACCAACAGGGCGAATCGATGAGCCGAGGACGAAGCGAAGACCGGCGGTTGGGGCCGGGCTCAGGAACTCGGCCTGGGATAGGTAGAGATCGTCACCCGCCGGCGAATGGCGGGAGAACGTCGCCCTGATCTCACCGGCGGGCGAAGGGCATCGTCCGGCGGCGCACGCCGTCGATCAAAAAGCACTGATGGCAAGCTGCTTGGCGAAAACCTTCTCCGCGCGCAGCCACGAGCGCGGCCGCAGATCGGCGACAGTTGCGCCTTCGGGCGAGCTCACGCGATCCTCGGCCGCCACGCCCGGCCTCTGCTGCCGCAGCGAAATAGCGCAAGTTGACGGTCATCATCATCCTCCGATCGCGCTCATCGTACGCAGAGGTTGCAAGAAACTGGGGTCGTCCGTGCCAGCTGGCCGGGCTGCTTCCCCCACATGGCGGCGCCAAGCATCAACGTTGTATCGTCATCGGCGCCCGAGCGCAGGGAGGGAACGAAGATCAGCTTTCATCCCGGGCGAAAAAGACGCGCGGATCTGGCCGTCAGCCGTCAGCCGTGTTCGGTCTGATCTCCGCAGAACGGACGGGTGATGGATGCGATGACTCCACCGTTCCGCCGGATGTTCCACACCCTCCACTCGTCCGGGGGCGACGTCCCACAACTCGGCGGGCGAAGTTCCAGCTGCGTCAGCCGCGGCGACAGCGAGAGGCCTCATTTAACATCGCCAAGTCTCTTCGGCGAGTCACCATTCCCGCTCTCGTCCTCCCCGCTGGGACCTGAGGCATCTGCTCAATGAAGCGCAACTCATGCCCGTTTCTGAGCGCCTGGCCCAATAGCCGCACCGCGTGCAAATCGTTGACGCCCGCAAAAGCGGCATTGACCTTGACCGGCAACGGACCCGCCTCAGCCGCGGCGCAGCTCCCCACAACCGCGTCGTCAAAACAATCTCTGCGAGTCAAAGCGCGCGCCTCGCGATCGGTCGTGTCCGCTGAAAATGTTGACCCTAGCCAGGCCAGCTTCTTTCAGCCGTCGCACGATGGCGCAGCCCGAGCGCGTTCGTCGTCGGCGAGGTTTCCACGGGTGTTCCCAGATCCGTAGTCAACGCCGACGCCGCCGCACGATCTTCTCAGCCCCTTCCTCAGCAGCGGCTCGCCACCGGTGAATCGCACCTCTCGCACGCCGAGGCGTTCGACGGCGATGCGCACCAGCCGCACCGCCTGTCGTCGGTCAGAATGCGCTCGCCGGGCACAGGCTGTATCCCCTCCGCCGGCATGCAGTATCGGCAGCGGAGGTTGCATTTGTCAGTGAGAGAAACCCGCAGATCGCGAGCGATGCGCCCGTATCGGTCGATGAGCTCCGCTTTACGCGCAGGCGGTCCGCGGGAATCGCACCGCCTATTCTCACCCTGGGAAAAGCCAGGTGCACCACCGGATTCGCCTTTACGGACGTCGGGACGGACGTGGTGTTCATGTATTCCTTTGTCTTCGTTCACTCGTCATGTTGCGCGCATATGCCGTTCATGCGGCGGAACTCGAAGTCGCACCCTCGAGGTCGCATCCGGCCCTTGCAACTCAGTTGCGACTCGGCCCTGCGACGCAGTCTAGCCCGTCCTGACGCCTCGTTGTGATTCAGTCTTGGCGACTTGTCTTAACCCAGTCTTGGCGACGTTGGACCTCGTTTCCGGCACCTCACGCATTCACGCACACCGGTGTTTACGCAACGATTCTACCCGTTTGCCGCGAAGCACCCCACAAACGGGCCCGGCCGACGGACACTCGGACACTCGGACACTCGGACACTCGGACACTCGGACACTCGGACACTCGGACACTCGGACACTCGGACACTCGAAGATACCGGAAAGTCGCGGAATACTGGGTAGTCTAAGCCGACGCTAGCCGGCACATTCAATAAAAGCTGAAATGGCCCAGGTCTTTTGCTTCCAGAAGAACACAAGCCTGCATCAGGAGGGAACGGGCTCACAACACCAGAGCGCTTTGCTCTCGGGGAATGAATGCGCTGGACTGGAGCCACATCGAATGTTCACTAATGTGCATAAATCTTATATAAGTATTCAAAACATCTCATTCTTTCTATCGTCAGACATCTGTCCTTTAGCTCTTTTTACATAGAGTTGCAAGACCCGTTTTGTGCTCGAACAACATTCTCAAAACCATTTTCTCCACTTGAACGTGTTTCACATAACTTTACAGGGGCGGACGCAAAGATTATCCGTTTGAAGAACTGATATTAAGCCTACAACGGAAACTAGTCTGATTTTTCTATAGCAAGAAAATAAAATAACACATCTTCTGTGCTTTAAAAGCGATATTCACAACAAACATTAGTAAGAAAAGAGGTTCTCGTACTAACCGCTCCTGTAAACTTCTTATGCGCAGGGCATCGCAACCGACACTTCGTCAGCCTCGCACAACAAATTAAACGAACAACCGAATAACCGAAGGAACAACAATGCGCAATAATCGCGTTCCTCGGCGGACTCGATCGTCCTATCGCCACCGCAACAGTTCTCACCGCGGCAGCCGCTCTGGCCGCCACACCTCTGTTCAGCGCGTCGGCTTTCGCGATCCACGAATCCGCACCAGGAAACATCGCACGGCTCGAGCAGAACAAACCTGCTTCGCTCACAGGCTCGGCGGCATGGGGGCTGCGTCAGAGTTTCCGCAACTACATCAAAACCGGCGCGGCAGGTGGAAGCTGGGGAGCTACTCGATGGGGCCACGGAGTTCAACTTCCCCGTGAATGACGATCGGTCGATACCATCGAAAACGGGCACGATCACCTTTAAAGGGGCCGTGCGCTTCACCGGACACGAAGGAAAACTCGACATAACGATCGCCAACCCCGTCGTGAAGTTCACCGGCGCAAACAAAGCAGTTTTGCTTCTAAACGTCAAGAGCAAGGCGATGAATGCGGCGTCTATCACCGATTACGGTCAGATCGAGTTCGCAACCCTGGTGACGTTGCGATCACAAATGAGGGCAACAAGAAGCTCACCGTCAAGGCTCCCAAGGTCATTTTTGACTCAGAAGGAGAAGAGGCTTTCGCTGGGTTCTGCAAGGAGGAGCCGAGCTCGACCCCTTTGGCTCGAGATCAACGACACGACGTCGAAAGCCGAGCCAACGCCGCCGGCACCCGAGCCGCCAGCACCCACCGGGCCGACCACACCGGCACCGGACCCCACAGCGCAGACCCCAAGCCAGACCCGACAAAGCCGGCAGACCCCAAGCCAGACCCCACGAAGCCAGCAGACCCCAAGCCAGACCCGACAAAGCGCAGACCCCAAGCCAGACCCACGAAGCCGGCAGATCCCAAAGCCAGACCGCGACTACACCGGCGCCTGAACCGTCGCCAGATAATGGCCGAAACCGATAAGGACCCCTGCTTGGCCGATGATGCCTGCAACCTCTACTTTGCGGAGCAATTCCCAGCCTCGGTCGCCAAGCTCGGGATGAAGCTTCCCGCCGGTGGCGAGTTATCTCCGGAGACTGGGACGGGGACGGCAGTCTCCACCGTGGCGGTTCGCAACGGCGAGAACTACACCTTCTACAATTCCAACCGCTCTGATGCGAAGACCACCTCCGCAACATTCACCGGGCGGCAAAGGCCGAGTGCTCGTGGCCGATTTCAGCGGCGACAGAAAGGATGACATCGCGGTCAAGAATGGCAAATGTCTTCTCCATCAAATACAGCGCCACGGAGTCGGGTAAGGCCGACGCGAGTCCCCTACGGGAAGGCTGACGACTACGGTCTCGCAGGCGACTGGGACGGCGACGGCAAAAGCAACCCTCGGCGTTCGCCGCGGCTACGAACCTGCTGCGTGACACTCTGACGGGCGCGGCAACGCTGATCGCACATTCTCCCTATGGACGCAGCGGCGTGCAGCCTACGTCGGCGATTGGGATGGCGACGGCAAGGACACCGTGGCGCTGTCCGTCGCGGCGCGGTTCACACGTCAAGAACACCTCAACGGCGGCAACGCCGACACATCCTTCGCCTACGGCGGGGCCAATGACAAGCTGATCGTGGTCATTGGACCGGTGCGACAAAAGACACCGTGGCCGCCGTGCGTGATAAAGCACTAAGGTGCGTCGCGGATGAATAACGTCGTCTGACGACGACGAAGCGTCGCTTCGGGCATAGCGACAAACGGCGGCGGCTGAGCCTAGGCTCAGCCGCCGCCTTGTCATTCTTCACCCGCGCTATCTCACCGCTGGCGTTACCCTCCGCTCTCTTTGTTTTGCGACTCGCATTCAATCTCTCCACCTGCATTGTTTCGCCACTCGCATCAGCATCTTTCCTCCCGCGTTTGCGGTGGCGTTTCCTCTTTTTCCTCTGCCTGCTTCTACCTCCGCTCGCAGGCCACGCCGTCGTTGTCACGGTCCAAACCTGGCCGATACCCGGCCGCCCTCGATAAATGGGAGCGGCTCCCGCCGCCCGCGCCGCGCGCGAGTTCTTGTAGTACGCCGAGCCGCCAGAAAGGCGCTAGACGAATCTCCCGCACCCGTGCTCGTACCGGCGTCAGGCAGACTGGAACTCACAGATCCGCCAGTCTGCGGCAGCGCGGCTGCAGGCAAAAGGCTTGCTCTGCGAAGCCTGCTTCGCGCTTTGCAACTCGGACTTGCAAGAATCTCGTTCGCCCGTCGAAAGTCGAGACTTGCGCGAAAAGCTCGGAAACGCGACCTTCGCTTTCCTCTAACTCTTTGACTCGCGTTTCCAGGCGCGACTTTTCGCTCTGAGCTCCTGCGTTTCTTGCTTGGCCGTGTTCAAATTCCGTTTGGCAGAGTCCAACTCGGTGCGGAGCTCCAGTGACGGTCGGATTACTCGTGGCGCCGCTTGATGACTTAGTGGTCATCGTGGTTCCAAAAATAATGCCCAGCAGCACCAAGCCCCGTAGACGATCCACCCGCGTCTTTTTCCCTTTTTCGAGATGAGCATCCAGGTTGGCGCCAGGGGTGCACACCAAACGCTTTAGATCCCGGCAGAGCCGAATCCGCAGGGTTTTGGACTCCCTGACTCCGCCGGGTGTATATATCCGTCGTTTCAGCGGGGCGGGAAGAAAAATTGCTTTGACCTTCGGTCACGGTACAGCCTCCGTAGAATTCAAGCCGCTTCACCCTCGAAGCGGCAATCACGCATTCATGGTCTGTGGTAAGCCAGATCACACGTTAATCTTACCAGCATAAAAGCGGCTCTCCGCACACAAAGCCCTTGCGAACTGGATTATCGCGCCCCCAATTCTCTTAGCCTCGCACCGCTATCGAGTTTGAGGATCGTCTGCGGACCGCCCGAATCGCAGGCCATCGTGATGGAGGTGTCGGACACCAGCGATGCGGACGCCGGCCATGCGAGCCGTCTCCATAGAAATTGAGTAGGGCACGAACATGTCCTGCCGATACACCCAAGCCGCAGCAGGCACCGTTGCTCGGCGAGGGGCTTCGGCGTCGTAAAGCTGGCGCAGGGATGATGCGGCGGCAAGGGGCGTCAGCCGCATCGGCGACGGGGCGAGCCGGATCCTCACGCATCTGCCAGGGGTACATGTGTTCGCCCGTGAATCGAAAGCCGTGGCCCTCGGCCCGGAGCCCGTCCTCGCCCGCCGCGCCGGAAGCGACCTCGGGCACACGGAACTGCGGGAACTCCCCGCGAATGCGGTCGGCACTCCAGGCGGTCGCACCGGTGGAAGCCTGCGCGTAGATCGCCTCGTGCGCAACTCCGTACAGCGGGCATGCCGCGAGTGAAACTTGAGCCGATCCGCTCAAGGAATTGGGGACGCAGGCGGCGCGATCCACGCACGCTCCAGAACGGATCCTCGAGCAAGAAATGCAATTGTTCCAGTCCATAAGAACGTCCGAGGCAGATGCCAATCTGCCGGAAACGTGCGGGCGTGATGCGTTCGCCGGTGGGAAGGCGTTCATCGACCTCAGCCAGGTGACCGGCGATATTCCAAGCCAATTCTTCATCGCCGGTAACGGTCGAAAAACTCACGATTGCGCGCATCTGTTTGTTCGTATGTGAGCCGATAGGTTGCATCGACGTGTCCCAGGAGGGAGGGGAGCCCAGCGGTGATGAAAGCTTCTGACAAACCTTGCGGAGCCTGGGAAAGGTAGGCGGTTACGACGAAGCCGCCGAAGCTCTGGGCAAGCACTGCCCACCGGTCGTCCCCGGAACGCGCAGATCCTCGGCGTCGGCAACGATCGAATCCTGACGGAAACAAGAAATGAAGGCAGCCTGCGCATCGACCGTTCCGACGGAAGCGATCGCCTGAGCCTCAATGGGATGCGAGCGCCCGGTTCCCCGTTCATCGAGCAGAATCACGCGGTAATGGTTGAGGGCCGTATCGAGCTACGAGCCGATCGGCGCCATTCTGGGCCCACCAAAACCGGGTCCCCCTTGAAAATAGACAAGCCTCGGCAGGCCTTCGTTACCGTTCCTTATGTACTCGCGGGCAAAGATTTCGATCGTATCCGGCGCCGCCGCCACGTCTTTCGACGCGAAGCCGGACAGCGCCCCGAAACGATCGAGCGGCACAGCAAGGGTGTGCTCAATCATCGTGTGCCCGGGCAGACTGAACTTCGCGTCGTAGCATGATCCGAGTCTAGCTCGCCCCTCCGTCGATATCCGGCGGTTTTGCGCGCAATTGCCTGTAAATACAGGGCTTGCGCAGAAAGTTTTTTGCCGAGCCAAGGCCGATCTTTCAGCGACGCCGATCCCTAGCACGCAAAAGATCCTTGGCATGGCTGGGCAAGCACAGCGGAAAGCGCTTGCATTGCAATCGGACTGCAGCAAACTTTTCGACGGCGGGAACGGCTCGTGTACTCTTCGGGCGAACAGGAGATGAGGCGCGGGCATTATCATGGGGTGTTTGTTTTCCGACGTCGCGAATAGACGTCCCGAATGAAAGTGGTTCCCATGGCGATGCCGAGCGGATTACACCGTCACCCTTCGCGTGAGCGTTCCGCCCACCCCGGGCGACGCAGCACCTCGTCGAAGCGGTCGCGGACGCCGGAGGCTTGGTCACGGGATCGGCACGATTGAGTCGTTCAACAGCATCATCGTCTCGGTCATGCATTTGCGTCAACACCGCCCACGTCAAAGAAAGTGCGCGGCAATATCGAGATGATGGTCGGCACCGTCGTCGAGGAGTCTCCGACGCCACCATGCAGGCCCATATCGGCGGCAAGATCTCGGTCGAGCTGAAGATCCTCTGCGGACCCGTCAGGATCTCGCCCGTCTACACCCCGGCGTCGCGCGCTGTGCAAGGCGATCCACGGTAATCGGGAAGCCAGGCGCTTGACGATCAAGGGCAATGCCGTTGCCGTCGGTCACCGACGGAACCGCCGTGCTCGGCCTCAGCGACATCGGCCCAGGCGGCCCTCCCGTCATGGAAGGCAAGGCCGCACTGTTCAAAGCGTTTTGCCGACGTCGACGCCTGGCCCGTGTGCCTCGACACCAAAGAGACACCGAGGAGATCATCTCGATCGTCAAGCGATCGCCCCGTCTACGGAGGCATCAACCTCGAGGACATCTGCGCCCCGATGCTTCGAGATCGAGAGCGCCTGCGCGACCTGCGACATCCGGTGTTCCATGACGATCAGCACGGAACCGCCATCGTTACCCTCGCGGCTCTCATCAACGCCCTCAAGCTGGTCGGCAAGCGCATTGAGGACGCGCGAATCGTCGTCTCAGGCGTGGGCGCGCGGGGATCCGCGATCATCCGTCTCTCATGCTGCACGGTGCGACCGACGTTATCGGCTGCGGCCGCAACGGCGCCCTTGGCCTTCCGGGAGGCAACCCCCACCGCAATTGGCTGGCGCAGAACACCAACCCGCGCGGTTTCCAAGGATCACTCAAGGAGGCTGTCGCCGGGGCAGACGTGTTTATCGGCGTCTCATCAGGCAACATCCTCACCGGCGAGGACATCGCCACGATGGCCGACGACGCGATCGTCTTCGCCATGAGCCAACCCAACGCCGGAGGTCGATCCCATCGCCGCGGGCCGCCACGCCGCCATCGTCGCCACCGGCCGCTCCGACTTTCCCAACCAGATCAACAACGTCCTCGTCTTTCCAGGGCTTTTCCGCGGGATGCTCGACGCCGGCGCCTCGAAGATCGACGACGAAATGCTGCCAAGCTGCCATCGCCGTGGCCGACGTCGTCAGCGACGAAGGCGTAATTCAACTACATCATCCCCGGCGTATTCGATTCGCGCGTCGTCGATAAGGTTGCCGACGCCGTGGTCCAGATACGTCACGGGAAAAGAGCCGCGCCGCAAGAAGCTGCACAAGTCTAAACGGGACAAATCGGGCAACGCGAAGTAGCAAGCGGGGCAAATCGGGCAACGCGAAGTTAAATATCGCTCGGACCCAAACAACCGCAGAGATTCCCGCCGCCTGCGGAGATGGCCGCCCTTTTTCCACAAGTGGCGGGGACCTCTTCCTTCAACGGTGAAGGGCCTGCTAACCTGACCCTACGTCCATCCCGCAAGGAGGTGGAACAGCCAGTCCCAAAACAAGATTGGGAGAGAAGTATGGCATCTCGCATTTCACGCGTTCTGGCAACGCTTCTTCTTGCGCAATGACCACCTTCCTTTCGGCGTGCTCATCGGATTCGAAAGATGCGACCTCGTCGAACAAGGCTTCCAACTCTTCCGAGAAGCAAACCGGAAAGTGGCCGCGCACGATTAAGCACGAAAAGGGCGAGCTGACGCTAAAAAGTAAGCCCAAGAAGATCGTCTCAACATCCGTGACCGTCACCGGAACGCTGCTGGCCATCGACGCGCCGGTTAAGGCATCAGCTGCTACAACACCGTCGAGACTATGAGCCGACGACAGGGTTTCTTCTCCCAATGGTCCTCCGTGGCCAAGAAGAAGGGTGTCGACGTCCTCTACCCCAATCTCAAATTCGACAAGGAAGCGCTGATCGCCGCGGATCCCGACCTCGTTGTCATCGCGAGCTCAGGGGCGGACAGCACAGCCGACCAGTACCAGGAGATCGCGGCCAAATACCCGACCATCGTCGTCGACTATTCAGAAGCACACGTGGCGGGGTGTGGAAAAGCGGCTGGGGGCTACAGGTCAGGGAAAACAATGCCAAGAAAGTCGTATCCGATTTCAACAAGTACGTGGCCGACGCGGCCGGGAAAGTCAAAGTTCCCGAGGAGATGCTGCGGTCATCTCCTACAACAGGCCGAGGCAAGGACCAGGGTGTACCAAAAGAACGGGCCTGCAAAGCCAGCTCCTGGAAAAACTCGGTTTTCAAAATCATCCGAAGCGCCCGCTAGCCTCGAGGCGAAGAAGGGACAAAGCGCGACGATTTCTCCTTCGATCACCCGCGAGAATCTGAGCGAGGCCGTCAACCCTCAAACCGTATTCGCTTCTTACGGGAGACAGGAAAACCGAAATCGACGTTCAATCCGAGCGCCGTGGTCGCTCATGCCGGCCGTGAAGTCGAAAGCAGGGTCGTGCGGAGCTCGGCCCGTCCTTCAGGATCGACTATTACTCCGGCAAGCGAGATGGTCGACACCGTGGTCAGAGCGACTCGGTGGCTGAGACGTCCGGGCCAGCTCAGGTCGACGGCAGTTCCGCTCGAGCCACTGACGATCCGGCTCAGGGCCACCGGGAAGACCTCAAAGCGCCGATCAGGTGCGCAAGCGCAGCCCGTTCGGCGTTTGCTAATCTGCAGTGCTCATCGGCCTCCTCGTTGCTCTGACCGTTGCGAGCATCGCCGTCGGCTCACGCCTTATACCCGTTGGAGAGGTGTGGAGATGCGCTTTTCTCCCTTCGATTCGGGCGACGATGCCCACCTCGTCATTCGCGAGCTCAGGCTTCCCCGCACTTTCGTCGCGATCATGGGAGGCGCCTGCCTGGGCTTGGCCGGCGCGCTAGCCCAGTCGCTCACGAGGAATCCCTGGCCGAACCTGGAACGCTCGGAATCAGCCAGGGGCAGCCTCAAGTGTGATGGTCAGGGCTCTTCTTCACGAGCAGCTCTCGTGACCGTCTACGTGTGGTTCGCCTTCGTGGGTGCGACCTGACAGGCATTTTGGTGCACAGGCTCGGGCGGGCCGAGACGGCGGGGACGAATCCGACGCGCCTCATTCTGGCCGGTGCAGCCCTTTCGATCGTCTTGTGGGCACTCAACACGATCCTTCTTCTAGCTCAGCCTCCGCTGTTCAGCAGATCTACAGAAACTGGGCGGTCGGTTCGCTGGCGGAGTCGCAGCTGGGAGAATCTTCCCGTGCTCGCCGGTTGCTTGGTCCTGGGCGCAGTCATTTCCTGTATTCTTGCGCCTTCTCTCAACGCCGCGACTCTTGGGCGGACATATCGCAAAGAGCGCTGGGCGTCAAAGCCTCGAACCACGTGGGCACTGACCAATCTCGCGATCATTGTCCTCGCCGGAGGAGCGACGGCTGCCGCTGGCCCAGTCGTCTTCGTCGGATGACGCCCCCACTTGGCGCGAACCTTGGCGGGCACAGACCATCGGCGTCTTCTTCCTCTCGCGGCGCTGCTCGGCGGGGTCGCGACGCTGGCAGCGGACGTGCTGGGCCAGTGATTACTCTATCCCGGCGAGGTCGGGGTCGGTGCGATGACAAGCATCCTCGGCGCCCCGATCTTCGTTTGGCTCGTCCGACGCGGAAAGGTGCTCGGCCTATGAAACTTATGCGGTTTTTCTCGCGCGGGCGGCGGCGCCAAAAACGAGCGGCGGCGCGCGAAGAAGATCAGAATCGCCTTGGGTCCAATCCGCCTCGAAACCACAGCGAGAACTCTGCTGATCGGTACGCTGATGCTGGTCGCCCTCTCGCCATCAGGTTGGTCCACATCGGCACCGGCAGTGCGCAGATCTCCGCGAGCGACATCATTGGTCGCTCATCGGCGATTCCCCAACGAGCAAACGGCGCGGATCGTCGAACCGTGCGCCTGCCTCGATTCGTCACGGCAGTGGCGGTCGGTGCAGCGCTCGGGGCAGCAGGCGCTGTTTTTCAGTCGATTTCGCGCAATCCTCTAGGGCTCGCCCGACGTCATCGGCTTCACCACCGGCGCCGCCACAGGAGGCATCGTGGAAGTCGTCGTCATCGGCGGCGGATCGCGAGAAACAGCCCTGGCTGCGGTCGGTGCGGGGCTGGCGACGGCGGTGACCGTCTATCTGTTAGCTCGGCGCAAGGCCGCAGCACCGGGTACCAGCGCTGGTTCTCGTGGGCATCGGGGTCGAGTTCTTTTTCTGACGGCCGTCAATTCGCTTCTTCTCGTTTACGGCGACACCGAGGCAAACCGCCATGGCCTCCATGTGGCTATCGGGTTCGCTCAACTCCGCACGTGGGGCAAGCACTGCTCGTCGTCATCGGGTTGTCGCATTCATTTCCTGTACTGTGCGGAATCGCTCGCCGCCTCAACGTGTTGGAGATGGGCGACAATCCAAGCGATGCGGGCGGGGTTCATCCCGAACGCGTGCGAATGGTCTCGATGCTCTGCGCCGTGGCTCTCACGTCGACAGCGGTGGCCGCTACGGGCCCCATCGCGCTTCGTCGCGCTGGCCGCGCCACCGCAGGTTCTGAGAGGTTGACTCGCGGTGGGCGCGTGCAGATTCTTTCCCTCGGCTCTCACGGGTTCGACGATGTTGCTGGCGGCGGATCTCGCATCGATGCGCCTGCCCGTCGAAGTCGACGTGCCGGTGGGCCTGGCGAGCACGTTGGTCGGCGGGGTGTACCTGCTGGCTCATCGCCCGATCACGCTCAATCTGGGAGGATCTTCGAGACGGCCTCAGCCAAAGCAACTCCGTCCCCATCTCAAAACTCGCACTCATTTCAAGCAACCCAGCATCCATTTCAAGCGATCCCGCACCCGTTTTGGGAACAAGCGATCCCGCACCCATCGGGCAGTGGTCAGAGCTTTCGATTAGAGAGGAGAATGGACAGTCCGCTCATCGGCCGCGGTTTGCGCAGCATACGGGCATACCACGGTCAGCCGGGGAGCTCGACGTCGAAGTACCGGATCGATCGTTCACGGCGATCATCGGGCCCCAACGCATGCGGAAAATCAACCCTTTTACGTGCTTTGTCACGCCTGATAGACCCGCGCGAAGGCGCCGTACTGCTTGACGGCCAAAGAGTCGCGTCTACCCGGCGAAGAAGATTGCGCAGGGCGGCCTCCTCCCACAAAGCTCAAGCCCACCTCAGGGGATCACCGTGCGTGACCTTGTGGCCCGCGGCCGATTTCCACACCAGTCATTCTTCCGGCAATGATCGCCGCAGGACGATGACGCCGTGGACTCGGCGCTGACGGCTACTCAAATACTCGACTTGGCCGATCGAGGCCGTCGACACCCGCTTTCGGGCGGTCAGCGCCAACGCGCATGGATAGCGCTCGTCTTGGCTCAGGAGACCCCGATACTGCTTCTTGACGGGCCGACCACTATCTCGACATCGCCCATCAGCTCGGGTTCTCAAACCTTTGCCGCAATTTGCACGAATCCGGCAAGTACACCCTGGTCACGGTGCTCACGACCTCAATCTTGCGTTCCGTTACGCTACACATCTCATCGTCATGAAAGAGGGAAAGATCGAGGCGACCGGAGCACCGGCGGAGAATCGTCACAGCGGAACTCATCAGCGACATCTGCGGGATTTCCTGCATGTGTATTCCCGACCCTCACACGGGCTTGCCGCTCATCGTGCCGCTCGATCCGCCGCAAAGCTGACAGCTGTGGCAAGCAATGCTGACAGTGCGGCAAGAAGGTCCTCAACTTCTTTCCCCGCATTCCCTCGCGGCATAGCCCGCCAATCACGACAAAACTAGAGAAAGGAAGAAAATGGCCACTGCAAATGGAAGGCCGCCCACGACGATCGGTGCGACAACGACGGCCACCTACGAGCACGACGATCGTAAAGACAACGATCAGCATGGACGCGACCACCATAACGAGCATGATCACCGACGGCCAGCCACGAGCACTCCACTAGCCACGGAAGGGCTGCCCGCCGCCATCGTCGTGGACAGCGTTCACGACCTCACCCGCTCAATGAGGCGGATACGTTTCGCGGGCCCCGGCGTCGCAGGCTATCTCAGCCGCCCCAGGGTTCGAACATCAAGTTGTTTTTCCCCGACGGCCCCGTGCTCGACCTCCCGAAATTCGGCGAGCGCGGGCGGTACGCTACGCGCCGGGCCAGCGCGAAGGGTCAGAACGTACACGGTCCGCGCTTACAGCGTGGAGGGAATCCTGGATGGACGTGGACTTTGTGCGGCATGGCACGGGATTGGCCTCCTCCTGGGCAGAAAGCCGCCCGTCCGGGAGATGTCATCGGCGCCGTCGGCGGGGCGGCAGGCTCCCCTAGGGCATGCGACTGGATCCTCCTCATGGCCGATGACGGGCATTCCGGCCCTGCCGCGATCCTGGAGACTCTGCCCGAGGAGCAGCGGGGCGTTGCCCTCATCGAGGTCGATGCCGAAGCCGACGAGCAGCCGCTCGCGTGCCCGCCCGGCGTGTCCGTGCGGTGGCTGCACCGTAGGGGCGCAGATCCGGCCGCATCGCGCCTCGCTGACGGATGCCGCAGATGCTCTCGCACTCCCCGGATCTCAACGGGGTTTTTCGCGTGGTTTCGGCCGAATCCCACGTGGTCATCACATGCGCAAAGACCTGCGCGATCGAGGAGTACCGCGGCGAAACCAGCTCATCATCGGGTATTGGCACGCGGGCGGGGCGGGAATCAGGGTATTCGACGAGTCGAACCATGATCGAGTGGCCGACGAATCGATGATCGCCATACCGCAGGCCTCGGCGCTGACGGCCGACTCCTCGGCCTCGCAATGCGCGGCACGGACTAAAAAGCACAGCGCAAACTACAAACGACGCGGACCGACTGCGCGACGCAGTCACCACTACAACGCGGTTTAGATCGACAGAAAGGCAAATCGCGGTCCACGAAGACGCCGTTCAACCCCGCTCGCTTCCAGCAAATCGCCTGCTCAACACAAGCTCCTGGCAAGTTCCTCGGCGCATGCGCTGAAGCCGAGGCTCGGGCGCGCAGGGCGCTTGTGGACGACGTCGGTGACGTGTACAAGCAGTTCGAACGGGCCGCTCACGACTTCTTGGCGGCAGCCGCCGCGGTCGACTAGAGGTGGTCAAGAAGGCCAGGACCTCAAGCGGCGCGCGCGGATGCCGAGGGCTGCAACATCAGCACTCGAGGAAGGGTGTTCATTCCCGATGACCGAGTTCCGGAAGAAAAAGCAGATGAGACGCTTGAAGGGGAACTGATCATGCGAGAGGCCGCCGCGATCGTCAACGCGTTGGAGTTGGCGTACAAGGTCATCGAAGACCTTTTGGAGAGCGAAGGAGGCGAGCAAGGCGATTCTTTCGCACGGGTGGCCAAAGCCAAACTCCTCGTGGAATGTCGAAGAAGTCAATGACTGGTGGACCTCGCTGTCTGTAGAGGAGCAGCAGAAAATCGAGTAATGCACCCCGATTGGGTCGGCAATCTCGGCGGCGTGCCCTTCAACGTGCGCGACCGGGCCAACCGCCGCCGTATCGACCCCATGCTCTCCGATATCAACAAACGGGATTGCGAAGTTAGAGAAAGAAATCAACGACAAAGCCAATGACCCTAAATCGGAGGAGAACCTACGACCCCGATAAAGAAAGCGAGCTGCGAATCCTCGAGGAAAAAACGCCGCGACCTGCTCTCGAGTCAAGCGGAAGTTCGGTGGCGCGCCGGACGGGACGCATTCTTTGGTCAGCCTGGACGCATTCAGGGGCGACCACCTGTACGGGCAGCAGTCGGCTCGGGCGACATCGACAACGCCGACCACGTCATGGTTCACACCCGGGAATGACGGCCACCGTCGAAAGCCACCTCATGGGCAAAGGCAAAGGCTGGGGATCGGGCGTCTCCGGCGTCGACAACGTCCTCGCTGAAGGCAAAGCGCAACTAGAATCAACCGGACGCGATGAAAAAGTTGCCGGCATAACTGTTCTCAACTACGACGCTCCCGCGCTGGGGCGAGGTCCTGACGCCAAAACCATTCGGTGACCGGGGATCATCAGGCCGAAGTCGGGGAAAGTCGAGGGGCGGACATGCTCTACGCGGTCCAGGCGACGCATTCGGGCGACCCCCACCTGGTTGCATCCGGCCATTCCTACGGATCATCGGCGACCGGCTGGGCCTTTGCAGCACTCGACGGTCGTTGACGACAGCCATGTTCTCCGCTCTCCGGGGGTGACGACAATGAATAACGAGGACCTCAACATGTTGCCGGGCCCACAAATCTCGGCGAGGCCGCATGGGACTGGGTCGCCGATGCGGGCGGGATTCGGCGGCGACCCTTCCTTCAGCAAAGTTTAACCAGTGGAGCTGTGACGACTGGACGGCCCCGGACGGCACAGAATACAAGTACTCGGAGGGCCATTCCGAGTACATGAACAAGGATACATCCACCTACAGCAAGGCAGCATCCTCATCGGCAACGGCATCGCCGTCAAAGACGATTAAGACACGAATAGTTGAAATCCGAAGGAAACACAAATGGCCAAACCTGCCCACCGAACCTATATCTGTTCTAGCGATCACAGGAGTCATCATGGCAGCATGTTCCACCACACCCGAGCCTGGGCATATCGGCGGTGAGACGATCTCCCCAATCCCAGTTGTTCCTCTTGTTGAGGCCAGGCGCAAGGCAATCCTTCTTGAGCTCAAGATCCAGGACGTCCTCACCCGCAAATACGGCGTCGGGCAATGGAGATCCCCTCAGAAAAACTCTCAAGTCACGGCCTCGTCGACGGTGACCTGCCCAGACGGATACGTCACAGAGTCTTGGGACTTCGCGACCGCTGGGCCAATCAAAGATTCAAGGTGGAGGGAGGCCGTCGAACGAGTTTACAAGATTCTCAAACCCCTCGGATACGACAAGCCAGCTATGCGGCAGATCCGCAACGACCACATCACTGTCTTCAACCACCCCGGCACCGGCGGGCACGTCGAAATTCGGTACGACAAAGCCACAGTAATTATTGTCAACACAGGATGCGCCAAGGCGAGACCTGGGAAGGCTGGCAACGGCACAGGGAGTCCTGCCCTGAACGCCTCCGCACCACAGGTCGCGCCCCATCCACCTCGACCACGAAGTCTGGCCGGCGGAGGCCCCAGGCGGCAATTCCACGACACCGTCTTCACCCGCGAACAACGGCCAATCAACGCCGGCCGGCGAACCTGCCACGCCATTGAGCAATTCCTCGTCAGCCAATAACACTGACAATGGCGCAAAGAAAAGCTCGACAACCGGCGACTCTGACTCAATCCACTATCACCCTAATTTCCTCACGATTCCCCTATATCCCTAGCTACCAGATATCAGCATTTGTCGGAACACCGTTATCACCCACAAAGGAGCACTGAAATTGGAAAAACTCACCGTCAATCCAACGGCCATCAAAGCAAGCGGGATCGAAGGTGACCGACATGGCGGCGCGCATCCGCGCCATGTCGGGAGTGAAGCCGAGCACGAACATCCAACGATCAGCTCAAGGGAACGAACCTGGGGCAGCCGCTGAACGTGCCGCTACAGCACTGGACAAGACACGCAAGACTCTCACCGATCGATTCAACCAGCACGCCAGTATACTGACCCAAAGCGGCACAAAGCGCTCGAGAGCAAGACGCCAGCACAGCTCATGACTTCCACAAAGCGAGAGCCGGCATCCATGGCCCTACCATCAAATAGAGGACCGGAAAAGGAAACCAGCGGAACCAAGTGGACGCCACTTTCATCAGTTCCACGCACCCGTCAGAATGGAGACATGAGGCGTTCACGACATCACCCTCAACAATGGCCACACGATCCCTCAGCTCGGTTTCGGCACCTACAAGATCACCGGTGAGGACACACAGCCACCGTCGAGTATGCGCTGTCGATTGGCTATCGCCACATCGACACTGCGCAGATGTACGGAAACGAGGCGGAGGTGGGGGCGGCAATAGCGGCGTCGTCCATTCCCCGCGAGGAATTGTTCGTCACCACCAAACTCGACAACGACAATCACGCCCCCGACCGCGCGCGCGAATCCTTCGCGGAATCTTTGACGAAGCTCGGCCTCGACTACGTCGATCTGTTCCTCATCCACTGGCCGCTACCCAACCTGTACGGGACGGGGTACCTCACCGTATGGAAGACCATGGAGGAATTCGTGGGCGACGTCCGCGCGCGCTCAATCGGCGTCTCGAACTTCGAACGCGACCATCTGCAGCTGCTTATCGACGAGTCGGGCACGGTTCCCGCGGTCAATCAAATTGAGCTTCACCCGTTGTTTCAGAACCGCGAGGTGGCGCAGTTCTGCCGCGACAACGGCATCGCCAGTCGAAGCATGGGCGCCCCTCGTGCGCGGCGCAATAGCGGACAACCCGGTGGTCGCTTCCATCGCCACAGACCCACGGATGTACGCCAGCTCAAGCCATCCTCGCCTGGCATTTCGCCAAAGGGCACATCGTCTTCCCTAAGTCCGTCACACCGCCCGGTAGCTGAGAATTTCGCTTCTACCGGCGTGACCCTCCACCCGCCGACGTCGAAGCAATCGACTCTCTCGACCAAGGCGCAGGCTGGGCGTACCGGATATCACGCGAAACAATGACGAGGGCCGGGCTAACTTCCGCGTCAGCCACGGTCCAAGTGCGGCCAGGGACAAGGACCCCGAGCAGTACTGGGTCCTTTCCGCGCTCCTCCGCCTGGGTCCTTTCCGCGCTCCTCCGCCTGGGTCCTTTCCGCGCTCCTCCACCTGGGACCTGCCAAGCTCCGCTTCCTGGGATCTTCGGGCTCCGCTTCCTGGGATTCTTTGAGGGCCCCTATACCCATGCGCGGATGATTGCGCCACTTCGCTGCACCGACGATCGCAGTGAGAAGCATCCAACGACAACATTGAGCTTTACGTATTAGTATCGTGCCGACTGCACGGCAGTCAGCCGCGAGCTCGCATACGGCGAGCCGCTAACGAAAGGAGCATTATGGTCACGTACGCCTACGTCATCGCCGGGTCCGAAGCAACCGGCGGGGCCCGGGAATCAAGTCGATCTCAAGACTTTCCACCAACTGGGCGTCTACGGCATGGGGAACTCTCACCTGCATCGTTTCCGTCGATCCAAAGAACAATTTCGCTCACCGCTTCGTCCCCATCGCACCCGAACTGATTCAGTGACCAAATTGAGGCGGCCCTCGGCATTCGCGACATCGACACGGTGAAGATAGGGCATGCTCGGAACACCGGAGACGATCGACGTCGTCGAAGAAGGTTTGAAAAGCCAAGAATGGAAGAACGTTGTGCTCGACCCTGTGCTCATCTGCAAGGGCGGAGAGCTCGGCGCGTCCACAGACGAGGCGCTCAAGGCCAAAGATACTTCCGCTCGCCACGGTGACCACCCAACTATTTCGAGGCGTGCACACTGGCGGGACATGGACAAACTCAGAAACGATCGAGGACATGACCGAGGCGGCACGGCGGATCAGCGCACTCGGCCCGAAGCACGTTCTCGTCAAAGGCGGCATAGATTACCCGGGGCCCGACGCCGTCGATCGTGCTGTGGGACGGCGAAAAACCACCGTGTTCGCCGAACCCAAGGTCCGGTGAACACCGCGTGTCGGGAGCGGGCTGCACGCTCGCGGCGGCCATCCGCAGCCGAACTCGCAAAGGCGCCGACATTCAGAGCCGTCCGCATCGCCAAAGACATGGTCACCGCGGCCATCAAGGGACGCGTTCCCGCTGCGCACGTCCTACGACTGGGTTTGGCAAGGCGCCTTTCGAGGCTGATCGGGCGCCTTTCGAGGCTGACCGTCACCGTTGAGGATCCGGCAATTGCTGGGCCGCGAGGGAAGCTGTGCCGACCTAATCGGAGTCTGCCGTGGACCCGATCCAGCCAGTCAAGACCCGATGCCACCGTGGTCCCACGCATGCTAGCCGATGCGAAACCAGCGGCCTCCGCTTGATCGACACCACCGTGGTTCGGCGCAGGCGGGCAGGTGGCACAGACATATGCGTCAGCAGCGAAGGCAAACACGTGATCCCCGCGCAGGCGGGCAGGTGAGATCCAACCCGCGCCAGTTGAGGCCCGGTTAGCTACCGGGCCTCAACAGAATCGATTGAACTTCGTCAATGAAGTGCCCTGCCTTTCCGCGCGGGTGTCAATCCGCAACCACGGATGCTAGCAGCCATGGGTCTCAGCGACCACGGCGTCAATCGCGACCTCCGCAAAACGTGAAGTGACCTGGAGGCCAATTCCACGATCCGGTGAGAGCCGGAACGTTGCCTACGATGATGATGTCGGCCATCCCTGTTTCTCCGTGTTCTCGTTGAACATGTCTTCGCGGTGGATCAGCAGCACCACGTCGGCATCCTGCTCCAGCGAGACCAGACTCGCGCGAGATCGGCGACCTGCGGGCGCTTGTCGTTGCGCTTCTCCGAATCGCGATTGAGGCTGGGCAACCGCCACGATCGGTATCTCAAGCTCCTTGGCTAAAAAGCGATCGAACGGGAAAACTCGAAACCTCTTGCTGGCGGGACTCTATCGACTTTCCGCCTGACGTCAACAGCTGCAAATAGTCGATGACGATGAGCTGGATGTCGAACTGCTGCTTCATCCGGCGCGATTTGGCGCGAATCTCCCCCATCGTCATATTCGGCGAATCATCGACGATGAGTGGAGCTACGAGATCTTGTCGAGGGTTCTCGCAATTTCTTGCCAGTCGGGTCTCCAGCTCGCCCTTGATCATCCGGTCGAGGACACCCAGGATTCAGCCGCGAGCAGGCGCATCGACAGCTCGGTCCGGTTCATTCCAGCGAGAAGTAGGCGGCGGCTTTGTTGTTGTGGACGGCGCACGAGCGGCAGATGTCCCATAGCCAAGGTCGATTTGCCGCCGCCCGGGCGCCGCGATGATGATGATCATCTGGCCGGCGCGCAACCCGTCGAGCTTCGCGTCAAGCTCGAAAAACCGTCGGCACGCCGTCCAGCCCGCCATCCCTGTTCGCGTTGCGCTCCAACTCTTCGTACAGATCGGGAACCACCTGCTCGAGCGTGACGTAATCCGTCGGTTGCGCTGCTCCAGAAGCCGCGAACACCTCTGATTGGGCCAGGTTGATGAGGCGCTTCGACGTCGGCCCCGTCCGTCGTGTAGCCCAACTGGGCGATTCGCGTCCCCACCTCGACGAGCGAACGCGGCTCGCCTGCTCGCGCGCGATAGTGGCGTAATACCGCGGCATTGGCGGCCGTTGGCACCGTCGCGACAAGCGTGTGAGGTACGGCAAGCCACCGATCCGTTCGGGCTCACCCTGACGCTTTGAGTTCCGCCCCGACGGTAACGGCGTCGGCCGGGTCACCGCGTCCGAAAAGCTCAGCGACGACGTCATACACGGAAGCGTGCGCCGGCCTATAGAAATCCGTGGCCCGAAGAATCTCGATGACATCGGCGATCGCATCTTTCGACAGCATCATGCCGCCCAAAACAGACATTTCCGCGTCGACGTCTTGCGGTGGAACTCGCTCGAAAGAAGAACCGCCCTGAGCTCCCTCACTCACAATGCTCACATTCGCCTCGCTTATCGATGGTGGGCTCGCCTACGGCAAAGTTCGCCGGCAGGAAGGTGTGCCCTCAGGGGAAGATAGTGGACTCGTCCGTAGGTGGGTCATACTCGCCCGTGTTTTCAGCCATCCCAGGGTATCGCCCGGGGTCCATCCACAAACTAATCGCAACCCCCAATTGTGGATAACTTGTGGAGACACGCCGCCGACGCTGTGGGTGATGTGTGGAATCGGTGTGGACCTCTACGCATAGGAATCCACAGATCTCCACCGCTCTGTCCACATCTGTGGATAGAGCGGGAGTATGCACCTTCATCTCGTCCCCAAGTCTTTTCCCACAAACGTGGATAACTCATGCCCTCAAAAAGCAAAGTTATCACGATGGTGAGACCTGCCCCGTCCTAAAGCTCCACTTGAAGTATCCCATTCATTACTTCCACGGGGGGTAGGCTAATCAGGTGACCTCACCCGACCGTGGAGCAGATTCTTGACCGTCAAATTCCGTGCATACGCCTGCCTTCGCTCGCCACATTGCTTGCCGAGCCGTTGCTTCTCGCCTCGGACACCACGATGGTCGGGCATTTGGGGACGCTGCCGCTGGCCGGCCTATCGCTTTCGTCGATCGATCATGTCACGATCGTCGGTCTGTGCATATTCCTCGCTACGCAACGACGTCGGCCACCGGAAAACTCGTGGGCGCAGGCAAAGCGCGGCGAAGCGGCACGTCAAGGAATCGAGGGGATGTGGCTGGCACTGGGCATCGGTGCAGCGCCGAGCCGTCATCCTTTTTCCTTTTCGGAGAACCGATCCTCCGGCTTTTCGGCGGATTCGACGGCCCTCGGCCAGAGCGAACGTTACCTTCACGCCTCGGCGCCAGGGCTTGCCGGCATGCTGCTGTCGTCCTTGCGGCAACGAGGGGACGCTTCGAGGATTCGGAGACACGGAAACGTCCAATGCATGCCATACAGCGGGCGCATTGGCGAATATCCCGATTAACTACGTCCTCATCTACCCCTCGGCTGGGGCGTGGCCGGAGCCGGGGCGGGAACAACCATCGTCCAAACGGGGATGGGCCTGTGGCTGGCAGCAAATATCGACGATTGCTCGTCGGGAAGGCGTATCGCTTCTGCCCACGCGCGGCGGAATCATTTCCTCCTTGGGCCGAGGCGGGTCCGCTGATCATCAGAACCCTTTGCCTTCGCGCGGTCCTGCTGGCCGAAATCGCCGTCGCCACGAACCTGGGCGGCGAATCGCTCGCCGCGAGATCAGATCACCATGACGGTCTGGCGTTTTCGCGGCCTACGGCCTCGATTCACTGGCCACAGCCGCCCAGATACTCGTCGCAACGGCCATGGGCGCGCGCGAAGAAGGCGTCGACGGCGTGCGCGAGGTGCTGACCGATGTCTGCGATTCGGCCTCGGTACAGGGAAGCGGCTTGGGGGGCCGTGTTGGCGGCGATTAACTTCGTGCTCCCGGGCAATGGGGGCGACCGCCGAAGTGGGCGGCCTGGCAACAATTTCTCTCATCGTCGCCGCGTGCTGTCTGCCCATTGCGTCAGTTGCCTACATCCTCGACGGCGTCCTCATCGGGGCGCTCGATACGCGCCGACTGGCCTGGTTCATGCTCGCCTCGCTGGCAGCCTTCGCGCCGGTCGCATGGACGATCGGTCAAATCCACACAATCTGGCCAGAAACCCCGGCAGCTATACTATTCGGGGCCTTGTGGGTGGCCTACGCGGGCCTGTTCATGGCCGTCCGCGCCGTCACGATGCTGGTGCGAGCGCGCAGCGGCAAGCCCTTTGAGGCGGACGACTGAGCCGTTCCAGCCTCCATATTTTCGGTCCATAGTCCTGTTTCGGTCTGCCACGTTGCTTTCAGGATTTGGGCCGCCAGTTCGCGGCTTGCCGAATGATGAACCTCGAAGCCTCGGGTACGTCCGCCGTTTCGGCCTTCAGCTCCCGGTGGCCGACGCGCACTCCTCACGGGCAGGTCAGTCCGCGGTTTCCCAGTCTTCAGGGGCGATGACCCGTATGACGGTCGAATCGTCCATGGCCCCCTGGCCTCGCACGTGGCCCATAAGATAGAGCTGTTCCGCGGCGGCGGCAACGGGGACGGCCATGCCCATGTCTTTCGCGGCGGACGTCACGATCCCCATGTCCTTAACGAAGATGTCGAGGCGTGAAGCGACGTCGGGATTATCGCCCTCGTGTACGCTTCGATGGCGCGCGGGCCCGCGATGTCCGAGCATGAAGGACTCTGCTGCGCCGGACATGAGTGCATCGAGCGCCGTGCGCTGGTCAAAGGCCAAGCTTGCCCGCGAGCGCAAAGGGCCTCCAGCCGCCGCAATGTGCACTCCACACAGGAGTTGATTGACCGTTTTGAGGGCCTGGCCTTTGCCCGGCTCATCGCCGACCAGGACAAGGTTGCCAGCCATCGCTTCCAAAACGGGACGGGCTTTTCAAAAGTCTTTCGGGCGGGCGCCGCAAGCCACGAGCAGATCGCGCTTCGCCGGCGCGGGTCGGCCCGCCGGAGACGGGAGTGCATCGACGAGGTCCGATGCCGTCGTCTTCGGTTTCGCAGCCACCCGTTCGGCAGCTATCCCTACCGTCGAGTCAGAATGATCACGGAATCTTTGGGCAAAGTGGCAACGATTCCACCTTCGCCGTAAAGGAGGTCTTCGAGCTGGGCTGCGTTTCGCACCGCGACCAGGACGAGGTCGGCGTCTTTGACCGCGGCCGGAGCAGCTGGTCACCCTCATCTCCTGATTCCTTGGCGATTGCGCGGCGGCTATCGGAAACGTCGTATGTCTCGACGTCGAACGTTTTCGCGAGCCATAATGGCCATGGGAAGCCCCATGGCAACCAGGCCGAGCACCGCTATGGTCATGTCTCTCCTTTCGCGCCCGTGCGAGCTTCGCCCGGCAGGCCAGTTCAGCTGTGTCGAGATGTTCAGCGTGTTCTGTTAGGCCGCGACCTTGCGGTGCGGGTCGATTCATATACGTCATCTCGTGAGTTCGTTCGTCGATCGGCTCGCTGCTTCGCGGCGTCAGGATTGCCTGGTGGCGCCGGCGTCTAACTGCTGCTGCCATCTGAGGCTTCACGGCGCAAATTCCTCACGGTCGGCCATCGGCTGCCTGCGGGGCTAGCTTGTCCACGACGTCGGCCAAAGACTGGTCTGTGCCCACGTTTCCGGCGAAGACGATGTACGGAATCCGGCGGCCAGGCCATCCTGGCGCAAAACCACAGGAAACGATCCCCGGCGGCATGGGGCCCGCGACCGCGGCGCGTCCGGATGCCGAGGGCCTTAGAGGCGACATCCGAGGAGTGATGCCGCCTTTTGGCGATGACGAAACTGGGTGCGACGCGGTGACGATGCTCTGACGACATCTACCACGGCAGCCGATATTTTCCGCGAAATTGCGGGGAATCGTCGGCATGGCACCGGTGAAGAGTGCGCGAGGTACGCACCACGACGTTGCCAGTCCGTCAAACCGGCTGCCGCTGTGTCAACCAATTCGGCGAGGTGAGCCTCGCGGGAGTCGTCGTCGGCAGCTGTCACCACGTCGATCTCCAGCTCGAGGGATGGCACGCGAACGCAATTCGTTGAGCTGACGGGTGGTCAGGTCCACGTGCGATCAATGACGATGAGTCCCCGGGGCTGACGTCGCGATCGCCGCGCGATGCGGCGATTTCCTTAGGCGTGAGCGGCGCGTGGACTTCCTGTCCGACCGGAGGCGCGAACGAAGGGCGGCCCCACCCGGGTAGACGAAGCGCGAGCCGACTTGCTCCGCGCGGATGAGCGCGCCAATGCGAGCTGGCGCAGGTCTTCTTCCTCGACGGCGTCGACAACGATCGGGCGAGCCTGGCGAGCTGAAGTCAAAAACGCAACGGTGCCATCGAAGTCGGTGCGCAGTGTCTCGATGTCGAGCACGAGCACATCGGAGGCGGATACGGCTCCGCCCGTCTTCTCTTCGACCCATTCGGCCAAGTTGACGCCGCATACCCGAAGGTCGCATCGCCCGCGAACTCGGTTTCGCCCACCGGCAGGTAACCCTCGTGCGGGTTTCCGGCGTAATGCGTTCCATGCACGGTGATACGCCCGGCGTCGCCGAAGGCGGAACTATCACGATTCCGTCGACTTGCGCGCCGGTCTGTGCCTGCAGGCAGTCGGCTATCGTATTGGGTTCCAACGGGAAGTGGCCGCGCAGAGTCGAATCCGAGCGCGAAACGAAAGCGACGTCGGTTCCGCCAGCCTCGGCTGCTTCGAGCGCGGCTGCTACGGCCTCGCGGTTGACTCGCTCTGCGTCTTCCGGGGCCAGAGGCGCGAATTCTGTCATGACGTAGACGGCCGCAGCTCCGGTTTGGAAAGCCCAAACGAAATCTGCGACCGTCCAGGAGGTCAGCACGGAAGGTCCGCAACGGACCGAGGTCCCCGCAGGATCGTCGTCGAGAAACTACATATGCAGGGGCGTATCTCGCTGGCATTTTTGCGCTTCGACGACGTCGTCGGCCGATACGTTGGGGAGTCGGCGGAAGATCGCCGAGCAATCTATCGCGTGAAAATGCGGGGCATCGTCACTCCCTCGTGTCCGAAATGGTCCTACGGACAAAGACCGCCGGTTAGCTTATCCTGCGACTTCTCCCCTCCGCAAAATACGCCATTCTTACTTTTCGTATCCGAACTAATCTGGCTGCAGGGTGAACGTACGCCGCGAGGAGGAAACGAAATGAACTGGTGGACCATTCTCATAGCATTTTTCGGTCATCGTTGTGGTGGCGGTGATTGCCGAACCGTTTTTCACCGAGCCGAGAACGAGCGACGCAAAGCGGTCGAAAAACGCGGGTACGGCTTGGCGGAATCGGACGCGAGGTGGCGAGATCCGTCGGAGAAAACCTGCCGTGGCCAGGTCGGGCATTCAAGGCCCGCAACGTTATTTCAATGCCGCATGATCAGGGGACCGCGGTATGCACGGGACGCTCAGATATAAGACGGGCCGCGACAATTGGACTCACACGCGCTTCTTGGCTTTGCCCCAGACGAGCGTCTCGGCTCACTGTCCGCGCTTACCATCGGCCCCCGCGAGTTCAATCTCACGAAAGCGAGTGTAAGAACGGAATGGGCCGCCTTCAATGACTCATGGCATATCGACGCCAGACCCGCTCAAGCCCACGCCCTTCTGACGCAAGAAATGCAAGAATATCTGCGGAAACCACCCGCACGAAATCCTCGATCGAACGGACTATCGTGTTGAAGAACGGCGTGCTGACGGTGTTTTCCTCCGAGGATTACAGCATCGACCACGCCGAACGCCTCCTGGGGTTCATTGTCAATTTTGAAGAGAAAATACCCCGTTTCCTTCGCGGTTGACGCACCCTTGCCCCCACCTGACGCACACCTCACCTGCATAACGCGCGTCTTTTTCCCCAGCATTCGCTGTTCGACGGAAGCACGGACGGCGACATTCGAAAAATAAAGCTGACGATATCCTTCGTCCTTTCTGGGTGATAGGGTTTCGTCGTCCCGCTAATGAAATAACCCATTGCCGAGATGTCGATTCGGCGCATGCACACGCGCTGAATCGTCGAAAGGGGAATAATGACAACGCTAAAAGTGGATCAGCCAGAGTTGAAATCACTCAACGGCAACTTCAAATCCAACGAAGTAACCATTCCGAAGAAAGGCGGACGATTATGTGAGGACGAACGCTCCCGGACTCAAAGGGCCCGCTCTTCTGCAAAGAATATGTCGAGGCTACCGGGGAATACTCGAAAGCGTTCACAAGGCCATAACCAATACCGGAGTCGTCTTGTGCAGGCATCAATCAGGCCGTCACGGACGCCGTCGAACTACTACGAGACGACGGACCATGACACCGCCACCGCCTTTGACCAAGGACTCAAGGAGCACTGATGACCCAATCAAGCGCCGAGCTGGCGAAGTCTCCACAGCAGGGGACGTTCTGATTACGCTCAAACACTCTCGTTCAACTTCCTTGACCTCCTCAGCCCGTCTTTCTGGATACAGAAAGCCATGAAATTGGCAGGAATGCCCGATCCGGTCGACCACATACTCAAACCGTTCACGGGCGATTACAAAGCCGTCTACAAACACGGCGACGACTTTTTCGAACGATCGGAAATGCCTACGTCGCTTTGGCCGACGAAACGAAGAACCCAGCGAATCCGCGACGATGCCGGGCATTTGGGAAGGAAACGCAGCCGATAACTTCTCGACCAAACCATCTCGAGACGGTAAATGAGCTGAGAAGCCTTGGGTCGAAGCCTTACGGGACTTGGGCAATTCTTACAAAGAGATCATCAGATCACATTTACGGCCAATATCTCATACTTCATGAGATAGTTAACTTCATTTTCGACCTTATCTGCAGACATCGTGGCCTCACTTGTCATTTCAAAGCCAATGGTTTGCTGCCGCCAAAAAGCGCTCGAGGCTACCCGCGCATCAATCGGCTCATCACCTTCGTGACGAAAGATGTGCCTGCATTCATGAGCCATCAAAGACGATGCTTTCGAAGGAAAGAATCTTCCTATGCTCAGACTAAGTTTGGGCGTCGTAAAGGCAACTTGACAAACTGGAAGAGGCACGAAGATGGTCAAGGGGGCCAAAGATTGGCACTATCGATCATTAAAAGGCGGCGAGTTATCCAGCAAATGGGATGTCACCGTCGGCACTATGGAAGGCAAACGTTAAGATGCCCGTCGCTGCCGCAATGTGCGGCGCAAGGGAAGAGAAAATTCCAGCAGGCGGTGAGAAAATCCAAAATACTCTCCAAAAACGATGTTTCGCGCCTGCCTCCGCCGACAGTCAGGCGCAGGAACCTCCTCCAGCAAACAACCCCTACTGCGTCGCCGCGATTCCGAACTTCGGCCTGCCGCAAGCTGAAAGGCGAACGTGACTATTCTGCCGCAGTGAATGCGTGAGACCGAACGCGATAACCCTATTGAAGGAGCGCGATGTCTTTCAAATGACGACCTTCTCCAAGCAATACCTTCCCTCACGTCCGCCTTCTTTCACCGTTTCCTCACGAAAGGAGGAAACGATCAGCCCGACCGGCGAAAATCCCTCCGGAAAGTTCGTGGAAACGCCACCGACGATGATTCTCTCCGCAAGAAGGCCCAGAGAGTGCTGGACGAGCGCTCCACCTTCGAGCTATTCCGCGAGCCCGGATTTCGGCGCTATCATCGCGAGGGCTCCGGAGCAGCGCTCAAAGGTTTATGGACCGGGAGGGATGAGACGTCGCGCGACCCTCAAACCCATCCGAGCGCCGAGCAATGGGAAGAGTACCCGAAGCGACATACGGAACTTCGAGCGAAGGTGAGGGATCTCGAAGCGATCACGACGACCAAAGGCGATCACGGCGACCAGCGAAGCGGTCGCCGCGATGACCAGGAGGATCGTGCGAGGAGGCGCTACCCGGCGCACCTCGACTCAGCCGGGTCAGCCGCGTCCGATATGCGGCGGGCCACGCGATTCGCTTTCCTGCGGGCAACGGGTCTCTCTCTTAGCTTCGGAAAGAGCAGCGATCCTCGCAACGAAGATGACCGACTTCGCCAGCAAGGGTGTCAAATGCACGCACCGGTACGCGCATTTGACACCCCTTTCTCTTCAACTCGCCCTCTCTTTCTTGTTGTAGCTATGTCCACATGCCGACGCTCCCGCCTTATATACGGCGCCACCTCTGCTATGAACATCACGATATCGGTGGCCATCGATGAGATATTTCCGCATAAATTCAGAGACCTCTTTTGCTTAGCTGACTAGGAGCTAACTCCCACAGCGAGGGTTTGGGAGAAAACTACTCCTGGCTTCGCGCGAAACGATATCGCTTGCGAGAAACCGGGCGACATACCGGGTAACTTGGAGAAACATAGCCAAGGCCGAAAGGCGGCCTTTAACTGTACCCCAAATATGGGCATCGTTTCGGTTGGTCGCCGCAGGCCGCACCTTGACCAATTGCCTTCCACATAACCAGCATTCGCAATGCCCGATTGCCATGCATAGTTCACTGTATAAGCGCATCGAGGCGTCAGCTTTCGGTGAAGGTAAGAGTTCATTTTGGGTAACGTATAATCCCGCACAATCGCCGCGGTTGCGCTCGTCATGACGGTTCCGGTTGCCGTTTCTACTCATGCGGCAGCCATTCCGACAACAACTCGACCGCACGCTCCTCGAATTCGTCAGAAGCATTCCAGTAGTTCAACCATCGGACATCATAGGTGTCACGGCCCGTCCAGCAAAGCCGACGGGACTAAAGAATCGTCTGCCCACCAGTGCCCCAGTTCAAATGCCTGGGCCGCTCTCAAAAGCAACACGCCTCAAAAGCGTGAAACTGCAGCAAACGAATGCCTACAAGTCGGTCCAGACAGTATTGGACCCCGAACGCCTTTCACGCCAAACCAGCACCATTCGGTCAAGATGTCGAAAACCTCGATGCAAAGGCAACCGCCAAAGCCAGCAAACTCCTCAAAAAAAAACGACGTGACGCACCAGCGACAAGGTTTCAAAAGCCAGCGGAAGGTCTTCTTCCGCGGGCTGACGGCGGCGACTACGCATGCTCAGGCTCCGGCGTAGTCAACAGTTCTTCGAAGAATTGTGCAGTGCAGCGGGCACCGTCCACGCGGCAGCGGGCTCTGCATGGCACCAACTGGGTGTTCGTTCCCCGCTACAGCAACGACAACAAACCCAGGGCACCTTCCATGCTCAGTATCTCCACACTCTCTTCACGATTGGGCCGTGAACGGAAGAGAACGGAAAGGGCTTCAACTCCGACACGTCGGCTTCGTAACGACGTGGACGGCGAACAGGAGCAAGCACGTTGCGGATGTCGTCGAGGCGGTTACAAGCTCGTGACCGCCAGAACGCGCAGTTAACGCCACCGACCTTCGGATATCCAGCAGCATCAACAACAGGCAAGCCAGCAGATCTGCAACACGAATACCATCAAAGTCCGTTGGAGGTTCGACTTCTACCGCGATAACCGGATTACCTTCGGTGGCGGAGCCTCCGGTGGACCGTGGATCTTGAACTACAACAACAAGACCGGTACAGGAGAAATCGCTCGGTCGTCGCTGACCCCCCGGACGTGCGTGGTTCATCGCCGGACCCCACTTCGACAAACGAGTCCAAGAACCGTTTCGGGACCGCCAACGATAGTGGTCTGGAAATGAAGAAGGGTTTCGACGTATGAGTTGGCGATCCTTTCCCGTTATTGGAACTCTGCAGTGTCGGGATGCTCGAAGGATTCTTCAGAGGAGACTTCTGGCCATTTACCTTCGTCTCGGCAGGCGTGGAGAGAGCTCGCAAAGCGCCATCGACAACGGCTCGTCAAGCAGTGGAGACACCCACAGCGATTCTTCGAGCGATACACTCGTCGGACGGCACGCGTCTCGCACCGATCTGAAAAACGAGCAGATTGTCGAATGGACCAGATCCGAACAGATCTCTCCCAATCAGTTGGTGAAGCTCTCGCTTCGCTCGAACTGAGGAAATGCTACGGCGCTCGCGCAGTGGTGAAAGAATCGGATGCTTCTGTGGAAGTCGCAACCATTGTGGGCGGGCTGCCTAACGCTTCCCGCGAACTGCAGTCTCATGGGACGAGAGGCATCCGTGTAATCGTCAAGACGGAGCCCATTGGCGAACGCAAAGGTCGACCATCTCAAGAATGTGAGATCTACGCTGAATCGCCATACTTGGATCACTTGAATCATTCGAGGAGGCGAAACGCAGATCCACTTTGGATCCAATTTCGCCAGACAAAGGGTGGTGTCACGCGGAAGACTTGTAGTGACACCCACCAACCTGTGCGTCTTTGCGTTTGTGGCCTTTCTTTACTGGTGCGGCGACCGATGCGGCACGGCATCCACCCGTTTGCGCCGCACTGCTTTTGCCAACGTTGCAAGGCCTTTCGCGGAGGAACAAACATTTCGAAAATTCCGAGTGAATGCTGCAGCAGTTGTCTTGTGCGTGCATTTTGATTAACAACTAATCCCTAAAGAGTTTGTTTGTTTTCTTTAGTTTCCAATTAAAGGGCACTGCAAGACCCTCTCGATGAGATTTCACTTTATCTCTCAACCCATAAGACTATTGTTGCTCCTATACGTCGACGTAAAAGTAAGTAGAATCCTACCATCGTTGACACATCCACGTCACTGCGGTCGAATGTACAGACGTCTTTCCTTTGACAGTGCGGGCAGCTCTGGGCACAGAAGCCCGAGTAAACGTTTGGGTGAGAAACACACCTCACTGCAACGACACTCGGTTTGCTTTCCAGCATACCGGAGGAAAGTAGGTAACAGCTTGACGAAAGCAGCGTATGTTCACGAGCACGATTGCCGCGATTGCGCTTGCCATGTCCGGTCTCAACCGCTGCAGCTTATGCAGACAGTGGTTCCAGGAATACTCCGGCACCAAGCTCCTCGACGCACGAGAGTTGGCGGCGCGCACGTCCATCATCCTATTCACGTTCACGTCACCGTGACGGCTCCTGCCCACGAGCGCTGATGGCACGAAAGATTGTCACGGCTCATAAGGTTTCGGTCAAAGCGCGCGCAAGACCGCTCTCGCACAGGCAGACAATCCCAAAATGCGAGCCAAACAAAAGGCAAACGCGAGCTTACAAGGCGGTGCGTGCAGTGCTGGACCGTCAAGCGCACGATGCAAGAAACCGCACCTCCTTTGACAAAAAGCAAAGGGACAAGATGGCTTCCGGCCGTGGAAAAGAGCGAAAAGAGTCTGCGCGGCGTGTCAACTAATGCCAACAGCATACGCGCGCGAGCCGTCCCCAACGGGAAGGTGTTCTTTCACGCGCCACGCGCGGCGACTACGTCTGCTCCGGCTCGCCGGCTGTCGACGGCACAAAGAGGGTAGTGATTACCGCGGCTCAATGCGTCCACGATGGACGAGGCGATTATGTTTCGGACTGGCAGTTCGTCCCCAACTACGACAATAAGAATTCCTCCTAACGGATCCTTCCCACTAAACTACATGGTCGTGCCCGAAGATTACAAACGGAAGCAGAGCCTCGATCCCGGCTTATTGCTTTGTGACGACCCAAGACACGAGAAAGGCCAGCGCCTCGTCGATACCGTCGGCGGGCACAAAGCTCGTGGCCCGACGAGAGGAAGGTTCCAAACCATGGTCGTTGGTTATCCCTCGAACCTTTGCCAACGGTGAAACCATACACAAAATGCAAGGTCACAGCCGAGCCGTCAACAACATGGACGCGCAAAAGCGGACGCTCTCGCTAGTCCGCGGATGCCAGTTCGGCGGAGGGATCGTCCGGAGGTCCTGGTTGGAGAATTACAATGAAAGCTTACGGGCGTCGTGCGGGTTCACACGGAGTAACCAGCTACGGAGCCGCCGGAACCTTCATAAAGGGAGATTACTCCTATGTGGGATCGGTTCCTTTCGGATCAAACGGATTCCCCGATCCTGTTCCACCAAGCCAATAACCAGGGGTTAGTCTGCCGCGAGCCGACAACGCCGGAAGGTAACGGTCTCGAACAATCGGAGCCGGAGTTTCCCATCCACACATTGGGAACTCACTGCATGTGAAGCGGTGCCCTCACACCACGCACCTGGTCGAGAGCACCGCTTCACATGTGTGATTCAGCGAGTACTCGCTCCACGAGTGACTCTGAACGCGGCCTTCCACCGTGGCAGATATCGAACAGGCGACCATTACAAGACAAAGAGCCAGAACCGCATAAGAAACCACTCGATGGCCATCCCACGCTTCGCTTGCCTTCCGATACGCCGGAATACTACGGCCCATGGCGTTAATGCACCCATCGGCGAGGCAGGCGAAGAAGACCTCAATGATCGACGACTCGCCTCGATCGAGAACGATTTCCGCGCAAAAGCCGCCCGAGGCATGCCGGTGCTGAAACGCATGAGACCGAATACTCCGGCGTCGTTGGATAACCGACGAGATCGTCGGAGACGCTAGCGAGACCGCCGAAAGCGCCAGCCGCGGCAATCGTAATCCCGATATATAGGCAATCGTCGCGAGTGGTTCCTTCCGGTGCGTAAGTGCGTCACCTGCGGCCACATGTCAACTCGCGCTGCCGCCGAACTCAACGCAAGAGTGCTGGACATCATCTCGCGCGCGAACGCGTTCAACCGTCGCAGATTTTGCCATCGGTGCGAACCATAAGGACACGAGCCTCCAGTCGCCAGTCTGGCCACGTGCCACCTGTTCTTCACGTCGAGGCGGATCGTCGAGAAGCTACCGCGCCTATATTCAAGGAGACGCATGCTCTGGCATTCTCCGCGTCGGACTTGGATTTTCCTGCGGCCGGCGATCCCCAGGCGCTGGCTATGCGGAAGGAAGAATACTTTTCCTGGCTCCCGCTTCATGCTCCGCCTTTCTTTGCCGAGTGCGTGCTTTGCCGGTCATCCGCTCGCCCAGCGTCCGTCGCCTGACGCTGACGCTTGCCCGCTGATCGCGCTGAACCCACCGACCGCTACGGTTTGGACTCCGCTGTTCTCGCAGGTTCACGGCGCGTGGATTCGATGGACCGATCATCGGCTTTTCCTGTGAAGGCCGTGACGATCGACGTTGGCAGATGATTGGGGATCCTCGTTCCCGGCTCCCCAAACCATGCCACGGAAGCGATGCCGATTGCGAAAACCGTAGCCATAAAGATGGCCACCACCATGCCTGAAACAGTGCGGAATGAAACTTTCGGGAAGCGGGCGATCCTGTTGAAGGCTATAACCGTCGACGTCTGCGCGCTCGGCGCATCCTTCGATGCGAGCCATCTGACGAGTAATGAAGGGCCCGGCGATGGCGAGGCCGACGGAGGTCAAGAAAACCCCGGTCAAAAGCATAGAGGAGATTCGATCCCCGCACGCGACGTCACGACCGATACGAGGCACATCAAGGCCGAGGAGCAGCGGGACCACTGCCACCGCCTCGCGGGCGTTCGGCTTTTCAACAGATTGCCCGAGCCGACGTCGGCACGCATCGTCCGCCACCACGCGACGAAGGACGAGAGACCGTTAGAGCGGCAGTTCCGGCAATCGCGCCTGGGGAAAGGAGGAGATCGCTCCGATAGAAGCCGCCGCCTGAAACCCCACTTTTATCGCGCGCAAACATGGAATGCACGCGTGGTACAAACAGATCTCCAAGCGGTGTGCCTGCACCGGAGACCACGGCGATTTCTCCCGCCGCAATGATGCGACGCTCGCCGCGCGTCGCTCCAATGAGGCGCAGAGCGGCGAGACGTTCAGCTCGTTGGGCTGATCCCAGATCCGTGACGATAGCGATGAGGAGCAGCACGGGATGAGGGTCGCAAGAGTCCTCGATGAATGCGATCGGCCGGTACGCGCTACTTGCGTAATCGACTCCCGCAAAGTCGGTGACAATCTTGGCTTCCATCCCGATGCCGCAAGTTTGGACGTGGTCATACCGACAACCGCGACGATCGCGTCGGGGCTTTCGAGTCCCGCCTTCGAGATTGTCCCGATCACGCGTCCGTAACGCCCGGCAAGCCCATCGGGGAGGCATCGATTGGTTCTTTGAGACGCGGTGAGACAACGGCTTGGCCGCCGGGCGTAGGTGTGCACACCCGGGATCGTCAATCCCGATTCCTTGGTCGCCGGCGACATAGAGAACCGAGTACCGCGCCGATAGTGATCGTTCATCACCGCCGCGGCTGCTCGCCTGCCTGAGGGAGCTTTTCTCCGTCAGCTCCATATTCGACTTGGCGACGGCGCCCGTGGCAGCTCTCGCTGCGCCCGGTCCGAACTCTCGATATGCGCTTCCACAAGAGTAAGCAAAAGAGCGGCTCCACGGCAATGCCCAAAGCCATGCCCACCAATCGAAGGCGCCCCCGCGGTTTCGCAGCAACGCTAAGCTTGAGAAGGGCGATATTGCCACCGCGCTCAGCCACGCGCTCCTCCCAAGCGTTTCAGATTTTCAGCCTCCGCCGTTTCACGCTGCCTCGGCCCCCGCGGCCCAGTGGTTCACTGACTCGTCGCTACCCGGCATGTCCATCACCGCCCCTGAAGCTGACGACGCCGTCACGAACGATCACTTCGCGGTCGGCATACGAGGCTATACGGGGATCATGGGTGACGATCACCATCGTCCTCCTCCTGGAACGAACAAGTTCGAGGAGTGAATCCATCGTCTTTTCGGCCGCGAGGGTATCGAGAGATCCTGTTGGTTCGTCGGCGAAGAGAACGGCCGGTTCAGAAATGAGGGCTCGAGCGACGGCCACCCGCTGAGCCTGGCCGCCAGAAAGCTCGCCTGGCCTCTTCTCGCCATGATCCGCCAAGCCTAGCTCAGCCAATGCGTCACGCGCCTTGGCGAGGCTCTTTCGCGACCATCCGCTCAAAGCAGTGGGATTGTCACATTGTCGACAGCCGAAAGGTCGGGAGGCGCTGGCCGAACTGAAAAGACGAATCAAACGATCGCAGCCGCAATCGCGACCTTTCAACTTCGTTCAAATCGGCGATATTCGTTCCCTCGTAGTCGACAGACTCCCTCGTCCGGCGGGAAGACACCGGCCATCACGTGCAGAAGCGTGGATTTTCCCGAGCCCGACGGCCCCCATAATAGCCAAGACTTCGCCGCGGCCGACATCAAAGGTCGACGCCACGCAAAGCCTGGGTCTGCCCAAAAGATTGCCGCACACCTCGTATCCGAAATGCGAGGCTCTCTTCTGCCTCCGGAACGTCGCCACTCACGACCGCACCTCCTTTCGCAGCTCGCCCGAGCGAGAAGCCGTGAGATCGATCCACCGAGATCGGCCTCGATATGGAAGATGGCGTGATCAGCCAAAAGAACGTCTGCGAGATCCCCCTCTCGCTTGATCTTCCTCCAGTTCCCTCATGCGTTCCACACTCTCCGCACGCTGGAGGTCAAGCAGCTTTTCGGCGTCGTCATCGAGCATCAACGCGATGATCGTCTTGGCGAAGAGATTCGACCGCAACTGATCCATAGGGGTGTCGGGGGTCGCAAGCCACCTGGCAACCCGGTCGCGGCCTTCCGGCGTTATCTCGTCGCGCTTGCGTTCGGGGCCGAAACCCGTTTCCGCTCCGACGACGGAGATCAGGCCATCACGCACGAGCCGCGCCAAAGTGGCGTATACCTGCTAAAAGCCAAAAGGCTTGCTCGAACCGAACCACCGGTCGTAATGGTGTCTTGAGGTCATATCCCATACCCTCGAGTCGACGCCCAGCAAGCCGAGCAAAGGTCAATGATGTCCATACTTCAACTATACATCACGTGTATACTCGAAGTGAATACAGAATCGATTGAAACGGCATTCTACTCACGGCTTCATCTTCCTTCACCGCCCCCATGGGCGTAGAGTTAGGTTATCCTAACTGCCAAACGTCGAGGCCGGTGCGCTGAAAGACGAAAAACGGCGCGTCACGCACAGGCCGAAAGGGAAACGATCGAGATGACCGTATGGGAGCTCATCAAACCCGCAAGAAGAGCGATAGTTCACATCCGCCGCCCTGACGGGACTTGGCGCTGTTTTTCGATTTTTGCCTTACGTGGCGCTGACGGAAATCGCCGCGGGCCTCCTGGAGGGCGCCTCCGGCTCAACGCTTTGGCGCTGGGCGATAACGGGCATCCTGGGAATCGCCCGGCAGCTTTCTCTAGCACGGGCTCGGCCTGACGCACGTGGCCAAGCCGATCTGCGCTACGATCTGCGACGTCGGCTCGTGACCACACTCGGACGCATCCCACTCGGAGCCGTCGATCAGACGTCTTCGGGAAGATACGCAAAATCGTCGCCGACGACACCGGCTCCATCCACACCCTTGTCGCTCATCTCGCGGGGATGCGACAACCACCCTCATCGCCTTCCTCGCCGGCTTCGGCTACCTCGTATGGGTCGATTGGCGGATGAGCGCGATCCTTCTGGCCATCTGGGCCATCGTCCCTCATGCTTGTCGCGAGGCCCCGACCTTCCACGGACTCGACAATCTGACTGAAGGGTTTCTCCGAGGCGCAGGCACGCCTTTCCGCAGCCACCGTCGAAATGGTCAAGGCATCAAAGAAATCAAGAACTTCCAGGGCGCCGGACGCCGTGCACTCGCTTCTCAAAGCCCGCGACCATTTTTCCAAGCTTTCCTGCGACTGGACGGCGGCCTCCGGCAGGGGCATCGCGTTCATCGGTTCCTTTTCCAGCCCGCGGTCATCTTCGCCACCGTCGCGCCAATTGCCATACGGTTTGTCGACGCAGGGTGGATCGACGCGGCCCACACCCTCCCTTTTTCATGGTCGGCCTGGGAATGCCCGCGGGACTTATCCAGCTCATTCAGCTGATGGAACACCTTTACGAAGCGCGGCAAGCCGCCACCGACACCGCGGCCATCCTTTCGATCCCGCCAATGCCCGAAGGCGGCGACATCACGCCCGACGTCGACGATGACTATTCGGAAGAGTGACAGCTCCGTCGCCAGCGATCCGGAAGGCGCTGAGCCGGAAGCCGATGCCCGACCTGACACAGGCCATCGCGAGAGGCGAGGAAGCAAACAGCTTGAACCCGAGGCTCAAGAACCCGACGGGCCTGAACTTGGGGAGGCTCGTGAACTTGACGGGCCCTGAGCGTAAGGTCCGAGAATCTGACAGATCAGAACTCGGGAAGGTCCGTGAACCCGACGGACCTGAACGCAATACAGGGGCATCGATCGAGCTGACCGATGTCGTTTTCGGGTACGACCCTGAAACTCCCATCATTCGTGGGGTCTCCTTCAGTGCTCAACCGGGCTCGGTGACGGCGCTCGTCGGCCCTTCCGGTGGCGGAAAGACAACACTGGCCAGGCTCATCGCCCGCTTTTTACGATGTGGACGCCGGTAGTGTCGCAATCAACGGGAGGGATGTGAGGGATGCCAGTTTCGAGTGGTTGCTTTCGCGCGTGGCAATCGTGCTCCAAGACATTGCGCTCGCACACGACACCGTTGCGAACAACATCGCCCTCGGCAAGCCGGGCGCGACTCGTGCGCAGATCGAGGACGCCGCCCGCACCGCCCAGATCCACGAACGCATCCTGAGGCTTCCACACGGGTACGAAACCATCATCGGCGAGGAGGGTGGATTCCTTTCAGGGGGCGAGCGCCAGCGGTTAACGATTGCCCGAGCCTCCATCCAAGATGCACGATACTGATCCTCGACAAAGCGACGGCGCAATCCGATCCGCGATCTGAGCCTCGACATACACAAGGCGCTCACCAAGCTTTCCAACGGCCGAACCGTCATCGTCATAGCTCACAGACTGGCAACGATCACCAAGGCCGACGCCGTTCTGGTGGTCGCGGACGGAAAGATCGCCGAGCGCGGAAAGCACGAGAGCTTCAGTGTCCGCCGGCCGCATCTACGCGAATATGTGGAAACACGTGGCCGGAGCCACGGAAACGACGAAAATTTTCGACGTCGACAGTGAGGACAACTGACATGTGGAGTCTTATGGCGCGTCTGGTCGGAGTCAAAGGAACTCGCAAACTCACGCTCATATTCGTGATTTCGGCGGTAGCTCAAGGCCCAACTCTTTAACCTCATGAGTCCCGTTCCTGCGTTCTTTCTGGGAAACCGTGAGGGACTAGCACATGGCTCATAGCGATTCTGCTCGCCGGATTCGCGACTCGCCTCGGAGACATACGGAATGATAGCCCTCGTACAAAATCAGTGTTTACGAGGTTTGCGACACCTCATCCGGCGGATAGCCGACAGGGTGTTGAAACTTCCTTTAGGGTGGTTTGACGCAGCTACCGAAAGCCGCCGTCGCATCGGCCGTTTCACGTGAAATCAACACGCTTTCGCGATCGCCTCGATCGTCATACCGGCCTTGTGCAACGCCTTCGTCGTTCCCGCCGTCGCGACGATATCCATATTCTTCGTCGATTGGAAAGCTTGCGCTCATTCTCATTTTGACGATCGGCCCACTCACACGTGGGTGTGGAAACTCATGAAGCGCGTATCCAACGAATCACACGAGGCATCCACACGAGCGGGGTTAAACAGCCGGTCGCCCTCATCGAATTCGCCCGGCTCCAGCCAGTTCTCAGGGGCAACGGGCGTTGCCTCCCGCGGTGGGAACCGCTCGAACGAGAACTCGGGAAGAAAACAGAAACGATTCATCATGCGCTGAGAGTCGTTGGCCGCCCAGCGATGCTCTTCACCCTGGTGGTGCAGGCTGCTTTCTCGCTCGTCCTCGCCATCGGTCTCTCCTCGGTTCTGGGTGGCGGCCTGGATGCCATCGGATATCTGGCCATCATGACCGTGTGCGCACGAATGGTTACCCACTCGGTGTCCATTCTCTACAGCGATGAGGTACACAATTCGAAGTCGCCCTCCGGGCCGTCGTGCGCGCATCGTCGAGAGCCAGCCTCTTCCCGAACCGACGGCAGAGGAGGCGGTCACGGCGCCGCCATCGAGAGATATCGAATTCGCCGATGTGACATTCGGATACGAGCCCCACCGTCCGGTGGTCGAGGCGATCAATCTTCGTGTGGGCTCCGGCAAGATTACTGCCCTTGTCGGCCCCTCGCGTGGGGAAGTCGACGCTGCTTCGGCTCATCGCTACGATTCTGGGACGTCGATGGCGGAAGCGTGAGCATTGGTGGGATCGACGTGCGCAAAATTCTACGGAATCGCTTTATGTCGATGATGTCGATGGTGTTCCAAGGTGTCTTCTTTTCGACACGACGATCCGTGAAAAGTGTGCGAATCGGCACGCCCCAATGCAACCGAAGCCGAATTGAATGAGGCCGCGCGGCGCGCAGGCTCGACCGCGTGATCGAGGCATTACCCGACGGCTGGGACACGGAGGTAGGCCAGGGCGGCCTAAAGCTCTCCGGCGGCGAGCGCCAGCGGGTCTCCATCGCGCGGGCCTTCCTCAAGGACGCGCCCATCCTCCTGCTTGACGAAATAACGTCAGCTCTCGACGGGGAAAACGAAGCAGCCATCACCGAGGTCATGCGCGAGCTGGCGCGGGCGAACGCCGTCGTGGTCGTGGCCCACCGGCTGTCGACGATTCGCGACGCTGACCACGTCGCCTTCGTCGAGCCAATGGCTGACGGCGGCGGCCCCGCCCGCATCGTGCAATTCGGCTCCCCTCAAGAGCTGGCCTCCCAGGAAGGACCGTTCACGGACTTTCTGCGAGCAAGCATGCAGCTGTGAGACCAGGCGACGAAGTCGTTCGCCCTTTAAAATTGACGCATGGACGACTCTCAAGCATCTTCAACGAACCGCGATTACATCGATCGCTGGAGCTTTCTGCGCTCGTGACATCAGGCAGACTGCGGCTGCCGCAGTTCCAGCGTTCGTTTCGCTGGGATGCTCAAGACGTCCTCAATCTCTCGATTCCATACCACGCGGTATCCTTTCGAGCCTTCTTCATGGCAACGCGAGGCCATCGAAGAAAAATGTGAAAGCTGGGGCGCTCGAAGTTCAAGCCGGAGCACGCCAAGACGCCCTGTGCGGTCGACGGCCAACAGCGCATCACAAAGCCTTGTCAACGCCGTCGACCCAAGAGGAATGGCGGACCGATTTCGCGCTCGGCTACTCCCTGAGAGCAGAAGAAGGTCGTTCTGTTGAATCGGAACGAAGGTTCATCCGTGATACCGCTTTCCTGACCTCTTCGATTTCGCATCGGGCACTCGAATGGTTGAGAACAACCCTGACGTATCGAATGCAGCTGAGAACATCCAGGAGGTCGCCGCCAGGCTCAACAGACTTTCCATTCCCGCCATCATCATGGAAGAAGCGAATGAAGAAGGACTCTACGAGAAATCTTCGACAGGATAAACTCCCGTGGCAAGCGGCTCAATCCCGCGGAGATCTTTGACGCCATCCACGGCGGACCCGACCGTGGGCTCACTACCTCAGGGATCGCAATGCGTAAACGAGCAGACTGTTTCGGCAGGCTAGGACGACAAAGTGGTGGTGCAATGCCCTGCTCGTCCGCAGGCACCCAGATATCACCCATGACCTCCATAACGAGCTCACGCCGTCGCGCCGAAACGTCAGCGCCTTCCCGAAGAGAACAAAGAGGAGGCTTAAAGAGACCGAGCGCGCACTGGTATCGGCAATTCGATTCCTCCAGGATCGCTGGCGTTCCATATGACCTTCCTTCCTTCCGCTTCCAACTTCTGGTTCTCACCAGACTCTTTGCACTGTTCCCGGAACCACATGATCGCAATCTTTGAGCCATCAGCAGATGGTTCTGGCGAACGAGCGGGAGCCGAAACATTAGGTATCAGCGGCTCACAAAGAGATTTGCGCTACATGGCGAAGCTCATCGTGCCAGGCAGAGTTCAGTTTCAGTTCAGCGGCTCATCAAAGCCGCTGAACTGACAATAAAGACCGGAAAGCGACTTCACCAACCTTCTCGATCTGACAACGTTCCACGGATCGGGCGAATTCAAAAGTCGTCCTCGCAGCCTTGTGGAACAAGCATCCGGTTGATGTTCGAACAAATTCTGCCATGACGCCGGACGAGCTTGCCGGTCAGCTCGAAAACGATTCAACGCCGCAGGCCGCGACGACCGTTTTGCGCCAGATTCCGTGAAAACGCGGATCCGCGGCGAACCGGCTCCATTTCTTTCGTCGACCGGCAAGAATTCATCGCGCGCGTAAGTGCAGAAACTGACCTCGCCTCGCTTCTTCTCGACAAAGATGCTGAACGCTCTTCAAGAGAATCGCCACGGGATTTTTCTCGAATGAGATCTGGGGTTCTTCGGCGTTACCTCAACGATTTTCTAGACGCACGCACCGCCTACGGGCAAAGAGGATCGACGGCCTTTGGAGGACTTCATCTTCGACGAGCGACCCGGCTGTTGACACGGGGCCACTGTCATGAACGGCGCATCCTCGGCCTATGCCGTACTACTCCATGGTGAACACTGGGATCCTTCAGCATCGGGATCGATTCACCAGTTTGTCTTCGACCACGATTACTGGAATCGTTTCACGACCAGTTCTTGGACAGTGGTTCGAAAATCATCCTCGCAGACAGCCGGGCGCAGCGAACCAAGCGCCAGAATGGTTCTCAAACCTTCTGCCAGAGGGGCGCTGACGGGAACTCGTTGCTCGCGAGCAGGGGTAAGCATTTATAGCGAGATGGCCTTGCTCGGTCGAATGGCGAGACCTTCCCGGCGCCGTTGAGGTAGTCCCAGATACGAACATCGCTAGATCAGACGTCGCCGACGTTATTCACATTCGGGACCCCTGAATCCACGCGTCTCCCTGTACGAGCCTCGCTGGCGGGTGTGACAATGAAATTTTCCGTTTGTCAACGAGGAGATAGGCTCGTCCTACCAGCTCACGGAGAATCAGGGGATGTTATTCTGAAGACACCTGACGGGCACTATCCGAATCTTCCCGTCAACGAGTTCGCTGTTATGAAACTGGCCGGAAGCATCGGCACTGAAGTACCCGATGTGAAGCTATATCGCCGTGATCAGATCGACGATCCGGAGATGGTGCTCAGGTCTCTGATGAGAGGTTGCCACACCATTCGGCGCTTTTGACCGTGCCGACAACGGCCGAATTCACATTGAGGATTTTGCCCAGGTTTTAGGACGTTTCGGAATGGGCGAAAGCAAGTACCAAATCGAATGTCGAAACCGTCGCGGGCCTGGCTTTTCGGGGATACATATCCATGATTCTCTCCAGGAGACGATCCGTCGAATCGTCTTCAATCTCCTCGTCGGCAACGGTGACGCACATTTAAAGAACTGGTCGTTGATCTATCCCGATCGGAAGACGGCAAAAACTCTCCCTCCCGCCCATGATCTTGTTTCCACCGCCGCTTACCCCCAATCACGCCGAACTTGGCCTTCCCTTTTTCGGCGATGAACGCTTAGAACGGATTTCTCGAAGCCATTTCAAGCGACTTCAAGAGAAATTGTAGGTCGGACCCGCGGACGTTCTCGATATTCTCGACGCCACGCTCGAGAACTTCTTCGGCGTTTTCGCCCAGCATGCATGATGAAATGCCAGCCGACGTCGCCTGTTCGATTGACGAGCATGCGCCCCCATACTCGCACTCAGCTAACCAGTTAACCGGCTGATTCTTCGCCGTCTCAGGTATTGCACACCGAAAGTGATCCAATCCGATGACACCCACTTACGAGTGCATATACGATCGCACGGAGCAATCAGAATCAGCGAACGCCCCACCGCCGCGAAGTCGAAAATGATTCCAGGCGGGGCAGCGTTTCGCTAGTCGACCGACGCTTTCGCTGGTCGGCTACTTCTTTTTCTTCTTTTCAGCTACGACCTCAATCGCGATATTAGCGACGACGTCGTCATAGAAGCTTCGCCGCAGCCTTTATAGGACCCGGTCGACTTGATGGGAGAAGTAGCGTGATCGTGCGGCGATCGACCTTCTGCCCGTTGCCGCAAGGGCGGCTTCCGCGATTTCCGCGTTTGTCACGGCGCCGAACAGGCGTCCGTTGTCTCCTCGCGGCTTTCGTGATCGTCAGTACGTTGGCTCCAGCGCCTCTGATCGCGTTTGCCCTTCGAGAGATTCGATGGCGCGGCGGCGGCGAGCCAGCGATCCTGATCGATCTGCCTGGCCGCCCTTCGTCCAACGCACAGCATAGCTGCGGGGAATGAGATAGTTTCGGCCATAGCCGTCCGTGTGACAACGTCTCGGCCATGCCAAGGCGGTTTGTCAACGTCGTGGGTGAGGGATGATCTTCATATGCTCACCTCTTCCTCAGCGAGCCGAGCTCGAGTGAAACAGCTGCCATTTCGCGCGCATTCTTCACGGCGCGAGCGATCTTGCGCTGCTCCTGAACGGTGACACCTGTGACGCGGCGGGCGCGAATCTGCCCCGGTCCGGAAAATGAACTTGCGCAGCGTGGCGGTGTCCTTGTAATCGATGTTGTCGATTTTTGGCCGATTTCAAAAGGATTGGCCTTTTTCTTGGTTTGCGAAGAACCGGCTTCGCCATAGTCATGCTCCTTCAGTTGCGGTGGCCGAAACCACCAGGCGGCTAGCATGCCGCCAAGAAAGTCGAATTGTGAATCAGAACGGGGTTATCGTCGAAAGCGGAACCACCCTGCGGGCCGCTGCTCCACGGGTCGTAGCGGAACCGCGGGCGCGCGTCGTACGAGGCGCGTCCGCCACCGTAGCCGCCTCCGCCCTGGTAGCTGTTGCCGCCACCGAAGTTTCCTGCCTCCTGAACCGCCGCCCGTAACCTTTCGTCACTTGGAGCTCGCGCTACGCGCAACGATGGACCAATCTCGTCGACCCGCATCCGAGGCTCGTGCGCTGCTGCCCGTTGTACTCGTAACTGCGGACGGTCAACCGGCCGGTGACAAGCACCCGCATGCCCTGGCCAGCGATTCGGCGACATTCTCGCCATATTCGCGCCACACAGAACAGCGAATGAACATCGCTTCGCCATCTTCCCATTGCTGAGTTTTGACGGTTGAGCGTACGCGGGGTCGACGCGACGGTGAAAGACGCGACGGCGCGTACCCGAACTCACGTATCGGAGTTCTGGATCGCCGGTCAAATTCCTGACGATGGTTGCGATCGGTTCGCCTGCCATGCGCTCCTTCGGTGTACGGGCCTCAGGCCCTCGGCGCGTGCAGCTTCGTGCGAAGAATGGTCCCTCGTTCAGGCCAGAGCTGACGATCAAGCTCCTGAGCGGTTTCCGGCGTCGCCTTCATGTCGACGACGACGTAGATGCCTTCGGAGCGCTTGTTGATGTCGTAGGCAAGGCGACGCTGCTCCTCAAATGTCACTCTTCTCCAGAGTGCCGCCCTCATTGGGGACGACCTGAAGCAGCTTGTCGACGAAAGTAGAATATTGCGTTCGTCGACGGTCGGATCGATGATGATCATCATCTCGTAATCACGCATGCTGTTCCCACCTCCTCTGGTCTGTACGGCCATGGTCTTTCCATGGCAGGAGGGATATGCGTTGAGCGCGTCTTGCCGCTGAGCGGCGAAAACACACCAAGTAAAACAGTCTCACTCGGGTCTGCGGCATCGCGCCATCGGCTGCCGCCCGGCGCGTGGATGGAACGGCGGTGCCAGCGCCGTGGAATATGCCGATGAAAGGCACGGACCAACGCTGTGGATAGAGCGGCGTGCTCACCCACCGCGGGAGCGAGAGTCCCTGGCACCCTGGTGACCGTGGCCGCCCGGATTTCCGTAACCATAGCCACCGCCATTGCCGCTCTGCCGAATCCGTTGTCCGGAGATCCAGGTGGATAGGCGGTAAGGCTGATATGATACGTCGGCGTCCTCGACGTCGGAGTCGACGTGGGATCCGTCGGCTCGTGGGAGGGGGACTCCGCACTGTCGTCATCGTCGTCGTCCGAGGGCGTCACGCTGGCTCGGAAGACTCAGAGGTTGGAGTGGGCGTGGCCGATTCCGTCGCAGTTGGCTGGCGCGTAGGAACCGTGGGCTTCACGGTCTTCTTTCTTGGTCGGCGTCGCCGCTCCACCTTCCGATCTCGCTTGGAATTTCGGTCTGGGCTTCGGGAACTTCGATCTCCATGTCGACCGTGGCCTCTTCATGTACCGAAGCCATTTCGGCTGGAAGGAGCCACCCCGATGCCGTACGAGTATTTGCCGAAGGGGTGAGAACCTCTTCTTTTGCCATCGGATCCTGTCTGATACATATCCACAACAGTGACCATTTGCGGTATGTAACCGATGAACCAAGCGGACCATGGGCCGGAAGACGTGCCGGTCTTTCCCGCGACGGGCCTGCCCAACATTCCCGCGGTAGCGCCGGTTCCATCGCTTTCCGTCACAGCCTGCAAGGCGTAGTTGAGATCCCTGATCGTTGCTTCTTTGAACACACGCCACCGGGATGTGGGGCCCTTGTACTTCGAATGCCCATTCCTATCCTCAACAGAGCGCACGATGTGCGGCTTGGTCGACACTCGATTGGCGAAGGTCGAATAGTTTTAGCCATGTCGATTGGGCGTGAGACGCCGAACCCAGGATGTTGGTCGAGTTATCGTCCAAAACCCGGCGTCTTGGCCGGCAAACCGGATTCGACGGAAACCTTTCGGGTGTTCGAAGGCCCAACACTGGCGTTGAGCTGGGCGAAAACCGTGTTGACCGAGTGCTTCGTGGCCGTCACTAGATCGATCCGGCCGCGGTCTTTCCCATCGAAGTTCTGAACCGTCACCGAGCCGTCGTAGAAGGATCGCGGCGTCTTCGAATCGTAAGTTTTAGAAAGCGAATAGTCCTTTTGGAGCGCGGCGAGCAAGCCGAAAGGCTTGAATGTCGAACCCGCGTTGAGCGCGGTCCTGAGTAGCCGGAGTTGCGTTGCCGCTTGAGGTAGTCCGCACCGCCATACATCGAGTAGATCTCACCGTTGCGCGGATCTACGGATAAGGCCGACGTAGTTGTTTTTTGGGCCGGCTTTTGGGCAGGCCAGTCCACGGCGTCGACGGCGGCTTTCTGCTTGTCTTTGCCGATCGATGTCACGATCTTCAAACCGCCCTGATTGAGATCATCAAGGGTGAACTTGTGGCTCGCAGGAGCCTGTTGCTCACGCCGGCGAGCAGATACCCGTTGGGGCCTTTGAAAGCGGTCGCCTGTTTTGCGTTCGATCGTCTTGCGGGAACACCCGAGCCTTCCCTTTCGATTTGCTCAAGTACCTTCACCAACCATTCGGTCGAGGACGCGATTCCACTTTTCCTTCGCTTTGTCAGGATTGACGGCCGGATCATAGATCGTGGCCGGAATAATCCCCACGAGCAGGCGGACTGCGAAACAGTCAGCTTACTTGCGGGAACGCCGAAATACTTCATGCGAGGCAACCTCGATTCCATACGCGCCACGGCCGAAATAGATGGTGTTGAGATAGTTTTCGAGGATCTGACTCTTGACTGCTGCTTGTCGATCTTGATGGCCAAAATGGCCTCTTGATCTTCCCCAAGCAGCCCTTCGTGCCGCCGAGGTAGTAACGCCCACATACTCGCTGGGTCAAGGTTGATCCACCCTGCCTGGGGCCACCCTTGATGTTGTTGACAAAAGCTCGGAAGATCCCTTTGGGGAAACTCCGTTGTTCGTGTAGAAACTCGAATCCTCCGACGCCACAAGGGCATGCGGCAAAATGCTGCGGCAGGTTCTTCAATTTCACCGGTTCGCGTTCGAAATCGGCGAACGTCCCCATTTTCGTCACGCCGTCGGAGTAGTAGACCGTAGTGGTCTCGAGCCAAAGCGAAATCGTCCGGTTCGGGAACGTCCGTCGTCGCGTATAGCGCCACGAACGACCCAATGAGCACGGCAAACATCGAAAGAAAAGAAGCAAGGACGATGCTGCCAGCTGGGCACCCATCGGTGGATGGGCCCATACCCCTGCCTGGGGTAGCTCCAGCCTCGTTTGCGCTTCGGCTTCGCTTTTTCCTTCTGTTCAGTTTGCTGCGAGTGTTCAGTATCCCATTGCTTTTGATCGTTGGACAACGTCGGCAGAGCGCCCCTTCGCCGACGTGCGTGAAGCTGCGTGTGTGTCCTTGTCACCCCGAGCATTTCCGGTATTGGTGGGCATCGGACCTCCCGTGATTCTCTCTCGAAACCAAAACGGTTCCGTGAGACACCCCAGTATATAGGGGATCATTATCCTGGTTGTCTTAGATTATCCTGAACGAAGGAATGGCGACGACTCAACGTCTTTCGGAAATCGAGTTCCGCCGTCTTTCGGACGAATTGATTCACGTCCCGGATTTTCGCCGCAAACTCGAGCTTGAGGCGGTGCAATTCAGACGATCGTCGAGTTCGGCGGACATGAAATTCTACGAAATCGTCGTCGGCCGGATTCTCGACATCGTAAAAAGCCGCTGTCATAACGTTTTTTCGCCCTCGGATTCGGGAATGACGAACACTTCGAGCCATCTGGTTTGCTACGCTCGAATCGATGAGAAGCGCCTTCGCGAAAAGCGTAAGCGGGACGGCGAGGATGGTTCGAGCGGACCGATCACGACGGTCCAGAAAAAGCAGAGAAAGGAATGACGGTTGTCGACAGCTCTACGGCGTCACCGGTGATCTTCGGCTGACGATTCCCTGGATCACGGAGTTGATAATGCAGTAGGCGATCACCACCCACAGAGCGGTAAGCCATCCTGAATCGAGAAGGCCCATGAGCGCGGGCGGCACAAGGCCTCACGACGAAGCTCGATGCTGGCACGTAGTGGTGACGAAGCTGAAAAATCGCCCACGCCATGGGCATGGAACGTGGAGAACGGCGAGGACAATTCCGTTGACCACCGCAACGATCGCCCAAAGATCGAGGAGACGATCCAGTACTCGACGGACGCGGCCTTCGAAGCCTCGAGAGCGTCGTGGAAATGCGAGTCATGCTCGCGAACGATCGCCGAACGGAACTTCATCGTCATCGTATCGACGGTAACGAAGAGCATCGACAAGATGATCATTCCTAGCAGGCTTCCCGCCGAGGTGAGATAGTCGAGCACTGTTGTGACGGCGGTGACAACCTTTTCGAAATCAAGGTTGTCGAGGATGTCCTTCGAGAGTTTGCCGGACGAGAAGTTGTACTTTTTCAGTCAACTGGACCACGTTGTGGACGAGGCTCTTGAAACTCGAGGAGTATCCGTTGAGAGTCTCCGGCAACTCGATGAGCGACCATACTGTGAGCCCGACCATGCCCAGAAGAATGCCGAACAGGGTCGTCATCGTGAAGATGGCCGACAGCCACGACGGCACCCCTTTGCGTATGAGCCACCTGTGGATCGGACGCATGGTCAGGACCAAGCGTAGAGCGAAAACGCCGGGCCGAACAGGTTGCTGACTTGGCGCAGCCCGATGCAGCCGAATGTCACGAGGGACAGAACGATGAGCGCCTTCATGCCCGCGGGGGAGCGTTCGCCCGTCGGCCTGTTTCGCGCGTTCGGCAAGGACCTTGCGAACAACCGATTCCACAGCTTTGCCCGGCTCGCCGCTTTCTGGCCCAGGCATCAACCTCGCCGGCTCCACCCGATGCATCCGACGACGCGTCGACTGCCGGCGAATCCACGACGCCCTCTGAAATCGACTGCACTTAGACGGAACCCCTGGGAAGCATCTCGAGCCTTCTCGGGAATCCTTCGAGGGTTCCCCGTCCAATGACGCCATCTATGTTTCCAACCTCCTCGAGATAGCGCAACTCAATCTAGCCTGTCTTCGCAACCCAGTCTCGCTCTTAGGAGGTGCGCGTCGCGACCGCTAACATGCGAAAACCGGCGCGAATCACACCGCCGTAGGTAACGCCGGCTTCCCAGCATTTTGGCGGCCTTTGCCCGCGAACGCCTGGCCCGGCCTCGGAGGCGACAATCTGGACCGTCAAAGCCTCTTAACCTGGACTGCCCAAAGACCCTTCCGCATACCCAGCCGGCCCCTTCCAATGTCGCCGCATCCTCACTCGCAGTCCACGGCGCGTGGGCATCTCGCCCGATCGAACCTGCGGGGCGTCCGCCCAATCGAACCATCGCCCAATAGAAGCCGAAAGTCACGACCCACACGAGCCCGAACAGCACGGCTTTGAACGGGGCGAGACCATCCGATGTCGGGAAGCGCGAAGGCTTGCTCCCGCCGCAGCACACGCCCAGGTTGAACAGAAGATCGTATATGGCGAAGCTGCGGCGCGGTACGCGTCGGATGTATCGGATTGCACGATTGTATCGACGGCACTCGCCCCTGAACGCCGAAGCCGACGGCGAAGGCGCCGCCGCCATCGCGCCGAACCTCGGCCCGGCAACGAAAGCGCCTGGCCGACGGAGCCGGCGACCAGGCTCGTGACAACCCATCGCCAAGGCACGATCTTTTGATGGGCGAGAGGTGAGGACGACGGCAACGACATTGACCCCGCCACCATCGGCCCTCCACCAAGGGCCCCGAAGTGGCGAGGCCGGCATCGGCGTCGGCGGGATCGGCCAGAAGATTGCGCGACACGAGAATGATGGGTGATGAATTCCATCTCGTAGACGAACTCGATGGAACGCCATCACTGCGAGAGCGAGCCCAGGAGTCCGCCTGCGGACCACGTAGATGACGGCTTCAGCCAATTCGCGAACCGATGAACGCAACGAGGCTGGCGAGCCGGCAGAGGAAGTCGGTTCGACCCGTGGGATGCTCGCCCACCGATTCTGAGTTCACCGGTCTGTTCCAACGCACCAACCGGTGCAAATTCGTCGGCCGATTCCGGCTTACTGGCCGGCCCAAGCGATCTCGCCAAGGAGTCTCTGCGCCCCGGCGGGCCCCGGCGTAAAGAATGGCGGCGACGAGCAACGAAGCGATGTTCCGCGAAAATCCTTCAGGTAGGAAAGCGCGAAGAAGAAAAACTGATGACGATTCCGATTCCCGTGGCGAAACCACCCGACGGTTGGAACCACGGAATTCGCGGCGAGGAGCTCGCGAGCTCCCACAACGGACGGCAATCCCGCCGAAAAGGGCGGCGAGGGAGGAAACGGCTGAGGCCGAGCATGCACAGCGTCAATGCGTAGACGATCTCGATTCTGGTCGGCCCCACGTCGCCACGGCCACACATATGCCCACAATGCATCGCATTGCGTTGCCCCACTAAAAAGAATCTGCCGCCTGCGCCACCTGTCCAGAAGAGGGCCGAATAGCGGACCGACCAGGCTGTAGGGTCCCAACATGACCACGAGAGCGGGAGGCGATCCCCGCCGCCGACGTCATGAACTGTGAGCTGAAGAAGAACAAAGAGGCCATTCCAGCTTGGAACATGCTGTCGCCAACCTGGGAGATGAGCCGAACGCCCAAGAGTTTGCGAAAGCCCGAGGATTTCGACAGCGTCGCAAGATCCGCGAGGAGGCTCATGCCGTACCTCTCACGGGACCGTATCGACATTCGCGGATGCGGCGTCTCCGTTCGGAGTTTCGGGTGGCCCACCAAGCAAGCAAGCGGCGTTCGGCCTCCTCCTCGCCGAGCGGTCCTTCGTCGAGGCGAAGGTCGAGAAGGTAATTGCGGGCAGCGCCCACCTCCGGCCCCGGCTTGAGCCCCAAGATTTCCATGATGCGCGCGCCGTCTATATCCGGCCGAATCGCGTCAAGGGCCTCCTGTTCGGCTAGTTCCCTGATGCGTCGGGCGTTCGTCGTTGCCAGCCTGAAGCCCGCCGACCCTTCGGCGGTTCTGCGATGTCACATCGGCACGGATGAGGCGCATGAGGTGCGGAAGCAGCTCGCCGGCGTCGCGCACGAAACGACGGACCGCCGAATCTGTCCATCCAGCCTCCGAGAAACCGAATGCTCGCAGATGAAGCTCAACGAGCCGTGCTACGTCCTTCTCCGTCTGCTTGTCGAAGCGCAACGCCGCCATGCGTTTTGCCGCCATCCGCGCGCCGACCACATCGTGGGCTCGAAAGGTAACCGAACCGTCCTTCTCGAAACGCCTGGTGCGGGGCTGCCGATGTCGTGGAGCAGTGCGGCCAGGCGCAGGGTCAGATCGGGTCCGGCAAGCCTCACCGCCCAGCAGATAGGGTTCATACCGCTTTCGACGCGGGGTCTTCGAGGGCGATCGCCTGATCGACCACGGTGAGCGTGTGCTCGTAAACGTCCTTGTGGCGTTTGTGTTCATCGACGGTATCTCGCAGTTGCGCCACTTCGGGAAGGACGACGCTCGGCAACCCCGTGTAGACCAAAAAGCCTCGATTCCTCGGCGAGGTGCGGGCGAGAGCACGAGGCGCTCAAGTTCGGCGCGGATGCGCTCGGCCGAGACGATCGTCAGACGTTCAGCCATCTCAGCCATCGCGGACATGACGTCCCTCGTCGACGTCAAAGCCCAGCTGAGCCGCGAAGCGGGCCGCACGCATGATCCGCAGGGGGTCGTCGTCGAAGGACTGAACGGCAGCAATGGGGGTCTTCAGCACCCCTTCGACCAGATCGTCAAGCCCCCCGCACGGATCGACGAGCTCGAGCTGGGGAATTCTCACCGCCATCGCATTGACGGTGAAGTCGCGGCGCGTGAGATCGCCTCGAGTGTGCGGGCCGAAATCGACTTTCGGCTTGCGCGATCCCGACTCGCAAGAATCCGCGCGATAGGTGGTCACTTCCACGGTCACATCGCCGCGAACCGAACCGATTGTGCCGAACTCACGACCGATATCCCAGGTGGTCGTCCCCCAGGAAGAAAGCAGCTTTTCGCTGATTTCAGGGGAAGCCGACGTCGTCAGATCGAAGTCGTGGATGGGCGATCCGAGGAAGGCGTCGCGAACGGGACCTCCCACGAGTGCCACTTCATGCCCCGCATCTGCGAAAATAGATCCCAGTTCATCGATGACTGGAGGAAGGGACCCAAGGGTCTTTTGCCCCTGAGTGAGGAGGAGAGCCCGGCGGTTAACTCCGGTCATCGCCGCATTGTGTACCGGTTCGTAGGAGGGATTCACGCGTTGCACCTTATAAGGGTGCCATGTTCGATCGTCCCTGCATACTTCCGGTGCGCCACAACCTACGTGAGAAACATGTCGACATCAGCACCGCGGCCTTCGCCGACGGGGCGACACCGGCGCAAGCGCACGCCCCGGTCCGTCCCACCAGTTCATCACTCGTACCCGGTGGTGAACGAAACCAGCGCGGGCGGAGTCGTCCTATCGGTCAAGGACGGCTGGGCCTACGTCGCCGTCATCGCCCGACGCAACAGGGGCGGCCGCCTGGAATGGTGCCTGCCCAAAGGACATCTCGAAGGCGCCGAAACCGCAGAAGAAGCGGCCATACGTGAAGTCTCGGAGGAGACGGAATATCCGGCAGGGTGCTCACCCACCTGGCGAGCATCGACTACTGGTTTTCGGGAACGGACCGTCGTGTCCACAAGGTGGTCCACCACTTCCTTCCGAGGCTCTTTCCGGCGTTCTGACAACAGAGAACGATCCCGACCAGGAGGCCGAGAAGGTCGAATGGGTTCGCATCGACAAAGTCGGCTCGCGCCTGGCTTATCCGGAACGAACGCCGGATCATAGCGGCCGCGCGCAACATCCTTTCAGGGCACGGGTGACATGGGCATAAGGTTTCTTTCTTCGTTGGCCACACTGGCTTTGCCCTCGTGAGCAGTGTGGCTCCCCGCCGCGAGCGCTTCAACGTCTCGTCTCGGTGCGCGTCGACGCGCACACAAAGGCGCCGACTGCCGTTCTTCCTAGTGCGGGAAAGGCGAAAACCGACTCTTCACATAACCTCCGTCGGCGCCCCCATTCTCCAGCGCCGGGTCAGGACTTGACCGTGACTGCTCAGATAAGGAACCCCGGTTCCTCGTCGGTGACCGTTTCTTCGTCCAAGCTCTCCGCTCAGACGAAGGTTCCCGGCTCGCGTTCCCAGGTCCTTTCCTTCCTCCGCGGATCGAGCGGGGCTAGCGAACGACCGCGATCGAAACTCCTCGCCGAGCACGATGATTCCGTCACGGTTGGGGCAGGTTCGACCCAGGAGGTCACCTTCTCCGTTCCCCGCAAGCAACTCGAATGGGACGGCTCGCCCGACGCTTGGGGCCGAGAGGAGTCGAAGTCTCCGCGACGATTGGAGGCAAAACCTTGAAGGACTGCTCGATCGTCGTCACGGCGCCCTCCGGCCCCGTGACGCCCATGCCCACGACAGTGCTCATCCTCTGACGGTGTCACCCACGGAGACAGCTTCCAACCCATCTCTGGCATGGCAGGCGCAGCACCGCGCATCAATGGTTCCCTGAGCGGCTTCCCGGGCGATCAGGAGCTGTCGACCTGCGGGGTCACTCGCCATCGACCCTCTCGTCGCCGACGTCGGGGTGCAGATTTCACGAAGGCATTGGCCTCGTTCACCAGCGAACGCGAGACGCAGATGATCCTGACGGCCCCGGGCGATTCCGACGTCGCGGCCACCGTTCACGCCTGTGACGAGTCCGGCGCGCCTCGACCTCATGCATCAAGGCTTCGATCGATCGGCAAAAGCTCTCAAAAACGAGGGTAGCCGAAGACGTCGCGGCCAAACTGAACATCGATACGCCTCGCACGGACATCACTTTGCTCGCCCTGCAGACGGATTCGCTGACGACGGACGCCTTGGCATCCGTCGGCGAAAGCCGCGTCATACTGTCCGGAAACCAGGTTCCGATCAAGGGCAGCAGCACGACGCCGTCGGCCCGCATGCGCCTTCCGGCACGTCCGTGGCGGCGCTGGCTCCGACACCGCCATGAGCGCGGCCTTTGCCGGCGCGCTTCCCGACAACGCCGACGCCGATCTCGAATCTCGGGAGTTCCGACTCTCGACGCCTTGGACGCCCGTCAACTGGTGCTCGGGCCTATCCGCCGCGACATACAGAGAGCGTCCCAGCACTCGCGCGTGACCTTGATCCAGGGGCGACAGGGCGGGCATGCCCCATTTGCTTTGGGAGATCCCGCGACGGCGTCAACCGGAAGCGCTCTCAGCCCTCGAAAGTATGGGAGAGACTGTCAAAGCTCTATCGTCCGCCCCGTGGGTGTCGCCAACCACGATCAGCGGGTCCTTCGATCGAGATCCATCGACGACCACTGGAGTTCCCTTCCCGCTTTTCGCTCTCCTGCCGGATTGCCGACGCGCAGCGGTATAGAGCGCATCGAGGCGGCACAGAAGCGATTTCGCCACGATCGCCGACATTTCAAACAGCAAGGAGCCGCTGAACCGACGGTGGCCTCGAGCTACGCTCTGACGGGCGTCGCGTGAGGGCTTTCGAAAGCCTCGCAGTGAGTCCATCGAGGCCATCGAGGCTGACGGAAAGAAGTTCCTCAAGAGCATCGCGGCCGAACCGTCGTCGACGATCAACATCATCTCCACCAAATCTGAGATCCCGGTTCACGGGGCAATTCTCTGCCGGTTTCGGTCAATGTCTCGGTCGAATTGCACTCACGTGACCCGCGTCTAAAAGCCGGAAAAGATCGTCAAAGCCACCCTCGCGCCCAACTCTTCGACGAAGGTCCTCATTCCGTCAAGGCTTTCGGTCTCGGGGAAACGTGACCGCCGAAGTGAGAATCCTCAATGCCACCGGTCAATCTGTGGGTGTGACGAATTCGCTAGAAACCCGAGTGCGCGCCGACTGGGAGAACATCGGAACAGGAGTGTTTCTGGCATTCTTCCTCACACTTCTCGTCGTGGGCACCGTGAAGTCGCTTCGTGAGGCGCCGTTCGCGTCCTTTCAGCCCCGAAGAGATCCGTAGGCACGTAAAAGAAGCTGCTTTTGCGGGTAGCGATGGCAAAAGGACATGAACGATGCCGGCCCCGAACCTCCAGACAAGCCGAGCCTGACCCTATCAAGTTTGCCCGGTAGGATGGACAATGTCGCACACGTGGTTAAGAGTCCCAGCGCGTCCATGAAGGAGTGTCATGAATAGCTTCGTCGAAGCTGGTCAAATTCTTGCCGGCCGTTACAAGCTTTACCGAGCCGTTCTCGAACAGCCGCTCTATCCCGGAGTTCGACTTCGAACGCCGTCGATACGCTGTTTGGAACGTCATTGCGGATCCTGGCGTTGATCCGGGCAACTCGAACGCCAGCGAAGTGCTGGACGCTGCCCGGCGCAGTTCGCTCATTGACGACCCGCACGTCGTGCGCATACTCGGTCGGCGAGGATCCGGCCGCGTACTACGTCGCTACCGAGATTCCTCTCGGGCACACCGCTTTCCGCCTATCTTCACGGCATTCCCTTCGATCCCAGACAGGCCCAGGCGCTTACGGGCGAGGTCGCGAGCGCCTTTCAACTCCGCGGCGCGAGGCGTTCGTCATCTCGAATTGACGCCTCAACAGGTCAGGGTGGGGTGCTGGGAGTAGTCTTTATCGACGGCTTGGGCACTGATGCCGCCCTGGCCAGCTCTTCGCACGGACTCAATGTCGAGTTCTACAGGCCGATAGAATGGAGTCACGCGGAATTTCGATCCTTTTGGCCCGGTTGCTCACCGGAAATGCCAGCCAAGCCCGACGCCGTTTTGCGCATGGCAACGGAGAACGGCTCATTGCCCGATGCGCTGGCGCAGCGCGTTGCACTCGGGAGCTTCGCGGGCTGGGGCTCTCACCCGCTGATCTCGTCCGCGAGCTTCGCTCCTGGGGCTCCGTCGAGCCTTCCGAATTCCCGTCGGTCGGCGAACCGCACGGCTCAGATTCCGACGTTTCTGCTCTGCCGGAGCTCAAGCGACGGAGCTGCTTTTGGCGAAGCCTGGAGCCGAGCGTGATGCCGACGGAGTCGAGCACGATGCGAACGGAGCCTCGCCCGCCCCGTCACACGGCGCGTCGGCACAGCCCGGAATCGCTGTCGACGGGAGACGCTTCGAGCGGGGACAAGGTAGACCCTCTCGTCCGGAGACGCCGTCAAATCCGCTGGAATGAAGCCGAAATGGTCGAGTCTTAACACCTTCGCCGAGGAGCATCCAGAAGCGGTCGATCCTTCGGCAACGGCGATTTTCCATCCGGAAGACTTCGGCGATGCCCCCGAGGGCGACTACGTCACGATTGCCGACGGCCCCGAGGACCTTGTCAATTCCGCCGAGAAGACGATCGAAACCGCGGCCGTACGCGATAAGAAGGGTGGGCGCGACAAAAAGTCCAAGAAGAAAGCCGGGGCGGCAAAGGGCGGAGCAACCGGAAAAGGCCGAGCCGCCGGAAAGGCTGCGGCCGAAGCCACGGGGACATCGATCGCAGCCGGCGCAGCTGCCGGTGCTGTCAAATCGGCGGGGGCCGCCCGTCGGCGGCGGCGAAGAATGCTTCCGGAGCGGGGAAGAACGGAAGGCTCAAAAGAAGACGACGTCGACCGGCAAGCCTTCCGCAAACCGACGGGCAAAACTCCAAAGCAATCAAATAGCAAATCTTCTAAGCAATCGGACTCTTCAAAGAAGCGGCCAAATGAGCAGGCTGCACAAGTACCCGACGAGTCTTTGGACAACGCCCCCACTCAGAACATGGCGGCTGCAGCTGCTCAGACTTCTCCGGCACAGCAGACCGGTAGAAGTTCGGGCATGGGGAGTCGCAGTTACCGCTGTCGTTCTTTCCGGCTTCTGAACAGGCTGCGAATGCCGCGAGTTCGGACACCGTGCAGATACCCACCGCTCAGGCGACCAGCCAAAGCCCGTGGCTTCTCGGCGAAGCTCCGTCCCCTCAGCAAACCGAGTTGCCCGGCGCAGAGCTGGCCGGCGAGGAAATCGAGCCGCTGCACAACCCTTCGAAAGTAGTGGTGGCTCTCGCCATCTTGCTCATCGTCGTATTCGGACTTTGGGCGGTTTTTCAAGTTCTTTTCGCCCACCAGCGTTCCATCGAACAAATCCTCCTCAACACGTTCTTTGCCCGCTACGAAGGCTCCAAGCTCGCAGGAAAAGAAGCCTCCGCAGCCTCGACGAAAGAAGAAAAGGCCGAAAACCTGCCGCAACCAAAGGTCGAAAACATCACGCTGCTCAATCCGTACGGTGCACAATCGATCCGTCCAATGTGGATGAGCAGGAGAATCCTTCCTCATTCCCTACCTGACGGATCAGAAGACGTCCACCACCTGGGAATCTTATTGGTACGCAAATTCCGAAAATACTCTGGCAACAAGGACGGCATCGGTCTGGCCATCAAGCTTTCTGGCAAGTCGAGTGACGTCCGTAAAAACGATTCCAAGCACCCGGCGGCAAGGTCGAGTGGCGCAATTCTTCGGCTTCATCCCCGAACACTGGTGACGGATCGCCGAGTCGGCGCTCAAGCCCAATTTGAAGCTTTCGGCTCCCAAAACGATTGCCACAGACACCGTTGTTCTGGTTCCCGAACTATCGAAACAGAACAAGTCTAAATATCGAATCAGCATCGCGGAAATCAGCGTCGAATGAAGTCGAATGAAACGGCGAACCTATGTGGGAATAGACGAAATTGATGTTGGGAATAGACGAACTCCCACTGCATGCGTTCCGCCACCGACCCCTAAGAAAGGCAGACATGACTGAGAAAGTTCACGACGTCGTCATCGTTGGCTCCGCCTGGGTTGGACGGCCGCCATCTACACACATCTCGCGCGGGTTTTGAACCGTTAATCGTTGCTGGCGCCCTTGAGGCGGGCGGAGCACTCATGAACACCACCGAGGTCGAGAACTCGGGCTGGCCTGACGGAATCAAGGGCCCTGATCTCATGGACAAATTCCAAGCCCAGGCACAGAGTTCGGCGCCACGGTCGAGCGTACAGACGCAACGGAGCTCCAGCTCGAAAGGCGACATCAAGACGATCGTCACCGACTCCGCAGAGTATAAGGCGAAGACGGTAATTCTTGCTCTTGGCTCGGCCTATGGAAGCTCGGTGATTGAAGGCGAACGGACCTATTCCGGCAGGGGTGTCTACTGCGCCACCTGCGACGGTTTCTTCTTCAAAGACAAGGAGATAGCGGTCATCGGAGGGGGCGATTCCGCGCTGACGGAAGCTCTCTTCCTCGCGCGTTTCGGTTCAAAAGTGCATGTCATTCACCGGCGCGACCAATTCCGCGGTCGAAGGTCATGGTCGATCGCGTTCTGGCCGATCCGAAGATCGACGTCCATTGGAATAAGACGGTTTCTAAGCTTTCCGGGGAGAGACCTCGAATCGGCAACCCTAACCGACACAGTCACCGGCGAGACTTCGTGCTTCCCATTTCCGGATTCTTCGTCGCCATCGGCCACGATCCGCGCACAGCCCTCGTTCGCGAGCAGATTGAGCTGGACGACGCCGGCTATATCGTCGTCGACGAGGCCCTCCCACGCGCACGAATGTTCCCGGAGTCTTCGCAGCCGGCGACGTCGTTGATCACAGCATACCGTCAGGCCATCACGGCTGCCGGATCAGGAGCTCGTGCCGCTTTGGATGCTCAGTCCCACCTTGAGGACCCTGAGTTTGAGGCGTGGACCCTGCACGCGGAACGACCAATTCCTCGGTCTCCGGCGACGCAGGGGTCCTATTCCGTGGTTGAGGCGGTAGCATCGTGAGGGATATGCCTGAAGCGCTGACTCGCGACGCTCGCAAAGCGCGCGGAGCCTTCTTCCTCCCGCCCAATTGCAGTCCATTGTGGATTGGGCGGTGCGCTGCGCTAGCGACCGCATCCTGATCCGTCCTGCGGCGATGCAGCTTTTCTTCTCCCCGCAGCCACAAAACTTCTCACGCTGTCAGCAGCGAGCTGTGTTGGAGGGCCCGGTCCGAACTTCCGCGCGCAGATTAACGGCGTCGATATCGACTCTCCAACCGCGAAAACGGCCCGTGAGACGCCTTACCACCATAGGCGTAGAGGCTCGAATCGAAGTCTCTACTTTCTTTGAGCCTTCCGCCAATGCGGTCTACGACGCCGTCATCGGCAATCCGCCTTTTACATCAGATATCAAGGCTTCAACGGCACATCGCGAACAGCAGCTAGAGAAGCTGCTGCCCGTGCGGGAGTCTCACTGACAGCTCTGGCCTCAAGCTGGGCCCCTTTCATTGTTCATGCCAGCCAGTTCCTTCGTCCCGGAGGGCGACTGAGCTTCGTCACTCCCAACCGGTGCTCAGCGTCAACTATGCACGGCACCAATTCGCCGTTTCCTCTTCAACAGCTTCGCGAGCATTGAACTGGTTTTCTTCGAACGTTTGGTATTCAAAGAGGCAGAAGCCAACGTCATATTGCTTCTGGCTGACGGACACAGGGGGCTCAACATCACACGCCACGATACGTCGAGCTCGTGATGAAAGCGATCTATCCGACCTCTTCTTCACCTTCATCCGCAGCCGATCCTGAGAACACATGGTCTCCGCTCAAACCGGAAGGCAAGTGGACGGAACTGCTTGCACCCGCCCTGCTCGTGCCGCTGCTGTTCTGCGCAATGAGGGCGGCTCTGACGCCGCTCAGCGAGTGGGCTCAATCAGACTCGGCGCGGTCACAGGAAACAACAGCTATTTCACACTGTCACCTCTTCACGCACGTGAGCTAGCGCTTTGAGCGCCGCGACCTCGTGAGAATCAGCCCCTCGAAGCGCTCATTTACATGGACTGTCGCTCACCTCAGCATGCTGACCAGACTCGGAAAGAAGGAAAGAGGAACTCTGCTTTTCCGCCCACGCGAGCCACTTTCCTTCGCAGCCAAGAGCTACGTGCAAATGGGCCGTGAAATTGGCGTCGATCTCGCGTCACAAGTGCCGGGCTCGCAAAACCGTGGTACATCGTTCCATTGCCTCCGGTTCCCAATCTTCTTCTAACGGCCATGAACACAGATTCTCCACGTATCGTTGCGAATGCAGCACGTGTACATCATCTCAACTCAGTTTACAGCGTGTACCTTTTAGACGGCCTTGTCAACTTGGAACAGAGCTCCTTCCTTAACCGGCCTCAATTCGGCAAGCATGCTCAGCGCCGGGTGTCCGGACGCACCTGTGGAGGCATTCTCAAGCTGGAACCTGAAATGTGCACGTGGCTCGTCCCCTTCGCTGACTCATCCGCGAGCGCGCCGAAGAACTGCGATCAATCAAAGGCGAGGTCGGACGCTATCTGCGGCGTGGCCAGTTTCTTCAAGCAATCGAAGCGGTCGACGGCGCTTTGGGCCTGACGGATACGAAATATGGCTCATCCGACGTCGACAGTCTCTTTGGCTGCGGCCGTGTCTATAGCGTGTCATCGTAAAGACAGAGGGAGAAGACAGCGGGAGAAGACGACAGAGAATAGAATCAATGGCCGAGGGGTTCATCAACGGATCAAGTTATACAGCCTATGAACATGTCCGTCAGACGGGCTACGGGCATGCGGCCACTGCAGCCGTAATTGGCCTGCGTCAAGCGACTCGTCGACAGAGTCCGCATCAACTCATCTCGTCGACAAGTCCGCATCAAGCGACCCCGCAAGCGTGTGTGTGCAATTTCCCACAGCAAAGAAACCCACGCCGAGTTTTAAACCCACAATCATGCGTGCGCAACCTAAACCCACAATCATGCGGGCAATCCCCGGAGATCCCAACGCGGCGGAGCGCGCAGCTGCAAAAGACCTACAACCACGCAGATAATCCACTACACCAGCACCAACGCAAAATGTTGTGAGTAAATGGTCCCAAACGTTGTTATTACATCCTTGAGACATTGGTTACTGTATCGCGAATGTCGGTCACTGCAGCCTTGAACGTCGCTCGCTACGGACCAGGTTTGATGGGATCACTGCAAACCAGACCGTTTCGTGGAACGACGAAACGAACCCTCGTGCGATCATCGCACACGAAACTGCCGTGTCTATATAAAAGCCGTCATATGTGTGCGAGTCTAACGGCTCGAACGAAGATTCCTCGGGCTAAGGTAGGCAGGCTAGGTTCTGCGAGCCTTAAGCCCACGAGGAACTGGTTTAAAAACCATGAAATCAACAGGTGAGGAGGCGGTCATGGAAATCCAACAAAATTACGCACTCGTTTTTCGTAACCGCCCGCTGGTGCGAACCAGCAGTTCCCATGCGCATCATCTTCGACGAGCTGGTTCCAAGACCTCGAACGCAGGATCGTCAAGGACCGGCATCGCGGTGGCGAAGTATCCAGCATCTCAAACATCCACCATGTTTCAAGCACACGCGACGCATCTGGAACGGAGATATTTCCGATGCTTGCGAGACTTTCCAGCATGGGCGACGCTCTCGTTCGCTCTAACCCTCCCAACTTTGCCGACCTCTCTTACTTTCCCAATGTGACAGCCATTCGGGGCATCATTGTCGACATCGACGAAGTCAGCAATCCTCGCTTCAAGGGCCGACGACGCCGCATTCGGACGCCTTTGCGATCCCGCTCTTGAGCTCGATCGCTCCTCACTCCGGCTCGTCGAATCAGCCGATTTCGATTCCACAATCTGACCCTTATGCGAGACAGGAAACGGTAGATGGACGTGTGGTGTGTGAAGGCAACCGCGACATCAGCAAAACGGAAGCTGACAAGTGCAGCATCGACGCGTTACCAAGTCACCGAATCCGCACGGCTCAGAACATCCTTCACCACTGATGCCACGATCGAGCACCCTTCTTACCGACGATGAAGACACCCTCCAGATCACCTGTGCCGCGCCTCGTAGATCTCTGACGAGCTCACTGCGTTTTTAGGCCGGTTGCCGAAACTCTATATCCGTGAGACGGATCTGTCGAAGCGTTGGACGGCGATTCCCTCTCATCAAGGAGGGTCAAATTCCAGCTGATACGTCCGCAGCGCAATAATGAGACCCTTGTCCATTTCCAGCATCGACGAGCTCCATAGAGGTCTGTTCTGATTGTCTCAGAATTTCCACGTGTGCGGTGACGAAGCGTGCTTGTCGTGCCCTCGGCCAGCTGCGTGAATCTGTGGCTCATCCGTGGCAAACTTAAAGGGTTAGAATCCGATAGGAGAACCCGCAAAGCGGGCGATGCGCACGACCAGGAGACGCCGCGGGCGATAAGCAAGGAACGTCGGCCGAACAAGCGTCGATCCTCCGTCTTGCTGCCGTCGGCACTCGCCTGGACCCGTGGTACAACGCACCTGTGCTGATCGCGCACTCGGAATGAAGCAATCCGAGGTGCGTTCGCTCTTATGCCAGCGAACCGCCGGAAGTTGTCTCGCTCGCCGGGAGGTATGCCAAACATCGAGGCCTGCCCTCGACTTCCTCGCGGAGATGAGCGAGCCGCCTCCTGCGTGACCGCGGCGCGTCAGTCACTCAATATGGTACCGGTCCAAGGGACCGAGGGTGCGCGAGATGATCGTTGAGTCATGCGTCCTGACGGCATTCGCGGCCATGCCGACGACGTCGTCGTGACCACCGGATCCCAGCAAGCTCTCGATCTCATTTCGCAAATCTTCATCAATCCGGGCGGCGTCGTCCTGGCTGAGGCTTCTCGTATGTCGGCGCTCTCCGGAACGTTTTCCAGTGACTGCCAGGCCAAGATCGTCCACGTTCCTGCTGGATGCCGAAGGCCCTCGTCCCGAAACTCCAGGCACACCATCGGTGAGCTTGAAGCAGAGTGCAAACCAATCAAATTCCTGTACACGATCCCGAATTTCCACAATCCGGGAGGCGTGTGCCTACTCCAGCTCGAGCGGCGTCTGCACAAGTGCCGAGATCTGCCATGGCGACATCGCATTCTCATCGTCGAAGACAATCCCTTACGGATTGCTTGGTTTCAGACGGAGATCCGATTCCTGCCATTCGGTCGATCAATCCGAATGGCGTCGTTTACCTGGAGTTCGTTTTCAAAAACTTTTCGCTCCGGGTTATCGCGTCGGTTGGGCATTGGCACCACGGCCGTCGCCGCGCGGCTCGTTCTCGCCAACGAGAACGCCCTCTTGTAATCCGTCGACGTTCGCCCGGCTCTCGATCCACGATGCTCGAACCTAGACTGGTGTCAACAGGTCGAAGAACGTCGCGAGATGTTACCCGCGAACGCCCGGCGCGCCGTGCAGATGCGCTTGAGAATATATGCCTATGTGCTCTTGGACGCGAAGGCGGTTTCTATACGATGGGTCCAGGCTTCCCGAAGGCCTTGATGCACGCAAGCGATGCTGCCACGAGCCGTTTACAAATCTCGTGGCCTACGTTTCTGCCAGGACGACGCTTCTATGCGGACGGCCAAGGCCACGATCGCATGCGTCTCTCGTTCTGTATCCCGCTCCCGAGCGGATCGAAGAAGGGTGCGGCGCCTCTCCACGGTGGTTCGCGCTGAGGCCGGAAGCTTGTCGACATGTTCGGTTTGCACACCGACGATGGGGTAGACCTTCTCGCAGAGTTCGCATGGCCGCGAGTCTGATTTCACTGCGTCCGGACGTTCCGTGTCCTTGCCATCCGCAGCTTCCCTTGCGTCGCGGGTCCTTCTTATCCATATTCTTTACCATTGCAGCTTCCACCATTTACGCGCTTTTCTTCATCGTTTGCAGGTACCGCCACCTGCAATCTACGGCAGCTCCGCAATTTAATGAGTTCCTACCGAGGAGAAAGAGATGTCCGCACCACTCACCCGTGGCTATTCTCTGCGGCGGCCCTCACGCACGAACGCGAAGTGTCTCTCCATTCTGGGCGCCGTCTTTTGCCGGGTTTTATCGGACGCCGGAATGCGTCGGGTGTGACGTCATTTGCCAATCTCCTCCAGTCCCTGCACAATCAATGCAGCCCGACGTCGTAATGGCCACTCATCCATGGAAGTACCGGCGAAGATGGTTCGCTTCAAAGGTTTGTTGTGAGACTTGCAGACTTGCCTTGTATATCGGTACGTCTCCGGCTGCCTTGTGGGATCGCTACTGACAAAACTATCGCTGGTTCTCGATTCTCTCAGCTGCCGGCGCTAACGTTCCTGACTCGGTGAGCGATTCCGCAAAAGCTCTTCCTGCGAGTAGGGTGGGCCAGGTTCTCGATACTCGTCGAGGCGCGCTTCGATTTTCCGCTCGTCGTCAAACCCGCGCGAGGGAGGTTCTGCACTCCGGCGTGACAGTCGTCAGTGCTGCTGCGGAGTGACCTCGCGCGATGGTCGATTGTTTTGCTCGACGAACGAGGCTCGCATTGAAGCGATACGTTGATGGAAGGGAATTGTGGCGGTATCGGTGGTACAAATAAGGAGACGAACCGCAAGCGCTTCCGCCGGTTGAGATCACGCAACCGACGGTCCCTATGATTACGACGCTCGCTGTTTCGCTGGAGCGCGCCGAATACTTCGTCCCGGCTCGCCTCTCCGGAAAAAGAATCGGCCACGGCAAGCAAGGCAGCAGGCGCGTCGCTCCATCGCGGCTTGGTTTCGTTTCACGCACGGACATTGTCCTCGATGATGCCGGACTCGCCCTGGATCCTCGACGTCAATGCTTGGCCTGGGATGACTGAAACTTCTCTGTTTCCCCAGGCAGCAACAGCATTAGCGGCCGAAGGCGAGACTACCGTGGACGACCTGTACGTGGACATTCTTAATGCCGCGCTTGTCGAAAGGCAATCACGTCAGTGAGCGCTTGTCGGTCCCGCCGATCAGCGCAAGTTTCCTCGTCTCAATCCTTGCGTGATCGGACAATCCCTGCTTAGTGGTTCGGCCTCGTTGTCCATATCTTGCGTGATTCAGTGCTCGACAGTGGTTGCGGCCCTAGTTGTTCAAGCCTCGCGCGGTTGCGCGTGGTTGCTCAGTTTTCCGTGGTTGCACGTCTTCCCGTGCTTACTCAGTTTCCCGTTGTTGCACGTCTTCCCGTGGTTGCAGCGTCTCGCTCTGTCATTCAACAGTTGTGAAGCCGTTCGTAGTCTAGTTGTTTATTCCGCGCGGCCGTCCATTTTTCACGCTGCTACGCGTAGCTTTTTGTGTCTCTCCATTCCTACACGCGCACTGCCTTGTTGTAGCGGTGTCTCTGATGACTCGTTTGTCGGACATCCACAATGCGTCGACACCTTCACCGACCAAAACCGAGGGGCCGAGGCAAAACTCGACCCTCGATCACGCGAGGAACAAACTCGCTCTGGTGTACCACAGATTCTTCGTGATACAGTGTGTTTATATTCAACTACTCTTCGGACGGCTGAGTCTTGTTTTCGCATTGCTGCTCCACGACATCGGCACCGGACTTTCTCTGGCGTAAGAACCTCCAAAAATTGTTCGGTTGAGGTCGTCAATCGAGAAGCTGAAATCGATCTTAATGGAGCCTTTCTTCGTAACATTTCAACTTCTTGACACGGGTGTCGAGACGATCAACCAGTCTGGTTGACAATTCGCCGAGCTCGGGCCCGCAACGCTTAGTACGCCGACGCGAACTGGTCGGGTGACCGCCGGTTCATCACCAGGCAACGATTTCTTCAACCTGCCGTACAGAAAGCCCCTCAGAAACGATGCTCAGGCGAATCTTCCATTGCCCCAGGATCGGATAAACCGAGCAATGCACGCGCATGTCCGGCCAGACCAATACGCACCTGCGGCCACCGGCGTTGAACCAACAGAGCAACCCGCAGCCTGCAAAGGTAGTTTGGAAATCTGCGGGCGCGATCTTACCGTTCGACGCGATAGCTCTTCGTGTATGCATTGCCGATCTTCAAAGAAGCTGGTGGTAGGCAGCCGCTTCTTCCAACAGATTGAGTTCTGCTCGATGCAGAATTCTCAAGAAGCGCATCCCTAGCAAGTCTTTCATCTTGCGTATGCCGAATGATTGACGCGAGATAGTTCGGTCTCAGCCAACTCGGAAGCACGCCAGCGGCGTTCACCGCATAATGAGCTCATGGCGAGCTTTCGGTTGTCAGGGTGGGGCGGATAGAGGACAGGCTTGATGACCGGCTGCGGAGGATCCCAACCTCGCGGATGGAAGCAGCCAATTCTTCGAGGTTCCTCTTCATCCGAAGAACCCATTTTCGCGGCTGTCGGGTGTTCGGGATTATTTCGTCGAGCGCGAGGTTCAGCACACATGTGCGCAGATCTCGACAAGCCTCATCATCCGCATCGATACTGTCGACTTCGTCGAGGTCCGACCCTTTCGGATTCGCGGTCTGCAGGAACCACCGTTCCATTCGGTTGTCAGGATCTTCGACCGACACGATAGAAGCAGCAGCACTTGCAGTGGTTTGGATCCTTAGGAATGTCAGTCGAAATTGGTAACTTTCAAATCGTGCTGGCGGCAGACTTCCATTCTCCTCGTCAGACGGACCTTCCGTCATGGTCGGTCGAAACCTCCGGTGCACCGGACGGGTTCGCGCCTGTATCCACGGACTTTCGACCATTTGCCGCGTCTGTACGGAGCGTCCCGCCATCAACCTCATGTAGCTTCCACATTCTCGTCCTTGGTTGATGTACGTCCTGATTTTCGATCGGTGCTTCACGCTTTGCGCAAGCGCTGCCTCAGCAGCATTTTTCAAACGGTGTTTCACCGGCGTTTCCATCCGATGTTCCGCTGGCTTCCGCAGATGAGTACTTCACCATCACGCTCGGACAGCGTTTCATTATCGGTAGCTCCGTTGTCGCCAGATGACGCTCCGTTGTCGCCAGGTGGCGCTCCGTTGTCCGGCGGCTTGGGCCGACGTTCCAGCATCATCAATTTCTGCCGTTGCCAGATTGCTTATCGTGACTTCGGCCGACGTCGGAAACTGTCGTTCTAACACTGAGCTTCACTTCTACCGAGAAGGAATTTCCTCAAGAAAACTCAACGGCGCCTGATTGATCAAAAGCTCGCTTTACACTCGTGCTTGCGACGAACTGTGTTGGCAGCTTGCGAGCAGTGCTGCGTTCGCCAGAGGCAGAAGCACCTGCGGTAACAGCAAGCAATATGCTCAGCACAAGTAGGAGCCTCCCCGACGCGCCAGCCGATAACGATAGGTTCGTCCAAGAGTCGCTGGAGTCTACAGAATGCGCTGCTCTCCTCGGGTGTCTTTTTCAGACACTCGCATATCGAGTCTTGAAAGAAGTAGAAGTGCCAGGAATTGAAGCAGCGACGTCGGCATTCGCAACGATAATATCGGTCGTGGCTGATCCGCCTGTCTCAACAGCTGACGCGTCTACTTCAGTGGCTGAATCACCAACTTCAGCCACTGACTTTGCTGATCTCATCAGTTGGGTGATCTGTATCAGCAGTACTTGCCAGCGTCGGTTGCCTTTCTCTCAGCGTCAGCTGCCTACCGGTCAGCGTAGGCTGCCTCCTCGGCCTTACCGTTTACCCATTCTTCCGCATCGGCTACCTCTATGCTTTCGCTGGCCACTTTCTTGTCGTCACCAAGAACGATTCCGACTTCATCAACCGAGGCTATGGCATTTCGCTCATCAAAGAGATCTACCGGCGGTCTCTTCTGGAGCCGACCATTCCGCTCGAGTCACTTTGCTCAACGTTGCGGCCGCGTTTGTCATTACCGTCTTGTTTAACGGCATCACTGTGTTTGACAGCGCCACTGCGTTCTTCTACACCACCAACCTCAGGGCGTCCACATGTTCATGAATTCCGGCCTGTTTAGGGCTGTATTCCTTCCCATCAGTATCAGTCCGTCCGTCGTTGCCAGCCCGTCCAACGACGTCAGCTCGTTCACTCACAAACACTTCTTCGGTTATATTATTGACTGACGGCCTGGCTGCATCATCTGGTGACAGACATCAGCTGCAGCATTTTCTCAGCGGGCCCGGATGCGGCCTTCTCAGAGATTTTTACCCGCTGACGGCGGCACTTCTAACGCTGCGAGTTCATTCAGCTCCAACAAAGCCCAGACTTTGTCTTTCGACTGTCTTTGCAAGCGGATCCATTAACGGTCGTGACTTGCTGCGTTACATCATGGCGACTGCGATCGGGTCTCTTCTGGCAAGGTTGCCTGAACTCGACGGATTAGTCGACTCGGAGGAGTCATCCTTGCTGCGCGCTGTTTCTTTGGAGAAGTACCTGGCTGGCTTTGACGTTAGCACTGCCATCGCCTTTGCCGGGAGGCATGTCTCTTTTGCGTCATCTGAAATCGCTCGACTGCCATCCGCATCACGCTGCCGGAAGATGTAGCGTTTTGAGGCATCCTCGAGTACTGGTGCCTGTGAGCGCTTCGACGTGAGTACTTCTCAGCTGCTGATTTCTTCACCTTCTTCACGACTTCGATGACGCTACCACCACTTTTCGTCGTTTTCAGGCTCCGCGGTCGCGCCACTGCCAAAGAAACGTCGATCGGACGGTCCTTTTGTCTCTCTCTGCGCTGCCGGAATGAGAGCGCGATCGCTTCGGGACCGCGCGTCTACGCTCAGCCATTTCTACCTGCTCCTTACTCGGCTCGACCTTTAGCCAGCTCCTGGCGCGCGGCCAGGTAAGCGATAAGCGCCGCTGGAGCAGGGTGCAAATGTGATGACGACCTACTCCGCCAAGATGGTGATTCGGCTAACTGCGAACGGACCTTGCGATTTCCGTCTCAAGCGTCTGATCAGGAAAAATTCCTAACGATACGCTAACCTCAGCGGAAAAGATTTTAGCATTCTTTGACGACATCGTGAGCAGAATTGTACTTACGCGCAATGTCCGGGATTATGCGAAGCGCTAGCACCTTCAATGGTATGCAGAAGCTGAGTCAATCCACTCCCAGGGCATAACTACTCAGTCTGAACCGGAGTCCAGCACCTCTATGGCAGCAATCAAAGCATTGATAGAGCCAAAAAGTGACGTGCTCCGACAATCGATTGAATACATAGTCAAGAAAACCCTGCACGCCAGCAATCTCATTTCAACCCTTGGCGGAGGGGTGTCACGAGAGTCTTCTTGTCCTACGATCGTCTTGATCAGCAAGCTCGACATCAACCGGTGACAAGATGATCGACGAGGGAACCACGAATAGATTCTTAAGCTTTTCTGTTGACTGCATAGCTTCACGCATTGTCGCTTTTCCGACAAGTACATCATATAGGGTTGCAACATCCTCGTCTCTACTAGCGCCTAAAGCAGTAGAGGCATTGCCTTGCGGATCGTCATCAACCACAAGAACGTTCAAACCGCCTTGAGCCAAAGCGGCAGCCATATTGACAGCAGTAGTAGTTTTTCCCGACACCGCCTTTTTGATTGGCTATTGCGATAATCCTAGTTGACGCGAGACTAAACTTGGATCACCAATTGCGTCAAGTCTCTTCATGTCTTCAGCCAGACTATTAGCAAGGGGAGACCCTTCACCCCGCAGGCGATCCCACGGGCTTTCCTCTTCGGTCACCCGCATGGTTGCCCCTCGCGCCTTGCTTATGGGATCACTCACGTATCCCTCACTCTCGTCTCACTACATTCTACATAAACCTACACATTGAGATTGGCCTATCCACACCGTGCTCTTCGTTCAGGTTTTCCACAGAACTAAGTCCAATCCAGGAAATTCTGAATTATGCCTACGGTGTTCTATCTGCATAGTCAAATCTCGCGATAGAGATCGTTGTCAGTAAGTGTGATTTGAATACCCTCAAGGAATTTTTGGTCGTGGCACAGCATTCGCCATATCCATACCCGTGCATCGTATTCGGCGGTACTCAAGAAGCATGTAACCTATAACGGTCACGCCGTATCAATTGATCGTCGGGCTCGAGATTACGTACGTGCATTGTGTGAAAAACAACACGTTTTGACAGGTCCCACCCTAGTTCAGAAAGAACATCTTCACCTCGACGAAGAACATCCATTCCTTGATTTACTCTCTATAGTGGGATTCTCTTTAGAGTTCACTAAGACTAGTTCGGACTGGATACTTCCATTAAACACTCATCTGCTTAGTACTCCGGTTAGAATTCTAACCGGCACGGCCTTGGTCTTCGGATAATGCACTGGTCCGATTGACGTTCCAGTACAACCATTCTGTTGCAGAAAGCCATCAGACCTTGAAGACCGAGCAGATTTTTATTCTTGTACGTATATAGTGTAATTCTCGCATTCAAGTTATTGAAACGTCGAAACCTAGCTTTTCTACACCAGCCACGCTCAAAAGTTAAGAATAACGTACACGTATAAAACGCACTACTTGCACAAGGTTATAAGATCTCTGCATATCGTTCGAGAAAATGTACTCGCATACTTTTCATACCTGGATCTGATTCTGCTTAGTCCCTGGTCAGAACACCTTATCGATGACATCGACCAGAAACTTTATGCAGATTTATCAGAAGGAAGATCATATAGCCGCACGGAGTCCCAGAGACCCGAAGGGCAAGGCTCATACTGTGTCAGACAGCAGAAGTTCTAAAACGACACAGAGTGCGAGAGCCAAGCAACACACAGGCCGAATTAACTTTGTGCGAAACAAATAGAGAAGCGTTTCCAACCTGCGGATAACCGCGAAGAGGGAAGATTCGTGCACTGCGAAACTAAGTATCAGGTGGCAAAGGAACTGATATCAAAACAGGCTCATAAAAAGGATTTACTCTGGATTCCGTGCAAACAACGTCCTTTACAACGAAGTTAACGACAGCTTCTACGCATGCCTAGTTATTAATTCCGTAAGCGTTATATTCTTATGCTGTTCTTTATTCCAACCGCCACCCTGATACCAGGTTGAATAATCCACACACCCTTATTTTTAAGCATAGCGAACTAGCATCCCAATTAAACTAGTAGCAGTTTTAAAAGCCGTTGCATCACCCCCTTAACATCATTACAGAAAATAAACTGCGGTAGTCAAGTTATATACCAACCTCTATCGCAGTCTTTTTACGGACAAGAACTTCGTAACTTTTGCCTTTAATCACAATGGATCATTTGATTATAGGTGATCCGAGCTAGTCGCGCCAACATGTTTCACGTGAAACCTTTGGGTATTAGAGGTTCCGGCTTAGAGGGACACTCACTTTTCTGTAAGCTTACGGCTATCTTCGTTCTTAACGTGATAGTTACAGCCTAGATTCATTCACTTCCTTTTCTTTTATTGATAAAACTGATCATTAACTGTTAATCTTTCAGCTCAACGGATAGACATAGTCCCAGACGTTTTATCGAGTACGGTGGTCAGATCAGCGACGAGAATTAAGCTTCGCTCGCTATCGAAAGTTAGGTCTATAACTTTTCGCTTACGCATAATACGTCACGCCAAACAATCCGAGCTGCCTGCCGTATTCCATGTCAAAGAACTACTAGCTCAGAAAGTAGAGGATGGTATATATCTACCAAACTGTCCTCCTATAGATCATTTTAAAAACCTTACCTGGCTGCGATCAACGGTCCAGCACAACGAGCGTACACTATGCACATGCAACAATGACGTGTGTGATTAATAGTTTTAGTTTACCAACGACTCACTGCAGATACTAGTAACGTAATGCACCTACATTCCTCATGGTGCAAGACTCTAGTAGTTCCTCAATAGACATGGTTTATACAACAACTATATAGATTGCGGTTACTTCAGATAGTTCACAGCCAGCATTCCGATTGAGCAATAACATTAGTATTTTCAGCACCTCCACATGTCAGTATGAATTTTACAGCACAAGGCTATTGAATTCGCCGAATAATCTTAACCTATTCTAATGACCTGTACCCCAGCAACTTTACCAGATACAGCAGATCTTCATTCCCATTTCTTCTCATAGTACTAATAGATAAAATTTGAAGCCTATCGACAACATGATTTCTACACTGCTCCAAATAGACCAATTACCGAATGTAGGCTTCTATCACACAGCCACGGCTTTGGTGGTGACATATACTATTGGCAACCGTTACTTTCCTAGACATCTGAATGTTTCACGTGAAACGCAGATTACACAAGGAGTTATACCAACTTCTGACAGTAGCTAGTTAATTATGGATTACTTTACAAATATAGTTCAGCCATCGATGACATCTAGGCGTTAGAGCTGAATGTGGAGAAACTACTAAAACCCTTCTTCACAATATTCGCCTAAGGAAATATGGCTACTCTAATAAAGCCGTGCGCTCTGTTTATAATTTATGAACGTAAGCTTCGACATATTAAGGTCGTCTGTTGCCGCTGAGGTTTTGCCAGTTTATCTATCTGTGACACTTTTCACGTAAGCCTTTCAGTTCATATACAACTATCAAACACTTAAACACGTTAGCCTAATATATCTGCGTTACAGACTGTTAGGCGATAATATAAAACTAAGGAACTGCGAGCGGTAATCGTGATTATAGTCTAGTTGTCTGCCCCTACAGATCTAGCTGGACTTAGTTAACTCGGGCATTAAGTACCCTTCTAAAGCCAATTCGTGTGTAATATTAGACTTATTGTATACAAGTCAATGCTGTTTCTTCGTACAAAAATTCTATTACCTAATTTTGTCCTGAGGCTTCCGGCTAGTATCTATACGCAAAACTTTAAAAGAAAAGTCGCCAACTTTGAATAAAGGCATTGCCAAACCTCTTGCTATACCCGGAACTAGGGGTCGATCCAACTACTAATGAATTAGTTCGTAGCTTCACTTTTAACCCATCGATTCAGCCCGGGACAGCCAGAACCAATTTACGTCCTTCGTTTTTATAATCAAACAATGGTGTTCTTCTTTGACATTCTGTTTCACGTGAAACACGTTATCCTTTACAGGTATCCTCCACTCCCTTTATTTCGTGCATTAAATGCCAACTACTGATCTTTAGGACCGAAAGGTGCAAAAGACAAACAGCTAATGAAATCTAGTGGTCCAGAGTGCCCAAATGAACAGTTTATCTTGTCCAAAGTACGATTAATATTCATTTACTACTTATGTTCTCAGATCTGCAAGCCTAAGTTTCTTAGTTTGATTGAATGTTCTCGATCAACAAGATCAACACGCGCTTAGAGTGATTAGCGACAACCAGCCGCTGAGGCAGTAAAAGGCGTGCCAGAAATGGTAACTACATACATGCAGCTATCATCTATTAACCACATTTTCTGTGTCTGTATTAATGTTGGGGACTAAAATCGATATGGTCCTTTAGTTCAATCACTAGTTAATTAAAAGTAAGCATAGTGCGTACTTTACAGTACGCATCCGTAATTACTGCAGTTGCCGTCAGTAGGCAAATCGAACGATCTATGCATTGGTTTGCTGACTGTCTTTAGTGATACACAATCTGCCCCATTCAGTTCGGTTTTAGAGAACTTGTAACTAATTCGATTCTCAGAGCCCAACCGACCTGATACCATTTGTGACACAACGACAGTACCTTCAGTTTGTGCTGCGACACCTTCCGGGGTGGCCATATTGGTCATCACCTGCGAATCTTGAAGCAATTGCTAGCTAAATTCCACGTTTCACGTGAAACGCGCGTCTGCCAGGACTTCTGTATTCTGTTAGACTGAGATGTTTTCAGTTTTCCTTTATCCAACAATAGCCGGCATCATGGGGCAGCGGTAGAGAAACAGTGTGCATGTTTCTTCAGCTAACTTGCAGCTTCAAAGCCAACCGGACACTACGATGCTTCTAGAGCTTTACCCAGTATCATCGTATGCAAATCAAAGCTGCTTAGAGTATGCCTTCCTGCAAAAGTGCTTATCTCGCAACGACAGAAGTCTTGCCAAGTAACTATAGACTTGTATCTTTAGACTGCTACGTTAATTCATTTTGTTTGTTACAAACTCGTCATGTAATTGACGCTATGAACGGCTAAATCAATCAAAGTACGAGGAAATTGATATTCGAACTTACAAGTCTATATCTAGATTTGAAGGGGTAACTAAATGACAAAGTAAAGCCTCTTTCCAAGACATACACTCAATTAGATCGATTCTAGATTAAGCACAAAACTTTAGCAAATAAATATAACCTCCATCTAATTACACCACTGTTTCTGTATGATTTTACCTTGACAGACAATGCTTTTCTATTGAGTGATCGGTTTGATATAGTCAGCTATGTCAAGAACAGCTATAAAATGTGTGTGTTTTTGCTGTCTGTAAACTTAAATACCTTGGATACCTGTAATCAAAGGTTTTCAAGCAAAAGCAGTCATAGGTATATCTATAATTAGTCGAGATTCACAACTAACGTTGGCACTTACCGATAGAAGTATTGTTACTTCATTTTATGCTTAGAAACATTCACTATTAGCATCGCTATCGAATCACAGGACGACCTTTGGTATCGTCTCTGGCAACGTAGGTTACTTAACGTTTACGTTCACACCGTTCTGAGTTCGTTTTCGCTGACACTATACTAGCGAAATTCGACTTAAATATAGGTTACATATGCCCTAGCTTCTACACATCAACAGTGTATCGAACTAACCCATTCAAAATTCTTGATATGTCGGTATCATTTAGAGTCAGTGTTTCACGTGAAACAACAGCAAGCATGGCCATTCGACTGTTACACAGTCCTAGTCTTTAGTATTTGTCTTGGCAATACTCAGTTATGTGGCGCTGTGGTTAACTCAAGTTACCTAGGGCATTAACAACACCTAGCCTGATTACTGGGTGCTGTTTGTGAACGGCAATCGTAATGGCTAGCAAAGTACCCATCACACGACAGGAAATATCTCCTTTATAGTTAATACAGTTAAACGATATCTCGAATTATACGCGGTCGAAGTTGGTTGCTCGTTTATAAAGGATAATAGTCAGTACGCTTCTACCACCATAAGTTTCTACCTACCAAATAATTTACTTTCCGTTAGGCGCAAAAGAGGTAAGTTAGAGATGATTGTGATAAGTCTACACAAGTAGCTCAGTATCGGCAAAGAACCAGGTGGAACTCGACGCGTGTTCGCTCTCTGCGCTACGACTGATTCGTGACCATCTTGCTTTTGACCTGAGTTGCGATTTCACTGGCATACTCAGTGATCCCTGATCCCTTAAGCATCTACTTTGTACGTTCGGTGATACCTTCATACCGTGTCAAAAGCTTCATTGATGGTTGGATACTACCCTTGCCTGATGAGACCCACCGCAAGTTACATGTCGCTATGGAAACACAGGTCAATAGAAACGGGAGCGGTCATAGTTGACAACATGCGGTACGTAGATGGCCTCTACGGACATAAAAATCTCTGATTTCACTTTTACGTCCAGAATCTCGTAGCTAGTCTCTGCGATGATCAAATAGATCATTAGTATGCGAGCTTGTCATATCCAACTTAAACCAGACGCGGTTGATGTGTTGATCACTGCAACGGCTCACGGCGGATTGTTCTCACAGAACATTAGGGTATTAATGACTGATACTGACATGCAATCGAATCTTGGAGATAGCAAATATCAAACTAGCCTCAACGGTAGAGACGTTGTTGTCTCAAGCAAGAATCTGCGCTCAAGTGATCCACAAGAATCACGCTGTCTGTCACTTTGAGCGACACAACTGGTGTCCAATCTTGTTGCTTCTTGAGATTCACAGAAAGCGGGTTAATGCACTCTTTAAGTAAATCGTTATTCTACCTCAGGCGAATAATACAATCCATTAAGCTATATACAATTACTACCTAGTTGATATCAAATACGTTGGTCAGTAAAGCTTGGTGACAAGCAAAAACGGTATAAGGTTTACAAATAGTAGTGCCACTCCGGTATTAGCCACACTCCTGTATCAACCTCTAACAAATACTTAATCAATGATCTTTATCAGTGTTGCAATTTTAAACATGGCTGTTATCTATTCGATGACGTTATGGCCAACGGCTATTTTGATGTCTTCGGAATTTGTTAAAGATCTTTAGGATCGAATAGCTTATAAAGCAGCATATGTCCCACGACATGAAAATCATGCAGTAAACAACTACTGTATCTCGAACTATCGAATCGATACTAACAGTATCCTGATTGCTTTTCGCCACCTAATTGGTCTGTTAGCAGACCCATGCGATGTGAATCCGACCGAAATTTGTTCAGTAAGATTCTTTAGAATTTCTACATTCAACTGAAGCATACTGGCAACTTGACTTCGTTTCCAAAGTCGAAGAACAGAGCTACGTAAGCTCAATCAACCAGTTTCGTCAAACATTAATATCGCCAAAATTGCTTTTCGGTGCAGCAACCTCTATCAGCGCATTCGTGGCAGTAAAAAGATACTACCTGCAGCTCTAACAGAGTTCCTGGTTCTCTAAACTTACAAACCTGTTCTCTAATCCATCTCATCTCACTCGACAAGAAACTATTCTTTACTGACGTAGCTGAAGAGAACCCTCAATCTCAATCTTCTATTTAAGTTCACTAACAAGCACCACCTCGGTTTGGAAAATTTTTCCACGCACATCCCGTCTTCTTTCTGAATGAAATCGCATACCTCCAACACACAGTCATTCATTCGCAGTACCGAACGAACTCAGCAGCGACTCATTTCAACGCACCCTAGGTATCAACACAAAAGATCATAAACACAGTTTCCTCACTGCCACCAAAACGCTGGCACCAGATCGGATCTCCTTTTTAGCGATATTCACACGGTACTGAAAGAGGTCAGTTGAAATGAGACAGTAAAGTGGTCAGTGACCTATCGCCACTAATGTCAACTAGCAGTCAATCAACTTACTAGACATCGAAAGTTTCACGTGAAACGCAAAGATCTCAGGTTAAAATTTGAGATACTAGACTAATCGTACTTTAGTTTACGGGTAAGTTGTCATAAAGTATATGTTACACGTCATAGAACTATCGGATCAACTAGAAAGCAAAAAGTGGGCTAAAACCCCAGAGATCGACTGCAAGTTGACCACATTATATATAGATAGAAAATAAGAACAAAGATAATACTGAACAGCAGAGAAATAAGAAAACGAAAGTAAAAGGATAAGTTAAAACGAGAATTACGCTAGTTATGGAAATAAACGGAATATTTAGGTAGGTAAAGGCATATGAAATCAGGAAATAGTATTAAAGAATACCTGTTTAAGCTATTTAAAACAATAAAACAATTCCCCAATCAAATTCAAACATTATATATATTACTTAACTCAGTTAACTATAAGATTCTACTGCCACATTATAGTGACAACCAACTAGTTTAGTATTATATATATATTACATTCAAATAGTTACGTCGATAAATATTAAGATCAAAAATACATATAATAAACTAGAACGTTATAGATTACCTTAAATGATATTTATTAATATAAAAACAACTTAATCTCAACTGTTAAGTATCATTAGGGATACATACGTTCTAGTCACTTTTTCCCCGAATTTCAAGAACTCCGTCTCCTCATGTTCTCAGAGGCAAACAAAGTGAACGTCAGCCCATTTCGCGTTGTACTCGCGCAATATAGTGATTGCCCCATCAATTTCGCTATCAACACGTACGCCTTGGCGCAACCAAGGAACCACCTCCTTTCAACAACGGCATGTCAATGGAATCAGATTCTTCAAAACTGCCACCGCTCTCGCACGTAACGACGTCAGCCCTAACGGCATTGATCAGGTCCTCGGATCTTGCATGAATAACTTCAACGTTAGGGATCGATAGGGTCGCAACAACGTCGTTCAGCCACTGCACCCGACGTTCCATCGAATCGACAAGAAGAAAAACGAAGGTCCTTGCGTACTATGGCAGCAACGATACCCGGAAAAACCAGCACCCGAACCAACGTCGACAACATCTACATCAGCTGGAATAAAAGGAAGAATTGCCGTGGAATTAAGGATGTGACGCGTCCATAAGCGCTGAAGTTCGCGGGGTCCGACAAGACCGCGTAATTCACCCTCCTTTTCAATCATTCCTGCATAGCTGAGTAACTGGTCCCACGCATCATCGTCAAACTGGGAAGCCCCTCCCGCGGGAGGGGCTTCCGCTGGCATCTTCTTGTCGTTCACGACTCGATTTACTCAGCCTTCGAATCGAAGCTAGGGTGGTTAGTTTCTTGGCTGAGGTTGGAATCACTGGCAGTGGTTTAGCGTTGCTTAAGCTACCGCTACCAGCGGAGTCTCATTCGTACGTACAGGTGTAGAAGCGGCTTGATCACTATCTGGTAGCTCGAAGGTGCCTCGAATATATACATCAGCACTGTCTTCAGCTTCGATACTAACGGTATCTTTGTTCTCTCCTTCGGTAGTCGCTTCGGCATCTGTGCCGACGGCCTCTCAGCATCTACCTCTTCGGCGTCTTCTGTTTCCACGTCGGAAAGTTCCTCAGAGCTTTTTCAAAGTAATAACGACATGACGTGCATTGCCAACACCCTCCGGAATCAGATGCAAGTCCAGCCGCAGCGGCAATGTCGTGAACAACCTTGCGCTCAAACGGATTCATCGGAGCTAATGAAACCGGCTCACCGTTGGCGAGAACGGAGGCGACAGCTTCTTGCGCAATAGCAGCAACTTCTTGGCGATGTGACTCTCTATAGTCGGCTATGTCAAGCATGAGACGACCCGTTCACCGGTTTTTGCTTGAACGGCGAGGCGAGTAAGCTCCTGAAGGGCATCGAGAACCTGGCCTCCCTGACCTATTAGGCGTTTAAGCCTACGATCAGCAACACCTTCGGTCACAACCGCAACAGACGCACGATCTGCCTCAATGCCAATTTCGATGTCACCGTCCAGATCGGCAATGTTGAGAAGCTCTTCAATGTAGTCAGCTCCAAAATCGCCTTTCGTCGTTGAGGTCGTTTAACGAGTTCAGCTCTATCAGCCATCAGTCTCGTCCTTTCTTCAACTAGCACCGCAATAGTGCGTGAGGGGTAGTGAGTTGCGAAAAACGTTGGTGGCAGGGCCTTCGAGACTTCAAGAACTCTCATGAAAAACCCCTTTTTATATGTTTTATACGTATAAGCGCACACTCTTCTTATGCGGCGGAGTCGCGTGCAGAACCATCTCACGCGAATAGGGAACACGCATGCAGAAAAGAGTGCCCGTAGGCTAGCAGAAGGCTTCGTTTACAATTCTGCGAGAGGATCGCTCGTGGTCCTGCAAAACAAATTGTTTATGATTACCGAAAAAAAACCAGTCGCTGCTCTGCAGAGTAGATCGTTTTCCAGCGGATAGATGTAATGGTTGGCAGGTACTCAGTAGTCGGCGTCCATTCGGCAATTGACGAGAGCCTCACCTTTGCCACACAGGCGATGACTGCCGAATACAAAAAGCCGCAGCCGACCAATAGAGGGGATACATCACGCAAGCTACCGAACGCGATGCATAAACTAGGGAAAGCGTGGGAGTCATAATCGAGACCAAAGATGGTCGTCAGAAGTTTCGCTTCTTCTGATTTTGTTGAACTCGTTTCTTTCGGTTCTTGCCTTTGTCGAACGGGCATCTGCCTGCCGTCGTTCGTATGCGACAGCGAGCTCGCTCAGCTTCAGTCGCTTCATCCTTACCGCGAGTTTCCTTGGGCTCATCGCCTTCCTCGGCGTCGTCGGCTTCGTTGTAGAGGGCACGATTCGCTGCCTTTGCCGCTGCTTTCTTCGATCTTTCCTTGCCAAGAGGTTGGACTCGCACTCCGGCGCGAGCCGCATCCCTCAGCCCTCAAGGTTCTCGATCTCTTCCTGTTAAGACCTTTGCGCTTGCGCTTTTCTTTCAGACGCCCTGGCGTTCTTTGTAAGCCTGAGAACCTGGTGTCGGGTTATACGGATGAACCAAGCCTGCTGGCAGAGATTCCAAATATTGCCGGCAACCCAGTAGACCAGAACTGCTACCTGCAGAATCCCGCCCATGAAGATGTACATAAGGGGCATGCCAGCATCATGAACTGTTGAGTGCGATACATCGGATTGCTTTTTGTCCAGCCGATTCAGGCATGTTCTACGCATCAACTGATGCTGTGTGTAGAACATTGTGACGCTCATGATGAGCACCAACACCCCTGATGACGATGTGGCTATTGGAAGATGTGGCTGTTCTGAAGTTCGTGGCCAAAGGTGCGCCGAAGACCGTGGAATTCTCGAAAATCCGTTGCTAACTGCTTGGTGAAGGGACCGAGCGCGGTGCGACGTCCACTCGAAATGCTCGGGAAGGCAGAGATCACCCGATAAAGGGCATAAAGAATGGGCATCTGGACGAGCATTGGAAGACACGTCGCAAAAGGAGAAGTTCCATGCTTGCGATAGACCGCCTGCATCTCCTCCTGCATTCGGCGTCGGGAAAACCATGTCCTTCCTTGCCCTTGTACTTCTTCTGGATCTTTTGGACCTCTGGCTGGATCAGCTGAGCCTGGCGAGACGACCTAATCTGCTTGTTGTACAAGGAAGGACAAGAATGCGAACGATAGCGGTGAGTCCGATAATCGATAGCACCCATGCCGGGCCTGCGCCATCGGGAAGGCCGAGTGCCTAAAAGGCTCGACGCAAGATCTCCATGATCCAAGCGATCACCCACATGAGTGGGGGCAACGATTGTATCCACGCTACTTCTTTTCGTATTCGGCGGTTATCCCGCGTTGTCTTTCAAGCTTGCGAGGCCGAGCGAACCTCGTTGAGGCATTCGCCCGCAAGAGCTGTTTCCGCATCTTCCCGCCTGTAGAGGGCGTGAAGCTCGTCCACATCCAGAGGGTCTCGAAGGCCAACGGCCCTTTTTGAGGAACTCTGTCCACTCCACCTTTGCTCCACGGGTTGCACCGCAGAATTCTCCATATGGATAGTAGTGTACCTTTCAAGACGCCGTGGATTCGCAGGGATTCCAACGCGTACTGCGAACAGGTGGGAGCATAGCGACATCTTGCGGGAAGGCCTGGGAAATCCAGCGTTGATAGACACGGATGGGCAGCGACAGAATGCTGGTGAGAAAACTCATTGGCTGATATCCGTCACTCGCCGGTCAACCTCGATTTCGCCAACATGAGGCCCTGATGAGCTGGAATCAGTTGGGTGGGGACAATCGGAAGCGGAATGAAGGTGACCTGAAGCCGAATGCTGATAATCGGAAACAGTCGTGGGTCGAACAAAAAGCTGACAATCGGTAGTTTCTTTTTGATGCCGCCACACTTCGACGGGCCTTTTGCCTTCGTGCCGAGGCGATACAACGATCGACGTCTTCGGCCAACTCTTGAGAACTCGCACCATTAGCCGGAGGGAACGCACGCACAGCCACAAGTTCTCCATGGCTGAATTCTCCGATTCGCACTCTCATGAGATGGCGAAGTTGTCGATAGAGCCTGTGCCTGACCACAGAATTACCCACCGATTTAGGTATAACGAAACCGACCTTCGGAGGAAGGCGACAATGTTTTCCGTGGGATCCGCATCAGCCAAACTTAAATTCGCCAAACCCATACTGGAAAGATCGAAGCCGATAGCCACGAGAAGCCTAGCGGACCCGCCGCGAACGCCTCTAAAAGCCTGCGCGAACTCCGCCGAACGCCGCATGCGGTTCTCGGCGGGAAGCACGTCAGGCAGATAGAGAGCGGCGGCCCTCACGACGACGAGTCGCAAGAACTGCGCGACCAGCGCGGGTCGACATACGCTTGCGGGAAGCCGTGGACCCTGGCCCTGCGGCGATTGTTCGGCTGGAAAAGTCCGCTTGGTCACGGTTGTTCTCCCTTAAGACTGCGCGAGGCGACCTCGCATGGACTACTTGTGCGTTAGGCACTATGACTACTGACTTTACGCGAGAACTCGCTTGCAGGTCAATGCAATCTACAGTTCCGGTGATTGGAATCTCAAGATTGCCCATCCGTCTACAAATTACATGCCTGTTATTCACACCTGTGTCCACAGCTGTGGATAAAGCTCCATTCTCAAGTTTGGATCAACAGCGCACGGATAGATCTAATCAAATGACATGGATGTAATTTCCACAGTTGTGGACAAGTCTGTGGATAAACTTGTTGCATTGTCCCCAGGGCTGTGTTCAAATTGGTCAGGTCCCACGCAGGAGGCAATATGCGAGGGATCTCACACGTCCAAGGAGTTCCAATGAGTGACGGTAATCCGGCTAAAGACGCTTGGAATGCGGCAACCGAATTACTGCGTGCGGACGGTTCGCCTCTGATTCCCTAAAGCTGCCTTCGTGCGTATGGCCCATCCGCTTGCCTGGGTTGAAGACATCTTCATGATTGCCGTTGGCTCGGAATTCGTGAAGACGTGGATAGAAGAACACGTCTCAGAGACGATGACATCAATGCTTTCGAATATACTTGGACGCCCGGTGCGCATCGTCATATCTGTCGATCCAAGCGTCAACGAATCTCAACCAGTCGGACCCTGTCACTCGGCTATCGCATCGAATCCCTCGTCCTCATCTGAACCTCCTCATTCCGCCTCACCCGCATCAATGGGATCGAACCAGAGGGGGTTCAGGCCAGGCAAGCTCAATGGGTTCAGGTCCGATGAATTCGAGATCTTCGAGTTCAGGCCAGGCGAGTTCGGGGCCTGTGAGTTCGCCATGCAGGTTCAGGATCCACAAGTTCGGATCAGATGGGGTTCGGGTTCTACGGGTTCGGGATCGATGAGATCAGATTCCTCGAGTTTGAGCTCGCCGGCACAAAGATCGTCGACGTCGAGCGCCGCCACACGGGAAATATCGGAGGAAAACCAGCGAGAATCCGCTGTCCGTGGCGTCGGACGAATCTTCAAATCGTTATCCCGAGACCGATCATTACTCCGAAACTTCGAGACGATACTCGGAAACGCCGGCATATGAAGAGGCTTCGAGGCATGAAAGACGATCTGCAGGTGCGGGAACCGATTATGCCCGAACTAGACGCAGGCATCTCGACACGTCGCCATCCACAGAAGATTCGGCGCTTTCGCATATGCCCTCCGAATCTTTCACACAGGGAATGCGCTACGTCGATCAAAACAACAATCGCGGAAGAAGTTCTGGCCAAACGGTCGGATACCGCGGCGCGATCGCAGAAGGCTCTGCATCAATCCCCGCTACACTTTCGATAATTTCGTTATCGGGGACAACAACAGATTCGCCACGGCGACGTCGTTGGCCGTGACGAATCTCCCGAACAACGTACAACCCGCTGTTCTCTATTCCGACTCCGGCATGGGAAAGACTCATCTTATGCATGCCATCGGGAACTATGCTCTCAATCTCTTCCCTCCATCAAAGTCCGCTACGTGAGCGCCGAGGAGTTCACGAACGCCTTCATCAACTCCGTGCGCGACGGACACCAAGCAGAGTTTAAGAATCAATTCCGAACGGTGGACATCCTCCTCATCGATGACATCCAGTTCATCGGTGGCCGAGATTCGACCGTCGAAGAGTTCTTCCATACGTTTAACGCTCTGACGAATTCCAATAAACAGATCGTCATCACCTCCGATGTTTCACCCAATCTTCTCAACGGGTTCGAGGAGCGCATGCCTCCCGCTTCAACTCGGGAGTAACGGCCAACATCGATCGGCCCAATCTCGAGACCCGAATCGCCATTCTCGAGAAAAGAGCACATTCCGACGGCTTCACGGTTCCACGCGAGGTCAACGAGTACATCGCAACGCACATGTTGACCAATGTCCGCGAGATGGAAGGCGCCCTCCGCTGAGCTCACAGCTTTCGCGGATCTTTCGAAAACAGACAATCAACCTGAGTCTGGCCGAATGATCCTCAAAGACCTCATCGCGAACCCCGACGCCATCGAAATCACGGCGACGCTCATCATGAGTCAAACTGCTGGATATTTCGACATTTCGATTGAAGAGATGATATCGACCGACCGCAGCAGGGTTCTTGTTTCTGCGTCAAGTCGCCATGTATCTGTGCCGCGAAATGACCGAACTGTCACTGCCCAAGATCGGTCATTCTTTGGCAAACGCGATCACACGACGGTGATGCATGCCTGCAGGAAGATCGACAAGCAAATGGCCGAGCGTCAGACCACGTATAACCAGGTGTCGGAACTTACAAGCCGAATTAAGCAGTCGCTCAACAGGCCTCTTTGTAATCCACATCGGATGTGCATTGGCCTGTGCTGGAAGCTTAATCTTCCTGTGGATAACCCGTTTCAACATGTGGATTCGTCAAGGTCGAAAGTGTCTCATCCACCGATTTGAGTTCGTCGCACCCAGGCAGCGCACAGTTTCATCCACAGGCAAAAGCATTGCAAATACAATGAAAAAGGAGGTTATCCACCGATTCCACAGGAGCTACAACTACTACTAAAAACTTATCTAGTACACAAAAATTTGTCGGTTTTGACTGAATGGCGAGGCGAGTTGGGCGCCTGAGCCTTTCTCGTCATGAGTTAAACCGTCTATGCCCTTGAGGGATTCAATGAAAGAAGGTCTGTGAGTGAAGCTAGAGGGTCGAGCATGACGTCTCGCAAACGTCGTTTCGTGGGTTGCCCGCACGATTCCCTCCCGTCCTTCCTTCCCGTGCTTGCGGGAATGAAGATTGAAGCAGACAAGGATGGCACCGTCGCTCTATCTTCCTACGACCCCGATATCTCTTCCCATGCGGTCGTGGAAGCGGCCGTTGATGAGCCCGGAACAATACTGGTCCATGGTCGCCTTCTCTCCGATTTCGCGCGCGCCCTTCCCAATAAACCCATTGACACTGGAGATCAAAGGCAAAGCTCGAGGTTGTCTGCGGATCCTCACATTTCAATGCAATCGATGCCTCTTGAAGACTATCCCATCTGCCGCCAATGCCTGAGGTTTCCGGCGTCGTCGACGGCGCTCTATGGCAGGAAACCGTGTCGCAGGTGGTCACGGCAGCCTCGTCTGACGACACCTCCCGCTTCTCGTTTCGGTGTGCATCGAAATCGAGGGCAAAACGATGTCCCTCATGGCAACCGATCGCTATCGTCTGGCTGTTCGGGATCTTCAGTGGAACCTTCGGACGCCGACGTCTCGCACAGAATCCTCGTACGGGCATCGCGGTTGTCAGACATCAGCGAAGTCTTTGGGATCCGTGGGCAAGGTTGAGCTTGCGATCGACAATTCGGGGCGTGCCGGAATGATTGGCTTTCTTCGGCCGGCCGTCACAACATCGCTCGTCTTGATCGACGGCGACTACCTCGCAGGTGCGCAATCTCTTTCCTTCCGACGTCACCGGATATGCGATCATCGGACGTCAAGAGATGCTTGATGCCATCAGCGCGCTCGGCTTGTCGGGAGAAGAACTCTGCGGTGCGCCTTTCCTTCAGCGAGGGACAAGTGGTTCTCGAGGCGGGGCAAGGTGACAATGCTCAAACGAGGCGAGGCACTTGAAGCGACGCTTCACGGGGAAGACATCGTTATGGCTTTCAAACCCGAGTTTTCTCCAGGAAGGGCTTGAGCGACGTCGGCGCCCTACGTTCGCCCTGTCGTTCACGAATGCGTCGAAACCCGCTGTCCTCACCGCGCAGTCGGAGATCGAAGGCGAGGACGATCAAGAGTTTCGACTGCTGCTCATGCCGATTCGCACATACGGCGGATAACGCGGAGGGAGCGTGTATCTCAGCGATCTCGCGCTTGCGGATTTCCGTTCTTATGAGCGAGCGATCGTCGGTTTGAAGCCGGGGTGACCGTATTCGTCGGCGAAAAACGGACAGGGAAAGACCAATCTCATTGAGGCCGTCGGTTATCTGTCGACTCTTTCCTCCCATCGTGTTTCCGGCGACGGCGCCCTCGTGCGTCAGGGGGCGAGTGCCGCGGTAGTGCAGGCACGCGTTGTTCGAGGCACAACGTCGACAACGGTGGAGGTGGAAATCTATTCCGGAAGAGCCAATCGCGCGAGGATCAATCGCGGTCTTGTCCGCCCACCCGAAATCGTCGGAGTTGTGCGGAGCGTCGTTTTCGCACCGGAAGATCTTGAGCTAATCAAAGGCGACCCGGGAACCCGACGTTCCTTTCTTGATGGAATTATCATTCAGCTGCGTCCGTCGCTGCTGGGAGTCCGATCAGAATATGAAAAAGTGGCTCGCCAACGCGCGGCTGTGCTGAAGTCGGCGGGGGCGGCCCGCAAACGCGGGCGGCTCGATCGACGCAGCGGCGCCTCGACGATGGGACGTGCAATTGGCCAAAGCTTGGGGCGAAGCTGACCGCGGCCCGCGCGGAGACCGTGGCTAAACTCCGGCCCCACGTCGACGAGTTCTATTCTGAAGTCTCCGGCGGGCGAGGTCCGGCATCGATCGCCTATCTGGCCAACGCCATCCGGTGCACTGAAAGCAATCGTTCCAAGGTTTCCTTCGGAGGCGCCGCAACTTCCCAGGCATCTCTCGGCAAAATGCCCCAACATACCCAAAAGATGTATCAAGAAGCAGCCGGTTCTGAAGGGGCAGCTGATAAAAACGAGGCAGACGATCAAAGAGAAGCGGACAATCGAGAAAAAGCGGACAATTCGGAAGAAGAACTTTCGAGATGTCGAGCTCAATGAAATCCGGTTCATGAGCGCGATGGCTGAGCGCCGCGACGAAGAAATCAGACGCGGAGTCAACCTTGTGGGGCCTCATCGCGATGAGCTTGCCCTGAGCTTGGGGACACTTCCCGCGCGCGGATACGCGTCCCACGGCGAGTCATGGAGTTATGCGCTCGCGCTCAAACTCGCTGCTTGGCAAGTGTTGCGCGGTGACGAATCCGGCGAATGGGCCGAGGGCGGCGAGCCAATTCTCATTCTCGACGATGTTTTCGCGGAACTCGACACGAGGCGCCGTGATCGTTTGGCTCAGATCGTTCAACGTGCCGAACAAGCGATCATCACTGCTGCCGTGGGAAGCGAACTGCCCGCAGAACTCGATGGTCGACGTTTCATGGTCGCCATTGGGAGCATCACACCGGAGAAGGACGATGGCTGACGGAGCCGTCGAAGCGGCGCGACGAGCGGCGATCGAACGAAACGGCGACGTGTTGGCTCTTCGGGCATTGGATCGCGCGAGAGGCGGCTTTTGCCCGTGGCTATGTGCGGATCGCGCACTCCGCGGCTTCGCGCGCGCTCCAAAGACCGTCCAGCCGGGAAGAACACGATTCGAGTGAGCCTCTTGGAGATGAAGTGTGGAGCCCCGGCCCCGGGTGGGGCGACGTTGGAAGCGGCCCGCGGCCTTCCCATCGCGATCCGCATCCTATTGGGCAGATACTGGCCCGCTACGTCCGCGACAAAGGATGGGGCGAGAAGATTGAAGTCGCCTCGGTGGCCAGTAGATGGCCCGAGATCGTTGGTCCGACGGTTGCCAAACACTGCGTTGTTGAGGATTTCTCCGACGGGGAACGTTGACGTGCGTACGTCGTCGACGTCGTGAAACGCAGATCCGTGCGCTTCAGGCGACCCTTGAAGCCACTCTTGCCAAAGAGGTCGGCGAAGGAGTGGTCAGAGAAATCGTGGTCAAGGGCCCATCCAGGCCAAGTTGGAAACATGGCCGCTTCTCCGTTCGCGGGCGGGGTCCGCGCGACACTTACGGGTAAGTGTCGAAACGGGGTATACATGGTGTAACTGTCGGGTAACATGCGTGCCCACGGATCGGGGTGCAAAGCGTTCGCTGATGTCGAACTTGAGGTGTAGTAGCACACGAGGTCCAAGAATGGCACTTTTGTCACGTGAAGCGCGGTAGAATTGCTTGGGTCCCTTCGTTGGTGGGGGCCTACAGCGGCGGGGGCAGCGCTTCACACAGGCGTCATGGTGGCCTCCGCATGCATTAGCCGAAGGAGAAGCTCAAGCGTGACGACAGACGGAACTTCCGCAGAAAACGCGGTCCCCGAAGGGGAAAGCGTCGTCAAAGTCTCGAAAGGCCAGCCTCACGACGCCTCGTCGATTACAGTCCTCGAAGCGACCTCGAGGCGGTTCGCAAGCGTCCTGGCATGTACATCGGTTCGACGGGTGAACGAGGGCTTCACCATTGTGTCTACGAGGTCGTCGATAATTCGGTCGACGAAGCTCTCGCCGGCATTTGCGACCACATCGAAGTGACGATTCTGGCTGACGGCGGACTGAGGGTGCGTGACAATGGGCGCGGCATCCCGGTCAACGAACATCCGACCGAGCACAAACCCGCCGTCGAAGTGGTTATGACGATCTTGCACGCCGGTGGAAAAATTCGGCAATGGTGGATATGCAGTGTCGGGGAGGGTTGCATGGCGTGGGTGTGTCGGTTGTCAATGCGCTCTCCACACGAATGGAAACCGAGGTGCGCCGCGATGGGTACGTATGGCGCATTTCCTTTGAAAACGGCATTCCACGGGGCCTCTTGAGCGCGGGTGAACAGACTGACGAACATGGGACGACGAAGACATTCTGGGCGAATCCGGACATCTTCGAGACCACGCACTACGATTTCGAGACTCTCCGGCGTCGTTTCCGTCAGATGGCCTTCCTCAACAAAGACCTGCGTATCACGTTGACGGATGAAAGGCCCACCGCTTTGCCTGAGGGGTGACGAAGTCGCGGGTGAAACAGGCGAAAGCGAGCCGACGTCGGGATTCCGCAGCGTGTCCCGACCTGTACTCGGGAGGGCTTCTCGACTACGTTAAGCACCTCAATTCGACGAAGAAGGTCGAGGTCATCCACCCGACGTCATCTACTGAAGCCGAGGATCCTGAAAGGCAGATCCAATGTGAGATCGCCATGCGTGGACTTCTGCTTATTCGGAAACTCTCAACACTTTCGCGAACACGATCAATCACGACCGAGGGCGGCACCCACGAAGAGGGCTTCCGCTCGGCATTGACGAGCGTCATCAACAAGTACGCGCGAGATGAGGGCCTGCTCAAAGACAAGGATCCCAACCTTTCGGGTGACGACATCCGCGAAGGCTTGACCGCGATTATCTCGGTTGTTGGAAATCCTCAGTTTGAAGGCCAAACGAAAACCAAACTCGGAAACACCGAGGCACGGACTTTCGTTCAGCAGCAGGTCTACTCGCATGTGACCGACTGGCTCGACATGCACCCCAACGAGGCCAAGGACATCATCCGCAAGGCCCTTCAGGCTTTCGCCGCAAGGGCTGCCGCTCGCAAAGCGCGCGAAGCAACCCGACGCAAAAGTGTCCTCGAATCGGCATCGATGCCAGGAAAACTCATAGGATTGCACATCGCGTAACCCCGAAGAATGTGAGATCTTCATCGTCGAGGGCGACTCTGCCGGAGGCGCTCGGCTGTCAACGGACGCGACCCGGAGCATCAGGCGATCATGCCGATTCGCGGAAAGATCCTTAACGTCGAAAAGGCGCGTCTGGACAGAGCTCTTTCTTCGGATACGATCCAGGGCTCATCACGGCCTTCGGAACGGGCATCGGCGATGAGTTCGACATGGCCAAGCTTCGCTATCACAAGATCGTCTTCATGGCGGATGCCGATGTCGACGGTTCCCATATCGCAACCTTGCTGTTGACTCTTGTTCTATCGTACATGCGACCGCTCATTGAAGGCGGACATGTGTACCTGGCAATGCCCCCGCTTTACCGCATCAAGTGGACAAATGCCTCCCATGATTACGTTTTCTCCGATCGTGAGCGCGACGAGAAGCTCACGGAGGGCAAAGACAAGGGCTACCGCCTTCCGCGTGAGGAAAGCCAACGCATACAGCGGTATAAGGGCCTGGGTGAGATGAATGCTGAAGAACTGTGGGACACCACGATGAATCCGGACGCCCGCACTCTCAAACAGGTTTCGATCGATGACGCGGCCGCAACCGACGAAACTTTCGCCATACTCATGGGCGAAGACGTCGAATCTCGCCGAGGTTTCATCCAGCGCAATGCGCACGACGTGCGATTCCTCGATATCTAAGGCAAGGATCCAGTGAGCGAAGACATCGTCTACAACCACGGCCACATCAAAGGGTCGACCTCCAACGTGAAATGGAGAAGTCCTACACCGATTACGCCATGTCCGTCATCGTGGGGCGTGCGCTCCCAGACGTGCGTGACGGACTCAAGCCTGTGCACAGACGCGTTATCTATGCGATGTACGACGCGGGTATGGGCCCGACAGTTCGTTTTCGAAGTCGGCGAAAGTGGTCGGCGACGTCATGGGTCACTACCATCCTCACGGCGACGTGGCCATCTATGACACCGTCGTGCGGCTGGTCCAGCCGTGGTCGATGCGCTATCCGCTCGTTGCGGGTCAAGGCAACTTCGGCACGCCCGGCGATTTGGGTGCGGCTGCACCTCGCTACACCGAAGTGCGCATGGCCCCCTCGCCATGGAAATGGTGCGCGACATCAAGGAACAGACGGTCGATTTCGAGCCCAACTACGATGGGTCGCTTCTGGAGCCCACCGTTTTGACGTCGCGTTTCCCGAATCTTCTGGTCAATGGATCTGAAGGCATCGCCGTCGGCATGGCAACCCGCATCCCTCCGCACAACCTGCGTGAAGTTGCTGCCGGGGTCCAGTGGTACCTGGATAACCCCGATGCGACGAAAGAAGAACTGCTTGCAGCTCTTATCCAGCGGATCAGAGGCCCTGATTTCCCGACGGGCGCCCTCATCCTCGGCACCCGTGGCATCGAAGAGATGTATCGCACGGGTCACGGGTCGATCACCCAACGGGCGGTTGTCGAAGTAGACGAGATTCACGGCAGGCAGTGCCTTGTGGTGACCGACCTTCCTACCAGGTCAACCCCGATCGGCTTCTCGACAAGATGGTTGAGGGTGCATTAAAGACGGCGCCTTCCGGGCATCGCCGACATCCGCGATGAAACATCCGGACGCGCGGGCCAACGCATCGTCATCGTGCTGAAGAAGGACGTTGTGGCCAAGGTGGTGCTCAACAACCTGTATAAGCACCCAACTTCAAAACAACTTCCCCGCCAATATGCGGCGCTCGTCGACGGCGTTCCCCGCACGCTTTCCCTCGACGGTTTTGTGCGCCACTGGGTGACGTTCCAGATAGAAGTCATCCTTCGTCGCACGAAGTACAGGCTAGGTGAAGCTCTCAAACGCCTTCACATCCTCGAAGGGTATCTCAAGGCGCTTGATCAGCTTGACGCCGTCATCGCTCTCATCCGCGGATCGCAGACGGTCGACGCCGCCCGCACCGGCCTCATGGATCTGCTGGACATCGACGAAGACAAGCCAATGCCATTCTGGAGATGCAGCTGCGCCGCTTGGCCGCTCTCGAGCGTCAGAAGATCATTGACGAGTACGAAGAAAAAGCCGCACTCGTCGCCGATTACAAGGACATCATTGCCAAGCCGGAACGCCAGCGCACGATCATCGGGGAAGAGCTCGGCGCCATCGTTGATAAGTACGGAGACGATAGGCGCACCACGATCCTCCCATTCGACGGCGAAATGACCGTTGAAGATCTCATTCCCGAGGAAGACGTGGTTGTTACTATCACGCGAGGCGGATTCATTAAGCGCACGAAAACCTCCGAGTACCGTGCCCAACATCGCGGCGGCAAGGGAATCAGAGGCGCCTCGCTTCGCGGAGATGACGTCGTGGAGCATTTCGACGTCGGTTCAACCCACGAATGGCATCTCTTCTTCACCAATCTGGGCAGGGGTTTACAGAATCAAGGGGTATGAGATCCCCGAGGCCGGACGTGACGCGAAAGGCCAGCACATCGCTAACCTTCTCGCTTTCCAACCGGATGAGACCATCGCATCGACCATCACGTTGAAAGATTACAACCAGGCCCAGTACCTGGTGTTGGCCACCGCCGACGGCTTGGTGAAGAAAACGCGATTGAGCGATTACGATTCACCGCGAGCGGGTGGCCTCATCGCCATTCGACTTCGTGAGAACGGTCACGGAAGAGATCGCGTGGTGGCAGCTTGCCTGTCAACGAGGGGCGATGATCTCATGCTGGTTTCGCGCAAGGGAATGTCGCTGCGATTCACCGCTACGGATGACGTGCTGCGGCCAATGGGACGGCCCTCGTCCGGTGTGACGGGGATGAAGTTCCGCGAGGGTGACTCCCTGCTGACGATGAGAGTGGTCAAAGACGATGCTGAGGTATTCGTCGTGACAGGGAGGTTTCGCCAAGCGAACTTCCGTGAGACGAATACAGAGTGCAAGGCCGCGCGGGTTTGGGAATCAAGGTTGCCAAACTCACGGAAGAACGTGGCGACCTCGTTGGCGCCCTGATAACCGAGGGCGAAGACGTCATGGTCATCATGGAATCTGGCAAGTGATGCGGGCCTCTGCGGCTGAAGTTTCGAAGACCGGGCGCAATACACAGGGTGTCACTTTTGCGCGTCCCGACGGCGGTGACCGGAATCATCGCGATAGCCAGAAACGTTGAAACGACAATCGAAGCCGAGGTTGAGGAAGTTGACGCCGAAGGCGAAAAACGTCGCGGACACGGTAGCCTCTGTGGTGGAGGTTTCTACGGAAGCCGCCACAGGTCACGCCAACCAGGCTGGAGCAAACGGAGTAATCGATGAGTGAGAAACCGAAGACGGAGGCCCCCCCGCGCCCTTCGGACAAGCAGGATGCGGCGAACAACAGCCGCGGTGGAGGTTTCAAGGCGGCAGCGGCAAAGGAAAAGGCTGCAATCGAGGCCAAGTTTGCCGCCGACCCCCAACCGAAACAGTCGGTGGGCATCCGACGGGTGAAGATGACGATCTCGAAGGTCGATCCCCTATCGGCCCTGAAGATCGGCTTCCTCACGTCGGTGGCGGTGGGGATCATGATCGTCGTCGCGATGATGATCCTGTGGTTTGTTTTGGACAGCATGAAGGTGTTCAGCCAAATCGACAATCTGCTTCAAAACCCTCAACCAGCCGGATCTTTTGAGGGTTGGCGAGTATCCCGAGTTTGGGCGATGGATGAGCTTTGCCGTCATTATTGCGATTATCGACGTGGTGCTCCTGACCGCGCTGGCGGCCGGGAGCCCTGGTGTACAACCTCACAGCATCGCTTGTAGGCGGCCAGCGCATAACCGTCACGAGACGAGTAGCGAGCTCGGTGTCTGGGCCTTGGAATTCGCGATTCGATCGGCACTACGACCGTTGACGATGCGTCTCCGGGAGGCAAACCGCCCGGTCCACTGGAGGCACCGCACACATACGCGGGTTCGGGTTTGGAGTTCAGGGAAACCCTGGGTGAGTCTAAATCGGCACCCAGCAGTGCGAGGGCCTATAGCTCAGTCGGTTAGAGCGCTTCCCTGATAAGGAAGAGGTCGCTGGTTCGAGTCCAGCTAGGCCCACGCAATAGAACGGAGGGGAACATGAAAAAGATACTAGTGACTGCCTTCGCATTCGTTATTGGTTATATCGGATGGGTTGAGATTCAGAAGAGGCTTCAAGACCGTGCTGTCTGGTATGAAGTCTCCGATCCGGTAGAGTAATCTGCGCACGTACATCGGCCTTCTAGTTTTGGGGCTATGGCGCAATGGGTAGCGCACCTGCTTTGCAAGCAGGGGGTTACGGGTTCGAGTCCCGTTAGCTCCACCCACCCTCAGTCTGACCTCCCTCGGGCTGAGGGTGTTTGCTGATCAGGAAGCAATGTTCGCGATGTGACTATCGGTCGCTACGCACTCAAGATCTCACTGTCCATCGTTACACGATTGGCAAGAGGCCATCGATAGTCGGTAGGAGCATCGACTATTGGCAGGAGGCCATGGACCATTGACAGTGCATACCACTGATGGCTTGTGCCTACGATGCAGCCTACTTGCGGCGTGTGACCTTTGGCTGCCGTTGAAAGACCGCTCCGAGTGGCTTTGATGAGTACGATTCCTCCCATGATCGTAACAAATGTTGCGCCCCACGGCGAGTATCTCTTCTCGAGACATATCGAAGGAACATTCGACTTTTGACTGGAATAGTGCGACGTTGCAAACAAGTTTCATGACCATCAGCCTACTTCGAACCCATCGTTGAACGAAATCGTTGGTGGTTCGAAATCCAGCATCAGGCGTTGTAAGGATTGCCATCGACCCGTTCGAAACCCAGCTTCTTGTAGAGTTCGACGGCGCCATTGCCCTCTTCGACGCTCAGGCAGATTCGTGTGATCGAGCGATTCTTAGCCTTCTCGAACAGTTCTTCGAGAAGGGGCCTTGCTGACGCCGCGCCTTCGATAACCTTTCCAGACGGAGACGCTGAGTTCGGGGATGCCGTCGGCGATGTAGCCATACCCTGGATCCTCGGCGTCGAAGAAAGTCAACCACGATATGCCGACGATCCTGCCCTCTATCTCGGCCACGATCCCAAAATCGCCGGAGTGGCCATCCAGCCGGTAATAGTGGCGGAATTCTGGAGAAGAATCGATGTCAGCATAGGTAAAGCGAGACTCACCCGTCCAGTTCATATTTGCCAAAGTGGCGACGCATGATTTCCCTGTCCGCCGGGGTGAGAAATCTGAATGTCATGTTTAGCGATGTCATTGCGATTACGGTATCAGAACCTCGCTGCACCAATGCGGGCGGAGGAACCGCAAATATCGGCGGTAGATTAAAGATTCGGTATAGGCAGCGCCAGTGCGGGAGGTTTGGCGCCGAGTACAGCTGCGGAAAATCGGGATGGACAGAGGCTGTCATAGGTAACGGCATAACGCCTCGTAAACTCCTACGCACTGATATGACTATGGGTATCTAAATCCATCGACGCAGAGTTCGATGGCGATATGCCTCAGCGCAGATAACGCCATCTCACACACATTGCGCGCATCTCATGCTCGCCTGCATTTTCATATGGGGAACGATGTCCACCTCCTTAAACGACTCACTCGCACAGCTGCCTTTGTAGCCTACGGTCACGATCTCCAGTTGCTCCAGCCGCGACAGCTACCGAAGAGGGCAGCGCGCAGTTGACGGTGCGACGTCAAACAATCAGGGCGCGGGCACTCATTTGCCTTTGGACAGAGACGCCCCTGGGTCTGAAGGCTTTGACGGCGGTTCTTCGAACACAGGATCGGGGGCTCTTCCAGTAAGAATCCGGGTGCTTCTTCTGGCGAGAAGTGATTCCGGCGGACCTGCAGGAGGGCGAACGCGGCAGTAGGGACGCTGTGCAATGGTTCACCCGCTGAGGAAAAGACGACGGGGACAATACCGGAGATTCTGCGGAAAACCAGAGCGAAGGCGCCCTGAATACCAGAGCAGCAACGAACCGACCGCGGCTGCGACCCCAAACAATAACGTCGCCCCCAAACGGGCTCCGAATTTCGAGATCGACGGCAACGGGAAACTCGTGCGATAGTAAAGGTTCGGCCAAGGATGTCCGGATCCCCGAAACGGTCAAAGTGATAGGCCGCAGAGCTTTCGACAGGACTGGCATTCTCAAGGTGACTATTCCCGCAACGGTAACCGAGATTGAGGATGAAGGATTCGTCGGTTGCAGCGGTCTTTACCTCTGTCGAATTCGAAGACACCGCCGCCAAACCGGAGTCACCTGACCAAACTCGGTAAGGGAAAGCTTTTTACTACACATCGTCATTAAAAGAAGTGACCCTTCCTCGTTCGGTGACAACGCTCTCGCCTCAAGTTTTCAGTAAGAGCGGTCTGATGAAAGTTTCGCTTCCTGCAGGTGTTACCGAGATTCCCTCCGAGGCGTTTTTCCGAGCTGGAAAGCTTAAAGACGTCACCATAGCGGACGGTGTTACGCGTTTCGAATACAGAGCTTTTGCGAGGACCCGCGTCGACAATTTCAAACTGTAGGGGCCGACGGAAGAAGTGCCGGAACCGGTTTTCCTTCGAAGCTTAAGTTTATCGGCGACTTCGCTTTTTGGCAGTCGGCGTTAAAAAGAAGTTGTGCTTTCATCCGAGGCTGAGTCAATCGGTCGGAGCGCATTTAGTAACGTTCCGTTGACTAAGGTCACTCTCAAAGAAGGTTTGAAGACGATTGGCAGTGGTGCCTTCGCCAGAACGAGGCTCACGGAGTTGACTATTCCCGATTCGGTCACGGATGCTACGGACTCGGTCAGGGCTATGGGCAAACTCGTCAAACCCACATTGGAAAGAATGTGGGGCCCGACCAGCTTAATGGCGCATTTTTCGGAACTGCGTCGCTCACGAAGATTTCCGTCGCCCAAGGCAACCCAAACTACACGATCGTCGGCAATGTTCTGTTCAACGGACAACGAACGAAACCTTATTGATTCCTCGGCGCCATCTAGACGACCGCGCCGCGCATAAAGAAGTATCGAATCCCCGCAGGAGTGCAGGAGATCACCGGGTATGCGTTTGAGGGAACCGAATACGAAGAAGTGGATTTCCCGTCCAGTCTGCGCAGCATCGGGACCTACGCCTTTTCTTCCTCGCATCTCAAAGAGGCAATCCTGCCCAGCGGCCTCGAGACAATTGGGGAGGGTGCTTTCAGAGAGTCATCTGGCTTGACGAGAGTCGATCTAGGTGGAACCGTGACAATCGACAGAGCGGCTTTCTCAAAAACCTTGACGCTCAAGAACGTCAGCATGCATACCGACCTCAATAGGCTCAAGGAGATCCGCTCATACGCATTTGAAGGTTCCGCACTTACGGAAGTGAGAATGCCTGATTCCCTTACCGCGATCGGTGAGTTCGCTTTCCTCAATGATGAGGAGCTTGCCAAAGTCCGCCTCGGTGCGGGTTTGCGAACTTTGGACGACGGCACCGCTTTTGCACAATGCTCTAAAGCCCGTGAATTGACGGTGGCTGAAGGCATCCCGTTTTTCGGCGCCGATCACAACGTGTTGTATGCGAAACGCGGCGATGGACTGCACGTGGTGTTTTCTTCTCCGGCCAGCATCGCAACAAATTACCGTGTAAAAAGACGGGACGGTTGTGATCGATCTCGAGTGCATTCGCCAATAACTCTAAGTTGAGACGGTTTTTCTACCCGATGGACTCAAACGTATAAGCGATCGTTCTTTTGAGAATGCGACCGCTTTGAAAGATGTGCGCTTTCCCGACAGCTTGGAGACAGTCGACGGTTTCGCCAATACGTCCCTTCGCAAAGTCGATTTGGGCACCAAGATCACCCTCGATTGAGACGACTCTTTAACGAGAAATCTCCGGAGCGAATCATCGACACTGGGAGGCAACAATGGTAAATTCTCCGATTCCTTCGATAACGATGCCAAACCTGTTTCGGCCTATTTCGGCGAGGGAATGACAGCAGTCAACTACAGCCGTGCACTCTTCCCCCAAAGTCCTCGTTTTGCCGAGTTCCTTGAAGGAATTCAATATCGACTCGGCAGGGGATAATGGCGCGTGAAGGCCTCAGCTGTTTTTCTACGTGGCGGCCGATCGGTTCGTCGGCATGGAAGCTGGCCTCTGAAAAGATGAAAGCAATCGGCATGGATCCAAGCAAACAGCTCAAGCGATATGTGCCGATGAGCGCCAAAGCCAGCGGGAGGGTTTCCTCCGGAGGAAAGCGGTTCGGCGGAGGTTGACATTCGCGGAGGCGTAACGAGGGTGCTCATCAAGCTCGGGTTGTCTCAGTTGCTTCGGATGGGACGACGAAGGCACTGAGTGACTGAGTCGAAGCGAAAGCCACAGGCGACCACTAGTGAAGCCAACATTAACTATGCGGCCTCCGGTCAAGGCGGACAGATCAAAGTCGAAGTGCGCGACCATACATGAATGACCCTTCTAACCGAGATCACGATAGGTTGATCTGACCGATATGACCATAGGCTGATGCCGGCAGCCGCGCAGTGCCTCGAGCGGCAACTGGTCGGGCACTGCGCGGCGTCGGCAACTCACGCGCAGCGGTAGAACTATCGGCAGCTGCGGCGGCAATTGGTGATGGTTGCTCGGCAACTGTGCGTTGGTGGTGACTGGGTCGGTCAGTTCACGTCTGATTGATTATCGCGGCGGTGGTCATGTAGTGGTTGCGCGAAGGAGCTTGGTTGAGAGCCACGGCCCACCCCACCACGTCTGCCAGCCAAGATCCTTGGGGTCCTCGACTTTGAGGCCGAGCGTCGATAGCTCCTTTGAGTACTCATCGATTGCCTTGAGGTCCGCTATGATGATCTGCCCACCCGGCTTGAGGACGCGAACCGCCTCCCGGATGGCTTGAGCGCGCCCCTGGGCATTGGGGATGTTGTGGATTGACAGGCTTGCGGTAATCAAATCAAAGGAGTCGTTCTCGAAAGGAAGTTTCGTCGCATGTCGCCGGTGACGAAGTCGATGCGTGAGTCCATCCCGTTGGCTTTGGCATTGGCTACGGCGGCCTCTTCTCGATTGCCGGATTGGTCGGATTTGCGCCACAGATCAACGCCGGTCAGCTTGGCCTCTGGAAAGCGCTGGGCGGTCATGATGATCACGGCTCCACGGCCACAGCCCATGTCGAGAACTCGTTCGACGTCGGCTTTTGATGTGTCCTCCAAAATCTTGCGCCATGCGGCGAACTTTCCTCGAAGCGTTGTATGGAGGTAAAAAATGGCGCCTGCGATAGAAACAAGCGAGAGGATCCCGTAGACGATTGGCTTCCATGTGTTTTCTTGGCGTGTTCCGAACGCAAAGATTGCGAAGAGGACTCCGGGGATGAGCTGCAGTAGCGGGACGTAAGCAGCATCAATTCCAAAGGAACCACGGGGTTTGACTTTCATGAGATGTCCTCGGTCATGTACGAATCGGCCGTTTTTGGCATCGACCGCATGACTCGAAGTGTGCCCGAACTGAGGTGCAGGCAATCGTCTGTCTGGCTGCGTTCGATCCTTTTTCAGTTTAACCCGGATAACGGGATGTATGCCTTCTTCTGGAGATGTCTTATCAGCGGGTTTCAATAGGTAGGTCCCGCACCCGCTTCTGCTCGCTGAGCGGGTTCTTTCCTTTCAAATATCCCGGCTAAAACTCAGCCTGAGGATGGGATGAATTAGCTAAAGAAAGCCTGAATGCGCAACTCAAGGACGAACGCGAATGCGCTCTTTGCAACTTATTCGAAGAAGCAGATGGGTGAACAGGTCTCTTGCATATTTGATTATGGATGTAAAACATTCAGATTGTGTATCCAAATTTTGAGTGGGTGAAATGCGGAAAAACGTGAAAATGCGAAAAGAGAACAGGTTTTAATATTGTGTGAAAGCTTGTGGTTTGTAAAACGTGATAATAGGGGCATTTTAATGATTAGTGAGATTTGATGAGTAAGAGCAAGGTTCAAACAACGGCGTCGAAGGCTGTGTGAACAGTCCAGACACTCATCGCGAGATCAACGAAGAACCACGTGATAAGCCAAATCCATGAGGGGCACACGAGTAAGCCCTGCAAGCGTGAAGTGATCTTGTTCTTGATCACGTGTTCCGGCGACGTCGCGAAGAGATGTCCAGGCACCGATGAGAAGGATGAGACCGATTCCCGTGATGACGCCCGCCTGGATCAATGCGCCGATCTGCATACGATTTCCCGGTAACCACAAACTGCCAAAAACAAGTGCTGAACCGAGTATCACGATCACCGTTCGAACGGACCGTGACATCACCAGCAGGGCAATGAGCACGACGATCGTCGCCATGATGATTACTTTCGAGTACCCGTTCAGGGCGCCGACGACGAGCAGTGATCCAAGGATCGCTGGGACCGGATAACGCCCCGTATGTGGTGAGAATCCTGCCGAAACCAGTCGGCTTGCCCTTTGTTACCGCATGACCGGACATGTCCCGTTGAACGACGAAACCTTGAAAACGTCGTCCGCAAGCTATTCCGACGGCGGCATGTCCGGCTTCGTGCACGACCGTCGCGAGAGTGCGGCCGCTGCGTTTGAGTGTGGGAATCGTGATGGTCAGCGCCAGAATCACCGAACCAATCAGCACGATCGTGATGTTCTGACCATTGGTGGATAGGCGTGGCTGCGCCCAATCTAGCCAGGAGGTGGCGATGGTTGTCATGTTCCCAGTGTTGCACGTGAAACCTGAAAAAGCAGGGGAGGAAAATCCACTCGCCATCTGTTGGCGTTGGGCTTTGAGCAAGCTCTGGGCGGGTCAGCCGTGGGGCTCGCAGCTGACCGCAGAGCCGACGCCGTAGCGCACATTGTCAAGACGATTAGCCCATGGGATACGCCGTTGGTCAACCGCGAAACGACAGAGCGATCAACGGTGAAGCAACAAGGTGATCAACCGAGAGCCGACGGGGCGAAACCAAAAGAACAAGATCATCAACTCAGTGGTGGGAACTCGTCAAAGGCTGAATACAGACTCTAGGGGAACGCCGAACCAGCGGGCAATTCGGAGCGCCAGATGAAGGGAAGGAGCGTATTCACCGCGTTCTAGGTAGCCCATTGTTTGCTAATGATTCCGGAGTTCTTCCGCGAGCTTGCGGCGCGTCACGCCGCGATCAGCTCGCAGCACAGCAAGCCGATTGTAACGCGTCTTCGGTTTTTGCGATTTACCGGATGAAGCACCGGCTTTCTCTTGTTTTGTGTGGTTCACGCATAACCTCTCGAGGCGATCTTCTCCCGTACTGCTGCGACGGTACCCATTGTTTCACGGCGTATGCTGCGCCGCAGGATCAGCGGTGTGACGCCATAGCCGATGAGTGCCCAAACCGCTAGGGATTCCTACGGCAAGCAAGGGCTGGAATGACCCGGTTATCTCGAGAGAGCCAAGCTCAGCTGGGAAAAGAGCGCTTCTGGATGCGTGTGCTCCCCACACACATCGGAGTGAGGCCCACGAGCCATTGAAGCGGCTTCGGCAGAGGTTCGCCGGGAACATCGTTCCCTGACGCTATATAACATCCGTAGACGAATAGCATCGAAACAAAGCAAACCCCATGTTGAGCGAATGAACGATCCCACGAGAGCTACCAATGGGAAAAACGTCACAAAGGAAAGCGTGAGGGTAGCGATGAAAGCCAGCAGTCGAATGATGGAATCCGGCCGCAGGTCGGGAAGAGAATCATGCCTGGAATGAACGTCAGTAGGAAAAGGTGGCGTAAGCTACCCAACGATACCGCCTTGCCGAATACCCATGATTCCACTCCCCTGGTAAAAGTCGCAAACGAAGAAGCGTGCCGTCATTGCGTTCATTGAAAAAGCTCGCCCATGATCTGGAAAGTGCCGATACCCAGGAATCCCGGAACTGCAAAGGAACTGGCTGAGACCCCGCCGGCCAGTTCGCTTTCCTCTACTTGAAATATGAACACAAGGAAAAGCGCAGGGACCATGAGCGTCATTATGAACGCCGGTGTCAAGAATGCGATGCGCAGCTCTGCACGTGCCTGCAGAATGCCGGCGCGCACAGCAGTCCGCAATGTCTCGAGTCATCGTTCGTTCTCCTTCGTCGTGCCTTTCATCGTGAAGACATTGGAGTTTCGGTCGTGGCTGCGTCAGTCAATTCGTCGGATGGCCTGGCGAGGGTGGGAACCGCCTTTTCCGTCGACGAGGGCGAGATAGGCGTCTTCAAGCGACGTTCTGCTGACTTCGAGATCGTCCAATCGACATGTCTTGCAATAGTTCGCGCAAGAAGGCTTCAGGCTTCGTCGTCGCGTGGAACTGACGGTGGCCGCCAGAAGTCCAGGTGATCTCGGCTTGTCTCTCCACTTGAGTCTTAGCGACTCGGGAGAGCCCTGGGCGATGATTCGCCCCTCGTCGAGAATAAGGATTGAGTCTGAGAGGCGGTCGGCCTCAGACAGGTCGTGAGTGGTCAAAATCAATGCCGTTCCGGCGTCGACCTGGTCCGTGACAATATCGTGAATTGCCCTTTTCGCAGCGGGATCAAGGCCCGACGTGGGTTCGTCGAGTATGAGGAGATCGGGTCTGGCTACGAGCGCCGCGGCAAGATCAAGACGACGGCGCAGTCCAGCGAAAGCGTCGAGATCGTTTTTGTACGCATGTTTGCCTAGCTCGAAGGAATCGATGAGCTCGAAACGGTTCGACAGTCGCGGAAATTGACGTAAGAGCGTGTATCCAGTTCAGAAACTCCCTGACGCGCTATTTGGAATGATCGCTTTGGGACTGCAACGTCATGCCAATGCGGGCTTGCCATTGCGCGCCGGGACCGCTGGCCGGGTCCTCTCCCAAAACGTTGACGGATCCTGAATCACGCTTAATCAATCCCCGGATTACCTCGACCGTGGTGGTTTTCCCCGCTCCGTTCGGGCCGAGCAAAGTGATCGTTTGCCCCGCTTCCGCACGCAAACTCACATCGCTGAGAACGGCGGTGTCGCCATAGTTTTTCCTCAAGCCGACGACGTCGACAACCGGAGTGGCACCCATATAGTCCTCCTTGCTGTAATCATGCTCGTAAAGATAGCAGTAATGCTATATATAATGCAATTACTGTGATCATTTGGAGTAGCTCTATTCAATGCTTGGTATGAAAGCACTGAATGCGCGGACCAAAAGCCGGGTCGACCACCGAGCTAAATGCCGGTTTGAGCCTCGGCTGAGTCATCGAAGAGGAGCGGTAGGGCTGAGCGGCCCACGCGATGCAGTGCGAGAAGGCTCAATGCGACGCGAGAAAGACAATGCGACGCGAGAAAGACAATGCGACGCGAGAAATGGAACGATTCTAGGTATTCTTTCTTCTGAGTATGCATATGTCTGAATACGATGCATTACTTGGTGCGCATGCACGTCGCCTGCGTTTGTCGGTTATCGATTTGCGTTGGCGGGGGTGGCTAGCGCTCGCCGGACAGCTCGCGCTCGCGGCACATACTCGTTGAACGGCTTGTGTCCGCGGTCCTGTGGGCACGGGACCGCCCGTGGTTACGGACCCCTCGTGGCCACGAGGGGAAGCATGAGAGACCGTGTGGATCATGCTCGAGACTTTGGACCGGTTGCCCCAATCGTGTGCTCTCAGCGCGGCCTCGTTGAATGAAAGGTTACGAATGACGGTGCTGGATCCCTATGATGCCGTAATGCTCCTGTCGTACGGCGGCCCGAATGGCCCTGACGACGTCCTCCCCTTCATGCGCAATGCCACCCGTGGCCGCGGAATCCCCGACTCGGCCTCGAGGTCAGCGAACATTACCAACGCTTTCAGGGCGTTTCTCCTATTAATGCCTGGAATCGCAGACTGATTGAGGATTTGCGTGGGGGAACTGCGGCGGCGTGGATGCGACATTCCGGTGGGGTGGGGAAATCGCAATTGGCATCCCTTCGTCGACGAGGGTTTGGCTGAGCTGGCCGACGCCGGTGCTCGCCGCATCCTCGTTCTTCCGACGTCGGCCTATGCCTCTTACTCGGGATGCCGACAGTATCGCGAAGATTTGGAGAGGGCCTTGGCCTCCTTCGAGGGTCGTTACGGCGATGCCGTGTTGGGCACCGAATCGAGTGCGGACAATCCTGACGCCGCGTTGATCGTCGACAAGATCCGACCCTTCTACAACACGCGAGGCATGGTGACTGCGCAGGTGCGAACCATCCTGGCCGCCTACCGGAAACTTGCGGATCAGGGTGTGGATCCGAAGGGGGTCCGCCTTATCTTCGTCACCCATTCGATTCCACTGGGGATGGAGGAGGGGTCTGCCCCCAGTGAAGACGAGCGTTCGGCCTTTTGCGACCTTTCCATGGAGATCAGTTACGCTGCCCAACATCGCGCCCTCATCCGGACTATTCTTCCGTTCGTGCGCAAGGATGTGGGCAACCCCGACCTTCCCTTCGAACTGGCCTTTTTGTTCGCGCCGGGCCGCCTCATGTGCCTTGGTTGGAACCTGACATCAACGATCTACTGCGAGAGCTCGCGGATTTGCCGCACGAAAGACTGCGGGCCTCGCTGCGCCGGCCGAGACCCGAACCGCCACCGACACGCAGTCGACCGCCGCCTGGCTTTTCCAACGTGCGGCCCACCGGCGTCGTCGTCGCGCCCGTCGGCTTCATCTACGACCACACGGAAGTTGTGTACGATCTGGACGCCGAAGCGCGGAAACGGCGGCCGACGTGGGGCTGCGCATGAGCGGGCGGCGACGGTGATCGACGGATCGGGATTGCGTTGCAAAGCCTGTCGACGTCCTTCAGGAGCGGGCAGCGCAGGCTCGTGGTGAACGGATTCGACCCGATAGTGCGACGGGGACCGGTCCATTCCACACCGTTTGCCCCGAGCAATGCTGTCGCCCCGAAATCGAAGGCCTCACCCACCTCACCTGTCCTAAAAACTTTCCTCTCTCAGAGTGAGACGAACGGAGTGTATCTGAGGAGTGCCGTGAATAGATTTGTCTGGGCGGGCTAGCTGGTGAAGAGGTCAGCCGCAGAAGAGAATCTTTCGAGGCGAGGTCTCGACGATAGACTGGGCCGTGCAGCGAAATTACCATCCCTGCGCCGGAACGAGGAGAGATTCATGGCAGAGCATCTCGCATCGTCCGCAGGATCCTCGCCGATGCACAGAACGTCGATCTTGACGCTATCAACAATGCCTTTCACTACGCCTTGTATTCGGTGTTTTCGAAGGCGCCCTTGCCCGCTGAGGATTCCGCACGAGGCGCGCGATCATTGCCGAAAGCGTGGAATACGTTGATGGGGCGCGCGCACGACGCGCGGCTGGTGTGACGACAGCCGGTTTCCGCGCGGATGCGGACCTTTTGGTGTGGTGGCTCGACGACGATCCAGAGGTTCTCCAAGATGCATATCACAGGTTGCGGGCCAGTGCCCTCGGTCGCCACATCGAGCCCGTCTGGACGTGCATGGGGCCGCTACCCTGCCGGAATTCAACCGCCGCCATGTGCCCGCATGCCTGAGCGGTGTAGCGCCGCGAGATTGGCTTATGGTCTATCCGTTCGTCCGTTCCTACGAATGGTACCTCCCTTGAGGCGGAAGAACGGTCGCGCATCATGGCTGAACATGGACGGAACGGATTCAGCCAGCACCCGACGTGAAAGGATCGACCTCGCGACGTTCGGATTGAGCGACTCACGAGTGGATTTTTGGGTTTTGAGGCGGATACGCTCGACCGCCTTGAAGGCGTTCTCCACGCGCAGCGCTACACCGAGGCTCGCCTGCATGTGCGCGAAGATACGCCCTTCTACACCGGGCGGCGCGTCGTGACCCTCACATGGGGAGCGCCAACCTCGCGCCTAACGAGCCAACCCTCTGCGCCTAACGAGTGGAGAGCGCCAACCTTGCGTGGAGGACGTCCACCTCGCGTAGAGGCTGCGCACCCAGACAACCTCGCGTTGGCGGAACACCGGCCTCGGATCGTTCCCAGGGCCAGTGCGTAGGGCAGTCGCTATCGTTTGCAGTGGGCTAACGCGATTGCGTCGGGTTCAGCGTGATGGAGAGCCCAATACGGCGGATAATTCAATGAGATGAAGAGCTCAACGCAATAGAGGATCGGTGCGGCGGGCGCGTCGGCTTCCCTTTCGGCGATCCGAACGACGACCCGGCCGCGAATTCCTTCCTCAACGATTGGGAGCCAGGGCAGAATCGAGCTCATCAAAGCGATCTCCGAAGCGATTGCATGCAATGCTTCGGGCCTGAGTGATTCTTCCAAGAGGTTCCACGTGCGCGTACGAACGGCGTCGGAGGAAGGTGACCGTGACACCCAACAAGTTGATGCCCCTGCAGGATGAAGGGAGAGAACGGTTGCATTCAGTGTTTCCGCCGGCATTTGAATGCCGCGATGGAGGCGCCCGGAGCGGCCGTTCGCGTGAGCTATGCAAGTGTGCTTCCGCCCACCGTATCGACTGCGCCAGCCCATTGACCCTTTTCCAAGGGGCGTTTGCCGGATGTGTCCGGACGCGCTTCCACGCGTGCCGCGCCAAGTGAGACAAGGTAGTCGGCGGCTTCACGCCGTCCCGTGAAAGCGGTGACGTCGTACCCGCGCTCAGCCAGTAGTGGCGACTGCGATCGACCCTGATCGCGCCGCTGGCGCCGGTTACGGCGACTGGGCTGGCTGCCGGATTCACGCCTGCTTGTTCGAGCTTGAGCACCGCCATCGCCGCAGTGACGCCTGCCGTTCCTATGGCTGCGGCGTCGAAAAGAGAGAAAACCGAGGAACGGGAGTGAGCCAGCTGATGGAACGCGCAAGTATTCACAATACGCCGCCATTGTGCTGTTCCGGAGAGGGTAGGCTCCACTATCGAAACGGGAGCGCCGACCTCGAGCCCGGATTGCCCAGGTTCAGGACGACACCCACCGCGCAACAGCCTCCGATCATCGGCAAGGATCGCGCAATGGTTGCGCGGCCAGTTGCCGCCAGCCCGTCCTTGTAATTGACGGATGAATGCGTCACGCGAAGCAGCGCGTCGCCTTCCCTGAGCTCAGAGAGCGGAACGCGAGTGTAGCGCCCGCGAACCCCCAGGCGTATCGAACAGCTGATATGCTGCGGCGTCGTCCGACATCGTCCCTTGGATTTTCTTGTCTGTTTCGCTGGCACCCGTCCGAGAACGGGTGCCAAGCATCTCATGCCTTGTGCTTGCCGAAATCTGCTCTGCTGGGAATCTCGGCGGGAACTTCGACATCCTCCCAGTATGACTCGGCCCACGGATCCTCAACGGGCTGGCTTCGCTTCCACAGCAAGGCTGCAGCGCCAACGGCGCCGCTGATGATTGCGAGAGTTCCCGTCACCTTGAGGAAACGACGCTTCTTCTGGGCTTGGGGCTCCGCCAATGCCGCGGCGGCCGAAGCCCGTACGGGCTCAGGCGCGAGTTTCAAGATCGCCTTCAGTGGTGCGGAGCGGCGTCCACGGCGGCGCGGGCAACCCGCTTGGCCTTGGGGATGTAGTCGGTGACGGCCTTCTCTTTCGCCTCAGAGGCCAACTCGCGCGGCCTGTGCTGCCTTCGGAGCAACCCATTCCTTACCCTGATGAGCGAGTTCTTGAGCCTGGGCTGCAAGCTGCGCAGCAACCGGACGAATCTTCTCAGCAGCCTGGCTGGCAGCGCCTGCATGGGCCATGAAATCCTGAGCTTGGGCGGCGGCCTTCTTCTTGGCCTTCTTTTTCTTGGAACGGCAGCAGTAACACCGCAGAACCTCCTCGATTGTCCGGTCTCAACCGGGGAAAAACTGTACCTTTCATTTTGCCCGGTTTTCCGCGAAATGTCAGCCTGAACTCACCTGTTCCTCCAAAGCCGCACTCCGGTTTTCGCCCGCAGCGCATTCGTTTGGACAGCTTGGTGCGCATGCGCATGTTCGATCCGCACTTCTGGGCGCAGCGGCCGGTGTCGGCGACAACGCGAGAGCTCCGGCCTTGCCAGCCATTGCGTGACAGCTCAGCTTAGACACCGCAGGCGATGACGCAGACTCCGCCGATGTCAGGCTTAGACCCCCGCGGGTGTCAACGACGTCGATGATGGAACATCAGCTCAGCTGCCTCTCAGTGCATCGATTAAGAAGGCCATGCGCTTCATCGCCCGCCTCCCAATCGCCTGTTGCGAGCGCCAGAAAGAGCGCCCGCGGTACCCGGCCAGAGCCGCCGAGGCCGCAGCTTTGGCCGTGGTTGCGGTACTCCCGACTTGCTTAGATTCTGCGTGATGGCATCGGCCCAATCGCGTTCGAGAACCCGAAAGAGCTCCTGTAGTGCGAAGGGTCGCGAATGGCCAACGTCGCCAATTCGAGCGTAGAGCGCCAAAAGGTTGGATTTGCGGCTGCCGGGCCTCCTTCCACAGCCTTTTGACGGTTGCTGTCATTGCCTGCGCGGCGTCGGTGTAATGCTCGGATTCGGTCGAGAGCACTCGGGCGATTTCGGGTTGTCGCTGGCGGAGGCGACGGATGGCTTCCAAAAGGAGCTGTTCTTTTCCTCCAAAGTGATAATTCAGCGTGCGAGCCGAGACACCGAGATCGAGGCTGCGGGCGCAGGTCAATCCGGTGATTCCGCGTTTGAGAACCGAATCTGCGATGCGGTTGAGTGGTTGGTCTGCAATGCGGTCATGTGGTCTAGCCATGTCTTGTTATTACCACACTCGTTTCATTAATATGGAAGTATGATCTCACAGCGTAAACAAACGGACGACGACAGCCGGAAGATTCAACGCGATGTATTGGTGATGCTCGTCTACGGAGTGGGGATTTGGGGGCTTGCGACCTCCGCCATCGTGGTGGCCGGCCCACTACTTTTGCCCAAAACCGGTTCTCGTGCCGGGATTGCAGTAATCGTCCTTCTCGCCTTGGGAGCTCTGGTGGTCTCACGCCTCGCCTACGGCCTCTACCGACACGGCCGCGAGGACGCGCTTGTCGACCGCTTGCCGTTCAGCACGGTGGTGGCAATTTCAGGGACTCCTGCTCGACGCCTGATCTACGCCTTTGCCATCGGGCGTTACCCCGTTCTCCTCGTCGAATCAACAGGGATCTGTGGCATTTTTCCTTGTCGCGTCCTGCGGCGCCGTTTGCTTCGCACCGCACATTCCGCCTCACAGTCCGCGCAAAGAAGTTTGGTTGCCGATGCGGCCGACGGCGGCGTGTCGGCTCTATGAGTCTACGACGCCCAACTCGATGACATGACGGCGGAGTCCCGCCGTCGGCGAACGTCTTCCGCAGCATTTAGCAAGCCTGTGGGAAGATGGACGCACGAGCAACACTTCACACCAATCACGGCGACATCGTCGTGGGCTCTATCCCAACCACGCCCCCAAGACCGTGTGCCAACTTCGTCGAGACTGGCCACAGAAAGCGCGAGTGGACCAGCCAGCACGGGGAGAAAACCACCGAGCCCTCTGCATGACGGCACGATCTTCCACCGTGTGATCGACGGCTTCAGCTGATTCAGCGACCCGTTGAGCCGCGGAACCGGCGGCCCCGGCTATCAGTTCGAGGATGAGATCCATCCCGAGCTCAACTTCAACGACCCGTACGTTTTGGCCATGGCAAACGCCGGCCCGGGCACCAATGGTTCGCAGTTCTTCATCACAGTGGCCCCGACCACCTGGCTGTACTGGCAAGCACACGGTGTTGAGCAAAAGTGGTTGACGATTCTTCAAAGGCCGTTGTCGATAGAGATCGCCAGGTGTCAACCGATATGCGCGACAAAGCCGGCCGACGACGTCGTCATCAACCCATCAGCGTCAACGAATGACCTCACGGGCCGCGATGAGGACATCCGCTTCGGACAGTGATCACCCTGAGCTTGCGAGCTTGCCGGGTGGCGGATTTCCTGGCGAATCGCTGAGGAACCCTGAGCCACTGGGGCATCGAAGAGAGCCCTCGGTGCCAACGGGGGCGCCTTCAGCCCGTGAGGAATCTTTCGAAAGAACGCCTTCGACGGTGTCGACGCCGCAAACGATGGGTTCCTCCCGCGAACAGTGCGGTCGAAAACCGGCGTGACCATCTTTCTCATCGCGGCTCTGCGTGGGCGTCGACATCATCACCCGAATCGACGGGTCGATCAGTTTCTACTTCGTATTCGAGCCCGAGCTCTCCGCGCACGAGCCGCATCGTTTCCTGGCTTCCGCTTTCCTTCACGCCAATTTCTGGCATCTGCTGCTGAACATGTATGTGCTGTGGGCGCTCGGATCGGTTCTGGAATCCGTCATCGGACATCAGATACCTTGGGATCTACCTTCTCTCCGCTGTCGCGGGCAATGCGGCCGTACTTTTGACCGCCGATCCCTTGAACAACTCCTGGTACACGGCCACTGTTGGCGCTTCGGGTGCGGTTTTCGGCCTGTTGGGGGCGCAATTGGTCATTGCTCGTATATCTGGCGCGGATTTGACCGGTTTCATCGTGTTCATCGTGCTGAACGTGGTCATATCGCTCAGCCACGACTGGAATCTCTTGGCGATCGCACCTGGGAGGATTCGTGGCCGGGGTGCGTAACCGTCTACGGTTTTTCCAGGGCGCGATTGCTCCCGCCCGGCAAACGTCGCATCGCCGATATTGCGAGCTTTTACGACGCTCGCGGTCTTGCTGATAGCCTCCGTGATCACCTGGGGATACCCTTCACACGCGTAGTACGCTTTTACACGCGTAGATCGCATACCCGTAGTACGCGCACCAATTCATGCTCATTACATGTTTCATAGCTGAATATGGCGTAGCTATGTACTGTTTGACGGGTGCATGCAAAGGCGTATCCACATACGTGGCGTACCTGAGGCACATTCGCGCAGCCACGCAGGTCTCGCGCGCATTCGCCTCAGCTTGCGCTACTTTCCACCCCATCGTCATGAGGAATCCGGTGAGCATGAACCCGAATCCAATGAATAGATTCCGTTGCCTGTAGCCCTTTGATGGGGAAATTGCCGCCGAAGATGTAGGCGGTGACGACGATGATGAGACCGACGATCATGAGAGTGACAAGCAGCGGCGCCCACCACTTCGGAGACTGAAGGCCCTTGACTTTTACGGGCTTGCGCTCCTTGGACGAGGCATTCTTCCGCTCCTCAATGGAACGCTTCGTCCTTTCTGAGGATTGCCCGAGTTCTTCGGTGAGCTCTTCTTCTCGGAGTCTGATTTCGAGGGAGTCTTTGTGACTGTCCGAGATCCGGGTCTGCGGAATCCTGGGAGTCTGTTCCTTCCGGGACACCTTTAGAGTCGGCTTCTTTCGACTCGGCCTTCTTCAGCTTTTTCTAGCCTTTTTGTCCTTGGATCGAGATTTCGGTACGGAGGCTTCCGGGCTCGTCGGAAGCGTCGTCTGCATCCTTGGACGGGGAGTCCTTGGCTCCTTTGGTTTCTTTCGGCGAATCCGATTCTCTCGGCGAGTCAGGTGCCTCAAACGCGGCATTCTCCTGCGAGTCGGCGTCCACGTCGTTCGAGACGGGCGCATCAGTTTGCGCGACGACGTCGGCGGCCTCAAGCGCATCGACTTCTTTTGATGTGCGTTGGAGATCCTCGACCTCGCCGAGCCCCTCGGGTCGAGCTTTTTCAGAATCAGCCATGTTCTTCCTTCCGGGTACGCGTACTCAGCCAAGGTTAGCCACAAATGGGCCTTGAGCGCACCTACCAGTTCGATACATTACACATCGGTCACTGAACTTTCGCCGGCGACAGGCGCGTGGAAGAGGCGCGAGGGCGACCCTCCGAGCGTGATTTTGTACCTATTTATCCTCTTGGGTGCAAGCATTGACGTAGAAGAGTAGCGCGAGACGTGGAACAGGCGTGCCTGATACCCGTAATCTATAAAGTTGCGGGCGCACACCGCCGCTTTCCGAGCGCGCGGATAGTCAGAAGAAAGGACGTTGATCGTGGGACGTCACTCACTGGACCCGGAAGGGCCGTTCAGGCAGCCTGGCGCAGTCGGCGTCGAGCAGCGGTCTGCAGTCGGCGTCCAATCTGCGTCGGACGCTCCGACATCAAGCGTTGGGCTCGATTGGCTCCCGGGGTGAACGCGAATCCACCGAAGAGGTCGAAGCCGCGCCTGCTGCCGCGCAGGAGAAACGTCGACGCCCTAGCGTCTTCCAAATGCTCTTGGGCTTCATCGGCGAGCTTCTCATCACGGCCGGTGCACTGATCGGTCTCTTTTATCCTTTGGCAGGTTTGGTGGACCGACATCATCGCCGACAGAGAGCAGGCTGACAGGATCACCGGGATCGAGGAACAGTGGGGCGGAAAGTCGCCCACGAAGGTCGGCAAACCCCGCACAGATCCTCCGCCGGCGGTTGAGCACGTGAAGAACGTCGGCGATGTCGAGGGAATCATGTATATCCCGAAGTTCGGCTCGGATTACGAACATTCCATCGAATACGGCACGTCCTTGACCAAGGTTCTCGACAAGGGAGCTTTTGGCCACTACGAGAACACCGCGTACCCCGGCGAGGTCGGCAATTTCTCAACTGCGGCTCACAGGCAGACTTACGGTGCGCCCATGCGCGACGTTGATGAGCTCAAAGCCGGCGATCCGATCATCGTGGGTACGAAGGACGCGTACCTGGTCTATTACGTCAGTGCTTCCTATGTGGTTCCGCCCGGCGACGTCGAAGTCGTGGCGCCGGTTCCGAAACAGCTGGCCAACAAGCGACGGAACGCCTCATGACAATCACCACCTGCCATCCGCCCTTTGTTTCCGACAAGCGTTGGATCATCCACGCGAAGTTCGACCATTGGTCGCACGAAGCGACGGAATTCCGCAGGAAATGCAAAAAGAAGTAGAGAGGAGCCCAGCGTGTATTCGTGGATTTGGCGCCATCTTCCAGGACCCACCTGGATCCGCCTTTTTGAAGCATTGGCACCTGTGCTGGCCGTGATAGCCGGCCTGTTTACATGGGTTCTATCCATGGATTGCCGACACCTTCCCGCTTTCGACAATACGGTGGGCTGATGGCCAGGCTTTTTAGTAATCGATAACTCACGACAGCTTTGTCTACACCCTCGTGGACTACCTGCGATTGCTCGAGGCCAGCGCGACGGTGCTTCGCAACGATGTTGTCGATTTGACTTCGGTTCCTCCTACGACGGCGTGCTCGTTTCCCCGGGGCCCGGGACGCCGGCGAAAGCCGGGGCGACGATGGCCGCCATCGAACGCTGTGCGCAGACCGAAACCCCGATGCTGGGAGTGTGCCTGGGGCATCAGGCGCTGGCGGAAGTCTTCGGCGGCACCGTTTCGCGCGCACCCGCATTGCTCCACGGGAAGACATCAGTCATCAGCCATAGCGGTACGGGTGTTTTTCGACGGGCTGCCTTCGCCTCTCAGTCGGGCGATACCACTCGCTGGTCGCCGAGCCCAAGACGGTGAAAGGAACTCACTGTCACGGCACGCACGGATGACGGCATCATCATGGGTGTAGAGCATGCTGAACTTCCACTGTGGGGGGTCCAATTCCATCCCGAGTCGGTGTTGACGCAGGGAGGGCATCGCATGCTCGCCAACTGGTTGGCCGTGTGCGGGCAACCTGAAGCCATCAAGACGTCCGAGGGGAAAGCTCCGCTTATACGCTCCGAGGAGCGGGGCTAGTACTTCGCCTGCCTTTTTCGGCCGTTCCTTGACCGGGCTAATCGTGCCAGTCGATCATATTTGACTTACGTCGCTTAGGTGCGTCTGATCTCGCTTTGGCGCCCCATGGTTTTTGCGGCATCAGAGACACTTTTTCTTCTTCGCACCTTCACGCGTTCTCCTGGAAATCTCGGTCCGTTCCCAGTGCCCTGCGGTTCGTACCCAGTGCCTCCGGTTCGTACCCCTGGCGCGCAGGCACGGAGAGGGCCCGCACCAATTGGTGCGGGCCCTCGTTTGCCGCTGCTTCTGTTTTCGACTCTGCATGCAGGGTGCACTGTTTCCAGACGCAGCACCTGTGGCGCTTTACCGCCTCATTGATGATCGGAGGGAGCAACCGTTGGCACTTCGGTTGGCGATGGTGCCGGCACCGTCAGTTCGCCCGATGATGGCGGAGGCGCATGCGTTGTCGGGTTGCGGTAGGTGGGCTCGCCACCGCCACCGCCGCCACCGCCGCCGTCGTTGCCGCCCGTGGGGTTGATATTCCTCGTGTAGCTTCCTGTGCCGATCTTCACCGAGTTGGGGCCGGTGGTGTTCTGCCTAAGGACGACGCCGTCTTGGGACTCGGAATCGACCGGGATGTTGTACGTCGTGTAGGTGTATCCAGACGATTCCAACTTCGACTTTGCATCGTCGATCGAACTGCCTGTGACGTCAGGGGCTGCATTACCGCTGCCACCGCCACTAGAGACCTTCAGATCGATGGACGTCCCTCCTCAACGGATTCGCCCGCTTCAGGCGAGGTCGAAGTGACCGTGCCGCTCTTACCCGAGCCACTGCTGGAATTGGTGACTTTGCCCACCTTCAAGCCAGCCCTTTCGATCCGCTTCTTCGCCTGGTCGACGGACATTCCAGTTACGTCGGGCACCGTGATATCGGAGTTCCCCGACGAGAAATGGACGGTGATCTTCTGCCCTTACTCACGCTGGATCCGGGTGCGGGAGACGAACTGACGAAACGTCCGGCTTTTGACCGTGTCGGAGGCCTGCTCGCTGCCTTGACGTAGGTCAGGCCGGCATCCTCGAGGGTCTCCGCCAGCTTGCTTCTCGGTTTTGCCGGCGAGCTTTGGAACCGTGACCTTCTCGGTACTGGACGCGGATGCGGTGTTTGTCGGATTTGGGTCTGGATTGTTGTTGGATAGGGCAGCGACGACCGCTGCGATCAGGGCGATGAACAGAAGGACCCCGCCGCCGATCCACATCCGGCGGTTCTTCTTTCATTCGTGCTCAGTGTTGCTGACGGCCGGCTGGACCCCGGTTTTGTGCCGAAGAGACGGCGGGAACTGAGGTCGCCGTTCGAGGAATGGACGATGCTGCCTCGGGGCTCGCCGCCTGCGCGGGCATTGCCACGGTCTTCGCGGGCGCGCTGAGTTCAGGGGCATTGACGCCTTCGCCTCGCACGGCGGAAAGCAGGTCGCTTCTGAACTCCGCCGCGTTTTTGATATCGCTCGTCACGGTTCTTGGCCAAGGGATTTCATGACGACCCGGTCGATGGCATCGGGAATGTCTGGGAACATCTCGGAAGCCGGCTTAGGAGCCTCAGAAACGTGCTGATAAGCCACCGCAACGGCCGAATCCCCCGTGAAAGGCGGTTTGCCTGTGAGGAGTTCGTAAAGCAGGCATCCTGTCGAATAGAGATCGGATCGGGCATCGACCACCTCGCCGCGAGCCTGTTCAGGAGACAGGTATTGAGCGGTTCCCACAACGGAGTTCGTTTGGGTCATCGTGGCCGCGGAATCTGCGATGGCCCTCGCGATGCCGAAGTCCATGACCTTGACCTTGCCGTCGGGCGTCAACATGACATTGCCCGGCTTGATGTCGCGGTGAATGATCCCTTCGTGATGGGAGTACTCGAGCGCTGAAAGCACGCCTGTGACCACTTGAGCAGCCTCCGCGATTGGCACGGGCTCTCCGGTGGTCAGAAGGGAAGCGACGGTGCGTCCCTTGACATACTCCATGACAATGTAGGGCAGCGAGATTTCGTGTCCCGTGGCTGTAGTCACCGGGGATTCGCCCGTGTCGTAGACCGCGACGATCGACGGGTGGTTGAGCGCGGCGGCAGACTGTGCTTCACGCCTGAAACGCGCCAGGAATAGCGGATCTGCCGCCAGGTCCGTACGCAGGATTTTGATGGCGACCGTTCGTGACAGCCGGGTGTCATAGCCCAGGTGTACCTGAGCCATACCTCCGCGTCCGATGAGATCGCCGATCTCACAGCGGCTGCCCAAGATGCGGGGGATGTCAGTCACGCCGTCACCTTTCTCTCGCAGTGATTGTGCATTCGGGAAGTCTGCATCATCATGAGGACCCCAAGTACGCTTGCATGACTTTTCGGGCGATCGGGGCGGCCACGGAACCGCCGTCGCCATCCCATCCGGCATTGCCTGAGTTCTCTACCACCACGGCGATGGCAATCTTGGGATCGTCGGCGGGTGCGAAGCTGACGAACCATACGTGGGGCGGCGTGGAAGCATTGATTTCCGCGGTGCCCGTCTTGCCTGCGACTTCGATCCCCGAGATCGCCGCCCTGTGGCCCGTGCCCGATTTGACGTCGGCGACCATCATGTTCTGCATGTGCTTGGCCGTCTCCTGGGACATTGCCCGCCCGAACTCTTTTCGGCTTGGTCGTCGATATGACGTCAAGATCGGAAGTCAGCGTCTGCTTGACGATGTGCGGCTCCATGACGACCCCGTCGTTCGCGATGCTTGCGCCGATCATCGCCATCTGAAGCGGCGTGACGCGGATGTCCTGTTGGCCGATGCTGTCCATCGCCAATGCGGCCTTGCCGGAAGGCTCGGGGAAACGCGAGGAGGTGACTTTCTGCGGAGTTTCGAACGTAGTTCCGAAGCCAAACTTCTTCGCCTGAGCCAGCATCTTCTTGCTGCCCACATTTGCACCGCCCATCGCGAAAGGCGTGTTGCAGGATTGAATGAAGGCTTGGCGCAAGCTGACGCGTCCCGAGCCGTCTCCGCAGGAGCGTTCGCCGGGATTGTCGATCTTGTGATTGGTCCCGGGCGGCGTCCACGTATCCGGGGCTTCGACGACGGAGTCGGGGGTGAGATCGGAGTTTTCGAGCATGGCCGTTGCAGTGAGCATCTTGAAGGTCGAGCCGGGAGCGTACTGATCGCCCGCAATGGCACGGTTGACCAGAGGATGATCCTTGTCGTTGGTCAACCGGTTGAAGGCCGCTTTGGCGGATTTGGAATCGTGCGTGGCCACCTGATTGGGGTCGTAGGAAGGGTGGAGACCTGAGCGAGAATCGCACCGGTTTTGGGGTCCATCGCGACGACGGCGCCGCGCTGATCCCGAGGCCTCGATTGCCGCCTTTTTGCGCGGCTGGATTGATGGTCAGAGAAACGCCGCCGCCCTTGCGGTGCGAACCCGAGATGAGCTCTTGGACTCCTCTGCGTGGTGAGGGCGGAGTCGGAACCGCCGAGCACGCCGTTCTCGGCCCGCTCGATTCCGTCATCGGGTGTGGGCGGTCGAGTAGCCCGTGATGTGGGCGTATGCGCTGCCAGACTTGTATTCGCGCTGGTACTTGCGGGTCTTCGACGGCTGTCGATACGGCGATGGATTCGCCGTCGACGATGATGGGACCGCGTTCGGTTCCGTACTCGCGGTAAAGGGTTCTTGCGTTGCGTGAATCGGGTTGAGCCGGTGCCTGAACGTACTGCGTAGGTGGCCATTGTCATGAGCGCCAGAACATGGCGAAGACAAGAGAGGCCATTCTGCGGATTGGGCGATTCACAGTTTCACCACCTGCGTCTTGAGGGGCGTCGTTTTCAGTCGATGAACTTTCGTCTTTTTCCAATTCGGGTATTGTCTTGAGAATTCTTCCGAAGGCAGCGGATCGGCTGTTGCGGGCGCCGTGCCGAATCCGAGATGCGCAACAGCAAGCCAATGATGATCCAGTTCGTCATGAGCGCCGATCCACCGTGGGCCAAGAAAGGCATCGCCAGGCCCGTGAGCGGAATCAAGCGGGTGACGCCTCCGACTCACGACGAAGCACTGAATGGCTATCGTGAAGGCCAAAGCCTGTCACCAGGAGTTGCCGAAGCCGTCGCGCAGGACGACGGCGGTGCGCAGACCGCGGACGACGATGATGAGGTAGATGCACAACAGCGCCAGAAGGCCTATCAACCCGATTTCCTCGGCAAAGGAGGCGATGATGAAGTCCGAGCTGGCCGCGTAGACCTTGTTCGGATATCCCCTGACCCAGACCCGTGCCGAACAATCCCGCCGGAGGCCATGCCAAAAGCCCCTGAACCAATTGGAAGGAGCCGTGAGCGGAGTTGTACACGTCGTTGTCCAAGGCGTGAAGCCACAGTAAATCGCGCTTTGGACGTGGGAGACCTGGCTGACGATGACCGCCACACCAAGGGCGGCGAGAAGGCCTCCGATCGCTATCCACGAAACGCGTTCGGTTGCCACGTAGAGCATGCCGACAAACAGTCCAAAGAAGAGGATTGCCGTTCCAAAGTCTTTCTCCATGACCAAGACGGCCATGCATGAGGCCCAGGCAGCCAGGATGGGGAATGAAGTGTCGCGCCTTCGGAAGACGGATGCCCATGAACTTGGGGCCGGCCAGGGAAGATTGTCGCGTTCGGCCACGAGGTACCCGGCGAAGAAAACGGCGAAAGCAGATTTTCGCGAGCTCGGCCGGCTGGAAGGACATGCCGATGTTGATCCAGATGCGCGCACCGTTGATCGTTCTTCCGAGGCCGGGAACCATGGGCAGAAGCAGCAAGATGATGCCCGCAATCAGGCTGGTCCACGTGAAACGGCGCAATGTGCGATGATTGCGCAGCACGATCACGGTGCCCACCATGAGAGCGATGGCCACGAATGACAGGAAGAGCTGATTCGAAGCGCGATCGGTCTCATCGGCGATGTCTACGCGATAGATCATCGCCAGGCCAAGGCCGTTCAGGGCGAGAGCAGCGGGAAAGAAGACCGGGTCCGCATGAGGGAGCGAAGCGCCGGATGACGACGTGGGCGCCAACCGTCGTCAACACAGTGAGAAGGAAGATCTGTGGGGAGCCGGCGGAATCCCGTCTCTCCGACGCCCAGATACACCAGGCAATAGGGCGGACAGTCCGGCGAAGAGGCCTACGCCCAGGAGGACAGCCTCGGGAAGACGCCCGCTTCTAGGGGTTGTTTGGTGACGACGCTCATGGATTGGCCCCTGCGTCGGATTGGTCTGCCGCGTACTCCCTGCTGGTTGGGCGCCGTTGGCTGTTGGCCCGGGCGGGTTGGCCGGGTGCAGGCTGGCCTGGCGTGGGCGTCGCTTGGGAGGGACTGGGCGATGGCTTGGGGGACGGGCGAGGTGTGCGTTGGGTTTCGAGATTTGAAACGACGCTGCGCGCCTCTTTGAGGGAACCTCGGGTTATCGGTGATGACAGGCGTTCTCGTGCCACGGGCTGAAGCTGCGACACCGAGATCTTTGTGCGTTCGTAGACCGAGGAGAATGAAATGGGGCCGATTGATTCGGGTATTCCGCGGTAGATAGTCACGCGGCCGCTGTGGATGGCCACGTAATACTGGCTTTGAGTCCAACGATATCCGGCGAATAGGCAACCGAAAATGATGGCCAAGATGCCCAGGACGACGGCGACTCTAGCCGCGGTGCGCGAACGCGGAGGCTCTTCGACATGGGTGTCAGGTTCTTCCTCCAACGATTCGCTTGGTGCTTTTGTCGTGGGTCAGTGCGGCGGCGGCGGCCGCTGAAGTTCCCTCCGCGAGTGGGTTTGCGATAGTCCACGGCGGCGGAGCCTACGACGATGGGGTGTTGGCTGCGGGGAACTTCGTGAGTGGCATTGTCATCCACGACCTCCGCCAGAACCACCGTGACGTTGTCCGCGCGCCCGCCTGCAAGTGCAAGTTCGATGAGCCGTTCGCCGGCGTGGACGATATCCATGCGCTGGTCAGGGTGGATTCGATCGTGTCGTGTGCCACCACGCCAAATAGGGCCGTCTGAGCACAGAAGCCAGCGGTCGCCGGGAACCGCCTCTCGCACAGATTCGTCGATCTCGACGTCGCCGGGGGTGTCGCCCTGGCGCACGCATAATCACGTTGCGCTTCGGATGGTTTTCCGCCTCTTCCGGGTGATCTGCCCGTGATCGACGAGAATTGAACCAGTGTGTGGTCATGCGTGACCTGGGTGAGGATGCCGTCTCGCAGAAGGTATGCGCGGGGAATCGCCGATGTGCACCATTCCGAGCTTGTTGCTTGACCGCAGGAGTGCGATGCACGTGGTCCCCATGCCGCCCAAGTGCGGGTCGGCTTTTCGCCCTGTCCACAAGGTCGGTGTAGCCTCGTTCACGGCGGTGCGCAGGAGCGGGATGAGGTCGTCCGCACCGTACACGTCGTCGTCAAGGGCGGCGAGGTGCCCGACGGCGACGGAAGGGCGACGTCACCGGCGGCAGCTCCGCCCATGCCGTCCGCAAGAACGAGCAGGTTGGGAGAAGCGTATCCTGCGTCCTGATTGTTTGATCGCACTAGGCCGACGTCGGAGAAAGCGGCGAATCGAAGCTGAATACCCATTAACGCAACTCCATGGTGGTGCGCCCGATGACGACAGGGAACCCCGGGACCCACGGGTGTGGGCGTGGTTATGCGCTTTCCTCCGATATAGGTGCCGTTGGTAGAGTCGAGGTCTTCTATCCACCACTGGCCGCCCTCTTGGTAGAAGCGAGCGTGCCTGGAAGAAGAGTACGAATCGTCAAGTACGAGGGCGGAATCGGGTGAGCGTCCCACGATGATCTGGGAGGTTCCCAGTGGAAGTGACGTGCCGGTCAGGGGTCCCGCGGTAACGGTGAGCGCGGAAACCGTTGGCGGAGCTTGCTTGGCCGGGGCCTCGGATTGGCGTCCGCCAGAGTTTTTGTTGCCGGGACTCTTGCGTGGCTTTTGGCGCGGCGTCCTTTGCCGAGGGTGCGACGGTCGCGCACCTGAGTGCCGTAGACGTCACGGCGTAGCGTGAAGACTACGGAGAATACGAAGATCCACAGCAGGGCAAGGAAGCCCAAGCGAAGAAGTGTAAGGACTAGTGCGCTCATGCCGTTCCCGGGGAGTTCCAGAACATTATGTTTTGTGCGTCCGATCGTGATCGTGTTGCCGTCCACCAATGTGGCAGCCGTGATCTTGTGGCCCTCAACGAAGCTGCCGTTCGTGGAGCCAAGGTCAGTTGCGATAACTCCTTGAGGCGTTACCTTGAGTTCGAGATGGCGTCGGGAGATTCCCGTATCGTCAACCGTGATGTCACATTCGGATCCCTCCCGATCACCGTGACCGTGCCGGTCAGCAGATAACGGTCGGGGCCGATGGCGATGATCGGATGGCCCGAATGGACCGACGACGTCGCGGGTGCAACCGCGCCTCGCTTGATCAGCGCCTCAACCTGAAGACTACCGGACTTGAGCCCCTCATCGGTGTCGAATGTGATGCGAATCGGGCCCAGAAGAGTGTAGTCCTGCTCGGTGGCATAAGACGTCACAGCCAGAGTGGTTTCTTCGATCAGGGCGTCCTCGCTCCACTGCGCCATCGTTTCGCGGTCTTTGGGGGAGAGCCGGACGACGAAGTCGTTCGGGCTGATGATGCGGTCACGGCTCATGGTGGCAGAGTTGGTATCCATCGCCTTCTTGATCGCAGACGTGATCTCCACCGGCTTGAGTTCCGACTGGAAGGCGCGCGAGAAGACGGATGCTACCGCGCTCTCCACGCCCCTTTCGAACTTTTCGAATGCGCCCACAAGACACCTCCTATCAACGCAACATCAGTCTTAACGATACGGCGAAATCTATCGCGAGGCATCATTGTATGGGTCTTCTCCCCAAAGGCTTGACTGCGAATGCCCCGGATTGTCGGGCTGTGTGGGGCTTGCCGGGACAAGTAAGCCGATAACGCAACCGCAGATCTTTGCGATGCAATGCGGGATCAGGGGAGTATAACCGCGAGTTTCCAACGATATGTGGAGATGTAACACTTTCTAACACAAAGGTAGTTGAAAATGCAATAAAATGTAGGAAGGAAAAGTTGCGTCGTGATACTTGTCGAAGCTCACTTCGACACCCCAAGCGTGAAAGGAAACTATGTCCAAGGCAATCTATTCCGCCTCGCGAGGGTCTTCGCTGTGGTGCTGGTGCTGGCTGGAGCGGGCGCGATCGTCGGAGGAAAGATAGCCCATCCATCGTTTCGGGCAGCTCCTCACAGAGAAGATTGACATGCCCGACAAGGGCGGTATCAATACCCTGAAGGATGAGGGGTCGAAGGAGGCGCTTCGCCCTTACGTCGGCGAAAAAGCGACGACAGGGCCGCAGGCGAAAGCCTTTGCGGACAACCACATTCGCCAACACATGCTTGAGGCTTCGGGCGGCAAGACCTTCGAGGAAGTTTCATAGCGAATATATGGCCGCAAAAGGCAAAAGTCGACCGTAACGTCTCAGGAGCTGGCCAAGCTCAGGACCTGCGCCAGACCCTCTTCGAAGGCAACTCCGTGCGTGGGATGCTTCTCAACGCTTACGGCTGGTGGACAGTGGGAACTATCACCATGTTTGCCGGTGTCGGGCTGGTGCTTGTCGGCCTAATCCTGGGCGTTATCGGTTTCGGCGTGCTGCGGTCCAAAAGGCCGAGAAGGCTGACGGGGGTCAAGTCAAGGCGGCTGAGTGTAAGGCCGACGAGGGGCGAGCCGGGCAGCTGACGTGCAGCAGACCAACTGTTCGCTGAAATCAAATGTTTGGTGACGAGTGCGAGAGGATCGTCATGGTAATGCAGGGAAAAAGACGGAAGGTGAAGTAGAAGTATAAGAAGGTAGAAGTAGAAGTATAAAGGGTAGAAGTATAAGAGCCGCGCTGAATGTAGATGTCGTGAGGATCATCGCTGTTGGACTTGGAAAAACCGGACCGCGGCCTATATGCTGTGGGTCGCTGCGTAAGCGGCCAAGCTCAAGTGGCGGAATAGGCAGACGCGCACGGTTCAGGTCCGTGTGCTGAAAGGGCGTGGGGTTCAACTCCCCTTGAGCACCGACACACAGGCGTATACAACGAATGTTTTGAAGATCTCTGCTGTTGTCGTCTATCAAAGCAGCAGTCTTTTGGTTATCCAAAACAGCGGACTTAGGGCCGAAGTCTTGACCCATTTCTTTTCGAAGTCCGTCTGTCTCCCTCCTATCTCTGTTGCGACGGCCTTACGTTTACGTCCCGTTTGCCTGACGCAGTTCCCTTGTCTGATGCGCGCCTTTTGCCGATAGTCCTTCCTTGGTCACACATATATCCTTCGTGACGCCGGGCCAATCGGCCGTCGATATGTGCGTCCGCCCTCGAGATACGGAAGTTGTGACGAGCGCATTCCCTATCCTCTTTGACGGGTGTGCTCTTCATCGTCGTTTACAAAGAAGACCTTGATTGCTCAGTGTAGGGCAGCGCTTGCCGAGTTGTAGGGCGACGACGTGGCTCCTTCCTTTCAGGCAAAGCCCAGGAGATCTCGAACGCCTTGTGTGTTTTCAAATGACCTATTATATAAAACTATAAAGTTTTCTGTATGAAGCGTGCGGGCTCAAAGATGAAGTTCGGCGCTTGGCTCGTGTTTCCACGAATGAAAAATATGCATTTTTGTTGTGTTGGACTGGGCAAATTCATGTGTGAACAGCTTTGAAATACTCACAGTATATCGATCCATTTTCTATTTGCTCGGATGCTATATGTTCCATTTGAAAGGGGCCCGGGCGGTCTTCGTGCGCCCGCTGATAGGTTGACGTTCGTTTCTTTTCATGTGTTTCAGCGATCTTCGAATCTGATTGGAGGCGACGGAAAAAGAAGGTTTTCGTTAGCGTGACTAAACGTATTTGTCAATGGTGTGCATATACCCTTTCTTGTGCTTGTGCTGGTTGGTACTCGCTAGTAGTCTCAAGCTAAGCGAAGTAAATATGACTGAAGAACACAACTGACGGTGCCCTGGCAAAGCATCTGGTTGAGGTTTCGGTTCGACGGGAAGAATCGATGCTTCGCAAGCCTTCACCTTTAGCCTTCACGTTTCAAGTGAATCGGTTGATCGATCGCAGCCGAGCGCGCTTGAGAACAATTGAATAACTGACCCCGTCTCGAGCGAGGCTGAATCTTTCCTCTGCTCAGGGGCTCTTATCATTATATTTCTTTTCTGACTACGTTTTTTCCGTTAGGTCTGTGCGTGCACTCGCGTGCATCTCATCAAGCGCACTTACCCATCAACTTCTTCCTTCTCACTCTGACCTCAATCCCTTTTTCACGCGCATATTGCTCAGAACGCCAAGCGTGTTTCTCAGCTTTGGCTTCCCCGAGTGGGGAAATGCCGTCAAGACCAACTCGTTGCTGCCAGTCGTGGCGCCAGCGGCGTGACGGGTATGGAGGCCGTCGTTGCATTGTTCGGTCGAACATCGGAAACGTTCAACCGAACGTGCGAAACGGCCTAAGTCATAAACAAAACAATAAAGGAGGTGGCCTCAATGGCTGCGTACGTTTCTCCCATGATCGAAGAGATCGCCGACTACACCGACTCCACCCAGGGATTCTTCGGAGGCTGGGGCGATGCCTTCGGTGGCAACTACTACAGCCGTGGTTGGTACTACTACTACTGGTGAGCCCGCCGCGCTTTTGAGCGCAGCGGGCCCCAGCTAAGGCAGGATTGGGCGGATTTAGTTAGGAGCGGTCCGCGGCGGAGGTTTTGGCCATAAGAAGTTGCTGTGGCCAGGCGCCGTGTGTCGGATGCCGACGCTCTTCCAGCTCTATCCTGAACGACATCCCTGGGTGTGGGCCAGTGTCCTGGTCCACACCAGGTTCTAACTAGGAGCCAAGACAGATGCAGACATTGCTGGAGACTTTCCAACCTGACGAGCGCCGTCAGGTTTCGGTGCAGCTCTCGCCATATCTCGAGTGGTGGGTCGCCGACGGCTGTCAACGTGAACGGTTGAGACGTTCCGACGTCGGTTTCGACGTCCCGGAATCCATGCGCGACACGGTTCTTGGGCTGCCGCACTGCGCCACTATTCGCCAGGCGGCGGAGGAGCTTGCTGCGTACTGACAGCTCGGGTGTTGCTGTCCTCTTTGATGGAACTGAGGTGATCGCCCTGGTTCCGGCGTGGTCGGGCCAAAAGCCTGTATTGGGCAGCCAAGGACGGCGTTCTTCTCCTGTCGACGTCGGCGCGTTCTGATCGCCAAAGAGGTCGGGGCCGACGTCAACCGCGCTTTCTCTCGCTTCATTCTTGGTGGACGGCCTTCCCCTTGGCGTGATGTCCAGAATCTCTCCGTGGACGGCGTCCAGGCGATTGCACCCTTCGAAATGCTCAGGGCGGACAGAGATTTGAAGATCTCGAGCGTGAACGCTCGGCCCGTTCAAGTTTCTCCGAGCATTGAGGCGCTGGGCGACGATGAGAACGACGTCGAGGATGGGTTGGTAGCTTTGCGCCAGGCGCTGCTGGAGGCGACGTATCGACGGTGCGCCGGGCATGACGGCATGATTTCTGCGACATTTCCGGCGGTGTCGATTCAGCTGCGAATGCTTATCTTTTTGCGGTCGCTGCACGAACTTCGACGCGACGCACGCCTCGTCAAGTTCTCAGTACGACCTTGACGACACGTGGGCCAAAGCGCATCGTCAGCGACGTCGGCGCGTCGGCTGCCTTCTACCCGGCGCTCGGATCGACCGGCCTCACCTTCGACGCGCGCGGCGGCATTCCCCAACGGCTACGTCCCCGAGAGGCCCGTCATGTGGTGCGACACGGAGGGGTACGCCCAGGCTCTGGCGGATCGGATGGCATACGCTCGAGGCGGCCGGCCCGGCGGGAAGACACCACGCCGAGGATTTTGACCCGTCACCGTCTGTTCGCGTGCGGCGTTATGGGGCTGGGCGGCGACGAGCTGTTTGCCCCGTTGCCAGCGATGGCGTGGTCTTTAGCGCATCAGGCGCCCTTGCGTGCGGTCCGTCTGGCGATCAGCTACTGCAGGAGCAATCGCATTCCTTTCAGGCGTGGGATTCCAAGCATCGTCAATAACGGGTATGGGCGGTGGCTCAGCCGCTCGATGCGCGAGCTTGCCTCAAAGGGCAAGACGCCGAAGGACGATATGTTGTGGTCGAACGGATTCGCCTTCCTTCCTACATGCTCAACGAGGCGAAGGAACTTGTGCGCGCACCGTCTCGACGTCGGCAGGCTGGAGCCCTTAAACGAGGACCGCAGCGTCAACCAAGCTTTGGAATCGCTGCTGGGGCAGGCCGAAATAATTCGCCAGGTCAACGAGATGTTCGGTCAGAGCGGCATAACCTGGGCGTCGATCTTCGTCGATCCCGCCGTCGTGCGCTCGGCTCTCGCGCTTCCCTTGAAGATGCGCCTGCACCCCTATATCAACAAGCCTTCTCTCTACCGCGCGCCATGCGTGGGCTGATGCCGCGTGAAATCTTCGCGCGGGCGACGAAGGGCGAATATACGAAGGATTCATACGAGACCTTCGATGCGCAGCGGGAGCTTCTCGTGGACGAACTCGCGCATGGATATGGGGCAGCTTGGCCTGATCGATCGCAGCTCCATCAGGCGAAAGCTGTCCATGCAGGGCGCTGCCCGCCGAGTTCCTCTTCGAGTTGAAAAGGCTGGTCGCCGCGGAAAGGTGGATGCGAAGTGTTTGCTAAGAAAGACTCAAAAAGAACGCAGCGCTTGACGGGCTGTCGCTGACGCCCGGAGTGTCCGTCCTTGAGACGGAAAAAGGGCACGGTTCTTTTTGATGGCAGGCAGGGCGGTACTTCCAGCTCAACGAGCTGGGGTTGATCGTTGTCAAGTCCCTCCAACAGTCGATGGGCGTCGACGCGATCGTCCAGCGTGTGTCAAAGGCTTACGACGTCGATCCGCGGACGGCCGACGCCGACGTGAGAGCTTTCCTCGCTCACATCAAAGAACTCGGAGTGGCGGTGTGACAGGCCGATTTGCGCTTGTAGAGCGCCCTGCGTTCCGCGGTCGAAGACGGCGTTAGCGGTCGGTTGAGCATGCGATCGCGAAATACCGTGAAACCCGGAGGCGTGGCGCTGCCAAAAGAACCGATCAGTGTAATTTTTAAATATGAACGTGGTTAAAAACTTAATTAACATGTAAATAATTATCTCGAGCTGTGGTTCTTTGCAAAGAGCCGAGGTTCCGCGGGCTTTTAACCCTGCGACGACTTGATCGGCGATCCCGGTCGAGTGCTTAAAAATTGAAATAATCCATTTTTAAAGTTGAACGGAAGGGATCCGTATTTAGAAAGTCTCTCGCAATAATGCCGTTTCCGACGGACTGCAGCTCGACACGATGTATTTAGGTGCGCATCTCCTTAGGTGTGGATCTTCTTTAGAACGTGCAGTTGCTTTAGGCGCACGTCGCTGCTTCAGGCATACGCTTTAGGCGTACGCGCTGCCGGGCGCGCGCCCGCCGGTCCTGATTGAATGGCGCTGATTCACGTCTCCTCATTTTGCCAGGATTCTCATTTTGCCCCGACTCTCGGTTCTTATTAGCTTGGCTTCCCGTTTTTGGGAGGCCGTCATGACCAACCCGTCGTCGTCTTTGCAGTTTCTTGAAAATTACACGAATGTAAGTAAACCAAACTTTTAATTTAGAGGGAGGGAAGATGTAAATCAATGAATTCTATGTCACTTTTTTCAGTTCTTGAAATGACCTGTACTGGGTATGCCTCTATAACTAAGCGAACGGAACGAGGTTAATCAATGCAACTACGGTGCTCTTGTAAAGCAGCGAGTTGAAACTCGATCTATCGTAAATGAATAGGATCTAAAACTACCTGTTAGTCTCAAAATGGATTGGCTGATGCCAATGATCGCTCATGTTCGGTCTTGGGGTACCCGAGTTTCGAATCTTTCGTCGAAAGCACTTCTCGGGTTCGCAGATCTGCTGACATGTGCTGATCCCGGCGGTGAAGAATCGTCGGGCCTCAGCCAGAGCCGCTTTTCGAGGGTCGCGTGCATTTCTCTTATCCCTCATATTTTTCTTGATCGGCGACTTTTAATAGTTCCGTCGGATCAAACAAGGGCATAAGACCTTGCCGACGGCGACTGTCGCAAGCTTGGCTTCCCCAGGAAAGTCTTTCTAGACCAACCCGTTGATGCCTTATCGGTACCCGTGTAATCGAAGTGCCCGTGGCGTGACGGGGATGGAGGCCGCGTCGTTCCACTGTCGCTCGCTTGAGCGTGCGAAGCGGCTTGACTGGGACGCAACAACGAATAGGAGGCAGCCTCATGGCTACTACGTTTCATGATGGAGCAGATCGCCGACTACACCGACACGACTCGTGGCTGAGCACAGCGGGCAGTTGAGGGACGTTTTTGGCGGCCACGCTATTAGGGTTTGATATCACCCGGTAAGAATTACGGCGAACCGTTTTAAGAAGTTGCAGCGCGGGTGTCACGACTAATCATTTTCTGGCTACGAGCCTGCAACAGTCTTGATCGACAGCTGAAAAAGGAGCGGCATCAGTGTGTAGACAGGTTGCGATGTCCGTAACCTAATTCTCCCATGGCGGGGCTGAGGATCTAGATTTTCGGCTCCCCGCCGACGGACCTGACGGCAAATGATCAAATTCAACAATCAAAACGAATAGGAGGCAGCTCTGGCGTGCTTACGTTTCTGCGATTGAGCAGATCGCTGATCACACCGACACGACTCATGGCCTGACTTTCGGCTATCGTCTGGACCACTGGTGGCAGAAGGTGTTCTGAGCGATCCACTTGTTAGCGTGAAGGAACGTAGGGAACAAGGTTCCCACGACGCAGGAAGCAATGCTCCAACGCGTTAGTAGAGGCCGAGGCATCGCCTTTAGCAGTCGATGCCTCGGCCCTCAACCCGTCCCTCGCGTTCGAGCGTTGTGCTTGAACGTTGGGCGCCACACTCGGATGCGGGCCGAGATCCTCGGCCCGCATCCGATCTGAGAACAATGCGCCTCCTGTTGAAAACACAAAACGGCGCGTCTGTGCGGGCCGACGGCTCGTTTACTTGGATATTCGCTCGAGTTGAAAACCGACTCAGACGTCTTGTAGAGGCACCGATTTAGACGTCTCGATAGAAATTTCACGCCCGGAAACAGGAGACAAGATTGTTAGAGACACTAATAGAAGGAAGGCGTCTCGACGGCTCTCGCCCTTCTTCGATACGGGTTCCGCCCCCGCCTCGAATGGCGCGCGCTTTCATGAAGGCAGGCGTGAGCGGACGGTTCGTTTTGGCGTGCTTTCGACGTCCCGCAAGCCATGCGCGATACGGTCGCCGCGCTGCCTGACGAGGTTACGGCACGGCGTGCGGCGGAAGAGCTTTGCAAAAAGTACGGACGGTTCGGGGTCGCCGTTATTTTCGATAGAGCGCAGGCGATCGCTCTGGTTCCGGCGTGGTCCGGGCGTTTCTATTGGGCCGTGAAAGACGGCGTTCTTCTTCTGTCGACGTCGGCGCGCTCAATCGCCAAGGAAATCGGAACGGCGGTGAGCCGGAACTCTCGCCTCTTTTCCTGGTGGACGGCCTTCCCTCGGCGTTGCCTCAGGATCGCTCCCTGGGACGGAGTCCAGGTGCTCGCACCCTTCGAAGCGCTCCATGTGGATCGCAATCTGACGGGCGGAACTTCGAAGCCCGTCCGATCCAGATCCCGCCCTGTCTTCGAACGGCCGGGAGAAAGCGAGGAAGACGTCGACAACGCGGTCGCAGCTCTGCGCCGCGCTGTTTGAGGCGACTTTCCGTTGGTGCGAACGAGGCGGCCCGATCTCCTGCGACGTTTCGGGCGGGGTCGACTCGGCCGCGAACGCCTATCTTCTACGGGCCCTCCACGTGAACTTCGACGCGACGCACGCCTCGTCGAGCTCTCAGTACAACCTTGACGACATGTGGGCCAAGCGCATCGTCAACGACGTCGGCGCACCCGCCGCGTTCTACCCGGCGATCGGATCGACCGGGCTCACTCCACGACGCCAGCGTGCCCTTCCCCAACGGCTACATCCCCGAAACGCCGCCCATGTGGTGCGACAGCGAAGGGTATGCCCAAGCGCTCGCAGATCGGCCCCACCCGGCCGGCGTGCAATTCACGGGGCTGGGCGGCGACGAGCTGTTTGCCCCGCTGCCGGCTATGGAATGGTCTCTGGCGCACCAAGCCCCTTTGCGGGCGCTGTGCCTGGCCGTCCGCTACTGCCTCAACCGCCGCCTGCCCTGCGGCGCGGAATCCTGAGCATAGCCGAGCAAGATCGAGTACGGACGCTGGATCGAACGTTCGATGCGCGAGCTTGCTCCAGCGTTCGACGTCGAAGGACGATCTGTCATGGTCCGGCGAATTTGCCTTCCCCTCGTACCTCTCCGAGCGAGGCAAAAGGGCCCTTCACACCCCGTTTGACGCCAGGTCTCTTCAGCCAATGAACCGGGACCGACCGTCCACCAGGTCTTGGAGTCTCTGCTGGGGCAGGCCGCAGATCATTCGCCAGGTTAACGACATGCTCGGCCGGGGCCGAACAACGTGGGCTTCTATTTTCGTCGATCCCGGCGTCGTGCGCGCGGCCCTTGCGCTGCCTCTGAAAAATGCGCAGGGCATCCCTTCCCTGAACAAACCGATGCTGTATCGCGCCATGCGCGGCTCATGCCCCGCGAAATCTTCGCGAGGGCGACGAAGGGCGAATATTCTCAGGATTCATACGAGACGCTGTACGCGCGCCGCGAGCACTCTCGTCGGCGACCTCGCCGACGGCGCCGTCGCAGACCTGGGCCTCATCGATACCAAGGCCCTCAAATCGAAATTGTCGATGCAGGCGCTCTCCAGCGAGTTCCTCTTCGAACTGAAAAGGCTAGTCGCCGCTGAAAGGTGGATCCGCAGTGTTTGCTAAGAAGAAAAAGGAAACGACGAACGAGGGCCTCGTCGCTGGCGCCCGGAGTGTCCGTTCTGAAACGGAGAAGGCACGGTTCTTTTTGACGGCAGGCGAGGCCGGTATTTCCAGCTCAACGAGCTCGCGGCTGATTGTCCTGAAGTCGCTAGGGGAGGCGATGGGCGTCGAAGCGATCGTCCGCCGCGTCGTCGAGGCTACGACGTCGACTCGCAGACGGCCGACGCGGACGTGAGAGCCTTCCTCGCCCAGATCAAAGAGCTTGAGTGGCGGCATGACGATCCAACCTTCTCCGAAGAGATTTCACGCAAACCCACTGGCGCGATCGGATGCGCGCGCGCCGGGCCATTCTCGCTTCGTCACGGCTGGCCAAGGCGAAACCCGAACGCATCGAGCGCGTCATCGGCAAGCGCCTCGAAATACCCCGTGACGGACATGGAGACGGCCCGCACGGACAGGGCCGCCGTATGCACCGTGAGCGAGCGGGCCAGAAGCCAGGAGGGATGCCTCCTGCGCTCGATTGCCGTGGCTAGGGCGGCCAAGTATCGTCGTCGGTCGATCACGTGGTGCTCGGGCTTCGCCTCGAGCCGTTCCGCGGGCACGCGTGGTCGAGGTCGGCGGGGTTCCGGGTCAGCGAGAACGTCGAAATAACGGATTACACGAAGAGCATGGAGGTTCGGGCGCGCGGGCGACGCCGACGTTTCGGCGGTATCCGGCGAATCCGCAGGCGCAGGCTCCTCGAACCCGACAGGATGATGGAGCTGCCGCCTGCCGCGCCCGTGCGGCCGCGCGGACCTGTTCGGGCTCGCCAAAGACAAGCGGCTTCTCGTCGTCGCCGCCTCTCGGCACCTCGTAGGTTCGGGATTCACCCTTCTGATTCCTGGATTCATCGCGAAGTTCTTTGGCGACGGCTCGTTCTCACGCCCAGCCTCGTGGATCGGGGTGTTTCTGGGTGCTGCTGGCCCTCGGGGTGGCGATGGTCTTCCAGTACTACTACCCTGCAGAAGGTCGGCGAGGACGATCGTCCGCGATGCCAGGGGCAAACTGAGCAACCACCTTCTACGCCTCCAGGTCAAGGAGTGACGACGAGCGAAGCGCAGGCGACCGTCAGCAGCAGTCGCGGCGGACACGTCCAGCCTGCGAACCGGATTCCTTCAAATCTTCGTCGCGTGCACCACGGGATTTCCGCTTGTCATCGGGACGTGCGTGCTCATGCTCTTCCCTCGATCCGTTCCTCATGGGGACGGCGCTCGCGCTCATCGTCGGGCTCGGCTTTGTCCTCTTCGCGGTGAGCCGCTTTGATCTCAAGGCGCCAGCCTTGTAGCGCAGCAAAAGCTCGGCAGCCTCACCTCCTGCAGATTCAACGAGATATGGACGGAATACGGACCATTCGCGCGACGAACGCCACTGACTCCGAGGCCCGATGCTCGAAAGCCGGGTGGAGGACGCCTGGCAAGCCGGACTGAAAATGGCCAAGGTCCAGTCGATCGTCAACCCTATCGCCAACATCGGCTTTCCAGCTTTCGGCGATCGTCGTCATCCTGGTGGGGGACTCACCGCAGAGCATTGGAGCAATGTCGGTACCTGAGCTCGTCCAATTCGCGGCCCTGCTCTTCACTCTCGTCTCTCCGCTGGGCCAGATGGCCTCGGCTCTCCGCAGCTGCACTCTTCCTCGGATCTTTGCGAGCGAATCAACGAGATCCTGGATCTGCCGCGAGAAGACGAGCTGGATATGGCGAACCTCCTTTCGCCCGAGCTTTTGAAGACCCTCGAGGCGTCTGCCAAGCCCAATGCCCCTGCCATCGACTTCGACGACGTCGTCTTTCACCTACGGTACGCGCGAGTCTGGGCAGGGAAATGGATGACGCCGACTCCTTTGTGCTCCGACAAACTCAAGCTGCAGGTCCCAGAGGGGTAAGCGGGTAGCGATCGTCGGCCCCTCCGGCGCGGGCAAAAGCACCGTGCTCCAGCTCATCGAGAGGTTCTACGACGTCAACCGCGGGGCCATACGCGTGTTTGGTAAAGACATACGCGACTATTCGCGCAGCGACCTTCGCGACGTGCTCGGATACGTCGAACAGGACGCGCCCGTGCTTTCGGGAAGCCTGCGGGAGAATCTCACGCTCGGCCTGGGCGACGTCGGGGACGACAGATGCATGGAGGCCCTGGAAAGGGTCAACCTTAGCTACCTCGCAACCCGCTCGGAGCAGGGACCTGACGGGCCGGTTGGGGAATCGGGCGCCTCGCTGTCTGGCGGTGAAAGGCAGCGCCCGCAATTGCCCGCGCCTTGCTTTTCGAACAAGCGGATCCTCCTTTCGACGAGGCCACCGCCAACCTCGATTCCCATAACGAGCGTCAGATCGGCGACGTGCTGAGGAATATGGCCGGCAACAGAACGGTTCTAGTGGTGGCTCACAGGCTGTCTACCATAATGGACGCTGATCTCATCCACGTCCTCGAGCATGGTAGGCTCGTGGCTTCGGGGAACCCACTCCGAGCTCGTCGTCAAGTCGCAGATCTACAGAAACTTGGCAAGCGAGCAACACCTGGTTTAAGCTACTATTGCATATAGTATAGTGAGATAGGGTGGGTGTATGACCGACATAGAAACAAACGTCAACAGCATCTCCGTCAGCGAGCTGCGAAAGAGCCATCGGAGTGTCGAGGTTCTCCATGGGGTGAGCTTCACGGCCGCTCCCGGCGAGGTGACCGCGTTCCTGGGACCCAACGGGGCCGGCAAAAGCTCGACCTCAGGATTCTTCTGGGCCTCGACAGAGCCGACAGCGGCTCGGCCCTGTTCGGCGGCAAACGCTACCGCGACATTGATCGGCCGCTCACCCGCGTGGGCGCGCTTTTCGACGGACTGGCGGGAAACAAGATGCGATCCGTGGCGTCCCACCTCGCGATCGTGCCGAAAGCAACGGCATCCCTCACGCGCGAGTCTCGCAGGTTCTGGAGGAGGTTGGGCCTCCGCCAAGCGGAAGTCGCGTCTCGGCACGCTCTCCCTCGGCGAAGGGCAGCGCCTCGTGTTGGCGCTCGCCCTCCTGGGCGAGCCTCAGTTCCTTGTGCTCGACGAGCCGACCAACGGCCTCGACCCCGCCGGAATTCGCTGGTTCAGGAACTTCGTCAAAGGGCAGGCGACGCTGGGGCGCACGGTCCTGTTGTCGAGCCACGTGCTCTCCGAGGTGCAGGCGGTCGCGGATCGCGCAGTGGTCATCTCTAAGGGCAGCATCCTGCTCGACTCTCCCGTCGCGGAGGCCACGGAGAAGATCTCCTCGCTCGAAGACCTCTTCTTCGAACTGACGGAGGGGGTTGCATGAGCGCCTCTTCAGGAGCGTTTGGCCTGAGTTTCGGAAAATGGGGGTGGGCAAGGGGCCTCGTCATCTTCTTGGCCCTCCTATTCCCAGTGCAGCCGCTGTTCTCCCACATCGAAGGAAAGCAGCTTCTGGCGATTGGCCTGGACGCGACGCCGCAGACCCATCTCAGCTGGCCGAGCGGTAGGAGACCCGCGGTACTCGGTTTTCGACGTTCTATCCGTGGGCGGCTCGTCATCCCCATCTACGCGGCCATCCTCGGCGCGGCGGACTATCGAACGAGGGAAGTGCGGACCACCCTTCTCGCGGTCAACCGAAGGTCTCTCGGTGCCTCGGGGCCAAGTTCCTCGCTCTGGGTTCCTTCCTCTTTCTCGTCGGCTTTGCGTCCACGTATCTGACGGTCGCAGCCCAGCAGTTTGCGGCGCACAGTCAAAGCGGAGTGGACCCGGCAACCCTCACCCGGGACGTCTGGCGGCTCATTGCCTGAAAGCGGTACACTGGACGGCGCTCGGCCTCATGTCATACGCGATTTCGCTCCTGTGCCGCAACTGGCTGCCAGCCGCCGCTGTGCTGGCCCCGCTGACCATTGGATTAGGCAACGCACTTGTGAGCCGGTGGAGCGGGCGCCTTCCCTGCCTCGGTGGCCGGAAGCTGCCTTTCCGCAGTTCCGGACAAGTCGTGCCACGTCAGCCAAAATGCGAGTTTCATGGCCTCGTCGTATGGCTCGCGTTGTTCGTCGCCGCCGGATGGGCGGTATTTCTCCAGGCGGGACGTGGGGCGCGATAGCCGGGCTTCTACGCGTCCGAGCTGCGCAAATCCATAACCCACCCTTTGGCGCCCTCGGGGTCGCAGCCCTGTTGGCATGCGTGCCCGTCGTCGCGATTGCGGCTGGCAACGCCGCTGGAGAAAGCGAAGGCCTGCTTCGGTCCCTCCAGCTGTCCCAGCTTTTCACGGCAATCCTCGCGATGGGGGTTTTGGGGCAGGGAGTACGAGAGCCTCGAGCCTTCGCGGGGCGCTTTGGCGACGCCGCGGCGGTGCGCCTTTTGGCGGCCAAGCTGGCTGTTCCTGACGACGCTCACGCTCGCCGCCTTGGCGGGAGGCGTTCTCGCAGGTTGGCTGAGCCTCGTCGATATCCGCCGGGGCGTCGCTCTTCCCGGGGCGGGCAAGGCCGCCATGATCGCGCTTTCTCGTGGAATGGCCTGTTGCCGCGGGGCATCGCCACGTCGTCTGGCGGTCCGCCGTCGTCCCTCGGGCGGTTCTCATTCCCTCTTCCTGGGGCTCTCCCAGCTGCTGTCGGGAATAGTCTCGGCGGCCCGCTTCCTTCCCTGACCGTTCGACTTTCGCCGTTTTCACGAGGGCCGGGGAGACGCTCTGATCCGGGCCCCGGGATGCCTCGTTCTCCTCGTGGGCCGTGCCCTCACGGCGATCGCGGCATGGCTGTTCGAACGCAGGGACGTTCGTTAGCTTTTGCGGTCTGGTCGGCCCTTTGCAAAAGTCGACCTTGTAAAAGGAGAGAGGCAAGGCTGACTAGGCCTCATTTGCGTGTTGCGGATAAGATGACAGGCACCGACCTGGTTAGGAGGTGCAGCGGTGATCACCAGGGTCGACGTCGCCCCGAGGTGCTCTACTGGGCTGTTGAGCGCGCAGGCTGGGACGTTGAAACTGCCGTCAAAAAGGGGAACCCAAGTTCCCCGAGTGGGTCGCGGTGAGGCCCGTCCTACCGTCAAGCAGCTTGAAAAATTTGCCAACAAAACCTTACACGCCCTTTTGGGTTTCTTTGTTCCTTTCTGAGCCGCCCGTCGAGACTGTGCCAATACCCGACTGCGCACCGTTGGCAGTCAGGATCTCGGCGGCCCTCCGCGGATCTCCTCGACACGATCTACCTGTGCCAGAACCGCCAGGACTGGTATCGCGATTACGCTCTGGCCAACGGGATTGAACCTCTGGAATTCGTCGGTGCGGCAACGATCGATTCGCCCGCTGCACAGGTGGCGGCGCAAATGCGCGAGTTGCTTGATTTCGGATTGGAAGACAGCTCTAGATCCGCCGACAGGCAGAGCGTTTTACGTGCTCGTGGAGAGCGCCGAGCGTGCCGGAGTGCTCGTCATGATCAATGGCGTGGTCGGCGACAACACTCACCGCAAGCTGGATTGCGACGAGTTTCGCGGATTTGCCCTGTGCGACCCCCTCGTTCCGCTCGTCTTTGTCAATGCGACGGACACTCAAAGCAGCGCAGATCTTCACGCTGATACACGAGTTGGCGCACATCTGGTTGGGCAGGAGCGCCCTTTCGGAAGCCGCTCTCGACTTCAGAAGCGAGAAAGCGGAGGAACTCTGCTGCAACAGTGTGGCTGCCGAAGTGCTTCTTCCCATCGATTCACTGCGCGACGAGGGCCTTCGAGCGAGTCTCCAGCGAAGAACCTCGACCGGTTGGCTTCTAAGTACAAGGTCAGCACGCTGGTGGTCCTCAAACGCATCTTCGACTCTCGGAATTCTGAAGTGGGATGAATACGTCGAAACGTACTCGAAATGAGAGCGCACGCACGAAAAGGCTCGCCAATGGAAGCTCTCGAGACACTAGCGGCGGAAACTACTACCACACGGTCCCTTTTCCGGTTGAGCCGCAATTTTGCCCGCGCGGTCATATCGAGCGCTTTCGAAGGCACGACGCTTTACAGAGACGCTTATCGGCTGCTGGGCATCGAAGAAACATTCGACCTTTGAGAAACTCGCGGATGCAGTGGGGTCGCGTGATGTACCTCCTTGACGCGAACATCTTCATCCAGGCTAAGAACCACCATTACGCCTTCGACGTCGTTCCAGGTTTTTGGCGATGGTTAGAGAGGGCTCACGGCATAGGAATTGCGGGCAGTGTTGAAAGGGTCCGAGAAGAGTTGCTTGTGGGACAAAGACGGAGACTGGCTGATCGGGCCAGAACCCACCCTTCCTTCTTTCAGCCCATCTGACGACGACACCGCTGCCCGCTTCCGGCCGCTTTCTCAAAAATGGCTTCGTCCATGCCCGCGGGCTGCCAAATCCGCTGCTCTCAGCGAGTTCGTCCGATGCGGCGGACTTCCTCCTCATGCGCACGCACTTGCCCAGGGCATGTCGTCGTGACGCATGAGGTCCCTCTCCCAACTCGTAGAAGAGCGAAGATACCGGATGCGCAAAAAGCTTTAGGCGTCGAATGGAGAGATCCTTTGTAATGCCTAGAAAGAGCAAAGCGAAGTTTGATCTGGTTGAGTCTTTCGCGCCGGGCACCTCCAGCGATCTGGGCTGTCCCGAAAAGACGACGCACCGACGGCCGGCGAGTCCAACGGCGGGCAAGGCTTGCTCTTCTAAGCGCTGCCCTTGTCGAGCTGGGCCCGTCCGAGCCCGTCCGCGACGGCGGGCGCTTTCGCATCGGCGGCCCCGCCGTCCGGTTTCTTCATGCGCCCAAAGCGCCTTGAACATGCCCGTGAAGGGACTGAGACCGCCGGCAGTCTTGTCCCCGGCCGGACGGAAGTCTGACGAATCCTCCCAGCGGAGCGGTCGCGGAGCCGCCGCGAAGCACGTACTCGTAGAGGCTGTAGCTCGATCGCTGACGGAAACGGTCACGGTCCGCTCGCCGCGCGCGGGCACCCCACGCCGTAAAACCGCTCTTCCGTCCACGCTGGAAGGACGTCCTGAGTGCGGGGTTCGTCCACTTCTCTCCCTCGCCGCCGAGCTTTCAGGAGGGTGAACCCGCTGAAGCCGACGTACTGCGACCGGCTCTCGACATTGTGCAGACGGACCGTGAATTTCCAGTAGCCGTCGGCAAACCCGCCTCGCGCCGCGAGATCTCGAGGATTCTGAGGCGCGCTGCTGTCGACTAGCTCGCGTGCTGAGTCTTGGCGGCGGCAGTCGGCGTCCATCTGGCGTCGCCAGCGCACGCCCTGCCGCACTTTGCGGGGCGACGAGAGGCGAGCGGAGCGCCCGTCGTCTCGTCCGTGCAGGCGAGCCGACGTCCCCTGGAGGAGCAGGCGCGCGTCTCAGGCTCCCGTGCGCGAGCGCTGAGGCGAAAGCTGGTCGGATCGCACGCGCTGGCGCACGCGGGCGACGTCGGCGGCCGAAGGCGTAAAGGGCGTACGTTTTCAGCCAGACGCCGGTGTGGCTTGTGCTGCGCCTTTCGTCGCCTGCGCCGCCGGGCGTTGGCGTCGCAGCGTCGTCGGTTAACGACGCCGGACATCGGCAGGAAAGCCGAGACGGCAACTGCCGCGAAAAGGCGGCGTACGTCGATTCGGAGTTTGTTTGACATGCATGCCTTCGTATTTCATCATCGTGAGCGCAGCGGCGCCCGGTTTCAGAGCCACAAGCTTTCAAGGAAAGTGACCTCCATTGATGGTAACAATTTAACTACTGAATGGAAATGAAAGATTAGTAATGCTTGCAGGAATTCTTTGCGCGCGTCAAGTATTCCTAGGGGAGGTTAAGCGCCCGTTTCTTAGAAAAGGGATGTTTCCGCAGGGGCATGCGAATCACCGGATTTTGTGGTAACCGGCCATAGAATAACTTTCGTTGATTAGCTGCGCCGCGACGTCCATTCCGCGGCGATATGACCCTACCCCAACAGAGTTATACGCGGGCTATTCGCCTGCCTACGAAAGACCACAATGAAACTTCTTCTCATCGCATTCATTTGTGTTCCCATGCTCATATGCCTGCCGCATTTCATGCGGGAAATCACCTCCGAACCAGATCGGGTTTCGGTCATGCCGTCGGTGGCTTATTTTGCAAGCCTTACGACATGGAACAACCTCTATACGATCACCGTGTGCTTGGCTTTGATCTTGCACGCACTTATTCCATGGGCGCTCGGGAAAGCCTCGATTCCGGCCTGGAAATGGCCTGACCCCGGCGATCCTTCCCGGCGTAGGGCTGTTCACGGCCCTCGTGCTTGTCAATTCTTTGACGAGCGCATCCAGTTGATAAAATTCGTCGTTACGCGTACGGGAACCCCGCACGTCGGGCTCATGTGTAAGCCCGCGTCGTACAGATGTCGGACACATACCTCCGCGACATCGTCACCATGATGACCGTTGACGCCGCCGAAAGACTCGGCCTGTTCGTAGCGTATTTACCGGCCGTTATTGGATCCTTTCTCGGTCTTGTGGTGATCGTCGTTCTCATGATCCGCACCTCTTGTTTTTTGGGGCTTTTCGTCGCCATTGGAATGCCTATTCTTATGGCGCTCACCAGCTGGATGGTCGCTTCCTCGAGGCGCGTGGCCGAGAAGCGCGAAGAACTGGCACTTCCTACATCGATCGCCTCCGACGGTATCGCCGGATTGCGGGTCATGCGCGGAGTGGGAGGCGCCGACCTTTACAACGAAACGTATGCAGCGCAATCCGCGCGGGTGCGCGACGCCGGAATCCGTGCTTCAGTACCGTGCGCGTCTGCGCGTGGTTTCCGAGGCTGGGCCGGGCCGTTTCACGGCGGTTGTGATCTGCAGTGGCCTGTGGATGACGTACAACGGCACGATCAGCCCGGGAGAACTCGTCGCCTTCTATGGTTTCACCACGTATTTGAGATTCCGCTTCAATCCCTCATCGAAACGGCGTACGGGTGCTCGCGCGTGGACCGGTGCGCGAAGAAGATGTCGTGATCCTCGCCGCTGGCATCTGGTTTCCGATGCCGAGGCCGATCCACCCTCGTCGAACCGGGAATTGGGAGCGCGTCGCCTTGACCGATGCAAGGTCGGGATTGAGGATCGAGCCGCGAAAGATGGTCGCCCTCGTATCCGCTTCTCCTGAGGAATCATGGCCTCGCTGCTCGTATGGCTCGCACCGATGTGGATTCCGACGAAGTGTATGCCGATGGCGTCGATCTGCGCCAGGCTTACTGCGTTGCCGAGGTCAGAAAAGAACATCGCCTACCCGCCCGATAGCCGAGCTGTACATGGGCATGCCCGATCGAATCTGCTCGGCCCGGACGCCGAGCCGATTGAGTTCTCGTGAGGTTCCCGTCCAAATTGCTGACGTCCCAACCGGGTGGTGAGGTCCGGCCCCATTCTCAACGAGGAACCGGGAGCGATTGGCCGACCGGCGCCTGCTGCACGCCCCTTCACGCGGCCGATGGCGCGACGTGTCCTCTCCTCGTGACCGAGGGAGGGCTAGACGGTCAGATCGCCAGAATGCGGTAAATCCATGTCGGAGGCCAGCGCCAGCGCGTTGGCACTCTGCCCACCTCGCGCTGGGTGCGCGCCCATCACATCCTTGTTGAGCTGACGAGCGCCGTCGACTCGCATACGGAATTCGGATCGCCGAGCGTTTGGCCAGCTATCGCCGTAGGATATCGACGACTGCCCTGCCCCTCAAAAAGGCAGATGCGACGAAGTTGTTTTGTTGATTGAAGCGAATCACTGCGCGGAACTCACCACGAACTTTCGTCCCACCCGGAATATCGGGCCGTGGTCCATCGCGGTGAGGACGAAGCCGACGGCCACGCGAGCCCGACGGCTCGGGAAATCACCGACGAAGTCTTGATTAGCGAAGGCTTGGCCAGTGAGGGAGCGGTAGTATGAAGGTGCGGTCGGGAAAACACCACCCGCAAAGGCACCGCCGGCTGGCGAAAAATACGACCGTTTACACCTCCGCGAGAACGGAGGGGCGAAATGAGGCTGCTGGTCGTTGAGCACAGCGCAATGGCTGTGCGCAAACTTATGGGACTCATCGCGACGCGCAAGGCCGAGTTCGCACTGGTCGTCGCGCTCGTTGCGTTGGCCATTGTCGGCGTCGTCACGCCAATGATCATCGGTCGCGCCGTCGATGCCGTTGCCGCGGGAACAACGTCTTCGTACATGCGCAATGCGATCGTTTTCATCGCTGCGGTCGCCGTGGTCCAGGCGATCAACACGCGGGCCAGCCTGCGCTTACGGGCCTTTGCAAGATTTTAGCCATGCTACGCGAACGGGTTGTGCGCGAACAGTTACGCACCTGCCGCTTGAACGGTAGAAGCCGTCGCACCGGGCGATATGATCATCGAACAACGTATGACGTCGAAAGGGTCAGCGGTTTCATCGAAGGCGCGCGTGAGCCGCGCCTATTCATGACGGTCCTGACGATCATCGTGACGCTTGAGCGATTCTCGTGGCCGATCCGTTCCTCGGCGGAATTGCGGTTCTCACCGCCGCCTTGATCTATTTCACGATCCGGTTTAACATTCGCCGCGGCATCCCCGCCTCATCTTGCGGCCTCGGCAACAACGCAGGGATGTCGGGTGTCACATCCGAAACCGTGGAGCAATCACCACGGCCGATGCCATGTGGTTAGCGAACCGGAGCGAATGTATGGATATTGCCCATCTACGAATATTGGCGAAACGAGGTTCACACTGGTGGGCCTCGCATGCTGTTCATCGTCATGAATCGACTGGCTATCTATCTTCCCGTGATCACAGGCCTGATGTTTGGCGGGCACTTACATTGGCATTGGCCAAACGACGTATGGAACCGCTACGGCAATTGTCCTGTACGCGTGGCCCAACTGCGCTATCCCATGTGGACGTTTAGCTGGTGGGTCGACGAATTCCAGTTCGCGATGGTCGCTTTCGCGCGCATTTTCGGCGTCGAGGAGGTGAGCAGTGGCATGAGCAGCGGAGATCGAAAGGACAGAACGCAGCCTCCTGCGGTCTTCGCGGCGTCGGGCACGGCCGGACGAGATCGACGCCTCCCAGCTGGACATCCTAGGAATCCGATTTGCTTACCGAGGAAGGATGTGCTGCACGGGTGACGATGGAGGTTCACCGTGAGAGACCGTATGTCGTCGTACGTCCGAGCCGGAATTGACGCTTGGGCGCCTGATCGCTGTGTCAACGTCTTGAGGAAGGATCGAGTCCACATCGAGGCGCTGAAATTCTGAGGTACCCGAATCGGAACGCTATATTCAATCGTCGCCATGGTTACCCAAGAACACCACGCGTTCTCGGGAGTCTTCGCGTCATGCGTTTGGCGAAAAGGACGCGCCGACGCAGTGAAACCGCCGCGCTGGCAGCCGTGAAGCCACCTGCAGAAGGCTGAGAAGGGCCTCGACACGGAGATTGGCTCTGAGGTCTTGTTTTGACACCCGCAAGCTCAACAGGTGGCACTTGCCCTCGCATTATTCTGCTCGACCCGGCGGTGGTGGTTTTGGATGAGGCGACGTCGCTGCTCAGCCCGACGGAGGCGTTCGCTCGAGAGCGGGCTCTCGCTGGCAGGGTTCTTCTACGGCCGTACGGCTGTTTCCATCGTCGGCAGGGTTGCAGAAGCACGCACGACGCCGACAGGGTAGCCGTCATGATTGACGGCCGGGTCGTGAGTACGGCAGTCATGACGAATTGCGGGCTCGTGGCGGCAGTATGCGGCCCTGTGGAACGCCTGGCAGCGCGACTAGCGAGTGAAAAGCAATTTAGAGTGAAAACACTCATCATTATTGTGTCGCTTGCAGGTCGATTTGTATTCTCGATGACCTTTGTGGGTGCGACGTCCGGAAGATAGGCATTGCCAATCATGATGGCGGGTGCCGTTGAGGCGGAGGTCGGACGAGTCGCCGCCCGGCAGAAGCCTCGCATACTTCTTCGGGCGAGGTGTAGTCGGCGTCGAACCGGGTCATGTCCAGCCTGGATCTTCAGCTACGCCGCGAACCGATGCGTCTGTACTTCTGGCATGGTCTTCGGTAGTGGCGAGATCACTGGTATGCCGCGTCGGCAAACCCCGAATAGTTTTCCTGTTTTATGGCGGCCAACGCCCCGCGGGCGGGCTTGTCGCGAACCATGCTGCTCGAAAATGACGAAAATTGTGCCACGAGTTGGATCTTGCCTGATTTGGCCAATTCTTCGAGCTTCGCCATGGACTCCTGGAATGAATTTAGCGCATATCGGACAGCGAAATCCGTGAAAAGGTGGACCCTGGACCTTCGCATTGGCGGGTCCAAGCGTGCGCCCGGTGTTCTGTAGGTCGGGATCGAGGAGATGATCTTGCGGCCTTTCTCCGGAACGGATTGAATGTAATCTTCCGTTGTCCACCCTTTGGACTTGGCGGCCGATTTCTCCAGCTTGCATCGGCGTCGGGCGATGGCGCTGACGCCGTGCTTTTAGACGTGTGTCGGTTTGTCCGGCAGCTTCATGGGACTTCCGTGCGAAAAGAGCAAAATTTCCCACGAGAACGACGACGGCCACCACCGCTATGGGATGCCTATGACTACCCGGGGTACTGCCTTGTTTGAGCCATCGGATTTGTTCGAACTGAATGCGCTTCCCTTGAGATTTGCGGCATTGGCCCGAACGCCTGGAATTTCGCGATCGACATGTATTTTGCGGGAACGCTCCGTCTGCATCAGTGTGGGAGGCGCTGAATGTGGATTTCTCCATGTGTCAGTCCTCTACCCATCCTTCTAGCGCCTGCATGTAACTCGGCGTCCGCGTCCTCAAATATGTTGAAGATGACGAGTTCGATCACGTCTGTGCCGTGATACTGAGCCATTTGTCGACCGTGTCGAGCGCGATATGCGTCGCCCTTCGAAGGGGAAGTTGTTGCGGCCCGTCGACAGCGCGCAGAACCGATGTTGTGTATGTCGCCTTGGCCAGCGCAAGATCGAGGCACGACGTAGCATTTTGCGAGCTTTTTGGCGATCTTCGTTGCGGTCCTGCTGCCGCTGAGATGCCGAGCGTGTGGAGGACAGCAGCGAGCGGCAAGTCGACATCCATCGGGTAAGAGAACGGCGTCGCCGACTTCCTGGTCGTGACCCAGACCTCCCACGATCGAGCACGTTGGTGATCCACGGGCCCCTGGCCCCGATGTGGGTGCTTGTCACGGCCGGATGGAGGGATCCTCGCACCCTCAAAAGGTTTGGCATCGCGGCGTTGACGACGGCGCGTCAGCGGCAAAGTTCGCGGACGTCGCCACGCCACACACTGTCACACGTTGCGAGCCGAACCGTAGTCGGACCCGGGCATCACATCGGAGATGCGCATGAGGTTTTCCTTCCGCCGTCGTGCGGCCCATGTGCGCCGAATGCCGGTAGAGGAGAAGGTTAATCGGCATCGGTCACTTGTCGTCGATGGCCTGGGCCCGGCGAAGAACGAGCTCGTGACGCAGAGCGAGGATACCTCTCTCGAAAGATCGACAAATCGGGATCGATTCCCGGATAACGGCGGTTTTTGAGGCTCCTCCCAAAGCCAATACCGGAAGAAGATCGAGACTCGAGCGCGGATCCTCCACAGGTGTGGGGGAAAGGTCTCGTTCAGCCGAACTCGCCCTCGCGATATCGTCGGACAAAGCAGCATGTTTCTCCTTCGCTGATCGCCAATGCGATAAATCTACCGTTCCGAGCTGGGAAAAGCATCGAAAGATGCCTGTGGAGTGCGATGGAGAATACGCGCCTCGAAGATGTGGTGCGTCATACTGATCGGCAGCGAGGTGCCGCGGATGCCGGACCTCGTGGATGAGAGCCGGCATCATGGATTTCTATATGCTCGACGCTCGCCCGGTTGGCGGTTTGTTGCTTGATGGAAGCTGGTGCGTCGAGCCGCCCCAAAGCACGGGTAGGCCAGTCTCGCTATGACCGGAAGAATGGATGACTATTGGCGAATTTGTTGAGGAACGTCGCGTAGACGTTCACGCTCTCGCGCGAAGCCTTGGAGAGGCTCGGGCTTTTGAGGTCGGTGAGCCCACTGCGCTTGCCGTCCCGACATGCGCTCTGCCTACCTCGGGTCGAAGACGGCGGTCGCTCAGTCTCCTGGCATGCAGACTCACGGTCGTTTTGGCATGGCCGTGCTATCCGAGGAATCATCGGCATCGCTTTGGGTTTTCGTCCTCCGTTGGGAACGGAGACGGAAGGGTGTCCAAGGGCGATCTTTCGATGTCGTATACGCGGACGAGGAAATTGACGTGGACGCGCAAGACGGCACGGACGAGAAATTGACGCGGACGCGCAAGACGGCACGGACGCGGAAACGATGTGGACGCGAAAACCGGCGCGGACGTCGCACCGTTGAGTCGGCAATCGATCGGACATCCGGCTGCGCCTGGGAGATCGACGATTCGGGTGACGCGGTAACACGCGAAGGAAAGAACGCAAAGCGGGAGGGAGCAGAAGAGAAGAGCGAAAGCAAAAGCATCGGAAAGATCGTCCCAGGGTTCGACGCGATCATTGCGACGGATGGTGCGTGCCTTGGCAACTGGGGCCTGGCGGTTGGGCGTGGGTTGAGCAGATAACGGGGAACGCGGCAGTGGAGGAGCCTTGAAACCACCAATAACGCGCGATGGAGTTGACGGCGTTGGTTCATGCGCTCGAACATGTGGGGCCGGAGGCAGATGTGCTGATGCGTATCGATTCAATACGTCATCAATGCCATGACCAGATGGGCGAAGACATGAGGCGGAAGGGGTGGCGGAAAATCCGACGGAAAATCCTGTCGCCAATCGAGAGCTGGTAGAACGGCCTCGAGTTGTACGAGGGCGCGAAGGCCGAACCGAGGTCAAATGGGTGAAAGGGCATTCGGGAGACGCCGCGAATGAGCTCGTCGATTCGTTGGCGTTCAGCCGAGGCGGCGAGGCGCCGAAATGAAGGGCATGTAGCCGCGAGGCTATGCCGGCTTCGATTGTCGTCCGACGTCGTCTTCGCGCTAGAAATCGTCCTGCCGCACTCGACTCGGCCTTCGACGCTGCGAGCCGGACCGCGTGGCAAGGAGAAGAGCTGCGCCTTCTGCGGCGACGGCGATGCAGACGCCAGAGGAAGATAAGCGAGGGTGAACGCGCCCATTCTTCTGAATGAACGCTGCCGATGTGGTCAAGAGCAACGCCGTGTTCACCGCCAACGCTTGCGATGACTGCACGAGCGTTTCCGCGCGATCTGCGTCGGGATTGCAGCTGCCATGATGCTCACCAGTGTGCTGATGCCCGTCATCGCCAGACCCCGGCCTTCGACGACCAGGTTTTCTTGATTCTCCCGCTGAAGCCTATCTTCACCGGTATGCGAAGCCGACGCCGATAGATGAGTGCGCTCGTGGCGGCCGTCACCGCCGTGAGTACGAATGGAGCCGAATGTAGACAGCGAATGGCTCGCTGCGGGATTGCCGCCAAAACCGTGGGGTCGACATCGTCTTGTCGGAGTAATCCGAGTTTGACCACCACCGCGCTGATGTTGAGATTCACGGAATCCGAACCGAAAAGCGAGCATTTGTTTGGTCTGTGCTTGTCGGTGAAGAATTTTGGATTCTCGGGGCTCCAAATCGTTGCGCCTTCGCTCTCGCCAGATCCCGTGAGGGCATCGGAGATTTCTTGCGCAAAGGTGGCCGGTGAACCGAAAGATTCGGGTGCGATTCCCTCGGACATCAGTTCGTCGACCTCCGTGAGGACCACCTCGCGTTTTCTGACGGGCACGTTAGCCTCCGCGAGTTTGCGCGCCAACTCTTCGAGGAACGACTCTTGTTTGAGCGTTTTATCGCTGCTGTTCATCGGTATCTCCAGTATCGAGCTCATTGCCGCGGCGAGGACGCGCCAGGCCGCGGTCTGTGCGACGAGGGCTTTGCGCCCCTTGGCTGTGATCGAGTAATACTTACGGTGGGCCGCCGCGGACGGAAGGTTCCCATGTAGCCGCACATGCTGCCGTTGCGGGCAAGCCGCGTCGCAGGGGATAAAACCGTTCCGGGATTTGCCGCAAGCCCGTCGATCGCCGCTAACGCGGAAATGATCTGGGCGCCGTACATGGGGGTGGGCGCCAATAGTTTGAGCGCGGCCAATTCCAAAACGCCTTTTGCGCAACTGGGTCGCCCTTCGGCCATCTTTTTCCTCCTTCGAAGCGCATATCATATATGTAAGACCAACTAGTTGGCAATACCAAGCAGTGTCGCGCTCGATCGGGAACACTCTGCGGCCCCGGTTCATTAGCCCATGTCTCTTCGTGATGTCGCGTTTCGCCGTTGCCCCGGGCCGACGTTTCATCCTCGAGGCGGACGCTTCGGCGAAACTACCCCGCCAATGGGGTGCCTCACCCCGTTAGCATCGTGCCTACCCGCCAACGTCGTGCCTGCCAGTGTCGTTTTCGCCGACGTCGTTCGAACTTTCGTCCACATGTGGAAGACCGCGCCGCATACGACAGGCTCGGGTAGGCCAGAGCCCATGCCAGCACCGATTGCCAAGAAGATTCCGACGACTCGCACATTTCATGGCGATTCATACGTCGATAACTACGAATGGCTGCGTGACGAGAACAGCTATGACGTTCTCGATCTTCTCGAAAGCGGAAAACGCTTGGACCGCCGAGCGCACCGCCCATATTTATCCGCTGCAAGAAGCGATCGTTGATGAAATCGCTCGCGCACGCGCGAGAACGACACGACGGCGCCCGTCCGGCAGGGTGACTGGTGGTATGTGACGAGAACGTGGGAAGGCAAGCAGTATCCCGCCACATTCCGGCTGCCGATCAATTCTTCCGATCCGGCTCGTCGCCCCGTTTTCGACGGTTCGGAACACGGTGTGGGATGGAAACAGCCTTGGCGAAGGGGCAGAATTCTTTGCGATCTCGAGTTTCGCGCCGTCGCTCGATGGACGCCTCGGCGCGCTCGGTGTCGATTTCACCGGTGATGAGCATTTCAGGTTGCGCATCTTCGACATCGAAACCGGTGCGGTAATCGACGACGCCGTCAATGGCCCTCGGATACGGACTCGCGTGGACCTCCGATTCGAATGCCGTCGTCTGCTCCAGAGTCGATGACTCGTGGCGAATGTGGCAGGTCTGGCTTCACCGGATCGGTTCGCCCACGGGAAGACAAGCTTCTTTTCCAGGAGGATGATGAGCGTTTCGAGGCCTTCCACTGGGCCTCGCGCGATGGCCGGTGGATAGTGGTCCGTTCGGCATCGACGTCGAGCGTCCGAGGTGTTGCTTTTACGACGTTGCCCATATCGATAATCCGCCGATCGTCGTATGCCCGCGCTGCCAGGGGCTCGATTACTCGGTGGAACCGGCTGACGATCTCCTTCTCATCGTTCACAATGCCAACGTTCCAGATTTCGAAGTCGCCTATGCGTCCGTCGGCCAGTCCGGCCCTGAGGAGTGGACTGCCATTTTTCACCCCGGAAGCGGGCGAGCGCGTTGTAGCCGTCGATGCATTCCGCGATTTTGCTGTCATCTCCATGCGTTCGGGCGGTCAACCTCAATTGCGTTCAATGCTGCGAAGCGCTTCGTCGGAGCCTTCCACAGACCAAAGCAATGCCGGTGTTTTCAATACCCACAATTCCGCTGCCCGCCAATTCCAGCGATAAAACGGCTCGTTCCGGCAAATCCGACGCTAACGGATCCGGTCTCGCCAGCTTGGCCGCCGATTCTCAATCTTCCGATGAGGGCGCTGGGGCCCGTGCACCACGTTCTTTGCCTTGGACGACGCCTGCGATTATCCTCGGAACCCCTCGCTTCCATCGAAGTGGATGAGAACTACGAGTGGGAGGCTTGCGAAAGTGGTGTGTCTCGCTGCAATCGCTTCTTACCCGCCGACCCAGTTCGGCTACGCTCCAGTGACCGGAGAAAAGAGGCTCCTCAAGGAGCTCGAAGTTCCCCAACTACGACCGAGACGCCTACACCCAGGAAGGATTGTGGGTCAGGAAAACCGACGACGGCGCCCCTCGTGCCGATGACGGTGGTTCACAGGGGCGGATCTGAAGCCCGATTGCACGAATCCTGGATACATCTACGGGTACGGTTCTTACGAGATCTCGATGGACCCGGTGTTTCGCCCTTCGTTCATTTCGATTCTCCAACGAGGCGTGGTGGTGGCCTTTGCCCATCCGCGCGGAGGCGGCGAAATGGGGCGCGCACCTGGTATGAGGAGGGGCGTTTACTCAAGAAACGCAACATATTGCACTGAGACTTTATCGCCTGTGCGTGGTGGCTTCGCACCTCTGGTTGCGTGGCCGAAGGCCGGCTGGCTGCGAGAGGGGCGGTCGGCTGGCGGGCTTCTCGCAGGCGCCGTCGCCAATTTGGCGCCGAGCGGTTCCGAGCCATACACGCCGGAGTGCCCTTTGTCGATGCTTTGACCACGATTCTCAAACCCTGAGCTTCCCTCTGACTGTGGGCGAATGGGAAGAGTGGGGAACCCCATTGAATCCGAGGAAGTTTACAGATACATGCAATCGTATTCGCCCACTGAGAACGTGGGCAGGCGCGAATATCCTGCGATTCTAGCGGACGACTTCGCTCAACGACATTCGTGTTTTGTACGTCGAGCCAACGAAGTGGGTGCAGATTCTGCGCGATCGTGCGACAAATGACCCGATAGAGCGGGCCGATCCTGGAGAAGATCGAGATGGTGGCCGGGCACGGAGGGAAGTCGGGCGCTGCGACGCTTGGCGCGAGCGGGCTTTCGAAAATCGCCTGGATGCTCGTGACCAGCTTGGTGATGAGACTTGATCGGTCCAGGAGGGAGGAATAGCGACGAAGATAGGCAGCAGCGCTTCGCGGGTGCCGGCTTGTGCTTTAAAATTAGGAGGATCTTGCCGTCATGATTGCGGTTCGCCAGGTGTTGAAGCGTTGACGGATTGCGGCGGACGAGGGTCGGCCGGGGACCGGGCCCTTGCCGCCGTCAGAAGACCACACGCCGTGAGCTGCAACCGACGGCTGAGGCCATTGGTCTCGGCCCACTCGAGGAAGTCTCGCAAAGCCTGCAGGTACTCCATGCTCGGTGAACTTGACGGTGCTGGCAGTTGGCGCCCGCCTTGACCTGAATGCCAAGCCGACGAGCGCGTCGTTCCAGTACCGTTCGAGCGCTTGGATACGGTTTGCGAGGTCGGCGCCATGCGATCTGGCTCCTATCGGACGTCAGCCTGAGGGTCGTGACGTAGTTGCTGCGTTCGGCGTCATACTTCTTTGCCGTGGAGTGATGTTGGGATCCGAGCCGATAGCCGTGATGGCTGCAGAAACGTGACCAAGGGCCTCGGCGACGGCCGTTGCATTGCCGGACAGCTGAGAACGAACGGCCGTGGCGATGTCGTCGGGAATCGGTGAGATGTCTTCTGCCGGCTCCAGATTCAGCGTTCTTGCGAGGATGAGCAACAGGGCGCCGTCGATGGCAGCCTTGCTGGAACAGCGGGAACGTCCCTGCGTGCTGGTTGGAAAGTATCCCGAGAGCATCGTGGCGGCAGCAGCCGCTGACCGCAGCCGCCTCCTCGATAGCCACGTGGTAATCCTGATTGGCTTCGGGCCCGCACAGATCGGAGACGCAGCGCAAGGACACAAACGGGATGCCCTGTGGTGCAGGTCTGTGCCGCCGCGGTCGACTCCATATCCGTCGTCAGAGCGTTCGGGAAGGCCTTTCGCATCTCATCGACCTTTTTCGATGACGAAAGTGTCCCCCGTCAGCATTCTGGCTCGGCACGCGCTGCAGGTCCCGCGTGGGGAAAAGCACCGTCGTCCCGCGAACATATCCGGCTGGCTCCGGAACTTGGCCCAGCTTGTAAACAAGAGCGGTCGCATCCGCCGAGCTGTACGCATAGGCAGAGCCGACGACAAGGTCCAACACGTTCGTGTCGCTCGACAAACCTCCGGCGGAGCCGATGGAGACGACGCATCGCGGGCTGTATTCCGTAAGGATCCACCCCAGTGCGCCTGCGTGGTTGAGACCATTCCCACACCCGTGCGAATGACAATGATGCGCCCGCTGGAGGTCTGCGCATACCAAGCTTGTCCCGTGGGGGCCGGGAGGTGAGTGATTCTCGACGCAGAGCCGAGAAGGGGCGCCCGTGCGGCGAGCTGTTCTCAGCGAGTTCTCTTTGCGCGGGACGGCGCAGAGCTCGTGAGGATGTCGAGGAAAGGCTGTACCGACATCCTGTGCGGCTTAACACAATGGCGTTTACGGTGGTCACGCCTCAACATCCTTCCATACCTCGCGCTGCTCCAACATGGAGTGGACGGCACGTTGCGCCGCCCGAGTGAGTGATGCGCCCCGTCCGCATTGAACGTCATTAGCGGCCGGAACTTCCGTTGCTCGCAGTATATCTTGAAAAAGTCGTCGAAATCAGTGTGATCGCGCCGTCAATATCGGGTTCGGATGCGAGCAGGAGGTAGAAACCCGTTTGGCACCCCATTGGGGAAAAAGTCTACGACGACGTCGCTGTGATTACGCGCATACCGGCGAAAGAGTGCTCAATGGAGTGCACTGCGGGCATGTCCAAATGCTCGACATTGGTTGGCAAAAGCGCACGTCGTATCGGTGAGCACGTCGCCGTGAGGGAGCCGTTTGACATCGGCAATCCTGACGAAAGGCGCGAACCGCGCGGTGGTCGAGGTTGAAGGATTCTACGTTCATTCGTATTTGTTGATCGGACATCGGATTCTCCTCTGGTCGGGCGAGTTGTTGAGAATGCCGACGCTTCTTGCAGCTCAGCGTCTTCTATTATGTTACATACGATGACTTGATGGGGGAAGATGGCGGGGAGTTTGTCGGTGTTTCTCCCCTGGCGAGATGTTCGATCCTTGCGCGAAAGGTATGTGAGGCGAGGGCATTCGTCGGATTCTTCTGTCTTTGGTCGGTTTTTCGACGCGAAAATGTCGATGCTTTTGGTGCGGCCCCGATAATTACGAATGAGGGCACACGGGGGTCAGGCGCGCCCCATGGCTGACTCCAGAAAAGCTGTGCACGATGGAGTCACTCGACGGAAAACTCCGGAATCGTGGACTCGGGGCCGTCGCCGAGGCGGAGGACATGCGCTCGCATAAAGAATAGCTTCGCTTTCGGCATGGCGAGAATCCCCTTCGAACTGAGGCATTGGCGGGCGGCGATGCGTGGATCGCCGCCCGCCAGATTTTTTCTCGCACGCGCCCTGACGATTCGCGTCACTTGATTTTCTGCCTTTGTCCGCGGCTCAGCGAATTACGCGATTGGCCGTGACGTAACGCTTTCACGATTCCGTGACGTAACGCTTTTACGATTCTCTGCGATTGTTCAGGGTGCGGCTTCGTTTAGGCTATGCAGCTACAACCCGGCGCAGCTGCATTTTGCGTGACGGCGTTCCGGGCTTCTCGGCGAGCAGCATGGCGCTGTCGGGAGCAGCATGCTTCCGGTCTACTTTTGCCTCTGTTTCTGGCAATCTGGACAACAGCCGTGGTAAATGACTTCCGCCTCGTTTATGCGTATCCGTGGGGTGGGAGGCGTCGAGGTAGGGCTTTTGCGCCCTTGGCGCAAGGGACGTCTTCGATTTTTCCGCAGGACCGGCAAATGGCGTGGTGGTGATTGTCGTTCCGGTTGATCTCGTAATAGGTGACTGTTCCAGTCGATCGAACTCGCGCAGCAAGCCTGCGGTGGTCAAGGCGTGGACGATGTCGTGACGGCTTGGACGGAAAACCGAGCCGATCCGCTCGATGACGCCCTGACGCAGTTCTTCGACGCTGAATGTCCACCCTGCTGAGCGGTGCTCACAAGGCGAGGCGCGGCTCGGTGACGCGCAGCCCGCACGCCGCGCAGCGTGCTCGAATAGTCCGTCATCACCCTGCGATTCTCTCGATCGGGTGCACTGTCTAGGGGTGTTGGGCCCCCATCCCGTAGCATTGTAATTGCTCGCGTTGTCCGTTGGGTACTCGGAGATCCCCGGTGACGATGGGCGAAGCGGTCAGATCCGGCGCACGCAACGTTGCGGCGCGTCGAAGTATGAGGATTGTTGATCGAAGGAATGCCATGGCTCCGCTGCATGGCCAACCGGATAGCCCGGCCGCGGTCATTTCAGGTCAAATCTCCGCCGAGCAGGCCGCGCCCCCTGTCCGTCCGCGACATAAGTTTCGAGTGGCATCGGCCCGTCCTCGTCACATACGGTCGGTCCGATGCGCGCAGGTTTGCATTTCACGCAACATCTGGCGATCCCCGAGGGACGAAGCTCGGCCGCGTGGTCGTCGAACTTGTGCGGCCGTTGGGGAGCGACGGGAAAGGGACACTCAACGGATAGGGCCGTGCTTTTTGGGGCTTGCCGGATATCGCCGGAGAGCGTTCCGATCGAGGTGGTCGACACCCTCATGGAAAACGCGAGCGAACCGGCCTGCCCGCAAAGCGGCTGGTGCGGGAGAGGTTGGGTTTATCGCCGAACGCGACATTCTTTTTCTTGCCGGGAAAGATCTTGCCTTTTTCACGTCAACGCCTCACGATTCGAGCCCTGGCTGAAGACGGATTGATTGTGGGGGAATGCACATACTATTCCGTGGGTGGCGGTTTCGTCATGGAGGAATGCGGTGACGCCGAAGAGTGCTTCGCGCGTGCGGCCACTGGCGAGCCAGAGCGACGCGGCGTGCGATCCGGCGCCCCTATCCCTACTCCAGCGCGGCTCAGCTGCTCGCCCATTGCGAGCGTGAGGGCATGAGGATATCCGACGTCGTCGAAGCCAATGAGCTCGCGCTGGCAAGTGAAGCCGAGCTGCGCGACGCTCTTGATGGGATCGTGGCGGCGATGCGCGAGAGCATTGAAGCTGGTTGCTCCACGGAGGGCATGCTCCCCGGAATCCCTCAAGGTGCGCAGGAGGCGCCCAAGCTCATGGGCAGATCTTCTAGCTCGTCAGGGCTCGGCGGGCGGCGAGGCCGACGAGCTCGCGGGCATGGACTGGGTCAACTTGTATGCGCTTGCGGTGAATGAAGAAAATGCGGCCGGGCATCGCGTTGTGACGGCTCCGACCAACGGCGCAGCGGGGTCATTCCAGCGGTACTCGCTACTACATACGCCGCAAGGGCGGGGTCGAGGAATGCGTGCACCGCTTTTTGCTCACGGCGGCGGCGATCGGCGGGCTTATCAAGACGAATGCTTCGATTGCGGGCGCCGAGGTCGGCTGCCAGGGAGAGATCGGCTCGGCGTGCGCAATGGCCGCGGCAGGTTTGGCCGAAGCGATGGGCGGCGTGCCCCGTCAGGTCGAAAACGCCGCGGAAATTGCGATGGAGCACTGCCTGGGCCTCACGTGTGACCCGGTCGGGGTCTGGTTCAGATTCCCTGCATCGAGCGGAATGCGATTGCGGCGGTCAAGGCGATCAATGCTGCACGTATGGGCCCTATGGGGTGATGGACGGCATACCGTGTCTTTTGACACGGTTATCGAAACGATGCGTCAGACAGGCGCGGATATGCTGTCTAAATACAAGGAGACGAGCCGCGGGGGTCTAGCCGTTAACGTCGTCGAATGCTGATCTCGAGCGCTCCGAGAAGACTCGTCGACCAAGTCCTGCCAGTGCTCCAAACCAACACTCAGGCGCAGCAAATCGTCGGTCAATCCGTAAGCTAAACGTTTCTCTCGCGGAACGTCCGCGTGCGTCTGGACCGCCGGGCAGGGTGATGAGCGATTCGACGCCGCCGAGAGATTCGGCGAAGGTGAAGACGCGCACCGATTCCAAAACGGTTGGCATGTCGACGGATTCGACCGGGGGTGAAGCTGAGCATTCCGCCGCGGCTCGGTGTATCGCACGCGCTCGACCAGTGGGCTCTTTCTAGCGCTTCAGCGACCTTTCGGGCGTTTTCTTGATGGCGTTCCATGCGCAGGGCGAGCGTTTTTCATCACCGCGCATGAGCAGCCAACAGTCGAAGGGCCCGAGGGTCGCGCCCGTCATGTTGAGCTGCACCGCCAGTTTTTCGGCCAAGGCCTGGCGAGACGTGATTACGGCTCCGGCGAGGACGTCGTTGTGGCCGCCAAGGTACTTCGTGGCCGAATGCAGGACGACGTCGGCCCCTCAGATCCAGCGGTCGCTGGAAGATCGGGGTGTAGAAGGTGTTATCCACGACGACGATAGCGCCGGCCCGATGCCCGAGGGCGGCTGTCCGTTCAATGTCGATCTCCACCATCATCGGATTGGTCGGCGTTTCGATGAAGACGAGATCCGCCGGCTCGGCCAAAGCCTCGTGCAGTTCCTCCTCGCCGGAGGTGAAGTCGACCGAGTGAGCTCCCCGTGCGGCCCAGCTCGAGGAAATAGCGGTAGGTGCCGCCATAGATGTCTTCTGTCGTGACGATTCGAGAGCCGGGTGCCACGAGCGAGACGACAAGCTCGGCGGCGGCCATTCCCGATGCCGTGGCGAATCCCGCAACTCCGCCTTCGATCTGCGCGAGGGGCGTTTTTGGAGGACGTCGCGCGTCGGATTGGCTGTGCGAGTGTAGTCATACCCCGTTGAGGCTCCCAAACCGGGGTGCGAGTACGCCGTGGAAAGATGGATGGGCGTGGTCAACGCGCCGGTGTGCGGATCGCTCGCCCGTGCCGATGTGTGCGAGAACGGTTTCGGTTCGTCGCGCGGGCTGCTGAGGCTCGACGCCGTCGGGAGCTCATGAGATTGGCCTCCGTCTCGTCAGTCTGAATTGTTTTCGTCGCCGAATGCGTCTCGACGGCGTGTCGCAACCGTCCGATCGCCTCGGCGAGGGTCTGCGAGGGCACGCAATGTTGATGCGCGTGTATCCGAGACCCGGGCTGCTGAAGATCGCGCCGTCGTCGAACCACAGGTCGGCCTCCTCGACGACGAACCGATCAAGTTCTTCCGGCTCGATCCCCAGATTCTCGATCAGCCCGCGGCAATCGAGCCAGGGAAGGTAGGTTCCTTCGGGGCGGACCAGCTCGATTCCTTCAATCGTTCGCAGTTCTTCCGCCAGATAGTCGAGATTTTCCGCCATATGTGCGCGGAAGGCGTCAGCCATTCTTCGCCGGACTCGTAAGCAGCGCGGCAGGCTGCCAGCCCCAGGGCATTCGGTTCGTCGTACCCGGCCGCTTTCGATTCACGGGGCGAAAAGATTCGCGCAGTTCTCGGTTCTCGATAACGATGTTGGCCAGTTGAGGCCCGCGAGGTTGAAGGATTTTTGACGGTGACGTCGACGTGACGGTCTGATCGGCCATGCCGGGGAGGGAGGCGAACGGCGTTGCACGAATCCCGGATAGGTCAGATCGGCGTGAATCTCATCCGATAGGACAGTGACGTTTAGTTTGGCGACGAGATCGGCGAGCCCACGCAACTCTTCGCGACTCCACACGCGCCCCACCGGGTTGTGGGGATTGCACAAAATCATCATTTTGGCTCCGGAAGCCGTCAGAGTTTCCTCGAGGGGCTGCAAGGTCGCGTCCATAGCGGCCCTGCCGATCGCGTACGAGCGGGGCGCTGACCGCCGTGCGGCCGTTGTTTTCGATGATTGATCGAAACGGATAGTAGACGGCTCTTCGATGACGACGCCGTCGCCCGGCTTTGACAATGCCCGTACAGCGTAGGTGAGTGCTGGAATCACGCCGCCCACAACGCGGATCGACGTAGGGTCGACGTCCCATCCGAACCGCCGTGAATACCATCTGGCCACCGTCTCGAAATAGAGCTGTCGGCCTTCGCGTACCCGAAGACTCCATGGGCGACGCGCTCGTGGAGGGCCTGATGACGGCGGGGGCCGTCCGATGATCCATGCGTCTGCCACCCACATCGGAAGGACGGTTGCCGGGTAGCCGCGATCTTTGCGGGCCCCATTTCAAAGAGTCGGTGTTCTCGCGGTCGATGAGCGAACCGAAGTCGTAGTCTTTGGACACCAACACGCCTTTCTTCTGGTCGTCGAAGCACCGATGCGGCTCGAGGTGCCTAAGGGGAAACGCCACGTGTCGCAACGAACGGGGTTCCGGTCGCCTTTGACAGCAGCGCATCGATCGCGAGTCCTAGGTTACCAAGAACCTGGGCAGCCAAGAACTCCGGGACACTTCTGCCCGTCCTTCGGACGTCGCTAGATGCGATGCGACCGGTGACGATCCCCGGGGCGCAGAGAAGCGGGGAAAAAGCAAGGCCGAGGTAAGGCACCGTTTCCAGGAGGTTTGATGGGCTCAACATGTCGAAGTCACAGCGACCGTCGTGTCGCAATTTTGCGACACGGGGTTTTCGCTATCACCGAAAACAACCGCTTGAATCATCGAAATAGCAATGGTTATCAGCGGCCAAAGAAAAGTCGCCGTCCTGCAAATTCAATTCCCTTGTGTCGCTGACACTAGAAAATGAGGTCGAGGTCTGGCACGCTGACACTAGTTGGACCGAGGCGGTTCATAACTCACACAACTCAAACAATTTCATCGCGCTACGGCCAAATCGTCCCCAATGCGTTTTGATGTCCGTATCCAGCCTTCATAACGGATATCTTGACACCTTCAGTTTTCCGATCATCATGTGCACCTCAAATCGGAGAGTAATTGCAGGGAATTGGGGAAACCTCGGCTGTTCGATGGCGACGTCGGGTGGAGAACGTCACGGCAGTTTGCGGGAGAAAGCCCACGCAGTCCTCCCGAGAAACCGACGTCGTACACGCAGCGGTGAAGAACCATGAATAGGAGTTTTCCATGAACTATCCGCTTTTCGCCGTCGACCTCGCGGCAATCGGAGTTCTGGCGTTCGCGCTGTATTATCCACGACATCGGCGCAAAGACCTGGCGGTTGCGCTCCTTGGCGTTAACGATAGGCGTTTTTCGCCGTTACGACGGCCTGCCACAGCCACGGTGGGGGCTGGGCTCGGCTTGGGCCTGTTCGGCGTGCTGTCGATCATTCGCCTGCGTTCGAGCGAGCTGAGCCAGGTTGAGGTGGCTTATTATTTCGCAGCCCTGGCTATTGGCCTCATCGGCGGGATGGGCAACGGGATGAGCGTTGCCATTGCCGGGCTTCTCATCGCTGCGATCATCGCTGCGCTCGCGGTGGCCGATTCGAAGCTGGCTATGACCGGCTCCAACCACATGACGATGGTGGTGGACAAAGCTCTGTCGAGTATGGACGAACTCGCTGAATATATTGAGCACCGCACGGGCATGAAGGTGCGTGAAGTCAGTATCGTCAGGCTCGATTACGTCAACGATTCGACGATGGTTGACGTTCGCTGCTCAAAGGGGCGGCGAGGTTTCGCGAGACGAAAGCGCTGAGGGCTGCCTGATGGAGATGACAATGGCGCCGACGAAAACGAAGAAAGCGAATGCTTTCCAACTGCTCGATCTGCCCGAAATTTCGCTTCACGACCTGGCACAAAGGGCGGAACTTCTCAAGCGGACCGACCGCAAGTACCTCGTTCCCGGGACATTGCTGGTTGAGATGGTCGATTTTCTCGGAGAAATCGGAGCTCAGGCCTTAACGATCGGCGGAGTTCAGATCTCGGCTATCTCTCCGACTACTATGACACCTCGGATTTCGCGCTTTATCGCGCAGCAGCCACGAAACGGCGTCGGCGGTTCAAACTCCGGTCCCGGGTGTATCTCGATTCGGGAATGCACTTCATGGAGCTGAAGACCCGTTCAGGACGCGGCCAGAACGTGAAAGACCGTTTGCGCTTGGAGGATGTATGCACCTATGACTTCGTCAACGGTGCGAACGATCCATCCGAGCCGCTAAAGAGAACGGACGTGGTTGCCTGGGCATCGAAACTGCTGCAGCAGCGCGGTGTCGTGGCAAGCCAGAGGAAGGGTTCAGAACAATCATGGACCTCATGCCGTCGAGCCGTTCGTCCTATCGACGCTCGACCCTGTGCCTTCCTGACGATTCACGGCTGACCATCGATCAAGATCTCGTGCTGTCGGGTCCGGGGGAGTCCTCGGGATTCGAGGTTCCCGAGGTCGTTGTCGAAACGAAGTCGAGCGGGCGGACGTCAGACGCCGATAGGTGGCTGTGGTCCCACGGCATCCGCCCGTCTCGCGTATCCAAATACGCCATCGGAACCGCGATTGTTCACCCCGAACTTCCCGCGAATCGTTGGCATTCAACGATGTCCAAACTAGGAATTAGGAGATAGGAGCACTCCGATGAGAAGGAAAATCCAGACGAACGCCGCGGCGCTCGCCGTGGTCGCGGGCCTAGCCCTGGCCGGTTGCGGTGACAGCAAGCCTGACGCAGGCAAATCGGCTCCAAAATCGGGCGGGTCGTCGATAGTGAACTCCGGCGAAACCGATGGGCTGAAGATCCTCGATTCGCTGCGCAATCTCTCCGGGAAAAAGGTTCCCACGGGGGCGACATCACGCCCTCGTCCGTCAAAGCCAACGGCGCCACCCCGAAAGCCATCATGGCCGGGAACCAGAAGCCTCATGCCGATTCCAATGACACAGAGTACAAAGAATCCTCGGCGACGAAGATCGAGCTTGACGGCACACCCAAGGTCACGGGCAAAGGCGCGAGCGCCACTCAGGATGCGGTGACGATCAAGCAGGACGGCACCTACGTGCTTTCCGGCTCCTTCAACGGAACTGTCACCGTGCAGGCGCCGGACACGGCGAAGGTCAAGATCGTGCTTAAGAATGCGAACATCTCTTCGTCAAAAAGACGCGGCTATTCGCGCGAAGACGGCCGACGAAGTGGTTGTTATCGCCGCGGACGGAACGATCAATAGCTTGTCGGACACATCGAATTACGGCGGCAACTCCAAAAGGGGCCGTCGGCTGCGCTGGCGTCCTCGGCTGACCTGACGGTTGGCGGCAAGGGTGAGCTCAAGGTCACGGGAAATGGAAACGATGGCATTTTTCGAGCTCGGACGGCCTCGTCATCACCGGTGGAAAGATCACCGTCAGTGCGCCGGATGACGCCGTGCGCGGCCAAGACTACGTGGTGATCGCCGACGGGACGTTGAACGTCAACGGCAAGGCCAACGGCATAAAGTCGGAGAACGAAGAAGGCCGGCCGCGGATACGTGCTCGTCACCGGTGGCGATCTGACGGTGACGGGCGGTTCTTCCAACGCCATCAATGCGAAAACCGAGATTGTCCCTGGCGGGAGGCAAGCTGAAGATTGCCGATTCAAGGAAGGCGTTGAGGCCGCGCACGTCCTTTGGCGAGCGGCAAAGGTGAGATCAAGACCAGCGATGACGGCATCAACGCCACCGGTGTCAGGCCTGGTTTGCGATGACCGGCGGTGATTGGCAAGTCGACACCGGCGGCGACGGTTTCGACTCGAACGGCGCGGCATACGTCGGAGGCGGCAAGATGGTGATCGACGGCCCCGCCGATGCGCGCGCTGCCTCGCTCGATGCGGAAAGCGGTCTGGAGATCGACGGTGGAACCTTTTCGCCGCGGGCCGGCGGGGATGGACGAAACTCCGTCGTCGGGCCCTCGCAGACCGCAATCAAGGTTGATACCTCGGTCAAAGCGCAAGCGACCGTTACGATCGTGGACTCGAACGGGAAAGAGTTGGTCAAGCACAAGCCGTCGAAGGATGTATCCTCGATCTTCTTCTCCTCGTCGGGCATGGCGAAGGGCAAGGAGTACAAGGTCCCTCGTCGATGGAAAAGAGGCAGCCAAGGCGAAAGCTGGACAATTCGGTAAGAAATAAGAAATAGGCGCGAGGCGCTCGCGGGCGCATGCGCCTCGCAGCACACTCGCATGAGCGCGAACCCCGGAACGATGTTTGGCGTTCCGGGGTTCGCGATATCTATACTCACAGCAAAGTTTCGGATAAATAATCGAAAAAGACCCTAGTTCACTCCCTCATTCTTATCGGGTAAGCGAAACCGCCCAGTGATGGAGATCTCCGAACCGCTGGACGGCGGCGATCAACGACTAGGAGATAACGGAGCATGAAGAAGGATCTGAGAAAGAAATTTGCGGCGATCGCCCCTGATCGCGGGGAGTTTCCTTTGGGAGCGTGCAGCGCGGGTTCGGCTGAAACCTCCCAGGTGGAAGCCTCGACGACGAACTCCACGACGAAATCGGGAAATGCCGCGGCAATGGGCGGCGATGGTCTGAAGATGCTCGACTCCTTGCGCCAGGCTTCCGAGAAAGCGGTTCCTTCTGGGGATGTCTATTCGACGGCTGTGACGGCCAGCAAAAGCGACAGTCGAGGGGGTCATGGCGGAAAACCGGAAGCCGCACGCCGGCTCCAACGATGCCAAGTACGATGCTGCCTCGGCCACGAAGATCGCGTTGAATGGAAAATCGGCCACGGTGGAGGGGTCCGGTGCCGCAGCAAGCGACGGCACGGTGACGATATCCTCGGCCGGAACCTACGTGCTTTCCGGTAAGTTTTTCGGGACAAATCCTCGTGGCGGCGGAGATCTGACAAGGTGACGATCGTACTCAACGGGGCCGAGATCTCTTCATCGACCGACGCAGCCATCCGCGTGAAGGCCGTCGGCGAGGCGGTCCTCGTCACCGCCGAAGGCACAGTCAATTCCGTTTCGGATACATCGAACTACGGCAATGTAAGCGGCCCGACCGCTGCGATCGCCTCTTCGGCCAATCTGACGATTGGCGGCTCGGGCACGCTCAACGTGACAGGCAACGGCAACGACGGCATTTCGAGCTCAGATGGCCTTGTGATCCTTGGCGGCACGATCGACGTCACAGCCGCAGACGACGCCGTACGCGGCCAGGACTACGTCGTGATGGCCGCGGAACCCTCTCGCTTCAGGCCAAGGGAGACGCGATCAAAGCGGACAATGAGACCACCTCGGGCCGCGGGTACGTCCTCGTGACCGGCGGCAGCATCACCGCCTCCGCCGGTTCGGACGCCATCGACGCGACGTCGGACGTGATTCTCGCGGGAGGTTCGACGAAGGTGGAGAAATCTCAAGAGGGGGTCGAGGGCGCGACCATCCTGATGGCCGGCGGAACGGCCGAGGTGACCTCAGTGACGATGGCGTCAATGCTACGGGCGGCGATTCGCCGTGGCTGTCGGTCGTTGGCGGAAATTGGACGATCAACGCTCAAGGCGACGGCTTTGATTCGAATGGCGTCGGCTACATGAGCGGCGGCAAAATGACCGTGTGGGGGCCGACGAACGGCGGGAACGGGGCTATCGACGCCGAGGAAGGTCTGACTGTCACAGGCGGAACGCTGCTCGCGGTGGGCGCCCGGGGGATGGATCAAGCTCCCAGTGCCTCCTCGCCCCAAAGCCTCGATCAAGGTCACGGGCAGGCGAGCAAAAGGCTCAACCTTCGCGGTGTTTGATTCGAACGGCAAGGAAGTCGCTTCCCTACACGCTCGCGAAGAGTGCGAATTCTTTTTCGTGTTTTTCGTCGCCTGAGATCGTCAAGGGTCGGAAGTATGCGATCAAGGCAGACGGCAAGCAGGTGGTGACTGCCACGGCGGGAGACTACGACGAAAACCGCATGAGTATGCCGGATGGTGGGCGGTAGGTGTCGTTTTTCGTCGGTGGCGGGCGGTTGGCCAATGCGGGTGACAGTGAAAGGGTGGATGGTGTTGCCGCCGGCGGGCGGTGAGACATCCCTCTTTGGCCCGCGATCGCCGTGATGTCTTTGGTCCGCGATCGGCTTAATGTCGTTCGCCATGGCTTTGCCCGCGACACGCCAGTGGTGAGACGCGCCGAGGTGGGACGAGGCGGAGATGACACCATCGGCCTTGAAAACCCCCTTTTGTCCACACTTGTGGATAAAATTTCTAGAGTTTTCCACCGGTGTGGACCGTTTTTCGTCCACAGATGTGGAAAACTGCGTTTTCCCTCTGTGTCGAGATGTCAGGAATGCGACGTGGAAGCTTCGGCTGCGGGGGCGGAAGTGGTTGCTGCTTGCCGTCGCGCGCTCCGTTTGCGGGCTTCTGCCTGAGGGAGTCAGGCCGAGAAATTTGCCAGAACGGCGACTTCGTTCCTTGTCGCTGATTCCGCCCCGAGCGGGTACGGGTTGGATAGAGCGTGGCGCGTTGCAGTCTTTGCTCGTTCCGCCTTTGAGAGCGTATGGAGGTCGATTTTTGTGTCGGAGGCCCGTGCGAAGATCCTTACGGTTGCCCGTCGGGCGGCCCATACATCCGGCTCGATGTGGAAAGGCGGGGGATAACCAAGTTCGATGAAGTGTCTGCATGCACAGCTTCTCCACCGAAAGAGAGGCGTCGTCCACAAGGCGAATGACAAGGGTGTTACTCATCACCCCTGACACAAGCCCTTGTGGTCTAACCGGTAGCCGACCACAAGGTGTAGTGTTTTCGCGTGTGCCGCTCAGGGCGGTGCAGTTTGAATTTTCTGCGTGCCCAGGGCGGTCGGAGACGGCTGGTCCGAAAGGATCGGAAGGAGCTGCTCTCACGAGCATCACTGTTTACACCAAGCCTTCGTGCGTCCAGTGCAATGCGACGAAACGGGCGATGGCAAAGGCTGGACTCACCTATCGCGAGGTGGATCTGACCCGGGATGCCGAGGCGTTGGAAGCGGTCAAAGCCATGGGCTATCAGTCCGCACCCGTGGTTTTTGCCGGGGGTGAGCACTGGTCGGGTTTCCGTCCCGATAAGATCAAGGCTTTGGCGGCCGCACGCGACTCGGCGGCTGTCACGGCGTGATTGCGAGGCGGGGGCCGCGTATCGCATCGTGCGGATTGTTGAGCCCCCGCCAAGGGCTGCAGAATGTCCGGAAATGAGAGCCGGTGGTGGGCTGTCCGGCAGCTTGCGTGTTGAGCCGCGGTTCGACGCTGCATCATCGAAGGGACTAAGGTCGCCGGCACGGCTATCGTCTGCAAAGCATCGATCCAGAAGGCGAAAAGGTGGCGAAGGCGAGATGACGAAGCTCGTCTACTTTTCATCGACAACGAATAACACCGAGAGATTCGTCGAAAAGCTCGGCATACCCGCGCAGCGCATTCCACTGCATTCCAAGGACGCACCACTCCGCGTCGACGAGGAATACGTCCTCGTCGTCCCGACAGTACGGGGGCGGCAATGCCAAAGGGCCGTCCCAAACAGGTCATCAAGTTTCTCAACGATGAACGCAACCGCTCACTTATTCGCGGCGTGATCTCGGGAGGAAACACGAATTTCGGCACGGCGTATGAGCGGCGGAGACATCATCTCCGCCAAGTGCCACGTGCCGCATATGTATCGATTCGAATTGCTCGGGACACCCGCCGACGTGGCGGGTTCGCGAAGGTTTGAGAAGTTTTGGCAGCAAGCACGTTGACGGACACCGGCGAGGAGAACTACGAGGACCCGAACCTCGACTACCACGCCCTGAACGCCAGCTCAATCTTTTACGACGCCGACGGCCTCATACAATTCGACGCGGACAAAGCCGCGGCACGCCAATACTTCCTCCAGCACGTCAACAAGAACACCGTGTACTTCCACGATCTCGAAGAGAAGATGGAGTATCTGATCGAAGAGGGGTACTACGAGAAGGAGGTGGCTGATCAATACCCTTCGACTTCGTCAAATCGCTCTACAAAGCTGCCTCACGCGAAGAAGTTTCGTTTTCCGACCTTCCGTCGCGCCTTCAAGTACTACACGTCCTACACTCTCAAAAACCTTCGACGGCACTCGTTACCTTGAGCGCTACGAGGACCGCGTATGCATGGTGGCCCTCACGCTCGCCCGCGGCGATCAAAGCTCGCCGTCGACCTCATGGAAGAGATCATTTCAGGGCGCTTCCAGCCCGCGACCCCACATTCCTCAATGCCGGGCAAGGCCGCCCGCGGCGAGCTCGTCTCCTGCTTCCTCCTGCGGATCGAGGACAACATGGAGTCGATTGCCCGCGGCATCAACTCCGCCCTCCAGCTGTCCAAGCGCGGTGGCGGCGTCGCCCTCAACCTGTCAGAACCTGCGCGAGCTCGGCGCCCCGATCAAAAGGATTCAGAACCAGTCCTCGGCGTCAACCCCGTCATGAAACTCCTTGAGGACTCCTTCCCTACGCCAATCAACTGGGTGCGCGCCAGGGCGCCGGCGCCGTTTATCTGCATGCCCACCACCCCGACATTTTTGCGCTTCCTCGACACCAAGCGAGAGAACGCGGATGAGAAGATCCGCATCAAGACCCTTTTCCCTCGGCGTCGTCATCCCGGATATCACGTTCGAGCTGGCGAAGAACAACGAGGACATCGTACCTCTTCAGCCCCACGACGTCGAACGTGCCTACGGCGTGCCCTTCACGGAGATTTCCGTGAGCGAGAAATACCGCGAAATGGTTGATGATAAGCGGATCCGCAAATCGAAGTCAACGCCCGCGCGTTCTTCCAAACACTTTCGGAGATCAGTTCGAATCCGGGTATCCGTACATCGTTTGCGAGGACACCGTGAACGCGAGCCAGACCCGATCAAGGGCAAGGTCACGATGTCGAACCCTGTGCTCGGAGATCCTCCAGGTTTCCGAGGCTTCCGAGTACAACCCGGACCTTTCGTACGCGCATGTGGGCAAAAGACATCTCGTGCAATCTGGGGTCGATGAACATCGCCAAGCCATGGATTCGCCCGATTTTGGCAAGACGGTCGAAACCGCCGTGCACGCCCTCACCGCCGTTTCGGACATGACGAGCATCCGCTCGGTTCCCTCCATTGAACGCGGGAACGCCATGAGCCACTCCATCGGCCTGGGCCAGATGAATTTGCACGGTTACCTCGGCCGCGAGCGAGTCTTCTACGGCTCCGAAGAAGGTCTCGACTTCACGAACATGTACTTCTACACGGTGCTGTTCCACGCGATCCGTGCCTCGATGGAGATCGCTCGCGAGCGGGCGAGCGCTTCGAGGTTTCGAGTTCGACGTACGCCACCGGCGAGTTCTTCGACAAGTACGCGTCGAAGGCACGTGGAGCCAACAACGCCGAAGGTACGGGAGTTGTTCGCAAACGTTCACGTCCCGACTCGCGAAGACTGGGCGGCCCTTCGGGACGACGTGCGTCAGTACGGCATGTACAACCAGAACCTTCAGGCGGTTCCGCCCACGGGATCGATCTCTTACATCAACCATTCGACGTCGTCGATCCATCCCATCGTCTCCAAGATCGAAATCCGCAAGGAAGGAAAGATCGAGTAGGGTCTACTATCCGGCGCCCTACATGACGAATGACAACCTGGAGTACCACGGACGCTTATGAGATCGGCCCCGAAAAGATCATCGACACCTACGCCGCGGCCACCCAGCACGTGGATCAGGGGCTCTCGCTCACGCTGTTCTACCCGGATACCGTGACCACGCGCGACGTCAACCGCAACTACATCTACGCCTGGCGCAAGGGCATCAAGACGCTCTACTACATGCGAATCCGCCAGCAGGCGCTCGAGGGCACGGAGGTCGCCGGCTGCGTCTCGTGCATGCTGTGACCGTCGCGGCACGGAGGTCGCTGGCTGCGTCTCGTGCATGCTGGACGTGCGCCGACAGCCCTGCCTGAGTTCGCTCTGGCTGTTACCTTTGCCTGGGCGGCTCTCCGCGGTCGTCTCGCCAAATAGATTCCCTGGGCTACGTCTCCGTTTCGTATGGATGGCTCGCCGACTCCGCTAAGACCGCGTGAGTCTTCTTCTCTGCCGCTAAGCGTTTCGGTTGGAGTGCGCGAGGATGTTGTGGGAGGATCCTTCGCGCCGTCAATCGGCACAGAGAACGGGGTAAATGGGCGTAGAGAATATGGGACGGGCGGCTGGTTGGCGGGCCTGGCAGAACGAGCGGCCTCCAGGCAAGGGAGGCTGTCAGACTGATTGCGGCAATTGTCGGATTCAGCGTGTTTCTCAGTCTCCGACGACGGAGAACGCTGCTGCTGCTGTCTTCTTGGCTCTGCGGCTCCGTGCTTCTGCAAGTTGCTCGCGTGCGGATTTGGTCGCTGGGAGGACAGGGACAAGCCGCAGAGTGAGAACTTCCAAAGCTGGTAGGTATAAGTTCAAATGTTGGTGCGGTTGACATAATTCGCTCCTTACTTTACGCGCACAGTCTAGCTCGCCAATCGTCCAGAAGACTGCCGAATTTGCTTCGCCGAGTTATTGCTCTGTGCAGTTACCAGTATGCCGTCTTTGAAGGAGTGAACAAAAGAGCACCCCATTCTCTTCGTTTCTGTTGCGAAGACGGATTGAATCAGCCAACGTCTTAGTCGGTAGTCTGAACGATATCCCTTAAAGCCAAAATTATGGATGTGGTATAGTTGTGTCCGCAACCTACATCAAAACTAGGAGAAGTCTGAATGGGCGCTGGTTTACATGCCTTTCTCGACGAAAGTTATGGGGCGGACCATTACTACATGGCTGCTGTTGTCGTTGATGATCTGGAATATAGAAAGTTGTGCGATGGATTGGATCGAGTGGCTTCGACGGCGCATGAGCAGTTCAACGTTGATCCTGACGTTGGGTTCCACGCTCACGACATAATGCAAGGACGCAAATCGTGGGGAGTGTTTTTCGCGGGCAGGTCCATGAAGCCGTTGCTTTTATATCGGGCTGCTGCTCGCGCCGTACGCGAGTCCGGGGCGCTGTTGATAATCGAAGGGGTTGATGTCACCCGGCTGAATAACCGGTACAAGTATCCAGATCCTCCCTATGATGTGACGCTTCGCCATGCTCTTGAACGTGTCAACGAGTGCGCTGAACGGCGTGAGCTAGCCTGCCGGGTGACGGCTGATTTCGTCAATGACTACAACCAGCATCGCGCAGCCGTTGAAGGTATGTGCGGACCGGGACTCCTGGATACCGTACAAGCAAATTGGAACGCCTTGTTCAGCCAGTCCGATGGAGTGATTCGGGGGATGAGCGCGGCATCCAAGCTGCCGATATGCTGGCGTACATGTACCGAGGGTTCATGAACCTGAACCATCGCGTTCGGGGCGTGCAGATCGAGCTGCTCGGGCAATTCTTCGCGAATTCAGTTCGCTCCAACATCGGAAATGGTTTGCCCTAAACGAGCTCAGGGGCCCTTTGAGGCCCGAGCGATCAACGTCCCGACTAGCGGTTCGTCGTGCTTTCTAGTCTCAGTGCATCCCTCATTTTTCATGCAGGAAACGTGTCTCTTGTCATAGGACAAACGTTGCTCACTGACTGACAGCATCCTGCCGCGCGGCCGGTTCAAGTGACGAACCGGGCGATGATGCGACGATGAGCGTTGAGCAAACTTTGCCCGATGGGCCGCCTCAGCAGTTCGTGAAAAACCCGCCCCGGCGGTTCGTGAAAAACTTGGCCTGACTGCTCTTGAAAACTTGGCTCACGAAAACCTGGCTGTGAAAACCCGCTGAGTTCCATCGACAGGCCAGGTCGCCTCTTTGCAAGCAGCCCCAACGCCGATAAGGTGAACACGTGATCGAATTTGGGTCAATCCGGAAAGACCTATCCGGGCGGCTACGGTTGCCGTGGAGAACTTCTCCTACACAGTGCCGATGCATCGCACGGTCGTGCTTGTAGGGTCGTCGGGATCGGGGAAGACGACGCTACTCGCGTGATGGTCAACCGCATGGTTGAGCCAACCTCCGGCCGAGTTCTCATCAATGGCGCTGACGTGCGCGAAGCCGATCCCGTCGAACTCCGCCGATCCATCGGTTACGTGCTTCAAGACGGCGGCCTGATGCCGCATCGCACCGTTGCGGATAACGTTGCCACCGTGCCGATTCTTAACGGCGCGCCGAGGCGCGAGGCTCGATCTGCGGCGCTGGAGCTTCTTGAACGCGTGGGCCTCGACCCCAAACTCGGTTCTCGGTATCCCGCGCAGCTTTCTGGTGGGCAACGCGCAGCGTGTGGGGGTCGCTCGCGCACTGGCCGCAGAGCCCGAGATCCTGCTCATGGACGAGCCATTTGGCGCCGTCGACCCCATTGTTCGGCGCGAGCTTCAAGACGAACTTGTGCGCCTGCAAGGAGATTGGCAAAACGGTGGTTTCGTGACGCACGACGTCGAAGGCTTTCCGCCTTGGCGACGAGGTTGTAGTGCTTGGAAAAGGTGCAGATCGCGCGAAAAGTGGAACGCCCGAGCATCTTGGCCGCTCCGGCCAGCGACTTCGTGCGGACCTTCATCGGCGGCGATAAAGCGAGCCAAAAACTGAGTAGTGCGGAAGTGGCGGGCCGCAGGGTGGTTGTTGCGGAAGACGGACGTCGGGTGGGGATCTCGACGACGCAGGGTTTCTTCAAGGAGAGCTGTGACGCGAACGCACCGCGGTGGCCGATCGTGCAGGCGTGGGCCAATCTCAACTTAGCGAAAATGATTCGTCGCATTGTGCGTCGGTCTCTCGACAGCGAAATCCTGGCTCAGTCGATCGAACCGGACAGATCGGTCAGGGGTAAACCTGAGCGGCCGAGCACGACAGGGCGTACTGGTCGGTCGGTACGCGTGATTGAGCCCGAACGGCCGAGTGCTGAACGAGCAACAGTTAAACGAACAACTGAACGAGGGTGGCCGGTGAGCCCCCAACCGTTGAGGGAACGGCGGATACGAGGCAGAAACGAGAAAGTCGCCGCCAGTGGCCACGTAGAGGAGTCGCAGGGGAGCTAGTAGAGAGTCGCAGGGGCTGCGGCCACAGAAGTGAGCCGGACACGACGTCAGGAACAATCCAGAAACCGGCAGGGACGGCGCAAAACCGAGCAGCCACAGGCGCCGACAAAGGCAGGTGTCCAACCGCGGGCGCCGTTGAGACGGGTGGAACGCGGACGTCGTCGGCGAATTCCCCGGGCGGAATCGCCAGAACTGGAATCAAGAGCAAACACGCCATCGAAACGAGCGATGAGGATGTGCTTAAAGTAGACGGCGAAAGGGCGTCCAAGACGAGCGATGAAAGCGCATCTGCGATAAACGTTGAGAGGGCGCTCAGAATAAATAACAGGGCGCACCAAAATGAACAGCCGGAGCGCACAGGACACGGATAGCCGGGACGCACCCAAAATGAACAATGAGCGTGTGTCGAGGACGAACGGGAAACGCGATTAAAGCTAACGATGAGAGCACTGGTGAGCCGCATGATCCTTTTGGCTTGGGCAAATCGCGAGGTAAACCGGCAAACGGGCCGACAGAGCCGATATTTTGGTCCTGGACGAGGTTCGGGCCGTTTGGAGGTGGCTCAGCGTGACATGGCTGGAGCGAGACTGGCGTGGGTGGGTGCCGCTTTGCCTAACCTCTACTTATCGCTGCCATAACTGCAGCCATCTCGTATCCATCCCACATTGGGCGTTTGCCTACCGTTTTTCCCAAAGTGGGCGGCATTATTCTTTCGGCGGCGACGCTCATTGCATTCCCTCGCTTCCGCTGCTCGTAGCCGTCCCGCTCATCATTGGGAACGCCGCTGCGTCGCCTCTGACGATCATAGGCGCTCGGGCTCTATGGAATGGCATTACTTGTGCGCACCGCCAGCGACGCTTTCGCCTCGGTCGATCGAGCGGTGATCGAAGGAGCCAAGGCGGTGGGACACTCTCGCCGCATCTCTTCTGGACCGTCGACTTCCGCTTGCCATTCCGGTCCTTGTTTTCCGGCATCAGGGTCATCGCTGGCATCAACCGTGGGACTCGTGACCATTGGTGCACTGGTAGGAATATCGAGCGTAGGCACGCTTTTAACGGACGGTTTCCAAAGGGGAATCACGATCGAGTACCCACCGGAATCATTGTCACGTGGCTCTCGCTTTGACGGTCGATGCAATTGTCGTATTCGTCGGCAAGCTCACGCCCTGGCTGAGGACGGGCCAGGAGCCGCCAGGAAAGTGGGCCAAGGCCGCTGGGCTAAAGCAGACGAGCGTCGTCAGGCTAAAGCCGACAAACGTCGCCAGGCGGGAGCGGACAAGGGGCGCCGGCCGGGAGCGAATAGAGATCGCCGTGTGAAAGGGAACGGGTGTGAACTATTTTTCTCGCGGCGCTCAAATGGCTGCAGACTCAGCCAACTGGTCCGGGCCCTTCAGGTATCCTCATGCGCCTTCTCCGGAGCACGTCATCCTGACTTTCGCGGTGGTCGGCATTGCCGCCGCGATAGCTTTGCCAGTGGGCATTCTAGTAGGCCACACAGGGCGCGGTGCGGGTATTGTCGGTGCGATTGTCGGTTCGGCCAGGTCGATTCCCACTCTTGGTTTGTTGACGATCTTCGGTTTGGTTTTCGGAATTGGACTGAACGCCGATCCTTGCCCTTGCTCATCTTGGCGATTCCCTCGCTTCTCGCCGGCGCCTATTCGGGGATTCAAGCTGTCGATCCTGCGATTCCCCGCGGCCGCCACCGCTGTAGGGATGAGCCCAGCTCAAGTGGTTTTTCGCGTTGAGCTGCCTCTGGCTCTTCCGTCATCGTGGGTGGGCTGCGTGCAACAGTCCTCGCAGGTGGTGGCTACCGCAACCCTTGCCGCATACGTTGCCGATTGGGGACTCGGACGTTTCCTGTTCGCAGGTCTTCGATCACACAATTACCCGTTGATGCTCGGCGGATCGCTCATCGTCATCCTCCTTGCTCTCGTATGCGAAAATGCTCTATCAGCCCTCCAGCGAGGGCGGCCCGTCGCGCCGCCCCGCCGCCACTTCGAAGGAGTGACATGTCCATCATCACCCGACTACCGCGACCACCAGTACCGCCACGACTTCCCCGCACCACCGCGACCACCGTCGCGGTTTCACGCCTCCGCGGTTCGCGATTCGCAAATGCGCCGTCGATTCAGGGGCGCAGAAGCGCTTCACCCGGATGCTCGCGATGCTGGGAGCTCTTATGCTGGCCGTCGGCTGCTCAATGCCGATCCTCTCCGCAACAGCGACGGAAAAGAACAAATCAGGCCGAGACGATCGTCGTCGGTTCACGGGACTATTACTCCAACGAGATCGTTGCGGAAGTCTACGCTCAGGTTCTCGAAGCAAAGGTTACAAAAATCGATCGGCAGATGAGAATTGGGCAGCAGGAAGCGTATATGCCGGAGGTGCGTTCCGGTTCATCGACGTCTTCCCCGAATATACGGGCAGTCTGCTTCAATATCTCGACTCCAAGGCGAAGGTCACCGCCCGGAACCCGTCTATCGCGCCCTGGAGAAGAAGCTTCCTCGCGGGCTAACCATGCTCAACCAGGCGCCGGCCGCCGATCAGGATTCCTATGTGGTGACGGCAAAATTCGCCTCGGAGCACGGAATACGAACGATTGGCGATTTGGCGAAGGTCAAGGGAATCGTACTCGGCGGGAACTCGGGTTGAGTCGCGGCCCTACGGCGAAGGCCTGAAATCGACGTATGGAGTGGATGTCTCCTTCACGCCGATCGAAGATTCAGGAGGCCCGCTAACGTCAAATCTCTGCGCGAAGGCCGTGCGCGGGTGGTTGATCTTTTACTCCGGCAACGGAACTTTCAACCGGTGAGTTCGTCGTTCTCAGGATCTAAGAATCTTTTTCCTATCCTCGCATCTCGTCCCTCTTGTCTCGTCCGATCTTCCGGTCAGGGCGGCTAAGATTCTCGACGTCGTCTCATCAAGCTCACTCCCGAAGATTTGCGAGCGATGAATGCTCGTTCTGGTCAAATCAGAGTCTGCATCAAAAAATTGCCAGAGATGGCTTAAAAATAAAAGATTGTCTGAGTCTCAGGCCGAGTCACCTACCGCAGCTCTTCAAGATAGTACGCTTGACAAACGCGATTTTCCATATGTGGTTGATAACTTTCAAAAGTCTTGACCTGCCGCGAAGTGTCTGAGATTGTTTTTATATCATTCATAAAGCTCTGCTGCTCACGTGAGATTCTCGCGTTTCTGTGGAACTTTCGGGTTCTCACAGCACGTCAGATTCTTGTAGGGACGTTGGGTCAGTTCCTGCGGGACTTTCAGTTCCTGTCGTGCGTCAGGTCGGATTCCTGCGGGCTTCGGACTTCCACGGAACTTCGGATTCTTGCGAGGTGTTCGCCTTTCTGCGGGGTCCCTGAAATGGTCGAAGGAAAGAGGGCAATCGATCATGGGTACGGAACTTGCTCTGATTCTCAGGCGCAAACGGCGGCTGCGCACACGGTTGACGAAACCGCCAAAGATTTTGTCAGTTTGTTGCAAAAGTTCGGGGAAGGACTAGAGGATGATGTGGATCCTCTCGCTTTTTCGGCGATTGCGGCTTTCGGCGACAGGCTCAAAAGTTGGTTTGAAAGCAGCCAAAGCCGGTTGGGGAGGGTCTGAAGAACTACGTTGAGGCTTTGGCCTCCGTTGATTCGACGACGGCAGCGACTGAAGAAAAGGTCGCTCGAAGATTCTCTTCCGCCCCTTCCGCTGCGTATAACGCCATGGCGACGTTGATGGGAGGGGAGCAATGAGCAAGCGGACCTTCAAAGTACAGCGAGGTCGGCTATGGACCGACTGGCTGAATCCGTCAGAAAAAGACGAGCAAAGGCATCAAAAAGCCTGATATCCGACATGCAGGGATCAAAACAGATGCCCAGCTCCAAGGTTGGAGCGAAGATCGGAATCCCGGCAGAGCCAGCTTAATTTGGATGAAGGCGTTGGTGATCGAACGGGTGGTTGACGAACGCGCTCGACGAGGCGGCCAAGGCACTTGACGAGATCAACGAGATGGCGCACGAAGCAGAAGTGCGCAATGTCGCCGTTTTGGATTGAGGGGAATCATGACCAGCTACGATTTCGAGGTGGACATTGAGTCCTTGATGAAAGGCGCGAAAGCTGCCACTGACGTCGTTAAACAAAAGAAAGACCACGATATAGAGGATTACGTCCCCGCGGAGGACGACGTGGCCAATGACACCGTGTGGGAAGCGATTGATACTTTCCAGGATCGCTGGGATCGCGGGATGAGACGACATGACGGACGACATCGAAGAGTGGCGGGAGGCTTTGCGAAAGTTGCCACGAACTACGCCGAATTCGACGAACATGCGAAGAAGCGCATGCAGAAGTTCGTCAATCTCTCTAATCGAATGAAAAGAAGCGCTCTCCTGCAGGGAGGCCGTGATGGGAGCTGAACATTCAGGCGCACCAGCGCTACCGTTTCTGGAAGCCCTTCGGCCATTCGTGGAAAGACGAAGAAGATGCGAGCTCTTTCAATCAATATGCGGCGATTGCCAAAGCGCTGTCGTCCCTCTCAACCGATGGGTGGACCGGACGCGCTGCCGAACGTTTCGCGAGAAGTTTTCTGTGGAGCCAGGGAAGTGGCGGCAAGCATCTAGCGGTTTTTCCAGTGCGGCAGTCGCTCTTGAAGCGTATGCAACCGCTTTGGAACAGGCTAAGAAAACGGCCGCTGAATGCAGGAGGAATACGAGGGAAGGCAATCGGGTCACCAAACGTGCCGCGAAGAGTACAAGCTGACGTTGCGCAGGAAAAAAGGCAGAAGAGAGGTGGGAGGCGGAAAAATGGTCCCGGAACGTTCACCTTGACGATTCAACCTTTCTCCGATCCTGGCGAGCCGATTCGGAGGCGCCGTCGCTAATTTCAAAAGCGGCGATTAGATTGCTCGAACGCTCAGGCCGAGATATGTGCGGCTGCGGTTCGAAATTCGTGCGCTGGTGCGCCCGAAGAGCAGAACTGGTTTGAGACTGGGCTTGCCGCTGTGGGGAGTTCTTCGAGGGCGTTGGAGAAGCTGCTTGGGATCTCGTCATGTTGCCGTTGCGGATTAGTTTCTTTTTCAAAGCCGTCGACGACATCATGTCGCTTGCGAGCGGTGAGTCGACCCCGGAAGAGATCGCCGATGAGTGGCAGATCATGGGCGAGGATTTCGTGGATTTCTGTGAAGCGGTCAAAAAGGATCCTACAGCTGTGCTCAAGGAGATCGCCAAGGGGATGGTCGATTGGGATACGTGGACCCGATAACCCCGTGAAGGCCATGGGGCATGTCGTGCCGAGATGCCATTCTTGCCGTCACCACTCTGGGTGTCGGACCTGTCGCGGCGAAGTCGATGTCGTTTTGAGGAGGTTCGGTAAGCACGCCGATGATGCTGCCGACGTCGCGCGTGCTGCTCGCGGTGCGGACAATGCGGTGGTAGACAAGATCAAATTCCCTAACGGTCTACATAAAGCTCCCGCAGCCTTCGGTAAGTTGGAGAAAAAGTGGTGCATGACTAGGGAGGAGTGGAATGCGAAGTGTAGACCGGTGGGCTGATAGGCTGGTGGAAGCAGATCCCAAACTGCATAGGAACAGGATTGTGGGCACGCATCGTTATACAGGCGAGAAGTACACTCCTATAAACCAAGTGATGCGAGGCGAGCGTAGGGCGACGCCGGAAATTTTGGAAGTACATCCACGATACGGCGACGGGGCTCAAACAATTCCCTCGGTCCCACGCCCAGTTCCTCTATCGAGGAACAATGCTCCCTAAGAAAGTCTTTAAAGTTATCAAGAGGATCGGGTATCGCGGACCCCGCTTTCTTCTCTACGACGTCAATAAAGATACATGCTACAATTTTCTTGAAAAACAATGAAAGATTCACCTAAGCGGATTCCTGTTCGTTTCGAAATTCCCAAGGGAACGGCACCCAATATCGCGCCTTTCTCCGCTTATCATAAACAGGCTGAGCACCTCTACCCGCCGGGAACAAAATTCAAGGTAATCGAAATAGCAGCGGAAAAATTCAAAGATCTGGAAGACTCAGGATGGTGGCGAAAGTGGAGGAAAGGTTTTCGTAATCGAACTGGAGGAATGACGCCTCTCTCGCATAACCCGATCCAGTTTTCACCATCACCAATAACGACAGGAGTTTGAACAATGTCAAAGTAGTGACATTCATGATGTCGAGCATTTCTTGAATGCTTGAGGACGCTTCCCGCCGTCCAGGGAATTAGCTTCAAAGGGTGGGTGCATCCTCCTGACGTTAAGCTTGATGAGGATGAGATGGGTCTTCCCGTATGGTTCCGGCATCGTCGATATCATGGCACGCATCTCGTCACTGCTACATCTACCGACATGACTGTTGCCACCGCAGGTTTTGCGACCTCTGAACTCGGGGTCATCATCGGATGCACAGGCAGCGATATAACTCCTTTCTCTGTCATGCCTGAGGCGGAAGAAATCACTTTTCTCCCCGGAAGGATGTTTCGCGGTTATCCTCTGATAATGGTCGAGAGGGTGCGCGTGCGGGTCTACGAAGAGCGGATTATAGATGAGAATGGAGATCCGATCTGGCTTAAGATCGACATGGATAAATTGGTTGACACTTCCTCGCATGATCCGCAGGGCCAGAAAGAGACGGCTCAAGATTCCCTGGAGTTACTGTGCTCGATTCACAGCCCCGCTTGAATGAGCCTGGTGCGGACTTATGAGTCTTGATATGCTGTTCTTATCCGCTTGTGTGCTCGCTGCTGGGGCGCTGTTTGTGGGGCTTGTTGTGGTGGGTGTGTGCTGGCTCAGTTATGGAGGCCGTGGGAAGGTGGTTGATGTTGTCGTATTCGGGTAGGCACATGGATCGGGCCGGTGTCTCTCTATCGCTGTCAATGGCGTTGTGTATGGCAAACGTGATGATATGGGGCCTGGTCAGCGTGTGTGGATCGAGGAGGACCTTGGTTCCTCCAGGTCATGATTGAGTATAGCCGTAGTTTTCCTGTTCGTTTGAGGATGGGATGCTTGATTGGGATCGGTTGAGTCAGGACGCGAGAAAAGAAGTTGCACGGGCTGATGCGTTCATGCACCGGACGTATGGGATCACAAGCCCACCGCCGCCGGTTGAGGCCCCCGCTCCGGGCGTGCCGTGCGAATTGGGCTGGCTCATGCCAATTGTTCGATGTCCGGCTCGTCTTGAAGTGCGCGGACGGGCTCATGCTGTTCGGCTTAAACGAGTTCAATGTAATCGAGGGGAAAGGGGGAAACTTCGCATTAAAGTGCAAAGCTCGGAATGGTGATATTTGGTTTGTTGTGCGGGCAGACGGCCTACCTTGGGCCCTTTCGCCAGAAGCTAGCTATTCGCGTGTGCCGTCGGTGTGGGTCGATGTGGACATGTGGCTGTTCGAAGGCGATGACGTGGATCTCGTGTCGGATGTTGTGCGTCCGAATACGACTGTTCGCGGGCGTTTGCGGACGATCTATCTCAATCGGAGGTGAGCAGAGACGAGGCCCGGTATGGCACACAGCCCGGAGCGGGCACTCCCCGCCGTGTCGAGACTCCCCTCGTGTGGTGTGGAGAGCCCTGGTGGAAAAACGACCTGTGGTGGAAAGGCCTGTACCCGGCAACAGAAGACGGCGAAGTAATCGATCACACAAACTGTCCCCTGTCCAATCAAGAGTGAAAGACTTACTTTCAGATTACCATAGTAAAGTGAGTTTCTGGACGAACCGATTGAGTATATACCGCCGTCACTGTTGTTGTGGTGACCGACCCGGGCTTCTTTGTACCGTGGGCGCTTATTTAGCGTGGTCGTCTTAGGTCTGAGGGGCCAAGCTGTGCGTTTTCTTATGTAGCTTCCTATTTATTACGTGAGCTTCTCGCTGTTGTTGCGCTCTTCCGTGTTTGGCTTGACCTCGGGGCCTTGCTCGTGAAGGTTGGTTTCCACCAGTAGTCTGCGAGCGTGAGTGAGTCGGTGTTGTGCCCGATACAAGGCTGGGGTCAGGTTCGGGCATCCTCGAAATGACGGAGAAGCAATTCGGATCCAGGCAAAGTTGGAGGTCATCATGGAGGGAGCGCCTGATGTGCATTCCGAATGCACTCAACTCAGACTCCTTCCGCTCCGGGCGTGAGCTTCCGCGGGTGGGCCCATCCGGCCGATCTTGGGACGGTCGACAGTAGCGACGAAGCTCCTGACTGCGGCGTCGAGTCGACATAGCGGTTGCCACCGCGGGTTTCACGACGTCGGAGCTGGGGAATCGTCGTCGGGCGTACGGGACCGTGATCCGGAGCCTTTTCGGCGTGCCCGAAGCGGAAGAAATCACCCACCCTCCGGAAGAACATTCCGCGGCCATCCTCTGACGACGGTCGACGGCTCAGCGTGCGAGTCTACGAGGAGTGGGCAATCGACGGTGGGCAGCCGGTCTCGATGGGAATCGACCCGAGTGAAGTGGTTGCCATGGTCTCCGCGATGATCCCGAAGGCCAGAGGCGAGAACTCGCCGTTCCGCGAGAATACTGCAAACGCTTCACGTCCCGCTCGAGTGACGACGTGCGCGGTCTGTATGCGGCACCTGGAGGAGCGCGAGATCCGTGCGGAGGAAAGGCCAACGCGATTGTTCCCTGAGAGTGGATGCGAGCGGCTTCTGAAAAGACAGGTGCCGTCGACGCCGAAAGAGACAGACAGCGGGCTGGAAGGGCCGTATGCGAACCCCGCATGAAAGATTCGGAAAAGAAGCACTACGATGTTTGATTCCAAGGCAGCCGTACGAGGAGTGCCGCTGCGGTCGAAGCAGTCGCCGTACCGGCGGACTCAGCGCCGGCAGACCTTCTTTCCGTCGTCGCCGGGCTTTTCGCTCCGCACCTGACTTCAGACCTTTGCGCGTCGTCCTTCCCTTACGATCAGGCTTCCGGTCGGCTCGATGCCGACGCCGCGTTCGGCAAGTCCGCCTCGATTAGAGCCTGCGGGCACGGGCCAGCTTGCGTTGCGCTCGAACAGCCTCACGAGTGCCACGGTGAGGAAGACAGACGCGACGGCCGCCGTCGCGAAGAACAGCGGCGAGGCGATGAGCTGCAAGACGCTCACAAAGTTGTTGAAGAACATGAGGGGCCCCAGACGGTCGGTGTGTTGCTGCGGTGTGACAACAGCCAAGAGTATTTTGACGTCTCATTTTGGCCGAAAACTGCCGCTCGAAGCGCACCGGCCAAGGGGTGCAGGGGCGAGCGGCCAGAGCGCACAGGCCGAAAGAGGGCACGCGGCCAAAGAGGGCGCAGGACATAAAGGAGACACGCAAGCCCAGAGGCAGAGCGTCGACGGGCTGAGGAGGCATAGAATGGGTCGCTGGGGAAGGCATCGTTGCACGACGCACGCAAATTCGCTTTTGCGAGCCGACGCGCCGCCGGGGAATTCGCTCGGTATGCGCGGCGTTAGGCTCGGTGGTGTCCGAACAGGAGGCGATGGCGAAAAGTCGCAGGGTGTCGGCGGATTTTGTTGGCAATGGTGTGCACGTGCCTCGTGCTGGTAGGTTGCTCCATCCCATTGTGAAGCCGCCGATCGCGTCCGCTCTACAGGAGGGCGAGCAACGTTGGATGCCCGCGCGAAGGACCGCATCGGTGGCAATGGATTTTGGACGAAGATCCGGATCGGCAAAGCTGTCAGAGGAACCGCGGACACACACTCCGCCGGACAAACCAATCGAACGAATCCGCTTCCTGCCGGGGCAGCTCCGACCCCAAGCTTTCCAACGTTCAGCTCGGCCAGGATCCTGGGGGTGGGTGAGAATTTCATCGGGTTGCCTCAGACGGGAACATTTTCTATCGCACAGGCATAAATTCTACGGCTGAGTACCACACGTGCTCGGGCTCGGTCATCAACTCGGCGTCGGGCACGATCGTCATATCTGCCGCCCACTGCTGGTATCAGGTCAACGCGCAGTCCGTAGTATTCATCCCGCAGTTCTCGTGGGTTAACGGCGAGCGCGGGCTCCTATGGGGTGTGGAGATGTCAGGGGTCGACGATTTACATCGATCCGCGGTACGAGGACAAAAGGGGACGACGGCGTCGCATGCACGACGTCGCCGTGCTCTCCGTGGCGCCGAACGTTGCCAATCAGACTATCCAGGATGTAACCGGCGGATTCGACATCGTTTCTCGATGCGCAAATAGATCAGCCGAAGGTGGAGATTGTGGGTTACCCGGCGACGATTCGGATAACTCGACCCACACGGCGGCCTATCCGCGGCACCGCCTCAATTCGACTTCCGTTTACCAAGAAGCCGGGACGGACTTTTTCAACATCAAGTGTTCCGGCATGGCCAGTGGTGTTTCCGGTGGCCCTTGGCTGGTTCCGGAAGACCTTCAACGGCGTGACCACGTGGTGCATGGTGGCGATAACGGTGGTGGCCAGGACGGCGGCGGTTACACCGATGACGAGGTCTGTTGGCGTGCCGCATGTCCGGATTCGTCACCACTGACTCATCGCGAAAGCGGAAGCTTTCGATCCGGCGGGCGGCAATTGGAAGAACGCGCAACTTATGACCGCCGGTAACTTTGGCTCCGTCGATGGCGCAGGACGACCTGGTTGTAGGCTGGCGCGGGGGAAAGATCGACACTTTCTTGGGCTCAGGCAATCTTTCCTTCCCGTTCATAGCCGGGCGCACCGTCATGAGAAAACCGCGTCGAGGCCCCTGCCGCGAATGCTCACCACAGCGGATCTTGATGGCTCGGGCCATGATGACCTCGTCCCTCGAGCCACGACGGAAGGGTCTTCTCATTCAAGACCCCGGTCAGGGCGGTCCGCGCGCACCCGTGTACCTCAATCCGCATAATCCGGTCGATTGGGTGCAAGCGCGCCAAATCATCGGCGGCGATTTCAGCCCCGACGGCGATGCCAAGAAAGATGACCTGCTTGTTGTCTGGGCAGACGGCACCACAGAGCGTGTATCTCCACGTGTCTAAAAACGGGCTTGGCAAAGACAAACCGTGGCCGCTACGCGGGTTGAAGGGCCTCGTTGGAAGCGATGGCGGCCCGAGCGGCGCCTGGCGCATGGCATTGACGGTGTTGCGGCCGCGGAGACTTCGGCGGTGGCAAGCTCACCGACGTCATGGTGATCGGCAGCGATGCGCGCAGGTCGGTCGCGAGCCTGCCATCATCGGACGATCAATCCAAAGGAAATCTTCCGTCTATCGCATCAGCTCTTACGATATTCGAGCGGCAGGAATCGATCAGCCAGATTCGAGCGCTCGCGGCAGGATCGACGCCGAGGGGACCGGGGCGACGTCATCCTGAACATGCAAGATGCACGTGCTCATGCTCACCAATGTCAAGGTCGGCAAGACTCCCGCCCTCCGATGTGACGTCCGTCGTCGGTCGGTGAGCCGAGCGCCGCTATCCGTTCATTGGCGTATTGTCGAGTGAATGCGGGTGGTAGTCCCGGTGAATGATCGGTGACCGACCGGTGGAAACTTGACCTATGCGTCATTCTGGTACTCAACGATACGATTGACGTGGGGACATGTCGCCGGGGATTCGGCTCGCAATTCCTTGCGGTCCAGCAGAAAGGTAGAGAAGTCGGCCCGCCAAAGCCGTCCGGAAGGAGAAGGAGAAGACCCGTAGGCCGTTCGCGCGCACATCGGCCATGTTTGGGTCTTCTCATGGCTGAAAGCGCGTGCGGGCAGACGCCGAAACCACGGAGTCGCTCACGTCGTCCTCTTCGGCGGCGTCGACTCCCCGCACCCACTCTTACCGCCCTCAAATACGCACCGAAAATACCGGGAACGGCCGCCTCCTCGAACGCAAGGAGAGCGGCCCCGGTGAACTCGCTGGGGTGACCGTTGGCGGAAAAACCGTTCTTTCCGTCCGCCAGAGCCTTCGCGGCAAAAGCTCGGTCCTCACAGGATACCTGCCGGGCAAAGGGAAGCCGTTATGGAAGAAATCGCTAGAAGGGTGGGTTGATTGCGCCGGGGACTCTCCCACCGTTTGTTTGACCACCACTCACGAGGATGGCGAATGGACGGGTGAGCAATCCGCGTGTTCTCAACCTTTCTAACGGGCGCTGAGAACAGCGTTGGCCCGGCGGGAACATTTCGGTTGTCGGGGTGCGCAGCGACGTCGCTTATTTTTCTCACCTGGGATGGAACCAAGGATGTTCACGTCACGGGGTTCGGCGCCGACAGCGCTCCTGTAGCCGACAAGAATTTGCGGATTCCGCGAACGGCATCGAACCTGCGAAAGCGTCAAAGTCCGAAAGCTTCAAGTCATCGAAATCATCAAAGTCTGCGAGCCCCCGAAATCCCCGAAAACCTCGAAAATCTTCACAGGGCGCCCCGATCGGCGAAAGCGTCGCGGGCGTCGAAATCGCCGAATCTCGTCGCCAAGACCAGCGCAACCAGCAGAAAAACCCGTGCAACCGGCAGGAAACCCGCACAAACGTCCGCAAAAACCTGCGCAGTCAACGGCAAAAACCTAGACAGCCTGTCGAGAAGCCTCCCCTTCTCCGGGCGACTGAATACGCGCGCAACTGACCGGTTCCTATCTCGTGATCCGAACGGAATCAGCCTCGGGGGTCCTATTTCACTCGGGGAAATCGTTTCATCAAGCAGGATTTTGACGGTGCCTGCGCCGCACTTGCCGATGGCGTGATCTGTGAAACCGAGTCTGGCCTCATCGGGATTGGCCCAGGAAATAGCGACGTTTGGGAGCTCGAGGACCGATGTGACGGTGCTGAGTTCGGCCGTCCAGTCCGAATCCAAACTGGTGGAAGCCGAAGTAGACCTTCGTTCACGCTAGGGGATCCCGGATGATTCTGAGGATTCCTCTGAGGACTTTTCTGAGGATTCCGATGCGGCCGCCTCAAACGGCGGTCGCTTCAAAACAATCCGCTGGCGGCGCCTCAAAGGGAGTCTGTGGGCGGCGCCTCGAAACATCCTGCTGGCAGACCCTCGTTGATTTACGATACGTCCATTCTCTCGGAGGACGGCCGGGGAATCACGCGCGAGGCTGGCATTTCCGATTACGACGCCGCAGTAAACGCGAACGGCCCAGAGCCACGCGCGGTCGAGTCCGGATCCAACGTTCTCAGCCGGCACAGGGCCAAAAGGATGAGGAGAAGACTGGGCCGGATCGAAGTGCAGCCGATTCGAATAATGGAACTCGCCCGTTGCCTCCAGGTAAGCGGTATTTGGCTGCCGGGCCGCAGGCTCCGGTGCTTCTTTCCGCGGGGACGGCAAGCTGTCGATCGATGGAAAGCGTAGCGTTGCCATTGGAGAGCGAAGCTAAAGAGCGTGGATCTCAGTCACGGCATCGCCGTTGTCAGCGTAGAATCTACCGGGAGCTCGTCGGACCCTTCCGCAAACTCTTCCGGTGAATCTACTGGAGCTTCTTCGGGCACATCGCCGGCGAACTCATCAGGTACGCCTTCCGGGAACCCTGCGACGGAGGCTGGGAGATTCCGCGAAGGAGCCTTCCGCAAGCTCGTCGAGCGCATCTTCGGAGCCGCCGTCTATCGTTTCTTCGATTCTTGTGACGACGATGGCGCGACGGTCGCCGGAATCGACAAGACTCGCTCCGACCAGCTGTTTGCGCGGGCGCAAGTGGCGTTGTGTTGAGGCCCTACGGTTTCTCGTGGCAGGGCGATCGCCTGGTTTACACCGATCTGACGGGATCGATTTTTGGAGTGTATAAGGCGGCCGGGGAAGAAAAATGAAGGCGAGTGAAAAACGCGCCAACGGCGGCGATGAATCCTCCTCCGCGGCTAACGAGCAAAAGAAAGTTCGCGTGGGACGTGTGGTTTGTGGAGCGTGCGTCAGTGCAAGACGCGCTCGCTGGCGACGTCGGAGTGCAGGGCCGGGCACGTTCGGGTCAACGGGGAGACGGCCAAGCCCGCGACTGTCGTCCGCATCGGTGACGAAGTGCGATATCGGTACGAGGGATTCGATCGCATTCTCAAAGTCACGGGAATTATCTCCAAGCGCACGAGCGCTCCGTTGGCACAGGCGTGCTACGAGAATCTCACCCCGGGAACGTCCTCGCGTGTATAGTGCCGGTCATGCGCCGCGAACCGGGAAGCGGAAGGCCGACGAAGAAAGAGCGGCGAGCTAGACAGATTGTTCGATCGCGACTCAGCTTCGAGCATCTCGACTGACGGATTCACTGCAAGCCTCAAGGATTCAGCGGGGTTCCCCGATTCGCTGCGCGGCTGAAGCCTCCACGTAGCTTTGGGTAGGTAAAGCGTATGGTAAACCGCTATTGGTTCGATATTTTAAATATATCACCGCTAATAATCGTTCTTGGTGTCGCATTGAACAAGAATAATGAAGGAAATGGATTCCACGGATGAATCCCAAAGCATTTACGTCCGATACGTCTTGTGTGCATGATGCTTCCGCGCCAGGATCAGTTATCAAAGGCAAATGCGCCGTCATTTGCCAATTGGTCGTTTGCGCCTCTGGAATTTCTCGCGAGGCTCGAATGGCGAAATACCGATTCACGCCCTAATGACATAAAGGACAACTAACATGGGTATGGACTATCAAGCTGTATACGGTGACCTCCGCAACCGTATAGGGGAAGCTCACGCGTGCTGCGATTGATGCTTATGTGAGGGACGAGAAGACGGATTTGGAGTCGTCTTTGAGCGGAACGAGAGGAATACAGCATCTCTTCCGGTTCTGCAGGCGCTTCGATGGAGAAAAAGATTAGCCGTCCGAACGCGCGCGGTGAGGGCGGCGGCAGTGTGACGATGCACAATGACTAACGTTGCTGGTAGCCGTGAGATGCAAGGAAAAAGTTACTGGAATAAGTTCGAAGACATTCGTGACCGAATCAATCGCATTCTCGATCCGTGGGTCGATTTGCCCCGATCCCAGAGATATTGACGATGAGATCGGTAAATGCCGCAAGGTAGTTGAGTGCTTATCCAAAGATTCAGTATACAGGGAGATGTAATCGTTCCTAACGGACAGATACACGATAACCTTGACTCCATCAAGGGCGAACTCAAAGAATTGCGTGGATCGACCGTTAAGGCTTTTAAGGGCGAACTTCGTCGGAAGACTTGATGGTGCGGTCAACGGTCAGGCGGAGATTGCCAAGTTCTGGGGCGCTGCCTTGGGCTCTGAGATGGGGAATCTTCAGAAAGCGCGAGGACTGTTGCGCAGGCCGTCATTAGAGCGACAGAGATGTTTGAAGAAAATCGCAAATTCATCTTCGTCTTCAGAAGAGTTTTAAAGTTGTCATGAAGATTGCCGATTTCGCTCTGGGCGGCTTTTCAATTTTTCCTGACGGGAGGCAAAACCGGAAAAAGAAGTGGCCAAGAAAAGCCGTCGATTCCTTAAAAACGAGTAACAGGTCTGTCGGACAAGAACCTCCGCTCCTCCCTCGCAGTCTTTTTGAAGATGGGATGAGTGTATTGAGTCTTTAAAGCGATTGATGAGAACACAACCGATAGTGAGAAGGCGGTAGAGACGAAACCTGATCGATAATTTCAACGCTATCCACTCCAGCCGCCAGCGGTATGACTTCTCAATGGACACTATTGAATCTTCCGAAACTAAGTCATCGGAGCTCTTCTTATTCAACAAGATCGCGTCGACGCCATCGTAAAGAATTTTTCCCGCCAATCGTCACCGAATTGGCAACTGCGCAAAAAGAAAATAGAGGACGTTTCGATGGCTGATTGCGTAAATCGCGATAAAAAATATAGGGTTTAGGCGTTTATGGCCCTTCATCGCGATTTCACGACATGAAAATAGCTTCTTCACGATCTTGTAAAAAGACCAAGCGGAAGGTCGAATACGGGATAAAGGATTTTGAGCGTGCAATTGCGTTTATTCAAGAGCAAGATGCTGAATCTAAAGCAAAGCTGGATGAGATGAACAAGAAAATAGAAGACAGCGACGGCAAGATCCTGACCCGTGGCAGGATCGCAGATAGGAAACCCATAACCGCATTAGGGACGAGAGGAACAATGATGACTAGAAAGTGGTTCTTCACTCTCCGAATGATTCTTGTTGTCGGCACAGCACTTGTGCTTTTGCTGGCTATTCTTCTCACGGCCTCATGTGAGGGTCGACAGATGGCGACTTTCGCTGCGAGCCTGTCGGCTGGAGATTTCTAGGAGACGCTACAGCTCCCTTCCTGGCTTTGATCTGAAAATATCCGGATCAAGTTGCTCATTATGAGAGATTCGCAAAAAGAAACCTATTAAGTGACGAGGAACAGGGACCTGATGACAAAAGCTATAGACAAAGGGGTGCGAAATTGCCCGTGATGACCGCAAGACGGCTATGATCCTCGTGTCTCATCTTTGCGGCACGGCTTTCCTTTCTCTTCCCAAACCGAAAACAGGGCGGCGTCGACTTCTTCTGACGTCGGCTCAGGCGAAGAATCGATCGAAGCGAAGAACTCCGCTCCATCAGAGAGCGAAGGCGGCTCCGTTGAATGAAGGGATGCCTGAACGCGACGACGAAGCGACGCCAAAACAGTCTTCCCATACTTAGGCGATACTTTGTTGAGCCGCCGTGCCTAAACGATGCTTTTTGGGTCACCGTGGTTGAGGGCGCAGCTGCGGTGGGCACCGTTAACTTCGAGCGGGCGCTAGGCTGAGAAAGGTTCTTAAGGGCTAAGGGAGAGTCGCGTTGTGTGCGTGTTAGCCACCCGCGGCTCTTCCTGATTTCCCTGCTCGTTCAGTGGTGTTCTCTGGGTGTCTGGCCGGGTGGATAGCCGTGTCAGCTCGCCGATTAAAGGGATCCAACAGACTCGCTTGATGTAACGGTTTCACTGGATACAACGGGTTCGTCGGATTTAACGGGGCCGCCAGTTTCGATGGGTTCGTCGGATTTAACAGGGCCACCAGTTACGACGGGGGCCACTGGATACAAACAGACTCGCTGAATGCGATAGGCCCGCCGGGTTAAACAGACTTGCTGGATGCAATGGGTCCGCCGGACTCTAGGGGGCCGTCCGATTCGCCTGGTGGCGAGATCTTTTTCCGCCGATAGGAGAGTGGCAAAAACGATGGGAGAATCGCCAGGTCATCCACTCCATGGGTCCGCGCTTGAAGACTAAACGCCACAGACTGCGACCCAATGACGGCACCGACTGAGATCCACAGTGTGCCCCACCAGCTGTTTGAACAAGATCGGGCTTGACGCCTCACCACCACGAGGTGGACCGAATGAGGCCGTTAGCGACATCGAGCCGACGGCGGCAAGCGGCCATAGAACGTTGCGCGAGAGCTCCCTATAAGAAGGCAGAGTCCTGTGAGCGCGATTGCGAAAACCTCCCGATCCGACCGCCTCGAAAGAGGTGTTGTCATGGGGCTTGGCCGAAACCAGCTGGGAGGCAGTGGGTAAGGCTACGGGCTTGAAATCGAAGGCGTGCTTAGGCTGTTCACCGTTGGGATTCAGTGGTGGTTTGTCGGTTTCGGTATCTTCTTTTTGTGTCGACGAAGGCGCGCGAGTTCCGCCATATTCATCCGCCACTGAGCCGTAGGACGCGGGTTCCTGCTTCGGGTCGATGAAGGTTTGACTCAGGGGCGTAACTCGCGCCGTACCCAGCGATCATCAATGTCACACCGAGTCCCAAGAGTTTGGCCTGGTAGCCCATCTGCGTGATCTGAGATCTTCCTATGGCCATTCCCGCGAAGATGAAAGCCATATAGGTCATTCCCGGTAGTTTCCGGCAATGAGGGTGGTCCACAGGAAGGATCATTTTCTGCCACAGCAAGGCCCAACGATGATGCCAGCCAACTGATCAGCAGTGCGAGAGGCGGTCCGAACACGGCGGTAAATGCGGCAGCGGTCCACAGCTTGCGTGAGTTCCAAGAAGTGAAGGGCAAGGCGAGCAAGAACCATACCGCGTAATAGCTGAGAATGATGATGACTGCCACGTTGAGCAAGGATGTCAGCATCGAGAAGAAGACCAGGATGAGGGCTCGCCCAACGATCCGTTTGCGCGCTGTCGCCATACGCTCGCCTCTATAGGGCACATTTCTGCCGGTGAGGATCGACAGGGAGATTCCGGCCAGCAAGGCAAAGAGAATCGCGGAGCGACCATTGGGAATGTCGGACAAGATGGTGTGATGTTTTGACCATTTGTCCGATCCGTCGCCGATTGGAGCGATATGAGCGTAGAACATTCCAAGGATCGCTAAGCCCCGCGCGATGTCGAGGCCGCCGATTCGTCCCGCGTAGCGGCGTGTCGAGCTGGAAGGGGCCGTCCGACGGGTTGTCCTTTCCCTTGTCCGTCGCGGAATCGGGGCGGCTATCGCCAGGGTTTTCCCGCTCCGTTGCAGCGGTTTTCTCCGCCGCGGAAGTTTGCGTTTGAGCGTCGTCGTCGGAGAGTCCGGCGCCGATGTGCGTGGGAAACGAAGCGGGCTCGGTTGTGCTCATGCCACAAGTCTAAGGGAGTGAAGGGTTTTAGGGGCGAAGGGTGTTGGCAGAAAAGTCGATGGTGAGAAGGTTCCGACGGTAGGAAGGAACTGGTGGTTGGGAAACGACAGGGAAAGGAACCTGGCGCTGGCAGTGGAGACGGTGGGAAAAAGTCCATTGGCGGCAGTGAGGACAACAGGGAAGGCCGGTTGGTGGAACGCTGTTGGACGGACATGCTCATTTTCATCGCTCACCGTGACGTGGAAGAATGTCAGAGTACGAGCGGGCCATTCAACGACCGAGGAGAATCATGACGCCGCCGAAGATCAAAACTGGTCGATTCCGTCAAGGCGATTAACTGGAACCGAATCGAGGATGAAAAGGACCTGGAAGTCTGGGATCGCCTCACCGGCAACTTCTGGCTGCCCGAGAAGATACCGCTCTCGAATGACATCCCTTCGTGGAATACCCTCAAACCGCACGAGCAGCAGATGACCACCCGAGTGTTCACCGGACTGACATTGCTCGACACGGTGCAGGGAACGGTAGGTGCAGTTTCCCTCATACCCGACGCTATGACTCCGCACGAGGAGGCTGTTTTGACCAACATTGCCTTCATGGAGTCGGTCCACGCCAAATCGTATTCCTCGATTTTTCCCACCTTGATATCCACGGAAGAAATCGACGAGACCTTCCGGTGGTCGGAGGAAAACGAGTACCTTCAGAAGAAAGCACAGATTATCCTCGACTACTATCAGGGGCGACGACGCCGAAAAGCGCAAAGTGGCCTCGACGATGCTCGAGTCCTTCCTTTCTACTCCGGCTTCTACGCACCGATGTACTGGTCTTCGCACGCCAAGCTGACCAATACCGCGGATCTCATTCGCCCTCATCATTCGTGATGAAGCAGTCCACGGCTACTACATCGGCTACAAATACCAGCAGGCGCTGGCCGTATCCTCGCAGGAACGGCGTGACGAGCTTCAGGAATACACCTACAACCTGGTGATGGACCTCTATGACAACGAGGAGCTTTTACACCGAGTCCCTCTACGACGAGATGGGGCTGACCGGGGACGTCAAGATGTTCCTGCGCTACAACGCGAATAAGGCCCTCATGAACCTGGGATGCAGAGGCGCTTTTCGGGCCTGACCAGACGGCTGTCAACCCCTCGATTCTGGCTGCGCTTTCTCCAAATGCCGACGAGAATCACGATTTCTTCTCAGGATCCGGATCTTCTTATGTCATCGGCACGGCCGAGGCGACGACGGATGAGGATTGGGACTCTAGCCAAGATTCAAGATTATGGCCATGGTTGGTTCGGTTGCCGTGATCGTTCGATTCGTTTGCGGCGACTGTCCAACCCGATTGTGATGATTCCTCGATTTGGTTGCCATAATCGTCTAAATCGGCTGCAGCCACCCTCGAACCTGACTGGAATGGGCACTCCCAATGGAGCACCCCGAAACCCATGAGTGGCGAATGCCACACCGCTTGCGAGTTTCAATTCTTCCGTAAGGTACTGCGAGGTAAAAGCGTGAGACTGATGATTGAACGAGGAGGAATGGCCGCTTCGCAATGCATGGTTTGCGTTGCATCCTCCCGAGTATAGGCCGCCTCGTCTTAGGGGATGAAAAGGAGCTTCCTTCGTTTTTCCTTAACCTTGTCATAGTCGCTCCGGCTCACGCACACGGAGCGGCCGACCATGACCCGCCGCGGGGATTGCGGGCCGCAGCCGCATCGGCGTCGGTCAGAGAATTTCTTGTTGGCTTGAAGTCGCAGTTTAGGCAAGTTAAGCCGCAATCTTGCCGGTTGAAACATGCGCTTGAGAAGCTGGAGCGCAAGTTATGCGAAACTCCGGTGCGGCTCTTGAGAACGACCTTTCCGATGGGTAACATTCCCCCATAGCCCGAACGAACTAGCAGGGGCGTCCAATCATGGTTGGGCCCATGCTCTGGGGCACTTCACCCCTGCATATTTCTAATCTAAACAACGCTCCATGGCGCAATACGCAAGGACGAATTCATGACAACTTCCTCACCGGTTGGGACCCGCCGGAAACTGCCCGGGGTCCTCACTTCATCTGTACGCTCGCGCTGAGCCTCGGTGCGCTCATTTCCATGCCTACCGCGGCGAGTGCGAACGAAGTCAAGGTGGTCACCCGGAATTACGGTTGGAGAACCTGTCCCGCGACGATCAGTCGTCGCCCTACCACGCCTGGGACATGATCAAGGTCAAGTTCACTGTATGGACACGACCGGGTCTGGCGCCAAGGCTGGCGATACCTTCACCATCGGCCTGCCCGAGTTCATGCGCACCCACATCACGTCCTTCCCGATGTACGCGAAGGACGGAAAGACCGAAGTCGCCAAATGCAAAGTTCCGGCGGCTCAGCCAGTAGCTCACCTGCACCTCTCACCGACTACGTCGATTCTCACCCAGACATGACCGGTGGTGGTTGGGTGCGCACCCAAATCGGCAAGTCGAAGGCGTCAACAACTTTACGTTCAAGGTTCCTGGAAATCCGATCGTCGTCGCGATCCCCGGCGGGATGGTCAAGCCCGGCGATCGCGAGGAGCTGCCGGAGAACGCTTACAGGGAAGGTTGGATCGAAGGAGAAGTCAGCCCCAATCTTTTTCTGGAGAATTCGAGTCAACGCCGGCGCTTTCGGTGGCGACAAGCGAATCAAGATCGCCGATACTTTCAGCACAGATCACGGTGGGTACAAACTGTCTGATGATTCGCAGTATCAGCCTGTTTTGCGCGTGTGGAAGGATTCGAAGAACTTCGAGTCCGGAGCCGACGCCGACCAGATCGTCAAAGTGGGTCAGCCCGTCGACGGCGGACCAACTTCGAACTTACACCGAATGACAAGGGCTTCGACGCGGCATGGCCTCGCGAGGACGGCTACGTTTACGAGATCGGCTACTACGCGGTTCCCAGGATCCCTCACAGATCAAGGCCGGGAGACACCGTGGAGAATCACGCGAGCGTCAACGGTTCTTCCGCTAAGACTGACGCAAAGATCGTCACGCTCGGCGCCGGCAACCTTGACGGGCCCGGCTTCGGCTCGATCAGTGTAACCAAGGCCCCGCTTCAGGCGATGCTGCCTCGCAGGTCGACGTTTCTAAGGAATATTCGGTCAAAGCTGTCTACACCGTGGGCGGAAAGGAAAAAGAGCGATACGCTCCAGCCTTAAGGCCGGCGGTGACGCCAAGATCATCGGTTCCCTTCCCAAGGGAACTAAAGTCCCCCTCTCGGAGATCAAGCCAGCCGACAATGGCGTCACAGTAGGGGTGACCCGGTCTTCTCTTCCAAGAATTCCAACGTTGAAGTGTCGCAGGGCGGCAAGATCGCCGTTGTCACCATCGGCGATCAGTCGGTTACGTCCGTCGTTGTGACAAACAAAGCGAACAAAGGCGACGCCGGATACGCCGACGCCGGTCGCACCGCCGACGTCTCCTGGAACTCCAACCTCCCGGGAACTCCAAGCTCTCCGGCAGTGCCTTCGGCTCCTCCGTCGGTGACGCCGTCCACGCCGTCAGAGGATCGTCCGTCTGCGCCGAGCTTCAAGCCGTCGGTGCCCTCGACCTCGACCGCGCAGCCTTCAGGCCCTGCTAAACCGTCGCTCCCGAATACGGGTGCCGCGTGATCGGTCTCCGAATCGTCGGCTTGCTGGCGCTTGTCGGTGGTGCTGCCCTTATCTTCCTGCGCAGGAAGAATAAGGACTGATGCGGTGATGTCAGGCGCTCAAAAACCGAGTTAGGCCGGCATCCAAGCTCGGACCAAAGCTCCCCGCGAACGGTTTCAAGCGTTCGCGGGGGAGCTACATGCGCCTGAAAAAGAGCTTCCATAGCCGCCTTCTTATGTGCCCGTGTGCGCTAGGAATTTGAATAATTTAAAAATTGAAAACATTAAGCTATTTACTCGGACATTAAGCACATGTAGAGTAGACGTCACCTGGAGACGGCAGAAATACCATAAGTTACTGCCAAAATTTAATTGCGTATTCACGGGAGAAGCTATGTCCATTTCAGCGAGGCGGTTCTCGTCGACCGTCATTCTCGCCGCTATTCCGCTCGTATTGCCTATGTCGATGTCGCCGGCGACTGCCGCGGGCGACACGTCCCCAGTAGGCAAGTTGCAAAGCAACAGCGCGTTGCGTGCCACCGCTGCGTCCCATATCCCTGGGGATGCCTGGAACTCCAAGGCACCGGGTAGGGACGCACCGAAGGACGTTCCGCAAACGGGTGCGGATTTCGAGATCGATGGCAACGGAAAATTGGTGCGATACAAAGGATCGGCGTCCACTGTTCGGATCCCCGGATCGGTCAAAGCAATAGGTCAGAAGCCTTCGCCGAGACGGGCGTCGCAAAGGTGACAATTCCGCCACAGTCACTGAAATCGAAGCTATGGCCTTCCAGGGATGCAAGAATCTGACCGCGGTCGAATTCGAAAATACGCAGGCCAAACCCTAGCCAACTCGCCAAGGTTGGGCGAGGGGCGTTTGAACGTTCCCGGCTTGGAAAAAGTGGAGCTTCCTGACTCGGTTACGGTGGTTGAGGACTCGGCCTTCGCCGAGAATCAGAAACTCGTCAAGGTGCATTTCGGCAAAGGCGTGCGGGCAGTGGGCGAAGCTCGTCTGATGAGAGCTCGAAAGTCCGTGGTGACGATCGCCGAAGGCAGATTCTTTTTCTCAGCGTAGACCGAGGGGTCGCGTTGTAGCCATAATATCAAGAGGGTTGCACCTGATTGCATTTTGGCCAGGGGCAAGGGCGCTTTCCGATTATCGAGTCAAAGACGGTACGACGAAGATCGGGCGAGGGCGCCTTCAGCGGAAATGCCGCGTTGAAGAAGATCTATCTTCCCGATGGGCTCAAACAAATTGAGATGATGGCGTTTCAGGATGCAGCCCTCGAAGAGGTGCGTTTCCCGACAGCCTCGAGGCGGTCACTCGATTCGGTGAAAACCGAATCTCTTCACAGAGTCGACTTCGGCACTCATATCGCATCACTCGACTAGCGCCTTGGCGTGACTCCAGAACGGCTCGTTGTGCGCGGCGGCTAACGGAAGTTCCGTGACAATAAAGTGGAAGGGGATGAAACGGGCCTCAGCATCGTCGACCTCAACGCTTCCCGACCCGCTGCGGCTTACTTTGGCGAGGGATGACCGATATCACGTATCGTTATCGGTTCCCAGTGTTGGTCCTTCCCAGTACGTTGAGAGAAATTCAGTATCAACAGAGAGAAGACCGAAGATGCGTGGAGGGCGAGGCGATTTTCTACGTGGCGGCCAACCCCGGTTCAACCGCGTGGAAACTTGCCGAGGAGCAGATGTCGAACGCGGGCATGGATCCGGCCAAACAACTCAAGCGGTACCGGCCACGAGCGTCACGGCACGTCCTGGAGCGGCGTCGGCCAACGGACAAGCGGCGAAAAGTCGATGTTCGCGGCGGTGTAGATCGAGGCATTCTTCGGGTGCGAGCTGTTACGGTTGCTGCCGACGGGACGACGAAGGGTCTGAGCGAGTGGACCGAAAACCAAGTCCGCGGGTGGCCTCAAACGAGGCTAATGTGACCTACAAGCCCCTGCCGGAGGAGTCAAGATCGAAAGCCATGGATCACACCGGGTTGTCTGTCCTGCCGATATCAGCCAGTCTGACGGGTGATCCGTTCGTTCGACGGTGTTCTTCCAGTAAACCGTCTATTCGCGGGGCCGGCTTGTTCTGCAGGTCGGCCTCGCCGAGCTTTTCCGTCGATGCGGCTGTCGAGTAGACCGTCGGGAAGCGAGTTTGGCTCCGCCTGGGTTGTTCTCCACTCCGATCTTCTTGGCAACTGTATAACCCGCCACGAATAGTTTTTCGTACAGGTGGGGTGGATGTACTGGGTGGGCTGGGTGTATCGGGGCTGGAAGGCGAGGTTGAATAGGCGTGCGTAATTTTTGGCCGAAGAGATGTGGATCGAATCGGCGGTGGGGCACGGTGCGGCGTGTCTGAGTCTGATGCCGAAGAACAGCCTCGAAATAAGCCTGCGCGTGCCTGACTCTTACAACCTGCATGTGAGTCACGGGGCCGATATCATAAGGCCCATGCCTACGAAAATCCAGCGCCAGCTGGCAGCCAATCCGCGAATTCTGGTGGTGCACGGGAAATATCTGCCGGTCCCCAATCGGCGAGGTGGTGCTGCGTGAACGCCTTGAGCGCGCCGGGTTGGATTACGACGTCGCTAGCTGCGGCGTTTCCAGTGAAACACGGCAATCCGATCTATCCACCCGCGGCACGGGTGTTGCGGGAGCGCAGGTTACACCGTGCCTGTGCGCAGTGCTCATCGGGCCACAGCGGGAGAGCTCAGGGAATCAGGCCTCGTTTTGGCCATGACGGCCGGGCATGCCCGTGCCTTGAAGCGCATGTGCGCCGATGCGGGCGTCGATGCTGCTCGCATCCATCTGTGGCGGGAATTCGACGGTTCAGGGCTGGAGATTGCGCCCGAGGGCTGCTGGGGCCCGGTGGCGCCCTGGCCGATCGTGAAGGCGAGCGAGGCCGCTCGAGCTCTACTATTCGAGCGGGCGTTGGGATGTCGAGGACCCTGGGGGCGGTGGCCCGCAAGAATACGATCGGACTCTCGCACAAGTCGAAGCTGGAGCGGACGGCCTTATCGCCGAGCTCACGCGAGGCTAACTGACACCGGCCAATGCGCAAGGCCCGGCGAAACGCGGGGCAAGCCGTTGAGGCGGATCTGTGCAGGAGACTTGCCGGCGGGTTGCGCCGAAGCCGCCGGCAGCCTGGGCAGCTCACTTCATCTCGGCATTGCCGGCATCCTGAGCCTTCTTCAATCCTTCCCGGCCACCGGCAGAGTTCCAGGAACGTGTCGAGAAGCACGGGCGTGTATGCCTTCGTTCCCCGCATTAACGGACGGGCCCACCGAGGGCTTCGTCGTCTTGCCTCGCCCGAAGCTTCGATGAAAGCCGGATGTCGACATTTTCTTTTTCCAGTAATCGGCGAAGGCCGATTGCGCGCCACCGCACCCGGAAAGGGAGACGCCGCGTTCGCCAAGAGGAAGCTGCCCTTCGGCTGACCCGACCATTTGAGGACTTTCACGGTGGCGTCCTTGTAGCTCGTCTGGGCGTTCGCCACGGCGCGACGCCGTGAACCGTCGAAATGCGGCCTCGGGCGAAAACCATGGGTGCGATGCCCGCGAAATTCTTCGAGTTGTCGGCGATCTCCTTGAGGTTGTAAGGGCCGGACTGGAAGAGGGCGAGCTTGCCCTTGACGAAGAGATCGCCGGGTCGAATCGCCGTTCGTATTCGTGTCAGCGGCGGGTGGGGCCACGTGGTGGTGCCGATCATCGAGATGAGTAGGGAGGATGCGTCCTCGCCCTGGGAGAAGCGAAGGCGAACTGGTCCGTCGAAATTCTGGTAAAAGTGCCCCGGCAGGCGAGAACTGGAAGGTAGATGGCCTGCATGTCGGCTTGGGCATTGAAACCGTAGGTGGCGATATTGCCTGCATCGAAGCCGCTTTCGCCCGGATGCTTGCCTTTCTTGTCCGTCGTGAGTTTGCGCGGCCTCCCAGCAACGTGTCGCCGTCGCCGCTATTTGGGTGCCCACGCACGACTTTGACGCATCGACTCCGGCGGCCTCGACTATCGTCTTTGCTGTAATACGGGGCGATGGAATCACAGCTGGGGAACCCACAGCTTTCCTTTGCGGGTGTAGAGATCGACGACAGACTTTTGCCATTCCTCGTGATCCGAGCCCACGGTCTCCTCGACGTCCATAAGGGTTGCCGCTGTCCGCATACTGAGCGTAGTTCGACGAATTGACCCAGTGAGATGTCGGCCATGTCGCCCGAAGATACGTCCAACGGCAGACGGTCCCAGTGGCGCTCAGGGAGACCACTTCAACTACGACGTTGATATCAGGATTCTTCTTTTCGGAACGCCTTTGAACGATTCCCTGTAGGCGCCCGCCGCATCTTCGATCCACACGCGGAAGGTGACCGTGCCGTCCGTCGAATCTGAGGATGAATCGGCGGGAGAACAGGCGGCAGGGCAAGGGTTGCCGCCGCAGCTGGGGCGGCGATCTTCTTCATTGACATCTGAAGAATCGCTTCATGGGTGTCCTTTTCGTTGTTCGTTCGTGAGGAACGACTATGGCGTTCAACGAGATTGGTGCTGTGTTCTATGAGATCCATCCTATAAAAACTCTTTCGGTGTCTTCTTTATTCCCATCTAGCGTGCCGTAGCTTCTACTCGAGCGTATGCAATGTTCGTTCTCGTTTGATTCACCGTGTGTACACGGCTACATAGAAGTCTTTGTTTTCCCTGCGTCGTTACCGTTTCTTGGTTTTGGGGGACGCTTTGGGCGATGACGGCGCGAATCGTCAGCTTGTGATGTGACGGCGCGCGGCCCGGTGGCCCGTGAACCGTCAGGACGCGTCAGCTGTTGGCGCGGGCTGGCGGGGTGAAGTCGGGACCAAGCGGATGCGGGTGGCGAGCGACTATGTTGGCTTGCGGGCTGGCGGGCCTGTGGGGTGAAGTCTCGAGGTTCTGAGTTGTCTATCTCATGCCTGATATGCCCAAAGACCCTGACGGTTGCCGATGGAACTACGAGGTAGAGAATGATCAAAGGGCGAGCGCCAGGGGTGGTCGCGGCCATGACGAACGTCCAAGCATTCGAGTGCTCTTGCTGCAAAGCTTGCGTGGCTACGGTCAGAACGTGCCACTGAGGTTGAGGCGCGATGATCGAGGGCCACATAAACAGATTCACTGCGAAACAACCGTGATGAGAACCAGCGTGGCCAGAATTGGACGGTTCATGGGAAGCATTACCGACCACAGAGTGCGCCAGTGCCCTGCCCCGTCGAGTCTGGCGGCGTCGAGCGTCCTGCGGTACCGCCTGGAAATTCTGGCGCAGAAGGAAGATCGCGCAGGGTGAGCCCAAAAGGAAGGGGACCACCAGGCCGGCGAGGTATTCTTCAAACCACGCCTGGGTGAGCATGGAAAAACAGCGGGATCATCGTGACGATCGCCGGAACCATGAGTGTGGCGACATATGCCCAAAAAATGACGTCCCTACCGGGAAAGCGCAACCTGGCGAAAGCGTAGGCGGCCAATACGGAGCAAATGATCTGCCCGAGGGTCAAGACGATGACGACCTGTGCCGTCACCGCCAGCGGGACAACAAAAATTTGCGCGCCCTCCGAAAAGAGACGTGTAGTTCTCGCCGGTCGGCGGATTGGGCGGTGACAGTGGACTGCCAGTGGCGACTGGCCCGGACTCTTCAGGCTTCGTGAAAACCGAAAGACGAAGGGCGCAACCATGAGGATGGCTCCCGCGGCCAAAATCGCGTAGGTTGCGAGTGTTGCTGTCCACCGCCCGCGGGCTGGCTATCTCGACGTGCTCGCCTGCCTGCTCTCACTCAGTTCGTACACCGTCGCTTCGAAAGTAAGCGCTGCTGGATGAGGGGTAACGGCCACGACAAAGACGAGAGAACGACGGCCATCGCGCTGGCACGCCCGATCCTGTTGCGCCGAGGCCGTTCTGTGATTTGCGCGGCGATGACATCGGTGGTTCCTCCCGGGTACCCGGGTTTGCCGCCATCAACCCGTAGGATGACGTCGAAGGCCTGGAAGAGGAGATGAAGGACGTGACGGAGAACGAAGAGTGGTGGGCCGCAGCATGGGAAGATAGATGCGCACGATGAGCCTGATCGGCCCTAAAAACGTCAAGTCGCAGCCTCGACGACGGACCGTGGTATCGCCTGCAATCAGCGAGAAGAAGAGCGAATATAGCCGACGTTCTGCCATACGTAGACGAAAGCGACGGTTGGCAGGGGCGAGCGAGCATCGCTCAGCCACTCAATCCTTCGGCCGAACAGGTCGGTGATCGAGCCGTTCGAAGGGTCGAGCAGCCACTTCCACACGATGCCCAAGGTCAGCGGGGCGCACACCCGGCAGGACGTGAGAGGAGCTGGAAAAAGCCCGACCCGGGGGCCTGCGGTTCAAAGCCACGGCGATCAGCGGGCCATGATGACGGCCGTCAGGATGGCCATGAGGAGAAAAGCCGCGGTGGTCCAGAATCGACCGCCGGAATCCCGCGTCGCCCAGGATGTGCGTAATTATCCAAACCCACGAAATGGGGGCGGGGAAATGAGGTTCCAGTCCGTCAGTGAGGCGAAGATGATGAAGAAAAATCGGCGCGATGAGAAACAGCCCACCCCTACGAGAGAAGGGAAGAGCATCGAGAATGCAGTGAATTTTTCGCCCGCGAGTTTGGGCTGCCACTAAGCGGTCACCGTGAGGGATCGTTCCAAAGCGCCACGGTCACGCCGAGCATGCGATGTCGAGGCGAGCATGCCCTACGCCCACACCGGTTTGGCTTCGAGCGGGCCGCGCGCATCGGTAAAACAGGGGCGTTGGTTGAGCTTGCGCGGATGCTTCTTCAACCGAGCCATGAGCTGCTTTTTGGGCTCGGACGGATGGTCGACCGCGGCGAGTTCGCCCATATTGGGTTCGACCTGTTGAAGCGCCAGAAGTGTACCGACTTCCGGGTCGGCGGCGTCTTTCTTCCGCATTCCTCCGAGGGTGACGAAAGATCGGAAGGGAGGGGAATCGTTGATCGGTTGAACAACCACGGGCACTCGCAGGCCCCGCCTGGTGAGCCTGGATGCGATCGACTCGGAGGTTTCCAAGGTTCGCGCGACGACGGGCACGCCCGCGCCGTCGCGCGGGCGAAGCGAATCCACAGGGGCCAAGAACAGGAAGGAGCCAACGGAGGAGAAGGCCGACATGAGAGGTAATCGCCGCCCTGCAGGCGGTTGCCGTGAGCGAGATTACCACGACTGTTCCGATGCAGTTTCCGACGAAGAGGCCCGTTCCGGCGCGCCGAAGATTGTCGATGGGACGGTTTGCCGGGACGGTGGCGGCGAAGAACGTCTTGAACCGGGTGTGTCGAAGGCATGCGACTCCTAAATCGAAGGTACCTCTCCCAGTCTGAGGCGCGGTCCGCCAACTCTTATTCGGGCTTCATCGTCTCGCCTCGTGCCGCTGGGCGAGGATTTGTTCGAGCGGCCGGTAATGTGCGCGAACGGCCTTCCTGTATCCCTTGAGGTCCCCGGCCTCGGCCGCCTCAAGGATCAGCTCGATCGCGCCCGTGCTGCCGTATCTTCCAGGTTGGCCTCAATGTGCTCGGAAGATCGGGAGAACAGCCATATGTACAAGCCATAGCGCCGAAACCATCTGTTTGGCGATGGGTTGCCGATGGCGTCCAGGATCTGAATGGAAGGTGACGTCTTCTTCGAGGTAGCGTTGGCCGGCCGCGGCCTTCGCGTCCATCGCGGTCACCGCCGCGTGCAGCATGGGGTTCTCTGTTCCTTTGAGCGCGGCGACGACGTCGGCCGATATTCCCAGGTCGAGATACTTGCGCAGGCGACGACGTCGGCCAGCGAATCCGTTCAGGCCAGAAGTCAGCGAAGAGCGGAGAATGAGCGTATCGACGAGCGGGCGCAAAGACATGTCGCCAACGAAGGTTCCCCGCCCCTGATGGACATGGACGATATCGAGGGCTTCGAGTTTTCGCAAAGCCTCCCTCACAGACGAGCGTGAAACCCCGAGCTCGGCACACAGAACCGCTTCGGTGGGCAGAGGTGATCCGGGTTGCAGATCGTGGGAGAGATATATGTCCGCACCGCTTGCATTGTTGCGGTGGATCGATTGACGAAGGGGGGCGTGATGGGGGAATCGCCGCGTCGGTCGTGAAATACGTCAGACGACTCGCTGATGATCTGTTGCAAGAATTTGTCAGACATCATATGCTGAGTATGCAGATACCCTAAAGGGGCGCACCGCTCACTACACTCAATGGAGAGGAATACCCATGAATCGCAAGAGGTTCGGCGCGAGGGCGCTAGCCGTTGCGGCTGCGTGCACGCTCGCGCTGAGCGCCTGTGGAGGCAGTGGAGGCGCCTCCTCAACGTCGAAGTCTCCCGCTCCGACCGCCGCTCCCTCGCCGACGGACAAGGTCATGGACGGAGGCGAAATCACCGCCGCGGTTGCCTACGAGACGAACAACTACCACCCGTCGTCGACGTCTTCTGCACTGGCGCAGGGCGCGAATTGGCACGTCGTCGAGGGGCTCTACGAACTCGATATGCACAGCTACAAGCCGTACAAGGCTCTGGCGGCCACGGACGATCCGTCAAGGTCCAACGACACCCAGTACGAGGTCAAACTTCGCGATGGGGCGAAGTTCTCGGACGGAACTCCCGTCACCGCCGCCGACGTCGTCGCATCTTTCCAACGGTCGATGAAGGAAGGAAATATCTACCTTCCGATGCTTTCCTTCATCAAGGACGTGCAGAAGAAAGACGATACGACCGTCACCATCAACCTTAACTACCCGTTCTCGCTAATCAAAGCACGCCTTTCGCTGGTGAAGATCGTCCCCGCGGCGGCCACCGACGAAGCGCTGACGGCCAAGCCGATCGGCACCGGTCCGTGGACGTACGAGGCCATCGATCAACACATATCCTTTGCAACCCGAACTACAACGGTTCAGAAGCCCGCCAAGGCCAAGCACATGGAGTGGAAGATCCTCAAGGATGACACCGCCCGCGTGACGGCCATGCAACAAAGACCGTCAGTGTCATGGAATCTGTACCCGCGAATCGGCCGAGCTCTTGAAGTCCGCTGGGGCGAGCGACCACCGAGGTCCAAGGTTTCAATCTGCCCTTCCTCATGTTCCAACACGAAGAAGGCTCCTTTTCGACAATCCGAGGTCCGTCAGGCTCTGTTCTACGCGATCAACACGGAAAAAGCTCGTCGAGCCTGGGCACCTCCGGCACGGCGACGCCGGCGTCCTCCTTCCTTCGAAACTCACCCGCGAACTACCACGAGGCTTCGACCGTCTACAGGTATGATCGAGGAAGGCCAAGAAGCTCCTGAAGGAAGCCGGCGTCGAAACTTCACCTCAACCTTTTTGACCACCGATCATACGTGGATCGCAAACTGTCGCCGCAGGTGGTCGAGGACCTCAAGGCCAGCATGGGCGTCTACCGTGGAACTGAAATCACTGGCTTCGAGCTCGCTACGAGGACCACACCGGCGTCGACAACCCGAACTTCGATGTGGTTCTAGCTGAGATCCTCGTTTTCGGCAACGACCCGACCTTCTGTGAATTGGTGGTACGGCGACAACAGCTGGACCAGCGCACCCAATGGAGGATTCCGAAGGGTACAAGAAGCTTCACGAGCTCGACAAGGCCGTTCGTTCGACTGGTAGCGAGCAGCAGAAGGCGTGGAATGAGACCCTACGACATCGTGGCCGAGAAGTTCGCTCTGCCCGCTGTTCCACCTGCAGGTCGTGACCGCCACTACCCGAAGAGATTGTTGACACGCTCCGATCAGCACCACGGGCCTCGACTTCGTCGGAGCCGGTGCGGAAGCAAGCAGCGCAAAGTAACGCCAGAAAGCTGGCCAAGCTGAGCAACGGCAGACGGCTGAGAAAACCGCGAAGCTGAGCAGCAACAAACCGGGAGATTCGTCGGAGGGCGAATCGAACGGGCAGGGCGACGAGCAGCCGCTTGTCGCCCCGCGTTGCCTCGCTGTTCTCCCTCCGTTCCTCGGCGCGGCCCGTGCCTGCCGGCATCATTCAGTACGTACCTGCCGCGTTGCGCGGGACCATTTCTTCCCCGCTGCCCGTTCGGTCTCACCTGCCGAAGGCGAGTACAACCATTCATCCCTAGCGTCAGCCAGTGCTCTCGGTCTGCGCTCACCACCAGGAGATCCTCGTGAACAATCTCTTGAGACTTATCGGAAGGCGCCTCGTCGCGCTGCCGATCATGATTCTCGGCGTGACGTTCCTCGTGTTCTTCCTCATGTCCTTCTCAAGATCGATGAGGCCTACACGGCCCTTGGCGAAGGCGCGTCCCAGCGGGCGCTGGAGGAATACCGCGATAAGCCACGGCCTCAACGATCCATTCTTCGTCCGTTACGGTTCTTTCCTTTGGAATTTCTTCACCAAGGAGACCTCGGCAGTTACGGTGCCAACCGCGCACCCGTGAGCGCACGAGTCGCCGAAGCATTCCCGTGACGCTCGGCAGCTTACCTTCCTCAGGCTGCTCATCGGCGTCGCCATTTCCCTGGTCTTTGGCGTGCTCGCGGCATCTACCGCGACCGCTGGCCCGACAAGGCCATCCGCGTCTCTTTCCATCGCGGCCATCGCGACGCCCTCTTTCTGGCTGGGCGTGCTGCTCATTCTGGCCTTCGCGATCAACAGCCCGGTCTTCGGCAGTGTCCGGCGAACTCGTTCCATTCGGCGAGAATCCCGGTGCGTGGTTTAACCGCATGTTCCTTCCCGCGCTGGCCCTGGGCGTGCCCGTGGCCGGGTCGCTTACACGCGTCATCCGCACCGCCGTCGTCGAAGAACTCGACAAAGACTACGTGCGCACGGCAATTGGGGCCCGGGATCCCCAAAACGTTGTGGTTTCCGCAATGTGCTGCGAAATGCCCTCATCACCCCATAACAGTTTTGGGCCTGCGCATCGGCTGCCTCGATGGGCGGCGCCGTCGTCATCGAGATCATCTTCAATCTCAACGGCATGGGGCGCGCATCCTCGAGGGCGTCAAGGAAAACTACCCGGCGTTGGTGCGGGGAGTCACCCTCATAGTCGCCCTCTCGTTCATCGTCATCAACATCGCGGTCGACATGCTCGTATGTGCTCATCAACCCGCGAGATCAGGGAGGTTTGAGATGCGTCCCAAGCTCACGAAGAAAATGGAGGGCCGCCTTCGCTTCCCGCCGCTGGAAGGCGATGAACGCCGGGCGCGCATATCCTCATCTTCATCGGTTTCATGATGGCCATTCTGGCGGTGTTTGCACCCCTCGTGGCGCCGCATGATCCTTTCACGACCTACGGCAAGAACCTCGCACCCGGCACACGACGTGTGGGTGGGGGCGACAAAGAATCTTTGAGCTTCCTGTTCGGAACGGACGGGAGCAGACGCGACATCTTCTCACGTATGCTCTACGGCGCGCGATACTCGCTTGTCATCGGCCTGGCAGCAACGGCATTTGCCCTCCTGTGCGGCGCGGTCATCGGCTCAATAGCCGCCGTCTCGCCGCAAATGGATCTCCGAAGTGATCATGCGGATCATGGACATCATCATGTCCTTCCGGGCATTGCGCTCGCCGCCGTCTTCATCTCGGTGTTTTGGCACCACCCTTCCGATCATCATCCTGGCTATCGGATTCTCTACATACCCTCAGATCACCCGTGTGGTTCGCGCCAGTGTCGCAGCCGAATACGGAGAGGGACTACGTCAACGTCGTCGTCGTCTCTGGCGCCCGCCCCTGGATCCTCGTCAAGCACGTCGCGCGCAACACCGTTGCTCCCGTCATGGTTTTCAGACTGTCTTGGTAGCCGACGCCATCGTCTTCGAGCCTCGCTCTCCTTTATCCAGGCGGGGATCCAAGAGCCGACGCCGACGTGGGGCAACCTTCTGTCCAATGCGCGCGAAGGAGTCATCTACAACACTGGTGGGCTGCTCTCTTCCCCAGCCTTGCCATCATGCTTACGGTTCCAGTCCTCAACGTCCTTTCCGAGGGCATGACCGATGCCATGGTCGCGGCTCCCAAGGGGCCCGTCGACGTTCCGGAAACTTCTTCGGAAGCCGAACGCGAGGCCGACAAAATGCTCGTCGATCCGTGGCGGCTCACAGGCTTCAAGCGGAGGCGCTCAACAACCGGCTCGATGCCCTCAAAGAGATGGAAACCCTCAGAACGGACCGTCACAATCCGCTTTTCGGGGAGCGCCGCTTGGAGGTCAAGGACCTGTGCATCAAATTCCCGCGCCATGGCGACGTCGACGTGGTCGACCGTCAGCTTCTCGGTACGCCCGGGCGAAAACAATGGGCCTCGTCGGTGAATCCGGCTGCGGCAAATCGATTACGTCGCTGGCCATCATGGGCTTGCTCGACCCTCGGGCCGAAATCTCCGGCGGGATCCTTTACGAGGCAAGAACCTCCTCGATCTCAAGCCCGCCGAGCGCAACGCCCTTCGTGACCACGAGCTGGCAATGATCTATCAGGACGCGCTTTCCTCCCTCAATCCATCCATGCTCATCAAATCCCAGATGAAGCGGTTGACCAAGCGCGGCGGAAGCGTTCGATGGTTGAGCTCCTTGGCTCGTGGACTCGATCCGCAACGGACCCTCAACTCATCCGCACGAGCTTTCGGGCGGCCAGACGCCAGCGCGTCCTCATCGCCATGGCTTTGACTCGCGATCCCAAACTCGATCGCAGCCGATGAGCCGACGACCGCGCTCGACGTCACCGTGCAAAAGCAGGTCGTCGAACTTCTCAACAAGCTGCGCGACGAACTCGGTTTCGCCATGGTCTTCGTCTCTCACGATTTTGGCTCTTGTGTCGAAGCGGCTCATTCGATCACGGTCATGTACACGCGGGCCAGGTGGTCGAACAGGCCTCCACGGTTGAGCTGTTGACCGACCCGCGCCACGAGTACACCTCGCGGCCTTCTTGGATCACAGTCCTTTCGATCGAGGGCGGCTTTTGGGCGGCTCCATCAGGTGCCGGGCGCGGTTCCCTCGCCGAAGGATTTCCCCGCTGGCGATCGGTTCGCGCCGCGATCGAGCCATCCTGATGTGGGCGCCGATATTCGGCCGACTGCATGCGCAGAGTCGAAGGCACCTGGCATTTCTATGCCGACCATCCCGAGGGATACGCCGCGATTCTCCGGTGGTCCGGCGATGCGTCCTTCGAGAACCCGCCGACGACGGCGGCCTGCGCCTGGCGAGCGGGAGGCGAGCGCCGTTTCGGGTGGCGCCGACGGCGGCGATCGTGCGGAAAGTCGGTGCGCTCGCAGATGCGGCTGCCCGTGGCAACAGTGCCGTGGCGATGGCGCTCCCGAGGGTAATGCCCGTGGCGGCGCCCGCGGCGATGGCAGCCACACAGCGGCTGCAAGCGCCCGCGTTGCCGCTCTCGAAAAATCCAAACCGGCCGCGGCAAGCGTTACGGCTGTTGAAGATCCGCGGTTGTCGGTGGCCCTAGCCGCGGAGAAAAAGGCGGCCGCCGAATCTCGCCAACGAAATGGAGGAAAGATGAGCCCCGAAACTCGTCAACCCGCGATGCCGAAAGGACCGCCGCCATCGGTTCAGGTGCCGCCATCGGTTCAGGTGCCGCCGTTGGGTCAGGTAGCCGCCGTTGGGTCAGGCGCTGACGCCGATTCCATCACGCCTCATGGCGGGTCTGGCGGCGCTGTCGGATCGCGCGATGTCTCCGGCGGCCAGCCGGGACGGCCGCGTCCAAAAGTCGCTGCCGGCCAGGCTCAATCAAACCGACACCCATCATCAAACTCGATGACGTCCACGTGACATTCCGGACTCGAACAGCCGGCAACATCAATTAGGGGCAGTGCGCGGTGTGAGCCTGGAGCTTATGCCCGGCGAGACGATCGGTATCGTCGGCGAATCCGGCGCGGCAAATCGACCACGGCCAACATCATGTGCGGGCTGCGGAAAAGCCGACCGCCGGCCACGTCTACTTCCAAGGGCGTGAGGTCACCAAGCGCACGGCTTCTGACAGGCGAGCCATCGGACGCGTCGTCTCGGTGGTCTTCCAGGATCCCGCGACGGCGCTCAACGCGAGGATGGCGGTTCGCGATCAACTGGCCGACCCTCTCCACGTGCACAAGGTCGGTTCAGGGAGGAACGTGAGGCCCGAGTCCGCCGGCTCATCTCGATGGTTGGATTGCCGACGTCGGCCTCGACGCCCTCTGCCCGGCCAGCTCTCGGGCGGCCAGCGTCAGCGATGTAGGCCATAGCCCGCGCGCTCGCGATCAAGCCCGCGGCGATCATTGCCGACGAGCCGACGTCGGCCCTCGACGTTTCCGTTCGTGCCCAGATTCTCAACCTTCTGACGGATCTCAAGGAGGAATTGGGGTTGGCCATGGTATTCATCAGCCACGACATTCAAACCGTCCGTTATGTTTCGGACAGGATCGTGGTGATGAACGGAGGCCAAATCATCGAGGAGGGCCCCGCTGCACGCTGCTGGCGGATCCGCAGGATCCCTACACGCGCAAACTCCTTGGCGCGGCTCCCTCGCTTTTGCACCCCAGCATCCCCGATGAGCTCGAAGTCGAGCGTCAAGAAATCAAAACTAGCCAGACAGCATAAAACTAGCCATACAGCAAAGGAATGAGCACTGGCAACACACACGGACTTCAGCGGGGTCATCCTGCCTGCTGTCACTGACAGACGGATGAGGAATTCGACCGCGTCAGCTTCCGCCGCTCGATCGATCGAATGATCGAACGCGGAGTACGAGCTTTTCCTCCTCGGCTCGTCCAGCGAGGTGGTCTTTTGCACCGATGCCCGACGTCGGGAAATCATCGAAGCCGGCATCGAAGCGGCGGCCGGTAGAGTCCCGGTGCTGGTCGGCGTCATTGATGCGCAAACGGAGCGAATGATCGAACACGCTCGGGTGGCCCGCGACCTCCGGCGCCGACGCCATTGTGGCGACGGCCCCTTCACGCCTCGGGGCCTGATGAGATCGAGGCCAATTTCCGCGCAATCCACGACGACGTGGACCTTCCGTTGTTCGCCACGATCTGCCGGTGTGCGTCCACAAGAAATTGGATGCGGACATGCTCGTTAGGCTGGGAAACCGAAGGGTTCTTGCGGGCGTCAAGGACTCTTCCGGCGACGACGTCGCTTTCCGCTTTCTCGTGCACAAAAATAGGGCGGCTGGTAGCCCTCTCGGGCTCTTTACCGGCGGCGAGGGTCGTCGTCGACGGAGCGTTTCTCGGGTGCCGATGAGTGGTTCCCAGGCTGGGCAATGTCGATCCTTGCGGATATGTCCAGCAGTACAAGGCGTATCGCGAGGGTGACTGGAAAGCCGTCGCGCAGATTCAGGACAGGCTGGCTTTGCTCGCGACGATCACCTCGGTGACGAAGGGTGCCGTGGGCTTCGGAGCCGGGTCAGGGGCATCTGAGACGGCACCGCAGCTGCTCGGCGTGTTCGAGACCAATCAAATGCCCCGCCCGTGCGGGCACACTGGAGGGACGATCGTCGAAGCGATTCAGGACGTCCTCGTCGCGGCGGGAATGCTGGTTCGATGAAGGATCGGGCGACGGCGCCTTCGGTTCCTGGACGATATCTCGTCTTGGACATTGGCGGCACGAAAATAGCGGCGGGCGTCGGAACGCCCGGTCTCACTCTTTGAATCATCGGGCGACTCGGCCTACCCTGCCGGCTCGCGGGGGCGCCGCGGTGCTGGAGACCGTGCTCGAATTGGCTCGGCGATGTTGCCCGCGAAGCGGGCGACTCACTGGCTGGCGTCGCGGTTGCCAGCGCGGGAGTGATCGATCGTGAGACGGGCACCGTGACGTCAGCGACGGATCTCATTCCCGGTTGGGCGGGGACACCGCTTGGCTCGGCCCTTTGCGAGGCCACAGGACTTCCCACGTTCGTGCTCAACGACGTCCATGCACACGCCCTCGGTGAGATGCGATGTGGCGCGGGTGCGGGAATTCAAGACGCCATCGTCGTCGGTGTAGGCAACGGAATCGGCGGGGCGATCGTGGTCGGCGGGCGCGTGTTGTTCGGGACCCGCAATCTCGCCGGCCACCTGGGCCACATCCACCATCGGCTCGCGGAGGGCTCATGTGCTCCTGTGGGCGCCAGGGCACATTGAGTCCGTCGCTTCGGGAACCGGGGTTGTCGATCTCTATCGTTTTCGCTTTTGACGGGAGCCGGCAGGTCAAAACGGGAGCTGATACTCTCGCGCGCGACGAGACGATCAGGTGCGTACAGCAAGCATTGCTATTGAGTCCGAGCGGGCGATGCAGGCTCGACCGATTCGCCGCGTGAGCGAGAAGAGGCCGTGCCAAGCGGCGGGCTGGAATTGCTCAGGCTTGCCGAACACGGCGACGCCGAAGCCTTGAAGGCTTTCGTCGACGCGGGCACGGCATAGCGAGGTTGTTGGATCGCTGTTAATAGCCTCGATCCGCAGGCGATTGTGCTTTTCCGGTTCGATGACCGGTGCGGGCGAACAATGGTGGGAGGCTCTCGAGGCGGATATCGGCGGCGGCCATGGATCGGTCCGCGAGTTCCGCTGATGCGTGGAAGGCTTGGCGGAGACGCGCCCTTGTTGGGAGCTCTGGCCTATGCCTGTGACAGCAGTTCAAACAATAATTGGAAAATTTCCTGATTGTATCTCACATAAACCGCAACATATACAAAAAATTCTGGGCTATGCACGAGAAATTCCATCGTTTCTTCACCAAAGCTTCATAGTCACGGCCGTCAGGCCACATCGCAATGCGACGGCGGTGATCTCGCCGTCGCCGAAGGAGAAAAGATGCATCGATGATCGCCCTCGCTGAGGCCGCCTCATAGTCTCGTGCCAAGCCTGTCCGGTGAGCCGATGCGCCACCCCGAGACGATGGCGCAAGTCGCTCTCGCAGCTGAGCGCGGGGGCGGCTGCCATCCGCTGTCGGGGCTGGCGGATATCGCCGCGATCAAGGGACAGGTCGAAGTTCCGTCATAGGCTTGTGAAGAAGGGCACGAAGGCGTGTACATCACCCCGTACGCTTCGGCAGCGAGGGCTTGCGTGAGCGCGCGCACGACCGTCGTCGCGATTGACGCGACAAGCCGCCCGCGCCCCGACGGTCTGACGTTCGCTCAAACGGTGAGCGCTTTGAATGCGGATGGGTTGCCGTGATGGCCGATTGCGGATCGCTCGACGACGCACGCCAAAGCCGCCGACGCCGGTTGCGCCATCCTTTCCACCACCCTCGCTGGCTATACGGAGAGCGGCCGAAGACGGAGGGGCCCGACGTCCGAATTGCTGCCCAAAATGGTCGCCGAGTTCCCGAATTCCCGGTCGTCTGCGAAGGCAGAATTCACACTCCCGAGCAGGCCAGAGCCGTTATGGAGGCCGGTGCGTGGGCCGCAGTGGTCGGCACGGCGATCACGCACCCGACAACCGTGACCGGGTGGTTCGAGGAGTCGGTGGAGTCGGCGTCGAGTCGCTGAAAACTCCGCCTTTTCTCAAATAAAAGCCTCTGAATAGGGCTTCTGTTGGCCTCGAATTGAAGCCGCTTTTCGCGATGGCCGGAAGGCGGCTCTCGAAAATTCGAGATATTTAAAATTGGAAAACTATTACGAAGATTCGAAAAATATGCACATCCGGAAAATGTGAGGTAATTTCGTGGGATTGTTTGGATGATGCGGGCGACAGGGCGGCTGGTGATTCTCGGCGGTCAAAGAGCGAATTCTATTTCCAATTTATCTGCAATAGAATTTTTGAATCTTCGTGCCTTTTTCGCGCTATGCGTTTTCCTTTCCATGCTCCGCCAGCACCTGTGAGTGACGCGAGATATGCGTTAGCCGAATGCGGCTCGCGCTAATCGCGCCAGTCGCGCAGGGCGAATCGCGCCAGCCGCGCACAGCCAGTCGCGTACAGCTGTCGGGCAGGTAACGCCCCCATGCTTCGTCGCCGTGGTGACCGTAGGCTGGATACAGCCACCTAAAACCGCTTGTCTCTAAATCTAAGGATAATGATGTCAATCCCGCGCGATTCCGATGCCGGTGGGTCTGTCGATGATGTTTTTCTGACCCCGCGAAGGGAGCCCGGCGAGAAACGCACCCATTCGCAGTGGTGGCGATAGCTTTGCCTCGGAGCGATCCTGCTGCTTGGGTGGATCGTTGTCTATTACGGGCGGAGCTGGGCGGAAGAATCCGCGCGTCCGGCTCGTCACAGTCCGGTTCCGTGGGGACGCCCACCGCGACGGATCCGACTTCCGGTACGGGCACAGACGAACCTGACGATGCCTCACCAGTTACGTTCCCGGCCCCCGAGGCGAATGCCGCGCAGCTCTTGGCACGGGCGACGTCGGCGAAAGGTCGTGGACGCCGTGCCGCGACGGCAATGGCTGGCGCGGCGGTTCGATGAAGGTTGAGATCCGGAGGTTTTCTCGCATTGTCACGGGGAAAAATCGATCGCGGCGAGGGCGAAACTGCGCCTTCCCAAGACAAGCGCGGAGTATTTCATCGAGGTTGTCTTGGACGTTACAAAACAACGGGCAAAAGGATGTTTCTCTGGCAAACCCTCGATTTTCGCTCTTATGGATGCCGAACACCACCATTACAGTTCGTCTAAGGCCGACGTCGGCTTGGGGGAGGACGCGATAGTGAGGCGGGGGCAGAAGACGACGTTGAAAGTTCTTCTCAAAGTGAGAGAGAACTTCCACGAGGGGACGCTTTTCTTTGGCGTGCGCGGAGCCGACGATGGCGCAAGCGGTACGCCGGAGGGGCGCAGCAGCGCGAAGCCAAAGCGCACCGGGGGAAGCCAAAAGCACAACGCCGAAGTCAAAGAACAACGTCGGGAAGTCAAAACGGCACTGAAGGACCGCGCTGATGGCATGCTGAGGGAAATCGAAACAGCATGCCGAAAGATCAAGCCGCCGGCACGCGGGGAGGTGAAATCAGCGGTGTGTGGAGAGGCGAAGTTGTTGGAATTGCAAGAAGCGGCTTAGGCTCCATTGTGGGCAGTCAGGTCGGCGACATACAGGATGATGAAGCTGGTGTTTGCACCGAAGGCCAGGCCAGCAGAACGCCAGGGCGTCGAGCGAGCGTGATCCCGGAGAGAGCGAACCAGCACGCCTGGTCCAGGGAGGCTAGCGGAACGCCGGATGACGAGAGCGATGAGACGTCGGGACGTCGGCCTAGCCAAACACCTGCAGGTGGAAAAAGTCGGTAGGACGAGTGATGGGGACGATGTCGGCACCTATGGTCCGGATAGCGGCGAAAAGCGGCGATCCAGGCGAGGATGAAAGCGCGGGACGAGCCGTGAGTGGGACGGATGATGCCAGCAGCGGAAAGGCGAGCAAGGGAAACGAGGGTAAGAACCGCGCCAAGGCGATGATTTTTACAAAGCGTCAATCAGCCAGTGACGGTCGAATGAATGTCAATCTGCGGCGGCCGAGCGAATGTCAATCGCGGCGTCGAACCGTCTTTCGTGCGGAACTTCGGCTCGTTGACGGTGCGCGAACCTTAACGACGTCGGGCATATGAAATTCTGATCCGCGTCAGGAAAGAATAAAGAAAAAGGTAACTTAAACGTCATTTTTCAAGCTTTCGTATCAATAAAGAAATTATTTTGTCTCTTTCTTCTTTAGCGACCATTAATGGTGATTTGATGCGATTAAAACGACCTGATGGGGTAAGGTTGACGGCGCCGAGGGTTCACCGACGTCGGCGACTCGCTCACGCGCAGAGATTTTCGCATGACTGGCCCGAATACTCACCGAAGACGAACGATATGCACAACCTGATACGTACCCCACTATTCGATGGTCGGGGGAGAACGGTTATCGGTGCCTCTTGGCCAGGCGGTCGCTTTCGCCTCCCGCCGAATTGCGCGGCTGACAACGGCGGCGAAGACGATGTCAAAACCACCATGCGCGAACCGTCTCGCTGGGGGTGTGCGTCGGTGCGGTGGTGTCCGCGACCGCGCGTGACAGTAGGCATCATGTGGGTCTGAATGCGCTTTTGGAGGCAGCCACATGCAGTCGTCCTCGCATTCGTGCCGCGATCGTGGCCGGCGTTCGGATTCCGGTGGGTCTTCCCGCCGAGGACGGGCCGGAAAAAGTGTTCCCGCTGATGAAGAACACGGATGCCCTGGCGATACCGGGAAAGGAAGGAGGTTCGGCGACGTCCGAAATCGTCGCAACCCGCGGCAACCAGCATCACCGTTCCCACGCTGGAATGGCGATGCCGATTCTCGCGCGGGCCACATCGAGGTTCGAGAGGCCGTTCCGGACGGTGGTAGAGGGTGGATTGGCGGTCCCGTGAAGATCGAGATTATCTCTGCTGGCCGCACTGCGCAAGGAAGCGTGGCGGGCTGACGCCAATCGCTTTGAGAGTAGCAGTGAGGTGGAAACGGTGCTGTTGAGGAGGTGGGGTTCAATCGTCACCAACAGAGCTTCCACGGAACTTGGACCTACGGAGGGTCTTGAGTACGCGTCTCATCGATGGTGAAGAGTCGATACTTCAATATCATCGACGATTTCACGCAGGAAGGGAGGGATTCTGCTTTCTCTTGCACCCTGGTGAAAGTATGGAGGTGGCGCTTGCGCACTCGTGTCGAGGCAAATACCGCAGGGGTCCTTCTTTTCTCTGCAGCCTTTGGTGAATCGTCTCCGTCTTTCTACAGAATAGGTGATTTCGGTGGAGAAATAAAGGGTATGCATTGAATTTGAATGTCTGCGTGAATCACGCGCGATATATCAAAGCTGTCGAGCGAGTCACCGAACTGTGTTTCATTTCCCGCATTGATCACCAGTTTTGTGCTTCAAGTAGATCAGCGGCATATGGAGATGACTCAGGCTGCTTCGATGGCACGCATGCTTATGGACGGGTATGGTCTATCAGGTGGCGGTTGGTTTTGACCGAGCGCGACGACGTGCTGGGTGTGACGAAGTATATTGATCACACCATTAGCTTATCCTCACTTATCGTTCCGCTGTGTACGGCAGAGCAAGTGCGAGATACCGTTCTCCACGAGATTGCCCATGCGCTCGTCGGGCCGGAGTGCGGTCACGGCGCGGTTTGGAAACAAATAGCCGTGATGGTGGGGGCTTCGCGGGGCGACGGCGCGCGATATGCCCTGCGCCTCCGGCGCTGGGTTAGCCTGTGTCCCGAAGAACTGGGATCGAGCGTTTTCGACGTCCGAAGTTGCCGGTCTCGTGCGCCGTCTCGCCGCATTTTGACAAAACGCGCAATTGCGGTGGGAGCGGCGGTAGTATGATATGTATTCGCATCTGCAGCATCTTCTTGCGACGCCGTGAGTCTCGCGCGGTCAAGCAGGTTGAGCGGCTTCGATGTTTCGGGCTTGAAAGCGTGTTTTTCCCGGTGGGAACGGGCTCGGAGGAATCGGAGACGGAGTACGCGGGGCGCTGACGTTGGAAAAGGGCGCGGACCTCGCACATGAGAAGTCTCATACTTTAGAGAAAGTGCAAGTCTCATACATAGAGAACTTGAGGAATGGCGAAGGAGAGCACATGTCTGATTCCTCGTATCCGTCAGGGAGAAACCAGTGGGGGACCGGTCAGGATCCACATGCGACAACCAAAATCCGAGATTCGAAGGGCAGGGCCGGGGGCCCGCATGGCCAGGCGATCGTTCAGTCAGCCGTCGTGTGGTCAATCGTCGTACGGGCAGCCTCAGGGGCCAGCAGGTTCAAGCTCAACCGGCTCGGGCTCAGATTTGGGTACCAACATTCTCAACCTGGCTCGGGTGCTCCTGGGCAGGGAGATGTGTGTGATTACCAGCTAAGCATTCCTCCGGGGCTTCGTATCGCCTTCCGCAGCCCAACGCGGGGGTCTCCATTTGGCGACGGGAATAGTCAGGCGGGAGATGGGCACCGGCGGCGGATGTCGACCAGGCGGTCCGAGTATGGTGGGGGCGGATACGGGCCCGGCAGAACGGATGCAGCCCTAATGGTTACAGCTCCTACCAGTACGGTGACGCTTGGCAGCAGCAGAAGAAAAGATCCGTCTCGCCGGTGATCGTGATCGTCTCCATCTTAGCTGTGATCGGCATCGTCGTCGGGACGCTGGGCGATGGGCGTATTTAGAAGGAGCGGGCCGACTCCAACTCCGACTCAATACCGCGACGACGGGCAGCGTGATCCCGACCCGACGGATACAGATCCATCGGCGGCGGCACTGATGATCCCATCGGTAATCTCGGATACCAGGTCAAGCCGCTCAAAAAGCACGGAGATTCATATGAAGTTAACGGTACCGAAGTGAAGATCCTGGGTACAAACCGGACGCGAGGCGGACGTTCGACACTGACGATGCAAACTATGATGATACGTTCAGAAGTACAGCGGTGTGAAAATTCGTTTGACGAACAAGACGAAAAGAACCGAGCTATTCTATCGATCTCATTTTAGAATGGTTTATGAAAATTCGGATGACATCGCTTATTCCGTACTCTGAACGTCCGGCACCCCTGACTGCGACTAAGATAGCTCCGGGAGCGAGCGCCGAGATGGGTCTACTTCAAGTCGTATGATGAGCAAGTTTCGACCGCCTAAAGGAAAGTTGTACGTGAAAGCCGCGATGGCAGGTCGCGCGCTTACTACAGACTCGAGAGGTCCTGGGGCGGTAGCTCAGCTCAACTGTGCGAGGAGCTTTCGGATGCGTTTGATGGGTAACCTTCCCATTCGTTCCAAGTTGCTGGGCGAAAGGATACTCAGCAGTTCTTCGAGCATCCATCGTGCATCTTCGACCGTTTTTGCGGCTTGCGGATCGTACGTCAGCGAGGCGACGCCTGCTCGCTGCTTCGATTACGTCGCTCGCTTCCTGGATCTGCACGCAAGCGCGTCGTCGGCGGAAGGGTTCGTGGTGGCTTTCTGAATCCGCGCATGCGCAGCTCGTGAACAGCGCTCAATGTGGGGAAGTCTGTGGGCCGGCGTGCGCGATATGAAACCAGCGGGAACCAGCCCGGCCATCTGTTCCTGACGTCCGCTAGGGTGGCCAGCAGCGCAGGGTGAGCGGTTCTCCGGTGATCCACCTGTTCGCATCTGCCCACCGGGCACAGATTTCAGCGACGTCGAGGCTGATCGATAGACCTCGTCCTCGTGGCCAGACGTGCCCACGTCCGCAGCTCGTCCCATTGCTGACGTGTGCGGACGTCTGCGACGCCGAGTCCTGTTCGGCGGCCCATTTTCTCGGCCAGAGTTGCGGGCCGAGGTAAGCTGGATATCCGCACCAGCAAACGTATTTTGGATACGGGCTTCCCGCGAGCGCCAAGGCCGGGCGCCCGGCCAACGGCTCGTGATTCGGGCTTCCGGCGGTGAAACGATCGACGCGCCCAGCAAAGCTGCTACGGCGCGGCGGTGCTTGCGTGCTTGGATCGCTGGATCGGCTAGCACGTCAAGCCTGACCTTTCCGTCCAGCAACGAGCGCAGGATAGCCGCGGACCGTCATTCCGTGAGCATGGTCGTCTCAACCGACGTCGGAATGCTCCCTCAAAAGCTTCCGGCCAGCCTTCGAGATTTTCGCCGAGCTGCAATGCGTTGCTCCGCCGCCGTCGCTGCCATGGTCTTTTACCATTGCGGCTGGGGCTGCCGTGCTCGCCGCTTCCGAAAGCAGCTGCTTCGGTGTCGCCGTTCTCGCCGCTGCGTGCTCTTTACTGTTGCGGCTGGGGCTGCTGCTCTTTCGCCGTTTCCGTCAGCAGCATCGGCGTTACCGCTGACGCCATGCGCTCTGCCGCCGCTCAGACTTAAGGCGCGCCTCATCCAAAGCTTGTGCGACCGCCTTGACCACCGATTCGACGCCGAGCGGGTGTGCGGTGCCAGCTCTGGCTGCTAGCCTTTCGAGGCTCGTCGATTCGTCGAGAACCGCACCGCGCTCCGATCTCACCCGAAAGAGGACGCGAAGATGGTCGGCAGCTGGATTTCCTCCCATGCGGCGTCGTCGATCCAAAAGCCGCGAAGGCGGAAGACGGCTTCATCGAAAAGCCCGGCGGAGCTCGGCGCGCCGTCCTGTCCGTGGGCGACGTCCTCCCAATCCTGGCAGAAGCGGGAGGATGCTCTTTGCGACGTCGGGTGCGGGCACGAGTTGGCGGCGCACGCGTTTGGGCAGCGCACGGATCGTTCCCGTCACGAGGTCTTCGCGCATTCCTGAACCAGCCAGTCGAACCCGTCAGGGCGCAGCTGCGGCAGGAGCGTGATGGGAATGGTGACGGTGATTCCGTCGGCGTGAGCACCGGGGAGAATGAGTACTCGATCGGGAAGGCGAACCTCGCCTGCCGCCATTCGGTGGGATAGTCGCTTTTCGGTTGCCTCGGCCTCACCCACGAGGAGCTCCCGCGTGAAATCGAGTAGATGCGGATCGTCGTGTTTGGCCTTCTTCCACCATGCGTCGAAATGGCGGCCGGAGACTATCGAATCCGGTATGCGTTCGTCGTAGAAGGCGGCGAGGGCTTCCGGCCCGGCGACCAGGCCGCGCCGGCTGCTTTTTCTCGAGTTCCTGCGCCTCTTCGAGGGCCCGTTTGTTGTCTTCGAGGAACTTGTGGTGTGTTCGCCAATCGCCTTCGACCAGCCGTGGACGATGAAGTTTCGCGGGCCAACTCTCGCGAACCGGTCGAAGCAAGTACAGGCCTGTCCGCGGCAAGCGTCATCCCGTACAGTGTGACCTTCTCCTTGCACATGGCGGCGCGTTCCGCGAGCTCCAGAAGGGCTCAGAGTACGTGCGTTTTGATCAGATGCTTGGCCAACGGCTCAATCCACCGGGTTCGATCGCTGCCACGGTGCGGGCGAAGAGCTTGATGTTTCCGACCAGCTCGGCCGCCATGACCCACGCGGGGAGTGCGCTTGCCGAGACCCGAGCCTGGCCAGATGACGAGTGCGTGCCTCGCGCACCTCGAAATCGCGAACGCTGCGAATGGTTGCCGGATTCGACAGGGGCCCGACGAGCATCGAACGTGTGAATCGCGCCCGCTTCGGGGTGTCCGCCCTCGTCCGAAATCGCGGCAGGCAGCCGCGACGGCGCCGGGTTGGTGCGCCTCCCAGAGTGGGGCGCCGTTTTTCCTCGGCCTGTCTGAGTCTGCGCGCGGCTGTGGGCCGATCGGTTTCGTGTCGATGCGAGCGGTTTGGCGAGTTGGCGCAACTGCGCGACGACGTCGGCCCATTCGCGAAAACGCAGATAGTTGAGGAACTCGGCGCGGCACATCCGCCGGAACGCGGAGCCGGAGAGCTCGCGGCGCTGGACGTTCAAATATCGCCACAGTGTGAGGAATGCGAGGAAATCCGAGGAACGCGTGGTGAAGCGGGCGTGCAACTGACTCGGCCTGCGGGCGCTTGTCGTGTGGGCGCTCGCGAGCATCTTGAACCGAGGTGCCAACCAGCACTAGCACCTCCCGAGGTGCAGCCGTTTTGTCCGCTTCGAGGGGCATGCGCCCCAGACGGGGATCAATGGGAAGCCTGGCCAGCCGCCTTCCTATGGACGTGAGCCGTGCCAGATTTCCCGCGAATCGATACCGCGCCTATCTCGGTCAGCAGCTGTGCGCCCGCTCGCACTGCGCGCTCGTCAGACGGATCGATAAAAAGGAAACTCGGCGATTTCTCCAAGGCCGAGTGCCAGCATCTGCAAGATGACCGATGCCAGTGACGTTCGTTGGATCTCGGGCTGGGTAAATTCATCCCGTGCGGCGAAGTCCTCCGCTGAAGGTACAAACGGATGCACGCGCCGTCGAGCAACCCGCCCACAACGACCGGCACGCTGATTTGCGCTGGCGAAACTGGCTCGATAGGGAAGGCGTTGCACCTTTGTTTTGTTCGAATATCAGGGAAATTCGCGCCGTCTCCCGTCCACGCTGGAATTCCAGGAACCGTGAGGAGGTTTTCCGCAATGTTCGTGGCAAGGACAATGCGCCGGTGGCAGTGCGTTCAAATATTCCTGTGCTGTTCGGCTGCGGATAGGCGTGGAATACAGGAGCACTGCGACGGCGTCGGGAACCGAGGAGCGCCCGCCCGGCTCGATATGCCGCCGAGCTCGTCGGCGAAAACCGCCTGGACGTCACAGTTTCGCCTTCGCCCGAAGGAAGACGAGGATGTCGCCTGGGCCTTCGCCCATAAGTTCCTCGCAGGCGTCAATGATTCCCGTGACCGATCGACAGCTTCCGTCGTCTTCGACGAGGGGCGGTACCGGATTTCACGGTACGTGCGCCCGGAGACTTCTATGACGGGAGCGTTGAAATGCTCAGCAAAACGTCGAGTATCGATGGTTGCGGAGGTGATGATGACTAAGGTCCGGGCGTCGGGGGAGGAGCCGCGCGAGGGTATCCGAGGAGGAAATCGATGTTGAGTGAGCGTTCGTGGGCCTCGTCGATGATGATCGTGTCGTAGCGCAGAGCTCAGGGGTCCGATTGGATTTCGGCGAGCAGAATGCCGTCGGTCATGCAAAGCTTGACGAGCGTGTCGGGCGACGTCTGCTCGGTGGAAACGAACCTGATAGCCGACCTGGGCACCGAGGTCGACGCCGAGTTCGTGGGCGAGCCGTTCAGCCACCGCGCGGGGCGGCGATGCGACGCGGTTGCGTATCGCCGATCATTGCGTCGACGCGCGGCCCAGCTCGGAGCAAAATCTTTGGTAGCTGAGTGGTTTTCCCGGATCCTGTTTCTCCGGCAGACCACCACGACCTGATTGTCGCGGGATTGCACGCGCGATTTCGTCTTTGCAAGCGGAAACCGGTAGGTCGGGGTACGTGATGGGATCGGGGCGACGGCTCCTCTCGGGCTTGCCGACCGCTTGTCGCTCACGGCGGTGTGCTGCTGACTGCTCGGCACGGTGTGCTGCTGATGGCACGGCACGGTGTGCCGCTGACTGCTCGCGGCGGTGGTTCATGGAGGAATTTTTCATGCATTGCTTCGCTGCTCCGCTCCCGACGTCGCGAGCGCTCATTTGGCGTGAGTGCTCATTCGAGATTGCCCGGCCAGCTGAGCAAGCGAGGCTTTCCAAAACTCCTTTCGTTTCTGCGACGCCGGCGCCTCGTGCGGCCCCGGAATGCCCACTGAGACCTGGGTCCGGTTCAGGCCGGACGACGTCAGCTCGGATCATGCAAGCCAATCGTGATTCGCGATCCGTCTGCGGCTTCGAGCCGCAGAGATTTTCAGGCGTTCTCCCGCGCACCCGAACTCGCAGTCGAGCCAGTCGCGGCGCAGATCGTCGTCGTCGAGAAAGGGCCATATGTCGTCAAGTGAACGACGAATCGTCTTCCAGGCGCTCGTGCGGAGAGCGCCAACGCGCACTCGTCCTTGACGCGGCCCCTCGGCGCGCTCGTAATCGATGGTGAGGGATTGGGCCCACCAGGTATCAACCTCGTAGTTTGACCCCGAGCCAACGCGCGATGCGCGTGCGATCCCAATTCTTTTCGGCTCCGGCCGTGGTCGAGAAGGGCAAACCAGCGTTGGCGCGAGCGCCCCGTAGCCGCCTTGAGACGATCGTCGCTGATCGCGGGGCCCTGTGCCGACGTCGTTGTTCCGCTCATAGATCCTCCTGCCACTAGTGTAGGCATAGGGTGTGGTCCGAGTCATGTTTTCATCCCAGAGTCGCGTTCGTGTGGTGAGCATTTCACCCTGTGTCAGTCACTGGCAGCGGGACCAAAGGATAAAAGGTGGGGGTCGAACCACCACGCACAGATTAGGAGTGATAATGGGGTAGAGTCTTTGACGCTCGGATTGGTCGCCGGATGCGTTCTGGGGCACGTGCGGGACGCCAGCGATACGAACAGATCGCCAAGGTCAGCTCGAAGGTCTGGAACTCGAAGCCCGTCCAGGCCGGGGTTGGCAAAGCTCGTGATGCTGCAGAAAGCGGCTATTCTTCGGCGAAGGCCAAGTTCTCGCCGAAGGATGCCGACGAAGTCGAAGCCACCGTCGTCGAATTCTGATTCTCCGAGGCGGATCCGACGTGACCGTCGCGCAGGTCTTCGCACACGCATTCACCGTTTTCGACGTCTTCAGTGGTCTTGGCCGGGATCCCCGGAGGGATGGTCGCACGCGAGGAGCGTTTCGATCTCGTCGGATTCGTCGCCCTGGCCGTCATGGTGGCTCTTGGAGGCGGCATGCTGCGAGACGCTTTGCTTCAGCACGGCCCGCCCGTGGCATTGACTAATCCGTTCTATTTGCGGGGCTTTTTGGGAGCAGTCATCGCCTTCGCGCTGCGGATGACCGGCAAATGGTGGAATCGTTTTTCATCGTGGCCGACGCCTTCGTGGTGAGCACATGGTCAGCGACCGGCGCGATCAAAACCCTTGAGGCGGGTATGGCATGGGCCCGCCATGCTTCTGGGCGTCATAACCGGAGTTGGCGGCGGTACTGTTCGCGATGTCGCCGTGGGGAGGACCCCCGCCATCTTCGGCGGAAACACGCTTTACGCGACGGGGGCGCTCGTTGCTACGTGGCCGGCGATCCTCGCATGTGGCACATTCACAGGCCCTTCTTGGCGCTCTGTCTTCGGGACGTCCGTGGGCGGAATCCTGTGCATTTCAGCCCGGTGGTTCAAGTGGAAACTGCCCGTCAACAACGATTATTCGCTCACCCAACGTGTCCGGTTGAGTTTCGAGTACTCTCGGGTCAAAGCAGTCGAGCGCACGATGCGTTTGGACAAAGCCCAACGAGAAGGTTCGCCTCGACAAGCGCCGCGGGGAGAAATGGCGACGCGAGAAGACAATGACCAGCCGACGTCGTCGACTCGCGCCGCCGTCGCATCCTCGAAGAATGACGCTTTATTCGACGGGAAGCGACATTTGTCGGGAGCCGACATTATGCGCCGAAGGCTAATCACCGGGAATCAACGCTTTCTCATATTCTTTCGTAAACTTATGTTCTTTTAGCATAACTCCATAAAACAAATTCTTTCGTAGAGCGAACATTCCACGAAGCGGAAAAATTACTGCTTTCACGGGGTTCTTGGTATAGACTCGAGTTGCGGTTTCCATATTCGGGAGGCGACACCTCACTGGAGAGGCGTGCGCCCCATTATCTAGAAGGAGATTTCCATGAAGATCGGTTTCATCGGACTCGGCATCATGGGCCGTCCAATGGCCAAGAACCTCGTCAAGGCGGGGCATGAGCTCTACGTTAACGATTTCCATAAGGAAGCGGTGGACGACCTCGTCGCGCAAGGAGCCACCGCCGTCGCCAATGCCAAAGAAGCGGCCCTGGCCTCGGAGCTTGTCATCACGATGCTTCCCAATTCGCCGCATGTCAAGACCGTCGCGCTCGGCGAGAACGGGATCGCCGAAGGCGCCCACGAAGGCCTCGTCTACGTCGATATGTCTTCAATCGCGCCGCTTGTTTCGCGCGAGGTTCACGACGAACTGGCGAAGGTCGGGATCCCTATGCTCGATGCGCCGGTCTCCGGCGGCGAGCCCAAGGCGATCGACGGGACTCTGGCTGTCATGGTCGGCGGAGACAAGGCCTGTTCGAAAGCAGCACCCATTCCGACGTCATGGCCGGATCGGTGACCCACGTCGGCGCCATCGGGGCCGGCAACATCGCGAAAACTCGCCAACCAGACCATTGTTGCCGTCAACATCGCCGCATGTGCGGAGGCGTTCGTGCTGGCGCAGAAAATCCGGCGTGGACCCCGAGCCGTGTTCCAGGCGATCCGCGGAGGTTTTGGCCGGATCGACGGTCATGGACGCCAAGGTGCCTATGATGCTTGCCCGGAACTTCGCCCCCGGTTTCCGCATCAACCTGCACATCAAGGACCTCAACAACGTTCTCGACACCGGCCACGGTGTGAACTCGCCGTTGCCGCTCACGGCGGCTGCGTCCGCGATATGATGAGCGTGCTCCAGGGCGAACGGCTTTGACCCGACGACCATTCCGGCTCGCTGCAGTACGAGAGCTCGGATATCGAGCTTCACCCGGCGAGCCCGAGGAGTGACGCTCGAGAGGTGCACGGCCGAGGAGTGACGCGTTCGAGCTCCAGGCGCAGCGAGGTTCCTCGATGAACGAGTCCTCTGCTATGAGGACGCGCCCGAGAGCTCGAGGCTCAGCGTCCACGCGGTTTCGTGGATTGGCGTGCGTGAGCGTACCTGTCCCTTTAGCGCTCGGAGAGGCTCAGACGGCAAAGGCTGAGCACCGGCCAGGCGGGTCGAAAGGCTCTAGCACAAGCGCAGCAGGAAGAGGTTCAATGAAGATCGTATGTGCGCCCGACAGTTTCAAGGAGTCGATGAGCGCCGCCGAAGCCGCGACGGCATTGGCGAAGGGGTGCGCCGGGTTGTGCCCGACGCCGATTGCCCGGAGGTCCCTGGCCGATGGTGGCGAAGGTTTCACCGAATCCCTCGGTGACGCACTTGGCCTCAACGCAGTGGAAGCGCCGGTGCGTGACGCGTACGGGCGTCCTGCGGTCGCCCGTTTCGCCCTCGCCGATGGGTTGGCCGTCATGGAGTGCGCCCAGGCCATCGGCTTGGGCATGACGCCGCCCGAGCGGCGCCGCATTCGCGAGGCCAGCACTTTCGGCGTCGGACAGATGATCCTCGCTGCGCTCGACGGCGGGGCGCGCGAGTTTCGTTCGGCATCGGCGGTTCGGCCACGAACGACGGCGGCGCCGGGATGCTGCGTGACCGCGGGTGCGTTTTTCTCGATGCCGAGGGCGACGAGCTTTGACGGTTCTCCGCCTCCATCGAACGACTCAACTCGATCGACGCTTCCGGGCTGGATCGCGCGAGCGGCTGAGGCGACTTTCAAGATCGCCTGCGATGTCGACAATCCGCTGCTCGGCCCGCGCGGGTCGTCTGCCGTCTATGGTCCGCAGAAGGGTGCGTCCCCAGAAGACGTCGCTTTCCTGGATAAGACTCTAGAGCGCCTGGCGAGAACGGCCGGTCACCTTGACTCCTTTGCTGCGGCTCCCGGGGCGGTGCAGCCGGCGGTTTGGGCTACGCCTTCTCCGCGTTTCTCGGCGGGGAACTGCAATCTGGTGCAGACCTCGTCGTAGAAGCCGTCAGGCTCGCGAAGGCCGCCGAAGGAGCGGACTTTGCCTTCACCGGGCGAAGGTGCGATGGACCGCCAGACGCTTATGGGCAAAACCCTTTCCGGAGTCGCGTGCGGCGGGAGTGCGCTGATCGTCGCCTTCGCCGGGCATCTTGGCGAGGGCGTCGAGGAGCTGTACCCCCACGGTTTCGTCGGTCTCGTGCCGATCGTGGCGGGAGTAACCACTTTGGAGGAAGCGCTGCCGGCGGACGCGACGCCTGGCCGACGCCGCAGAGAGAACGATGAGGGCTCCTGCTAGCCGGAAGGCGCTGGGGTCAGGCATCTGCGCCCCGCACCCTGGAGGGCTAGTTGCTGTGCACACAGATGCACAAGCTGTTGTTCACGGACCTGTTGTTGCCGCGGTAAACCCCGTGTTGCCGCGGTAAACCCTGCTGATGTCGCGGTAAACCCCGTTCATATGAAATCTTCGGTTCGCCAGCGGGCGAGAAGCTCGTATCCGTCGCGGCCGTAGATTGTGGGCACGTGGCGGCTGGCGTGGCCGGCGAGTTTGCCTCGCGGTTTCCCCGGCATTCCGTGGGTGAGCACCTGTTCGACGGCGTCGAGCATGCGCAGTGCGATGAATTCGACGCGGGGAGGGTGTTCGACGTGCGAGGTCGGCGTGAGATGAGCGGGTCGTGCTGCCGTCGTCGCCGACAAGAATCCACGTGATGTGGGGAAACATGATGAGAAGGTTACGCAGCTGCGTCCTTTTGTGCTCTTGGCCCGAGCGGAAGAGGCCGGTTGGGGTCGGTCCCCAGTCGGTTAGGAGCAGCGGGCCGTCGGGGGAAGGTGGTGTTCGCGGATGAAGTGTGGCTGAGGGTGGGCGCCGTGTTCCATGCGCCCGTCGACAGGTAGAAGACGGGCGCGCCGGGGTATTTTTCAAGGATTGCGAGGTAGAACTCGGCGATTCCCGGGACAGCCTTTCGGGCGTTGGTGTGCAGGACGAAGGAGTTCCAGAGCGCTAGCATCGGGCGTGAACGCAGGTGATCATGATCGTGTCATCGACATCCGAGATGATTCCCGTGCTCACGCGGGTCGATCGATGATAACCGGCGCCTGCACTGGCTCGCCGGCGGCTGGGGTGATCGTTACGCAATGCCTCCCTGGTTCAAGCCCGTGGTCTTCGATGAGGAGGTCGATGTAGCCTGACTCGGATGTGAAAGTCTCGACGTGACGCTCGTTGACGGTGACGGTGACGGGTGGGTACCCGACTTGGGTGGTGAAAAATTGCCGCCATCCGCGTTTGGCTTGCTGTGCAAAAAGCCAGTGTGCCAGTCGGTAGCGTTGGGATTGGCCATGAGTGCCCGAGCCATGACGCGGACGGCGGACGTCGAACTCGTGCCCCGTGTATCGGGTACAAGCCGCGAAGTCAACCCTTTTTGCGGCGGAAACGATCCCACGGCGGTTGTTCTCACGCTCGATTTGGCGAACGATGTCTGCCAGGCCCATAGCACTAAGCGTAGACCAATGAGGAAATCACCGTGTGTATTCGGGCGTCTTTTAGGTTCTGAGATCTTGCTTCTACGATGTCCTTTCCTCTCTGCCTATTCCAACGATTATTCTGCCGTCTTGTGCGAAGATGAAACCTCCATCGTGGTGGCGAATGGAGATGGCTTCGCGATGGGCGAGGGAACGATGGTGCCAGCGCAGCAAAGAGCCGCATTTGCCAGGTTTGTCTCGCCTCCGGCCTGCTCACGGCGGGCGTGGTGGATCTGCCCGTGCGCGATGGTGTCGAACGTCCGGGGTAGCGGCAGGTGCGGTCTCCTGGCGAGTGACCGCTCGGGTTTGTGCGGGTGAAGAGATGTTTTTCGCGGCCGCGGTAAGAAACACGCGCCGATAGACATGTGCTTTGCCGATAGACGCATGTATTTTAATGCGGCTCTGATTGCCGGCGGACTCGCTTTCCTTTCGGTTCCCAAACCGAAAAAGGACAACTCCCAAATCAAAGGGGAAAACGAGGCGTACGAGGGGCAACGGAAGGGCTTGAGCCGCCTTTATGCACTTGAGCTGCGGTCACGTGCTGAGCCGCCTTTATGCACTTGAGCTGCGGTCACGTGCGGAGCCGCTCCCACATTTCTGAGCACTAATCTCACATCTTCTGCACGGCATTGACCAGCGCGACGGCGGCCTCGGTGATCCGCGTGATCTCGGCCCAGTTTCCAGCCTTGACGAGTCTATGCGGCACCACCCACGAGGTTCCCACCGCAGCGACGGAGGGGATGGCCAAGTACTCTGCCGCGTTGCTTGCGGAAATGCCGCCCGTGGGCACGAAGCGCACATCGCCGAAAGGCGCGGAAAGCGCGCGTATCGCGGCCGAACCGCCGGATGCGGCCGCGGGAAAGACTGTTGACGTCGGTCACTCCGGCGTCGATCGCGGACATGAGGTCGGTCGCGTCGGAGACGCCAGCAGCAACGGCATGCCCATGCCGGTATGCTGCACCACTCGTCGCGAAAAGCCGGGAGAAACCACGAATTCGGCACCCGCTTCGAAGGCCGTCTCCACCTGCGGCACTCTGATGACGGTGCCCGCACCGACGATCATGCCCGCGTCGGCCAGTTCCTCATCGTCGCTGATTGAGGCGATCAGCGTCGGCCGCGGCCTCGGTGCGCAACGGTATCTCAAGCACCGAAAGTCCGCCCGCAACGAGGGCGCGCCAGAGCACGGCCGCTTCGGCGGCGTCGATTGCCGCCACGGGAATGATGCGATGGGCAGTGAGCTGATCGAAGGTGATTGGCATGAGAATCCTCGTCATTGTGGGGGTGGGCGTATTTCGTTGTGGGGTGGGGTGTATTCGATGGGTGTGTTCCTTTTGGGGCGCACTCTCGACGTCGTCGTCCGCGCAGGTCGGCGACGCCGGATGAAGTGGGCGTACCAGCCGGGCAGCTGACCAACCGTAAAGCAAGCAACCCCGTCTGCGCGCGCAATCAACCAACCGCCGAGCTGCGATGCAACGGCGTTCAACACGATTCTACGGGTCGGCCTGCGCAGTCGCAGGGCGACGTTGCACCGGTGGCGGAGTGCGGGGAATACCGGCCCGGCTGCGTCACGGTCGCCACCGGGCGGTCGGTTCGAGCTCGCATGTCTGCGAAAGACTCTTTCCCGGGGCGTCAGGTCCTTCGTCGTCGTGAACGCCTCGACCGCCGATGGTGCCGGGTGCCGGCGAAAACGTGGGTGACGACCACGTCGGCGATCTCCGGTGGGCGGCTAGAAGCTCGATCGCTTCGTCAATCTCGGTGTTGAAACGGAAACACCCGCGAAGTTGGATTTCTTTAGCGATGAGCGAGGGCCAGCGCGATCGGTTGCGGGCCCGGCTCCCATCATCCCGATCTGGGCATGGACGCCGGCTGGCCGGACGGCCTCGATGATCGCCGAGACCGCCGCGAGTTCCTGAGCATTCGAGGGCGACGTCAAGTGCCCGTGAGGGAGCCTTCGTATCCCACCACCTGGGCTCGAGCCACCGGGGCCGAGCCTGAGCCACTCGCTCTATCCAGCGGTCGCCCCACCGGCCGGATCTGCGTCTCGAGCTTCCCCGCCGACTCGCACCGGGCGCGCCCCCAGCCGCCGCGCCCGGTCCAGCAGCCCAGCCAGGACGTCGGTGGAGACGACCTCGGCCGCGCCTTTTTCGCAACGGCCGCACGCAGCCGCAAGAGCAGGCCGATCGGCCGGACCCCGAGACCACCACCGCTTTTTGCCCTCGACGCCGCCGCGCCACGTTGATTCCGGTGCAGCGCTACGCCGGGCTCGGCCAGCGCGGCCACGCGAAGGTCCATGCCCCTCGGGCAGCAGCCGCCCAGAAATCCTTGACGATCAGAAGTGCTCATCCCTCCCTGCGTGTGCGGGTGGGTGGAGGCCGAGCCGAGGTAGCTGCCGCCTGGGAAAAGGTGGCGCTTGTCCTCGATTCAAGGGAGTGGCTCGCCGAATGTCGCCGGATGGACCGTCACGGGGGTGCCGGATGCGAGCTTTCCTGACGGGTCGAAGTCGACGACCCGGAAACCTCGTGCCCGGCGCCATCGGCTCCTTGACGACGAAAAGCTCCGCTGGCGCCGTTGAAGTAGTAATGCAGGTCCGAGCCGCAGATGCCGACGTAGGCGATGCGCAGGCGGACCTCGCCGGACCAGCTCGGGCATGGGCACGTCCTCAAGGCGGATATCCTCGCGGCCGTGAATGAAGAGGGTTTTCACTTTCGCTCCTCGCTGTTCTTTTGGTCAGGTTGTTTCTCAACGATTCGCCCCGGCGGCCTCGCCCCGTCGGGCTAGGCCACGATGAACAACAGGGCGGACAGCGCGAACACCATGAGGGAGTTCAAGCGTCTGCTGTACCGTCCATGTGCGCAGGGTTGTGGCCGTGTCCATGCCGAGGAGCCTGCCCACCAGCCAGAAGCCGGAGTCGTTGACGTGCGAGGCGAAAACGGAACCGCGGCGGTGGCCAGGGTGATGGCGACGATTTGGAGCTCGTTGTAACCGCCGCCGAGGACGCCCGCGGACATGAGGCCGGCCGCCGTCGTCAGGGCGACCGTGGCCGAACCCTGGGCGAGGCGCAGAGCCACCGCGATGATGTGCGGCGATCGATGACCGGGGACGCCGAGGTTGTCGAGCATGTGCTTGAGGGCGTCGCCGATGCCGGAGGCGCGAAGAACGCCGCCGAACATGCCTCCCGCGCCGGTGATGAAGACGACCGAGGCAATGGGCGAGCGCCGAGTCGAGGCTTTCCAGAGCCGTTCAGTGCACTCCTTGGAGGTTCCGAGCACGGGAATCGCGACAAGAACGGCGATGAGCAGAGCCACACCCGGTTTTCCGAGCAGATTGAAGATCTGCCCACAGCGGCAGATCGACGTGGGAGGTTTGGGGTCGGCGTCGTGCGCCGAACGTTCCCGGCCTTCGTCATGAAATCGACGGATGTGTTGAGGATGAGGAACATCGGCAGGAGGAGAATCCCACGACGGTGCCGACCTTCGGGGATGGCGACCGATTCGCTTCGCGAACCGAAGATCGTCTTAGAAATGTCGATGTTCGAATTTTTGGCGCAGCGGCGCCCCTAGCACGCCGGTGACGTAGAAGGTGGGGATCGCGAAAATGATGCCGACCACCATGAGGTAGCCGAGGTTGACGCCGTAAAAGGTGGATGTGGAAACCGGGCCGGGGTGCGGTGGAACGAACACGTGCATCACAGAAGGCGACGGCCGTGGGGAAGGCGTAAAGCAGGATAGGCCCGCCCAGCCGCTTGGCGACGGCAAAGACGATGGGAAGCATAACCACCAGGCCGGCGTCGAAGAACATGGGAAAAGCCCAGCAACAGCGAGCCAGCCCAATGCCGTGCGCGCGCTTCTCCCGAATTTCTCGACAGTCGAAATCCGCGAGCACCCGTGCGCCGCCCGAGTGTTCGACCAGTACGCCGCAGCATGGCGCCCGAGCCATGGTATCCGACGCTGCCTAAAGTGGAGTTGAAACCTTCCATGAGCGGTGTCGTAGAGCTTGGTCGAGCGGGATTCCCGCGGCGACCGCCGTCACGACCGAGACGACCACGAGCGTGATGAAGGCGTGAGTTTGGCACGATAACTGAGGAGAGAGGATGACGGCGATCGCAACGGCGGCGATTGCGAGCAAAGCTGCAGGCGGAATGCTGCCGATCCATGCGCCGTTCTTGTCGATGAATCGTTTGTCATCGGCTAGTAGGGCTGTTGTTGCTTCCATGTGTGATCTCCGTTGAGCGGCGAGCCGAGACTGGTTCGGCTCGAAAGTTTGGAGTGAGCCGGGGCGGACCCGGCTCGAAAAGTTGATGGCCGTGGTGAGCTGCCTTGTCTCGGCGCGGCTGTGATCGAGCTATAATAGTAGTATCATTGACGCTTTGCCGGCGGGGCGGCGAAATCGCGAGATTCCGCGGTTTTCATGGTGGGCGAATCGGCACGACGACGTCGAACAGCCGGGACGACGTCGGATCGACAGCGAGGTCATCATGGCTCCCAGCGGCGGCTTCGCTCGGAAAGGTCCTCGATGGGACGTGGGCTTCGCCCTGGCGGACGCCGAATCCTCCTGCGCAGCCGCTCGTGAAGGCAATCGATCCGCAACGTTCCACACAGGTAGCTAATCCGCCGCTTGGCGGGGGCGGTCGAACTAACGCTCGGCGAAAGGCTACTGGGATCCCCCTGCACCGGCGAGTCTCGACTTCCGAGCAGACACCAAAGCTCGGATGCCGGCGTCGCCCACCGCAGGCGCGGAATGCGAGCAATGCGCGCGTGGTGCGAAAGGGCTGACCGCCCGGAGCATAGGGCTGGACTACGATGCGTCTGCTGAGCGGCTGGGCCGGCGGATTGCCACCGGACGGCGGCCCGCGGAACCGTCATGACGCTTGCGCCGACCTCGAAGCGCGAGTTCGGGGTATCGCGCACGCTGGTCCGCGATACGTCGTCGAAAAGATCCTCGAGCTGGGAGGTGACGTCGCGTCAGTCGCGTGGGAGTGACCGTGGAGTCCCGCGAGACTGGCGGCTCCTCGACCCTCGCGTCATCGCTTGGACGGATGTACGACGCCGACGAGCGCCGCCACCACATCCTGGAAATCAGCGAGCTGCGCCGCGGCATCCAGACGAGCCGCGCAGACTGGCGCGTCAGCGCGGGCTGCCGCGGCGCGGAGCGCCTTGATCCGAACTGGCCAGGCGCATGCGCGATCTCGGGAGCCGTGGGACGCGGATCCGATCCTGAGTTTCCTGGCGGCGGATACGAAGGGTTTCACTGAGCTCGTCGCTTCCCTTTGTCCGGCAGCGAGGTCCTTCGCGCGGCTGGGGGCGATGCGGCGCGCTGCTCGTCGAGGCGCACCCACTGGGACCTTCAACCCGCGCATCTGACGCCGACGCCGATCGCTGCCATCATCCGCCTCGCCCGCGCGCGATTCACGCGACGGCGACCCGGAGACAGCGGCGGAATCGGCCTCTTTCATCGTCGCTCAGGCCCGCCGACGAGGTGGGTGACGGACCCAGCAAGTGGCGGCGAAGCACGGTCAAGCTGCCAGAAACCGAACAAAACGCCAGCGAGCCAGGCCGTGCCAGCGGCAGAGACCCGCATGAATTCGAGCCAGCTGGGTTTGATCAGTCAGCAGTCAAAGGGAGACGAAACAATGAAACTCAATCGCGAAGCACCTTCCGGTTGATCGGCGTATCGCGCAGACGCCCCGCGCACCGCAGGGATTGTGCATATCGGCATCGCCCAGTTCCACCGAGCGCACGCCGCCGTGGCAACAGCCAGGCGTCGCGGCCGAGCTTTCGGGGAGTGGGGGATCGTCGGCGTGGCCAACCACAATCCTGCCGTCGTCAATGCGCTGCGCGAACAGGACGGCATCCTCGATCTTGCAGCTGACGCCGGAGGGGCGAAGGTCGGTGTCCGTTGTTGACGTCCACCGCGCGGTTTCGCTTCAATGACGGCGCAGAGCTCGAGCGGTCCTCGACTTGCTCGCCGAACCGCGCCACAAGATCATCACGTTGACGGTTTCCGAGAACGGGTACCGTCGAGACGCGCAAACGGGCGGAGGCTTGACCGTTCCGATCCGCCGTTCTCGCCGACTTCGCGGGCAGAGGGCGCAGACCACCGTGGGTCTCTACGTCGCGCGCGCGGGCTCGATACTGGCGCTTCGAGCGCGGCGTGACGCGCCGAGTCGCGGTCCTCTCCTGCGACAACGCCATGGTGCTCCGCGGGCGACGTCACCCGTTCCCTCGTCGTCGAGATTTCTCGAGAGATCGGTGCCGGGCCGGGTTTTCGCCTGCAGCAGGCCAACGTGACCTTTCCCAACGCGATGGTCGACCGCATCGTTTCCGGCCACCGACGCACGCGAGAGTCGGTTCGTCGGATTGCCGGCTTCGACGACACGTTCGTCCCGCCGAAGGATTCACGATGTGGGTCATGGAGGACAAGTTCGCGGCGGGCCGCCCGCCTGAGGAGCACGCCGACGGCGTCGCGCCTTCACCGACGAGGTCGGCAAGTACGAGCTGGTCAGAAGCTGCGTCTGCTCAACGGCTCGCGTTCGCTCATCTCGTACCCTGATTGCGGCTTGACGGGCGCGAAGACGATTCCGGCCCTCGCGTACAGCCCTTCGTTGAGGAATGATGTGCGTGCGCCGCTACGATCGGTATCTACCCTCGATCGACCTTCCGCAGGCTTTGATCCAGATGCTATATCGCCCAACTATTCGTGCGATGGACGAATTTTGCGCTGGGCGACAAGACGGCTCGGGTGGGATCCGACGTCGGCGAGACTCACCACAACGCATACCCACCCCGGCAATACGGTTTGCTCTGAAAAGGCATCATGCCGCAGCAAATGGCGCTGACGGCGGCGGCCTGGATCGCCTGCCGTCTGCCCTCCGCGGGGTTTTCGACGCCGATTGCACATGAAATGAGTCGAGCCGAGGCGAAGCGCTCGCTTCGGCGACGGTGGGCTCGCCGCCGATATGCGCGAACACGTTGACTGCCATCGCGGAGGCGGGTTCTTTCCCGACGAGCTGACGCGATGCGAGACTTTCTCCCGCAGGGTCGCGGGAACTCGTTGAGATTATCGTCCCGCAAGGACGTTCGTGCCACCGCTGCCGACGCCGTTGCAGGAAGAGCGCGCGCTTCCATCGGTAATATGTGCGCTTCAAAGTGTGCGCAAATGTAGCGCGTGCCGGGCGTACACCGCAATCGGCGTTTCTCGAAACGGGCATTTCGAACAGGGCCGCTTTCGAACGGGGGCCTCAAGAGAGCTCGTTCACCGAGTTCTTTATCTGCCGCAGCGGGTTTTTCTTCATCGCGGTAAAGTCTTCTCTGTCCAACGTGCTGTACGTCGACGCGGTAAGACTTGTCATCCCCAACGAGCTGTCGTCGTCGCAGTAAGTCTCCCTCCGTGTCAATAAGTTTGTTTTATGGCAATGCGTTTCTCTAGCTCAATAAGTTTTCGAGATCAGAAGTCGTAAACCGAAGCGGTGAATCGGTGGAGGTACTATCCTTATAATCGTCATCATGCTCGTTTCGGCTACAAAGGAGTACGACGTGCGATATCACTGCTCTGCGTATCGATCGCATTCAACGAAAAAGAACCTGTCGATTTCGATGATGGTCGCGATGTGTTTGATGTTCGTTTGGGTGCTCTCGCATTGAAGGGATGTCGATCACAATGAAGATGGATCCATGCGCACGGAAATGACATTTGAGGATGCTGACGGTGCGATGACGAAACTCGGTAGCGTTGCACTAACCTACAAAAATATCAGTGCGGTTCAGCCTTTCCTCGCCGAGGCGACATGTCAGGATATAACCCCCGTCGAGGAAAGCGAGCTTAATACGTAACGA